>Ga0209415_10009524_pt1 | contig 16681 bp, 11 predicted proteins | sample PeaSoiSIISIP2007_FD_187696 | JGI IMG/M metagenome (GOLD analysis project Ga0209415, IMG submission 187696) | Peat soil microbial communities from Weissenstadt, Germany - SII-SIP-2007 (SPAdes) (version 2) | ecosystem: Environmental > Terrestrial > Soil > Wetlands > Peat | place: Germany... | reverse complement strand
TGTCGGGCCGGTATCAGCCAGGCGACCGGCTGCCGAGCACGCTGGACCTGATGGCGAAGACCGGGGTGGCGAACCTGACGGTGCGGGGAGCGTACCGGGTGCTGGTGGAGGAGGGCCTGGTCGAGCCGGTCGCCAAGAAAGGGTTCTACGTCCGCCGCCCGAACGTGATGGCCTGGCGGATGAGCGTCGGCACGACCGGGCGGCGCGGCGGAACGCGGCCGCTGGGCGGGTGGTGGGCCGCGGACGCGGAGGCGGCCGGGCTGGCGCACCGGGAGGAGATCAGCGTGGGGATCGAGGATTCCTCCGCGCCGGTCCTTGGCCGGCCGGCGGGGGAGCGGCTCGGCCTCGAGGCCGGGTCGCGGGTCCTGGTCCGCCGCGTGGTCCGGCTGCTCGGCCCGGTCGGCGGCCAGCCGGAGATGCCGGAGTCGCTGGCGGATGCGTACTTCCCGTACGACCTGGTCCGCGACACGGCCCTGGCATCGCCGGGCGCGGCGGACGCGGAGGAGGCGCTGGCCGGGATCGGCTGCCCGCTGCGCGGCTTCGAGGACGAGCTGCGGCCACGGCTGGCCACCACCGCCGACCGGCAGATGCTCGGGCTGCCGCAGGTATCGGTGGTGCTGGAGCTGGCCAGGACCGGGTTCACCGACGGACGGCGGCCGGTGGCGGTGTCGCATCAGGTGCTGCGCGGCGACGGCGCGGTCTACACCTATCAGATCGGATAGCAGCGCCAGGTCTTTCACCTGATTCGATTCTGTGTTTGTATAGTGCCGTGGAGCAGCGGCGATACCCGGACTGGCCGGCTGAGTGCCGGCTGGGACACCCGTGGCGGCCGGGCACCGTGACGATCGAGTGGACTGCCTGCGACTGCCCGCCCGCGCTCACCGCCCGGGGCACTCACCTGACGGTCCGGTGCGGGCACGAGCGGTGCGAGGAGACCTGGCAGAGCCCGCTGCACCGGCCCGACCGGGAACTGCTCGGCCATCACCGGTACCACCACTGACCCATGACCGGGCAGCCGGCGCCGGCCGCTGACCCGGGTAAGGAGATCGCCGACCGCGGCGGCGGAAAGAACCAGATCCCGTGACCGGCGGCGACCGGACGCTGCGGGCGGCGCTGGCCTATGCCCGGATCGGCTGGCCGGTCTTCCCCTGCCGGCCTGGCGAGAAAGCACCGGCTACCAGCCATGGGTTCCTGGACGCCACCACCGACCCGGAACGCGTCGTCTGCTGGTGGACCGCAGCACCCGGGCGGAATGTCGCTATCGCTACCGGAGCGCCAGGACCGGATGTCCTCGATGTGGACGTCCGCCCGGACGGCTCCGGGTTCGCGGCCTTCAACGAGCTGAAGCGTGCGGGCATGACCGGCCATCCTCGCCTCATCGTCCGCACCCCCAGCGGCGGCATGCACGCCTACTACGCAGGCACCGCCCAGCGCAGCGGCCACCTCGCCGGCCGCCACATCGACTTCCGCGGCCAGGGCGGCTACGTCGTCGCCCCGCCGTCGGCGGTGAGCGGCCGGCCTTACGTCGTGATCAGCCGCCAGCCCAGCGAGGACGTCTTCGACTGGAGCAGGGCCAGAGAGCTGCTGGACCCGCAGTCCAGGCCCGGGCCCGGAGCGCCGCGTCGGGTCGGCCGAGCGTGCGATCCCGGCCAGCTCGCAGCCTGGGTTGCCGCTCAGCCCGTGGGCAACAGGAACGCCGGGCTGTTCTGGGCCGCCAGCCGCGCCATCGAAGCAGGCCACGCCGATGCCCTGGACGACCTGGCACGCGCGGCCCGGGCCGCGGGTCTGACCGCCGCGGAAGCCGGCCGGACAATCCGGTCCGCGCGACGACGGGCCGCGGCAGCCGGCCCATCGGCAGGACCCGGTCGCGAGGCCGCCTCCAGCTAGCCGATCGCCGAGGCCAGCCGGGAGGGGTTCCGCGTCCTCTTGGCTGCGGGCACAGCAGAGCCAGGGCTGCGGCGTCCGGTCCTCGCGCCAGGGCCGGCTTCGCAGTTCACCTGGTCGGCCGATAACGTCCCGGCGAGTTCAGCGCTCCGGCGGCAACGCTCCGCTAAACGGCCGTGCCGCCATGCCCGGCGGCGCGGGAGAACGAGCGCCTACACTAACTCGCTAGCGAGGTAGCAGGGAGGCGGCGCTCTTGCCAGGCGATGATGCGAAGGACCGAGGTCAGGATCCTGCTCCCACCGACACCGACACCGACCGCGCCAGCGTGATCGCTGCCAGTGATCCCGGGCAGATCGAGGTCGGTTTCGTGACGAAGGACGTTCTTCCGAGGACCGGCAGCATGATGGCCGGCCTGGATCTCGATCTCGATGACCTGGCGGATGACGACGCCGTATAGCCCGAGGTGCTGGAGCGATGTCCGAAATGAATGCCGGAGCGGCCTACGCCGGCCTGATCGCCGATCAGCTAGCCGAGGAACGGAACCGGAAGACATCACTCGAAGCTCGCGGCATCACGGTGATCACTACGTCCGGTACTCTCGCGACCCTGCTTTTCGCGCTCACCGCGGGCCTGACCACTGCCGCGAAGTTCCGGCTGCCAGGCCCCGCCCGCCTTCCGCTGCTGCTCGCGCTGGTGGCGTTCGTGGCCGCTGCCGCGTTCGGCCTGGCAACTAATCTGCCGCTGCGGTACCAGGAGCCGACCTCCGCGGGGCTCGCCAGATTGGTGAGCGCGAAGTACTGGAGCGGGCCCGCGGAGATCGGCCAGCTGCGGGTGGCGGAAGCCGAGATCACGGCTCTTGCGGCGGCCCGGTCAGCCAATGGGCGGAAAGTCACGCTGCTGCTCGCGGCAATCCTGTCCGAAGTGCTGGCAGTAGTCTTCCTTACCTGGGCTATCGCGGTCGTTCTTTACAATTCATGATGTTGCTGTAGCACCTGGCGCCATGCCGCTTCCGCCCGCAGCGGCATTTCGGTTCAGGGCAGTGGCGCACTACGGGGATCAGGGGGCGACCACGGAGGTGGCTGACTTCGCCGTACCCGGGCAGATCCCGGCTGCCGGACCACTGGACCTGGTCATCACCCTGACCGGCGAGCAGGTCGCGCTGACCGGGAAAGGAGTGGAAATCTCCGCTCCGCATGGCGGGGTGCGGCCCGGCCTCGCGGAGGCGGTCGATGAAGTACGCCGCCAGCGGGCGGGGGTCAGACGGAACCGTATGCAGGCAGGCTATGAGGAGATGCCGCTGGTCCGGGCGGGCCGTCTGCTGGCCGGCTCCTTTCTGCCCGCGCCTGTGTCCGAAGAGCTCCTGCGGGTGCTGCGGCTGGCTGATCGGGCGCAGCTGCCGGTGCGCGTCGGCCTGGCGGTGCCGATCGGGCTGGCCGGGCTGCCCTGGGAGGCCCTGCCCAGCCCGGTCGACGGAATGCCGCTTGCCCTGCACCCGCTCGTCCGCCTGTACCGGCGCGTGGAGGCGCCGGTTGTCCGGCCGAGCCCGGGCCCGCTGCGGATCGTGGTGGCCATCGCAGCCCCTGATGAAGACGGCGGCCCGGTGCTGGACTACGAGCGGGAACTGCGCAACGTGATTACCGCGGTGCGCTCCGCCCGGCAGGGCGGAGCGCAGGTGCGAGTCGTTCCCTTCGCCACCCCAGCCGCGATTCGCGCCGAACTGGACCGGGAGCCCGTCCACGTGCTGCACGTGTCCGGGCACGGCAGCCCCGGATACCTGAACCTGGAGCATGGCGACGGGACCGCCTGGCGCGTAGCCGCGGACGAGTTCATCGACCAGGCGGTCCCGGCGGGCAAGGTGCCGCCGGTGATCGCGCTGTCGGCATGTTACACAGACGCGCCGGCCGATAATGGCTCCTCGTTCGCGGCCACGCTGTGCCTGCGCGGCGCGGCGGCGGTCATCGCGACCGAGACCTCGGTCACCGACCGGTACGCCACTGCCGTGTTCGCCCGCCTCTACGGCGGGCTCACCGAAGGCCGGGAGGCAGACGTGGTCACCGCGCTGGCCGACGCCAGGCGAGATGTGCAGCACGCGCTGCGAGCTTCTCCGGACCAGCGGGATCAGCACCTGGCCACATTGGGCGAGTGGGCGGTGCTGACCGTACTGGCCGCGTCGGGGTCGCTCCGGCTGGTCGACCCGGAGGCCAGCGCACAGGTCTCCCCGGCGCCGCGCCGGACGCAGATCGCCGGGCTGGCCGCCCGCGATACCGGGTACTTCGTAGGCCGCCGACGCGAGCAGCGAGCCTGGCCGGCTGACCTGCTTGAGCCGTCAGCCGCCGGGATGGTCATCTGCGGTGCGGGCGGGGTAGGCAAGACCACGCTGGCCGCCGAGGTCACCGGCCGTCTCCTGGACGCTGATCCGGGCCGCGTGCTGGTCTCGCTCAGCGGGCAGCTCAGCCTGGAAGGCCTGTTCGGCGCGATCACCTCGGTGCTTCGCCGTGAGGTGCTCGTCCGCGATCTGGCTGATGACCGGCTGACCCGCGCCATCGACGTGCTGGACCGCTCCGATCTGGGCTGGCAGGAAAGGCTCGCGGCGCTGCGCGAGAACGTGCTGAGCCGGGTACCGCTGCTGGTAGTCCTGGACAACTTCGAAGACAACCTTCAGCCCGGCGCCGACCGCCCGGCCCTGCGGGATGAGATTCTCGCCGCGCTACTGGCGCAGTGGGTGAGCGGCCCGGGAATGAGCCGGCTGCTGATCACCTCGCGGTTCGCGTTCACCCTGCCGGGCGGGGCCGAACAGGCCCTGTCGTTCCGCGGTCTCGGGCCGCTGTCGCGGGCCGAGACGATGAAGCTGGCCTGGTCGCTGCCCAGCCTGGACCGGCTGAGCCAGGCTCAGCTGACCAGGGTGTGGCGCCTGCTCGGTGGTCACCCCCGGTCCCTGGAGTACCTCGACGCGCTGCTCGGCGGAGGCAGCGCCCGCTACTCTGACGTGACCGCCCGGCTCGCCGCCGCGATCCGCCGGCGACTGGACTCAGGTGGCCTTCAGCGGTGGCTGGCCACGCGAGGAGGGCTGGACGCCGCGCTCGCCGGGACCGTCTCCCTGATCGCGGACGATGTGCTTCTTGACGACCTCCTCGGCCAGCTGCGCCAGGTCTCGCCGGCCGACGAGCTGCTGCTTGCCGCCTCGGTGTACCGGGAACCGGTCGACGCGAATGCCCTGTTGTTCCAGGTCGGCGAGCCTGACGAGACCGTCGCCCGCCGGTCAGAACGCGGTGCGGCCATGGCGGGAGTCTCGCAGGTGCTGGGCGACGCGGGCGTCAGCATGACCGCGCCCGTCGACGTCGGCAGCCTCCCGCGGGAGCTCCGGGCGCTCCTGGAGCCGTTCCTGGCCGAACTCAGCCGGCCGCCCGTGCCGCCGTTTCGCGCAGCCGCTGACCTGCCGAGGCAGATCGCGGCCTGCCAGGCAGCGAGCCTGCTGACCGTCGACGAGCGGCGCGGAGACGCGCGTTATTTTGTGCACCGGTGGACCGCCGCGGAACTGGCGACCCAGGCCGCCACCCAGGCCTCCGGTCAGCACAGCCAGCGGCTTGCCCTGGCGCACCGGCAGGCCGGCGCGTACTGGATGTGGCGGGTCGAAACCTGGCCACAGGATCGCGCCGGTGCCGTGCATGACCTGCTCGAAGCTCGTCATCATCTGATCCACGGCGGGCATCCGGAGGATGCGGCCTGGGTAACCGAGTTTGCCTGCGGGCAGCTGCATAGCTGGGGGGCATGGGATCAGGAGGCGTCCCTGATCCACGACACCCTCGCCCGGCTCCCGGAAGACTCTCCGCAGCGGCCGCGCTGGATCCACTACCTGGGTGTGCTCGCCCAGGCGCGAGGTGACCACGACGAAGCCGACCGCCACTTCCGCCGCTCTCTCGATATCTATCAGCGGCTCGGCGACCAGGCCGGCATCGCGGCCATCAGCCATCACCTCGGCGGGCTCGCCCAGACTCGCGGGAGCTACGACGAAGCAGAACGCGAGTACCACCGATCCCGGAACCTCCATGAGCAGCTCGGCATCCCGCTCGGCGTCTCCCTCACCGAGCACAACCGCGCTGCGCTCGCGCGGGAGCGCGGGGACTACGACGAAGCCGAGCGCCGGTACCAGCGATCCGTGGACGCCCCCGAGCGGCTCGGCGACCCGGCCAGGGTCGCGCACTCACATCACGAGCGCGGCGCGCTCGCCCAGGTCCGCGGAGACCTCGACGAAGCCGAACGCGAGTACCGCAGTGCCCTTGCTATCCGGGAGCAGATCGCCGACCAGGTCGGCATCGCCGCTGCCTGCAACAATCTTGGCGCACTCGCTCAGCATCGCGGGAATCATGATGATGCCGAACGCTACTTCCACCGCTCACTGGAGATCTTCGAGCGGATCGGCGACCACGCAGGCTACGCGATGACCTGCTACAACCTGGGTCGGCTCGCCCAGGCTCGCGGGGATCACGACGAAGCCGAACGCCAGTATCAGCGCTCCCTCCGGCTCAGCGAGCAGCTCGGGCTGCGAGCCAGCGCAGCGTTCGCGTCCAGCGGACTCGGGGATCTGGCGGCCGGGCGCGGCGCGGCAGAGGCGTCCCTGGCCCGGCATCTGCAGGCGCTCCGGATCAGGCTGGAGCTCGGCGTTCCGCAGGTCGACGACAGTCTGCGGAGCCTGGCGGCGCAGCGCGCCGCGCTCGGCCCGGAGCGGTTCGCCGGAATGCTTGGCAGCGCCGGAGTCGATGCCGGTCTGGCCAGGACGATCAGGTTCGTGCTCGATGCGATGGACACGGCCGCCGCTGACGACGCCGGCCGTGCCGATGACCGGGAAGACAAGGTGATCGCGCTGTACGAGCAGAATCTCGCCGAGCGCGAGCAGACGCTGGGCGCCAGCCACCCCGAGACGGTGATCACGCGGATCAATCTCGCCGGGGCCTACCTGTCGGCTGGCCGGCCAGCCGAAGCGATCTCGCAGTACAAGCGGGTACTTCGCCAGGACCAGGGGGATGCGGCGGGGGAGCGGGCGGCCGACCAGCCGGCGATCGGCTCCGAAGACGCCAGCGCAGCCGCGATAGCGGCCCACAACCTCGGAGTGCTGCTCTACGGCCAGGGAGATCAGGAGGGGGCCCGGGCGGCGTTCCAGCTGGCGGTCGATTCCGGGCACCCGGGTGTAGCGCCGAAAGCGGCCCGCAACCTCGGGGTCCTGCTCCAGGAGCAGGGGGATCTGGAGGGGGCCCGGGCGGCGTTCCATCTGGCGATCGACTCGGGCGACGCCGACGCGGCCCCGATGGCGGCCCACAACCTCGGGTTCCTGCTCCAGGGCCAGGGGGATCTGGACGGAGCGCGGGCGGCGTTCCGGCTGGCGGTCGACTCCGGGCACGCCGACGCCGCCCCGAGGGCGGCCGCTAGCCTCGGGGTCCTGCTCGAGGGCCAGCGCGCCGCTGCCGGGGAGCCAGCGCCCGGCGATGGTGACAGCGGCACTGAACGCGGGCAGTCTAGGTCCTGAGCATGGCTAACGGCTGGAGGACAGGCACATGCCGGACATCTTGACGATCTACGCGACGAGTCAGCCGGACAAGCTGGCGGTCATCGACGATCGTGATGGCGGGGGCATCGTCTCGTGGACCTACGCCGAGCTGGAGCGGGAAGCGAACCGGCTGGCCGGCGCGCTGGTGTCGGCCGGCGCCGGGCCCGGCCGGAAGGTCATCTGGTGCGGGCCGAACTCGCCGCAGGTCGTGGCGGCGATGAACGCCGCGCGCAAGATCGGTGCCGTGGCTGTCCCGCTGAACTACCGGCTTACGCCCGCGGAGGCCCGTTACATCATCGAGAACAGCGATGCCACGATCGCGTACGCGGACGCCGAGTGCGCGCACCTGTTTGCGGCGCCGGACGGTCGGATCGGCGCGCTCGAGCGGGTGATCGTGTTCGGCGGCACGCCACCGCCGGGGATGCTTGGCGATGACTTCGTGGCCAGCGCCGCGGCGGAAGCACCGGCCATCGCCGAGCAGCCCGGCGGCGGCGCGACGATGATCTACACGTCGGGAACCACCGGAAAGCCCAAGGGGGCAGTCCGGGCCGGCCGGGACGAGGCGTCGGCGGTCGCGCTGCTCGGGCTGATCGGCTACACGCCGGAGGACGTATACCTGACCTCGGGGCCGCTGTATCACAGCGGGCCGATGGCGTTCATGGCCGCCGCTCAGGCCCTCGGTCAGACCGTCATAGTGCAGCGCAAGTTTGACGCCGAGGACTGGCTGCGCCTGGTGGACAAGTATCAGGTCAGCTCCACGTTCGCCGCGCCCGCGCCGATCCGCATGGTGTGCGGCCTGCCGGCCGGCGTCAAGGACTGCTATGACCGGTCGTCGATGCGGCGGATGCTGGCCAACGCCGCGCCGTGGAGTTTCGCGCTGAAGCAGAGCTACCTGGCCGACTTTCCGGCCGACTCGCTGTGGGAGATCTACGGATCCACCGAGCTGGGGGTGAACTGCGTCCTTGAGCCCGGTGACCAGCTTCGCAAGCCGGGCTCCTGCGGCAGGCCAGCGCCCGGCGTCGAGATCCGGCTGCTGGACATCGACGGCCGCGAGGTGACGGGGACCGGGCCGGATCATCCGGGCGAGCTCTACGTCCGGTCCGCGCAGGTGTTCAACGAGTACTACAAGCAGCCGGACAGCTACGCGGCGGCGCAGCGGGGTGACTTCCATACCGTCGGGGACATCGCGTATCGCGACGACGAGGGGTTCATCTACATCTGCGACCGCAAGACCGACATGATCATCTCAGGCGGCATGAACATCTACCCAGCCGAGATCGAGGCCGTGCTCGAACAGCACCCTGGCATCTTCGACGTGGCCGTGTTCGGGATCCCGTCCGAGGACTGGGGAGAGATCGTTCACGCCACCGTGGTGCTGGCGCCGGGCGCGTCCGTTACCGAGCGGGACGTCATGACCTATGCCCGCGAGCATCTGGCGGCCTACAAATCGCCGCGCTCGGTGTCCTTCACCAGCGAGCTGCCCAGGACCGGCTCGGGCAAGCTGCTCAAGCGCCAGCTCCGCGCCCCGTACTGGGCCGGCCACGCCCGCCAGCTCGGCTGACCGGCGTCTCCTTGTCACGCGATCCGGGGCCGGCGCCGATCCGTGCGCGGCGATCCGGATCTGGCTCTTGAACCCGTCGCCGCGCCATCAAGGACCGTCATCCGGGCAGGCAGGCGGCCCGGCCGGCCAGCGTCCTAGCCCGCGGTCCACAGGTAGACGCCGCCCTGGGTGTTGCCGGTGGTCAGCGTCGTTCCGTTCGGGCCGAACGCGACCGCCTGGACATCGTCTGACCTGATCGGCACGTGGGGATCGGGCAGGGACGCGATGACGGAGGCGGTGGCGGTGTTCCACAGGTAGGTCTGGCCGGTGTAGCCGCCGGCGGCCAGCATGGTGCCGTCGGGGCTGAAGGCTACCGCGACGGTTCCGTAGCCGCCCCGGGCGCCAGGATCGGCGAGGGTGCGGCTGGAATGCTGCTGGCCGGGCGCGACATTCCAGAGGTAGGTGCTGCCGTTCGCGTCTCCGGCAGCGAGCAGGGCGCCGCTCGGGCTGAAGGCGAGCGCCTGGACGCCTCGGCTGGCCGGGTCGGTCAGGATCGCGGACGGCGCGGCCGGGGCGCCGGATCTGACCGGCCACAGGTAGGTGCTGCCCTCGGCATCTCCGGCGGCGAGCATCGTGCCGCGAGGACTGAACGCGACGGCCTGGATATTGCTGCCGGCCGGCGCCGTGAGGGTGGCGGCGAGCCTGGCCGCGCTGCCGGATCTGACCGACCACAGGTAGGCGCTGCCGCTTTTGCTGCCGGTGGCGAGCATCGTGCCGTCGGGGCTGAACGCGACGGCGCGGATGGCCTTGCTGCCCAGGCTGGTCAGGGTCTGCGGGGCGGCCGGCCCGCCGGGGGCGAGGTCCCACAGGTACGTGCTGCCGTTGGCGTCGCCGGTGGCGATCAGCTTGCCGTTGCAGCTGAAGGCCACTGCCTCGACTCCGCGGCTGCCGGGGTCGGCCAGCGTCCTGCTGATCCCGCCGGTAGCGGCGCTGATCAGGTAGGTAGTGCCGCCGAACGTGCTGACGGCCAGCGTCGTGCCGTCGGGGCTGAAGGCGATGCCCTCGGTGACGTTGCGCTCGCCGCGGCCGAGTTCGAGCAGCGGCCGGCTGGACTGGCTGGCGGACCAGTTCGGATGGCCGGAGACCGGGCGGGCGCGGCAGCTGCCAGAGGCCGCGGCGGAGCGCGGGTTCAGCAGGTTCTCGGGTGTCGGCGCCGCGGCTCTGTTCACGACGATGGCGACGGCGCCCGCCAGCGCGGCGATCGCGACGATGACCGCCGCCCAGGTGAATGAATGGCGCTGGGGCCTGCGCTGCGGAACGTAGCCCGGCACCTCGGGCCGGGTGGAGACCGGGCTGAGCCAGACGGCTTCGGTCGGCGCGCTGCTGCCACCGCCGGAACGCCCGGCTGCGGCGCCGGCCAGGATGCCGCCGCGATCGCTGGCGGGCGACGCCGCTGCGGGCGCGGCCACCACCTCGGTGGCCGGCCGGCCGATGCCCGGGCCTGGCACGGCACGGCAGTCGTACGGGCCGATCCCGAAAGCCGCGCGCATCGCTTCGGAGAACTCCCGGCAGCTCTGATACCGGTCTGCCGGGGACTTGGCCAGCGCCCTGGCGAACACAGCGTCCGCGGCCTGCGGGAATCCAGGCTGGCGGCTGGTCAGCGCGGGGGGTGGCTGGGAAAGCTGGGCGTACATCACGGCCATCGCGTCATGGCGCTGGAAGGGCGGTGCGCCGGTCAGCAGCTCGAACGCCGCAGCCGCCAGGGCGTACTGGTCGGCCCTGCCGTCTACCGGCTGGCCCTCGATCTGCTCGGGGGCGATGTAGTCCAGCGTGCCAAGGAACTGTCCGGTCCCGGTCAGCCCGCTGCTCGCTAGCGCCGTCTTGCTCAGCCCGAAATCGGACAGGTAGACGTGCTCGGGCCGGCCTGGCCGCGCGTCCAGGAGCATGTTCGCCGGCTTGACATCCCGGTGCACCAGCCCAGCCTCGTGGGCCGCGTCCAGCGCGGCGGCCACCGGCGAGATGATGGCTACCGCGCGGCCGGGTGGCAGCGGGCCGCCCTGGCGCACCAGGGTACCGACGTCTCCGCCGCGGACCAGGCGCATCGCGATGAACAGCACACCGGAGGCGTCGCCGGCCTCGAACACCGGGATGATGTGCGGATCATCGACCGCCGCCGCGGCCTGGGATTCTCGGATGAACCGCTGCCGGAACGCCTCGTCCGCTGCCAGCGCCGGCGTCAGGGCCTTCAGCGCCACCTGCCGGTTCAGCCGCACATCGAGGGCGCGGAACACGACCGCCATCCCGCCCTGGCCGATCTGCTCCTCCAGCAGGTAGCCGGCCAGGCGCGATCCAGCCGCTAATCCCCCGGGCACGGCAGCAGGGTAATCCTCGCCCATTTTTCCCCACCCCTATCAAGCCAGACAACGCACCCATCTAACCGCTAAGAGCGCGGACTGTCTTGTTTACCAGCTACGGCCCTTGGCAATGGGTCATCCGGCTCAAACAGAACTCCCGTGGGCAATGACCACCGGGTCAGCAATAGCACGACTTTTCGGCGGCTAGTCCGTTTTGCGGCAAGCGTCGTACCAAAACACCAGGCATTCCGGTGACTGTCGGCTGTGCCTGCTTATCGGCCTGATTGCCATGCGGAGGTCAGGCCGGCCACGCCGACGGCAAGCAGGCTGACCAGGAACAGCAGGTAGCACCAGGCCGGCGCGTGACCCCAGTGCAGCGAGCGGGCGAAGCCGGCCAGCACGGCCAGCTGGAGCGCGGCATAGACGACGATGGCCGGGAAGGCGACCGCGACGACCTCGCGGCGATCGGCATACCAGGACTGGACGGCGATGATCCCGAGCCCGGCCAGCCAGGCGCCCACGGCACGGCCGGTCAGCGCGGTCAGCGGCCACGGCCACAGCCTGGCCACCGGGACCGGCGCGGCCAGCAGCGCGACACCCAGAGCCAGCATCACCGCCCCCTGTAGCCCCAGGACGGCCCGCAGCAGCGGCGGCAGGCGCGGACCCGCCGGCGCCACGCCCGAGGCGGCCCGTGCCTGCCGCCACCACAGGTACGCCAGAACCGGCGGGACGCCGACGTAGATCGCCAGCCATCCCCAGGTCAGCACCCGGGTCAGCACCGACGCCGCGCCCAGGTGGAATTTCCCCAGGTGCACCAGGGTCACCACGAGGGTCAGCGTCGTGAACGCGAGCACGCCGGGCACGGCGATCCTGGCCCGCTGCCAGCTACGCTGACGAGCCGCCGCGGACTCGAGCACCGCCGCGGACAGATAGCCGGCACCGAGGAACGCCGCCGTCACCGGCACGGCGATCGTCCAGCTGAAATAGCGGGCCGTGTCGTTGTGCGCCGCCAGCAAGATGCTGCCCTGCACCAGCACCAGGCCAGCGGCGATCCAGAGCATCCGCCGCATGCCCGCGGTGACCTGGCCGTCACCGGATCGGCTCACCATGCCACCGCCTCCGTCACGTCCCGGCAGGTCCGGCTCGCGGCCAGTAGCGGCAGCCGGCCGCCCGTTGCGAGTGTTCCATGTCCCGCCCAGCTCCCGGTAATCACCGCAGCCTACGCCGCGCGGCCACCCTGCTGGGCCCCGGCTCCGCGTTCCTTATGAGCGCGCTTCGAGCGCCTGCCGGGAAGGTGCGGGAGGAGTCGAGTATGTGCGCCGTGCTGGGCTGGCATTGCTGGCGTCATCCCTGGCAGAGGTGAGCGGCGAGAGCCGCTAGGCGTGGCATTCGGCGGCGGCCTCTTTGCCCGTCGCGGGGTTTCTGCAGGCGCGATCCCGGTGAGCCTGCCGTAGTCATGGCTAGCTCTCCGGCTTACCGAGCCGTCCCGCGCCCCTGGTGCCGGCGGCAGGAGCGCGACGGCGGGAACATCCGGCTGGGCGCGACCGGCGGCTTTGCTCGAAGGACGGACCATTGGCCGGGCATCTTCCTGGCCGGGTGAGGACTCTCGGCCGTCACGCCGGGTACGTCGTCGCGGCGCCGCTTCCGGACCGCCCGGTGCTCGTGCTTCTCGCCTGCGCGGTGGCTCTGCTCGGGCTCCTCTGGGTTCCTGTTCTGGGAGACCGGCTGACCGGGTTCCTGAGCAGGAAGCTGCCGAAAGCGGCGCCGCGAATATTCCTCATCGGACTGGGCGTCCTGGTCATCGGGCTCGTCGTCCGGGTCCGGATTCTTGAGGTCGTGGGCGCCTGCATGATCGGCGGTCTCGTGCTAGGCGCGATCCTGGACAATTACTAGGGTCGCCATCGCCACACCTGCTCCATGACGGCCGAACCCAGCATCGGCGGCGGCTCCCTGGTCGCCGTCACGGCCGCGTTCATGACCCATTCGGCGGGCAGGTGCTCAGCGGGGCCGGCGGGTCGGCGCGCCGAGAACGTCGGGATGCTCGCGACGGTAATGCTCGGTCAGGACGGCACTGGCCTGACCGGGTCTGCATGCGATGGTGCGCTGGCAGACCTGGCAGCGGATCACCGGAAGACGGCTGACGGTCACGGGGAAGCGACGGGAACCTGAGTTGCTCATCGCACCTGATCATGCCAGATCGGCCGGGGTGCGGGCGCGGCGGATCGCCGGCCCGGCCGGGCCGGGCCGGCCCGAAGGCCGCTATCCGGCGGTGCCGGAGCTGATGTAGCTGGTGCTCACGGCGAAGTCGGCAAAGTAGGCGTACTCGTTCTTGGACGGGCCCCAGGACGTATCGTGGCCGCCGAAGAACGTGGAGAAGAACACGCCGGAGAACGGAATTCGCGCGATATCGCCGAGCGCGCGCGGCGCCGAGAGCACCCTGGCGCCGTCGTACCAGACCGTTATGCTTCCCGTGGTCCGGCTCACCTCTTGCTCGACCATGTGCCAGCGGCCGTCGCCCTGCCAGTTCCATCTGCCGCCCAGATCGCCGCCGTAGCCGCTTGAGATCTGCGGGGAGTATGTGTAGACCTCGCTGCACGGCTCCGCGGCGGAGCAGGTGCTCAGGCTGCCGGAGACCGGGTGGTCCCGCCACATGTACCTGGTGCTGAACGCCTGCCCGTGATTGCCGCCGCTCTCCTGCCCGACTGGTCCGCCGTAGAGCCCGGGCAGCTTGCCGCCCCGGCTGAAGTCGAATCCTTTCTGGAACTTCACGAAGTAGCGCAGGTAAAGCACGCTGGCCCGGGCCAGGTCGGCACGGCCCATCTGGGCAAAGTCGGTATAGAACTGGGCACCGCCGGGGTTGGGGCAGTTGCCGCAGGAGTTAGCGGAGGACCCCTGGCCGTAGTACACGCGCAGGACGGTGCCGTGCCCAGGCGCGGACGGGTCTGTCACCGCGGCGAGTCGGTCTCCCCCGAAGCTGCCTGACGAGACGTAGCCCCACGAGTTCTGCCACGAAGAACTGCCGTACCGGGTGAACTGGCCGCTCCACGAGTCGCGCGGCAGCGATGGAGTCGACCGGGCGGCGGGATGCGCTCGATGGCTCTTTCTGGGACGTGGCTTCGGGCGGCTCCGGGCGGACGATCGCGGCGATGCGTGCTGACGCGGCTTCGATGGCGCTTGCGCCTGCGCGGGGTGAGGCGGCGCGGTAGAACACGCGCTCACCAGGCTCAGCAGCCCGCCGGCCAGTGCGATTGAAAGGACCGCTGCTTGCCGCATATCACTCATCTCGCCGATGTACCAACCCAGATGCCATGAAGTGTCCGGTAAACGTTACCGCCGATGACCGCGCGGATCGCCGGGTTGCCTGATCACGCTCAGCCTCGCCGGGGAACGCGGTAGCTTGCCCTGGCGAACGGCATTGGGCCGGCCGGAAGTCTGGCCGGCCGCGGGTCCGGTCACCTCTATGCCAGGAAGTTGCCGCCCGTGATCTCGCGTTCGCGCGCGGCAGCTTGTGCAGGCCGAAGCACCTAGTAGGGTCCCGATATGCACATCTGCGAGCAGAATTCGGGTCACTCGGATCCGGCGGGTGCGGCAGGGGTGATTGGTGCCCAAGGGGCGGGGGCGCCATCGTGGATCCGGCGACGCCCCGGCGCGGCCGGTCCCGGCGCCAGCCTGGCACCGCGCCGCTGGTGGACCGTCGCAGCGTGGATCGGCGGCATCCTGGCGCTGTTCGCGCTGATGCTGCGGATCTCCCTGAGCGGCCCGATGACCTCGGACGAGGCGAACAACGCGCTGCAGGCCTGGGACATGCTGCACGGGAACCTTCTCCTGCACGGCTGGATCATCGGCGATGCGACGTACTACACCTTCGAACTGCCGATGTACGTGATCACCGAGTCCTTGCTCGGCCTGCACAGCGTGGCCGGCCACGTGGTGTCCGCGCTGACCTACGTGATCGTCGCCGCCTGCGCGATGTCCCTGGCCCGCGCCGGCAGCAGCGGCCTCGCCGCGGCGGCCCGCCGCGCCGCCGTGCTGGCCGTGCTGGCCGTGCCGCTCGTGACGCTCCCGGGCGTGTCGATTCTGACGGGGACGCCCAACCACTTCGGGACCTCCGCCATCATGCTCGGCTCGTTCATCCTGATCGACCGCGCGCCCGACAGGCGCTTCACGGCGCCGCTGCTCGGCGCGATCCTGTGCGCCGGTCAGGTCGGCGACGCCACCGTGCTGTATGTTGCCGTGCCCGCGGTCCTCGTGGTGTGCGCCTATCACGTCCTGGCGGCCAGGAAGATCCGCACCGGCGACGCGGCGATCTGGGTGGCCGCCGCCGTGTCCGTGCCGCTGGCGTCGCTGATCCGGGCGGCGATGCGGCATCTCGGCGCCTACTCGATGATCCGGCCGCGGACCCGTATCTCGCTGCCGGACCGGTGGCTCAGGCATGCCGGGCTGGCCCTGCGGGCCATCCGCACCCTCTTCGGGATGATGGTCACCGCGCCGGTCACCGCGCTGGCCGTCGCGGGCGCCGCACTCGGGCTGGTCTGCCTGCTGGCAGCCATCATCGGCTTCGCGCGGGCAATGTGGACCTGGGGTACCGCGACCAGGGCCGAGCAGCTCGTCTGCGTCGCGATCGTGGTGAACATCGCCATTTACGTGATCTCCACGATCCCTGGGCCGCGCAACGCGCGTGAGATGGTGGCGATCCTGCCCTGCGGCGCGGTGCTCGCGGCCCGGCTGGTGCCGGGCAGCATCGCCAGCCTGGCCCGGGCGCGGATCGCGCTCGCGGCGGCCGTCCTTGCCCTGCTGCTGCCGCTGACCGCTGCGGCCATCCGGCCTCCCGCGACGCCGCCTGCGGTGCCGCTTGCGGCCTGGCTCGAGGCCCACGGGCTCAGCTACGGCATCGCCGGCTACTGGGATGCGTCCGCGGTCACCGTGCAGTCAGGCAACCACGTTCAGGTGCGCGCGGTCAGGGCGTTCCGCCGTCTCACCCCGGGCCACTGGGAGACGAAACCGGAGTGGTACAAGCCGTCCGCCCACGATGCGACCTTCGTGATCGCCGACCCGGCCCACACATATGCCCACGGCAATCTCACGATCGCCGCCGTCAGGCACTACCTGGGACCGCCGGTGGCGACGGCCCGGGTGGCTGGCCGCTTGATCCTGATATACCGGACGAATCTGCTTAGAAAGCTCAAGCCCCCGCTGCCTCCGAAGAAGCACTCGCACCGGCGGGCCGCGGCCGGCATCCGCCTGCGGCCGCTTGAGCGGGCCATCTGAGCCAGGCCGCCGCGCGGGGAGTGCGGATCTGCCCGGCCGGATCTGCCCGGCCGGATCTGCCCGGCCGGATCTGCCCGGCCGGATCTGCCCGGC
>Ga0209415_10009523_pt1 | contig 16681 bp, 13 predicted proteins | sample PeaSoiSIISIP2007_FD_187696 | JGI IMG/M metagenome (GOLD analysis project Ga0209415, IMG submission 187696) | Peat soil microbial communities from Weissenstadt, Germany - SII-SIP-2007 (SPAdes) (version 2) | ecosystem: Environmental > Terrestrial > Soil > Wetlands > Peat | place: Germany... | reverse complement strand
TGGTTGTTCATGTCGAGGATGACTTGCTTGATCATCTTTTCGGGCTCCTCAGCTTTGTCGATCAGGTCGTTGAGGTTGGCCCGGACTAGAGTGGATACGCGTTCGAGTAATGCCATAAGGGACTCCTTTGTTTCAGTCGTTGATGCTTCAATCGTTAGTGGTCCGTCGTTGGTCGTTCGGTCTTCTGCTCCAGGCGCCGCCTGCGAGCGAGATCGCGATGTAGGCTGCGATTCCGGCGGCTACCCAGACTCCCACATGGCCGGTGGCAGCGCCCAGGGCCGCGCCCATGGCGGCCCCTAAGGCGACGGACAGGCCGAGTGATCTGGCGTGATGTAGTTCTTCTGACACGAAATACCTCCTAGAATCAGTCGTTCGTCGATGGTCGTTAGTCGGTGGTCGTTCGCGATTCGCAGGCCGCATACGCGTTTCCTAACGACCAGCGACGAACGACCAACGACTGCCTTCCTACTTCTCCTCCGGCTTCGGGGCTTTGTCGCCAATCTGGCGGACTTTGCCCAACAGTTGCCCCAGCGGCATACCGCTCAGCGTTTCGAACAATGCCGGCACCTGCGCCGCCATTTTTGTGATGTCGCCGGTGATCTTGTTCAGGCCGGCGGTATCGCCGTTGCCGGTGGAGACGATGGTGATCTTGTCCACGTTGGCCAGCGGCGCGGCCAGGGCCTTCACGACTTCCGGCAAGCCCGTAAGCAGCTTGTCAAGCACCGCAGCCTGGTTGTATTCCTGAAATGCCGCGGCTTTTACGTTCATCGCCTTCGCTTCGGCTTCACCTTTCTTAAAGATGATTTCGGCCTCGGCTTCTCCCTGGGCGCGAATCGCCGACGCATGCCCTTCGGCTTCCGCAATCAGGCGTTGCTTCTCGGCGGCGGCCAGCGTTTCAATGCGCTGACGCTCGATCTCGGCCTGTTTCAACACGGTCGCGATCAGTTCCTTTTCGCGGCGGTTGATTTCGGCGTCCTGGACTTTGACCTGCCCTTCTTTTTCGACTTGCTGCACTCTAACGCTTTCGGTAGTGACCTGCTGCTGCATGATGTTGGTTTGAATGTCGTAGGACTTGTCGGCCTGCGCTTGCTGCTTTTTCGTGACTTCAAGGTACTGCGCTTTCTTGACCTCGAGGTCGCGCTGGGCTTCGGCTTGCTTAGCCTGGGAGAGCGTCTCCGCCAGCACGCGCTCCTGGTCGGCTTGCGCTCTGGCAACCGCCGCTTCACGAGTAGCCATGGCACGCTTGATGGCCGTGTCGCGCTCGGCTTCGGCGGTGGCAACGTCGGCATCGCGCTTGATGCGGGCAACGTCGGGTTTGCCCATGTTGGTGATGTATTCGTTCTTGTCTTTCACTTCCTTGATGGTGAACGAGATCACCTCCAGGCCCATCTTGTTCATGTCGTCGGCGCAGGTCGAGCGCATGCGGTCGCCGACCATCTCAGGCTGCTTGACGATTTCTTCGACGGTGAGCTGTCCGATGATGCCCCGCAGATGGCCTTCCATCACCAGACGAATCAGGCCTTCGCGCTCCTGATCGGTCTTGGTGAGGAACTGTTCCGCCGCGGTATAGACCGATTCCGTGTCGGACTTCACCTTGATCTGGGCGACTGCCTCGACGGTGACCGCGACGCCCTGTTTGGTGTAGAGATCCTGCTGTGGAGCAACGTCAAACGACATGAGCTCGAGCGACAAGTCATGACAGTTTTCGATCATGGGGAACACGATCGTTCCGTGACCCGTCACTACTCGCTTGCCGCGAAAGCCGTAGACAATCAGCGCTTCATGAGGTCCCGCTTTGCGGTATAAGCGGGCCAGCATGCTCATCAGGAACAAGGTCGCCAATACGACCAGTCCCGCGATGACCCAGATTTCCATTGCTATGCCGAACATATTGCCTCCTGAAAGTTTCGTGGCGCCGGCGTCCTCGCCGGCTGTCCCGAGGGCGTCCCGCCCTCGGCTATTTTCACCAACTTCAAGCCCCTAACCGCGCGTCACAACCCCGGTCACCATGTCCAGATCGTGCACAATGCGTACAGGATCGTCGTGGCCGAGAAAAATGTCACCGTTCGAAGTCTTGATGTGCACAACCTGGTTGCACCAGACGTAAGCTCGCGTGTTCCCGATGCCGCGAATGCCATAGCCGCGAATGAGAGACCAGGGCTCGATCGAATAACTCAAGATCGACTGTCTTGGAATTGACCGCAGCCGGAATCCAAGCATGCGAATCTCAACCCCGTGCTGCAGGAAGCGGTACTGAAATCCGCTCCACGACATCGCGAAAGTGCAGATAGCGACGACGGCAACGAGCGCAACCGCCCAGTGGCCGACGGGCGATGGCGCCAGCGCTGCTGCGATCATCGGTCCAACCAGCGCCAGCAGAATGATCAGACTCCAGACCCGCCCGGAATGCGCCTCCGCCGCCAAAAGATCGACTTGGAATGCATCGCTCATAGAGGCTTCCGATCCGTTCCTCTGCCTTCAGTTTTTCGCCCCTTGCTCTTCATTTTCATTGCTCATCTCTTCCCATAAGCGCACGTAAGCAATGCCTTTGTCATACCGTGTGACAACAATCTCCGCGCCCTTCTCGATGGCAGCGCCGTTTTCGCTGCGCGCGCCGCAGGTGCGCCTGGTTCCGGCCTGCGAATAAATGATTTCGCCGGTGCCGTTTTCACGGATGGGCATCGAGATTCGTCCCAGCACGCCGACCATTTCGTAGTCGGCCGGGTCCATGCTCTCCTCGTGCGAGATCAGCACCCGCGTCAGGAACAGGAAAACGATGGCCGCGCCGAACAGTCCGGCTCCTGCGGCGATCAGCAGACCGAGCGCAAACCATAGGCTCGCGAAGCGCGTGATCAGAAAACCAGTGCCTCCGAACCAGGCGAGAAACGCCGTCAAGGTCACGAAGTTGAAAGGTGAGACCGGCGCTGCGCGACCGGCATGCGTCGCCGTGATCTTGCCCGCGCTTCCATGTGCCACCGGCGCGTGTCCCGCTCCCACATGCCCGCCGCCATGCGGAAGGTGCGGGAGATGCACATGCCAGCGCAGTCCGCCCCCGATAAACGAGATCGCGCTCAACAGAAAACCGACGGCGAAACAGGCCAGATAAAAATCCGCCCAAGTCATATTCCAAGTCATAAGTTTCGCCTCCTGGACCGAGAGCCACGCGCCATTTCCGGCCGCAGAGCTTCGAACAACCGGTCGGCGAGTCCGGAGGTGTTCAGGATTTCGCCGAGCAGCAGCAGGCAGCGCCGCGTGTTCTGGTCGCGCGCCAGCTTGATCAGGACCTCGCTCACCTCCGGGTCGCTGGCGAAACGTTCCGAGCCTTGCAGCAGCCAGACGTCAAGTTGGCCTTCGGTGGTGCGTAGGTCGCTGACCAGTTCCGTGTGATAGCCCTCAGGGTCGTCGACCAGGAAGCCGGGGTGCACCTTGAAAAAGCGCGCCAGCAGAGTGCGCGACGATTGCGTCATATGCGGACGCTTGCCGCGCTCAATCTGCGACAGATACGACTGGCTGATGGTCTTGCCCGTCTCGGCTTGAATGCCCTTCATCAACTCCTGTTGCGTGAGCGGGCGATTCATGCCGCGGAGGGAGCCTTCGACCTCGCGCAGGTAGCGGATTTTTTCTCCCAGCGTCATATGTCAAATCGCGATAAGAATATCGCAATATGGAATATTGTCAAGAACTGGATTTGGCCTGTTTGCAAGGGCTTACAAAAAGACTCTCGTCCGACTGATTTCCCGTAAAGGCGAGAAAAAAGCCTCCGCTGGGTGCGGAGGCTGGTCCGGAAAACACCGGCTTACCTTAGTGAACGGTTATTTGCACCTGGGTGTTGTGCGACGCTCCCGTTGCTGCGGAGCCGGTGATCGTGATGGTGTAGAACGCGGCCTGCGTTCCGCCGCCGGGGGTAGTGCTGCTGCTGGAAGATCCGCAAGCCGGCTGCAGCAGGATCACACCCGCGATCAGGCCGAGAACCGATGCCGCCAACCAGCGCCGCCGCTTGCGGCTGGCGCCGATACCCAGCCCGGCCAGGCTCAGGCCTCCGATGGGAAGCCAGGCGGCGTAGAACGACCCGCGACGGAGCAGGCTGGCGGTCGACACCGGGCGGGCCACGGTAGCGATGCTCAGCGTTGTATTTTGACACGCGGTCCCGGATAGCACGACGGGGGTAGGGAGAAACGTGGGCGTGGTTGCGGTCACCATCGAAGGCGAGGTGCTTTGGCTTGGGGTAACGCTGGCGCTATACCCGCCATACGTGATACTCGCCTGAGTGGGACAAAGGTTGACCTGGATCGTGGCCGTGTCGCCGGCGTTAATGGAGGGCGTAGAAGTGTAAGCAATTACGCTGAAGTCGACGATGTAGGCTTGCTGTGAGACCGTGTTGGATGCTGATGTCCCACCGTTCGCCACGGCGTTGCCCGAAACTGTGATTAGCGGGACGTTGGCCGTAATGGCCGGCGTCACGTCGACTTCGACCGCCGCGCTGACGCCGCAGGACGCGGGGGGGGCTGGGCATGCCGCCAATGTCGGAATATTGCAAACAATGATCGTTCCGCTGACCGGACCGCAGGTTCCCGAGCCGCTGGTCACTTTGGCGCTGGCGTTGGAAGCCAGCACGGTGGTGGGCACTGTGGCGTAAAAGGTCACGTTAGACGCATTGTCGGGTCCGGTGTTGGTGATATCGAAAGTAAACGCGACTTGGGTTCCGGCCGCGACCGGGTTGGGCGACGGACTGTTGGTTGGATTCGACACGGTAAGAGCGCTGACGGCGCCGATCTTGCTCACAAAGGCGTTCTGCATCCCGTTCAACGTCCCCTGCAGGGGAGTTTGCGCGCCTGGAGGGAAATTCGCCGATTGGGTGTCACCCGCCACGTAGGCGGTATTGAAGGCATCGAGGGCGATACCCGTTCCCTCATCCTCTCCGCTGCCGCCCAGATAGCTCAGGTAGTTGCCGGCAGCGCCACTTCCCACCAATGTGGTCGAAATCAGCGCGACGAAGGCGTCGCTCGCTCCTCCGCCATAAGCCGGCTGGAAGGCGTCGGCGGTCACGGGGAGGGGTGGGTTTTGGGACTCGGTGAAGCCTGTCACGTGTGCTGCCCCCAGCGAATCCACTTTAATGTCATAGCCTTTGTCCGTGCCGGAGCCGCCCAAATAGGTGAAGTAGTTCAGCGGATAAATCGACCCGGTCAGGTTGCCGAGTTTGGCGATGAAGGCGTTGGTCGCACCGCTGACTAACTGACTGCTCTGGAAGCCATTGGAGATGCCCCAATTAGTCGAGTTGGTCGAGCCGGTGACGTAGGCGTTTGCGGATGTGTCCACTGCGATGGCGATGCCGGCATCGGTACCGCTACCACCTATGTAGGTGGAATACACCGGAAGGGAGCCCGGCAGGTTAGGATTGATTTTGGCGATAAAAGCGTCCGTGAGGATATTGGTCGAGTCCTGCAAGTCACACGTGCCGTGGATACCGGGTTCGTTAAGGCAGGACTGCTGCGCATTGAAGAGTGGAAACCCAGCCCCGCCGTTGAGGCCATCGGGCAGCATGTTGGTTTCGCCGGTGATGTACATGTTCACATTGGACGAGGTCGGGTCGACGGCAATGCCGCCCCCATTAGCGATCGCCTCCGGGGGATTTCCACCTCCGAAGTAAGTGGAGTAGATCATGCTCGGGAATCCGCTGTAGGTGGTGTTGATCTCGCTGGCGAAGAACTGCTTGTACCCTGGAGAGTTCGACGACGTTTGAAAACCATTGGGATTCGCGGGAAAGCCGGCGCTGATGGGGTTCGTCGAAGTGGTGCTGCCGGTGACGTAGGCATTACCGGCGGAATCGATGGCCAATCCGGTAACAATATCAGTTGCATTGCCAGCCGCATTGCTACCCGCCAGGTAGGTGGAATAACGCAGTGAGCTGGTGATTGTTCCCACATTCACCCTGGCGAGAAAGCCGTGGCCGAGGGTTCCCGGCTGCGGCTGTAGCTGTACATGTTGCGCTGACTCAAACGGGGCCTCTACGCCGCCGGTGGGGAAGTCGGGGGACGTGGTTGAGCCGGCCACAAATATGTCGAAACCCGTAGTTAACTGGTCCAAAGCCGTATGCACTGCGACGCCAGCCGCAGAGTCAGTTCCCGAACCGCCCAGATAGGTCGCGTAAAGCAGTTGCTGAGAGGGCTGATAATTGGGCGGCTGCAGAGTGGGGTTGATCACCGCGATGAAAATGTTCGTCGCTCCCGAGGCCGCATTAAGTGTTGACTGGACCGGCGGGTCGGCCCAGCCGTTCGGTTGGACGGGCGGCAAGGGAAAGTTCGCTGAGTTGGTCGAGCCCACCAGATAGATATTGTTATCAGGACCAATGGCTATGTGCACGAATTGCTCGGTGTTCGACCCACCCAGATAGGTGGAATAGGTCAGGACGGGGTCGATGACGAGTTCGCGGCTGTGGTCGTAGGCGCCGACCGTGAACCCGATTTTGTTGTGCGCAATCTGCCGGAAGCTCCCGGCGATCGTCTTCTGATTGTTTCCGTCCTGCTGGTACACGCGAGGCGCGTGGAAGCGCACGTCGCCGTTGGCAGTCAAGAGCACGAGATCACCGGAATCAATGCGCGTCGAAGCGCCCTGGAAGCCGAGTGCAATCTGATTCGGGTCCGCGGCGGGCGCCACCCGGAAGTCGTATTCAAGCTGTCCCTGATCGCCGTAGTAAACCAGGTCGACGCCGGGATAAACCGCCTGGTACTCCACCCGGGCAAACTGCGGAATGTCATGACGCCACTTGGAAGGATCATTGCCAATAAAATAATTGCTCTTTCCGGGTAAAGGCGAAGCACCGGACACGCGGGCCGAAGAGTTCGCTCCGTCCAGCCGCATGCGAATCACCGAACTCGAAGCACGCTGAGAACTGGGTGCATGCCGGGGGCTACCGATTACAGGCTGCTGAAGTTGCAGCACCGCCTCGTCGGCGGTCAGAAACAGGCCGTAGCCGGCGCCGCGCGCCAGGAACTTGACTCGAGGATCGGTCTGGCCCTGGTTGGGCTCGAAGAACAGCGGCAGCGACACTGCCCTCGACGAAAGAGCCGGGCGGCTAGCTGGCTCTACCTTGCTGGCTTTGCCGGCATTGACTGTCGTCGAAAAATAGAACATGAGGCTGGCGCTGGCCAGCACTCCTGCCGCCAGAAACGCGGCTTTCAGCCCATTTCTTGTCTTTTTTTCTGTCACCGGACCTCTCACCAGACCTCCTACCGACACAGGGCAATTCCGATTCACGAAGCTCCTCCGATTTCCCAATTTCGTGGGGTGCGACCAAGAATGGCACACAAACACCGCTGCGGCTCGACGCCCTTAGGAAGCGGATGCGTACCCGTCACCAGAATACTGGGATTGAACCAAACAAATACTTTTACATCCTACAGATACGCTGTCAAGCAGGCAGAAGCTATGAGCCGCCTAGTGAGAAGCCAAAACCGGGGCAAATGGTTGCAAGAAAAAGGTGTCAGGTCTCAGGCGTCAGGTCTCAGGAAAAACACCGGTACCGAAATTCCTGCTTGGCTCAAGACCGGAGACCTGACACCTGAGACCTGACACCTGGTCTCTTCAGTTCCTCAATCTCCCGCTTCAGCCGCGAATACCGCGAAACGATGGTCGAGAGATAAACGATGTGGACGATCCAGGTGACCGCGTAGGCGGCAAACAAGTATGGGTTTCCGCTCATCTTCATCTCACACTCCCGCGCGGGTCCGACAGCGACGCCAGGGCATGGGCCTGGTCGACGTCGCGCTGCAACTTTTCCAAGCGATACCGCGACCAGCAGACCAGAAAAGCGAAGCAGGAAAACGCCAGCCAGTTGATGAGCAGCACGTGCAGCATGCGTGGGTCGATGGATCCCCCTCCGCCCATGACCGGCTGCGGGTGTTGGGTGCGGAAGAACCAGATCGAAAAGTAAACAAAGGGCACGCACAGCGCGCCCAAAACCGCCAAGGCAGCCGCCAGCAAAGGCGTCTCTCCGCTGGACGAAAAGCGTCGCAGGAAAAGATAGCTCACGTAGATGAGCCACAGCACCAGAGTCGAGGTCAGGCGCATATCCCAAGTCCACCAGATGCCCCAGACGGGACGCGCCCAGATCGGGCCCGTGATCAGCACGACGGTGCAAAAAACCACGCCAACCTCGGCACTGACCAGCGCCACGATATCGGCGGCAGGCTTGCGTCTGATGAGGTAGACAATCGAAGCTGCAAAGTTGACGAAGAAGAGGATGAATGCCGTCCAGGCCGAAGGCACGTGGTAGTAGAAAATCCGCTGCACGTTGCCCATGGTCCGTTCCGTGGGCGCCCACACCAGCGCCATATACAGCGCATAGCTCAGCAGGATCGCGGTCAGGACGCCGAGGATGGGAAAGGCGCGTTTCATTGAGTCATTGAATCCGGTTCTCAGTTGTCAGTCGTCAGTTCTCAGTTAAAGATCCGGGGATGTTACTGAGAACTGAAAGCTGAAAACTGAAAACGCCGATTTCATTCCGCATTCAACACAATTTCAAACAGCAACAGACACACCGTAGTAAACACCAGATCGTAGGTTGCAAGCAACACGATCCAGAAACGCGCGCCCTCGCCGTTCAGTATGGAGGTGGTTGCCTGCACCATGGCGAGCAGCGCCGGAATCGAGATCGGGAACAGCAGCAGCGGCAGCATAATCTCGCGGCTTCGCGTGCGGATCGACATCGCCGCAAAAAAGGTTCCGTTCACGACCAGCGCCCACGTCCCCAGCGCCGCGACCAGCAGCAGTTGCCATGCCGGGCCCAGCGCCCGCAGCCGGTAGAACACGATGAACAGCGGAGTCATCACCGCTTCCAGCACGCTGACGAAAATGAAATTGCCCAGCGTCTTGGCTATGAACAGCGAGTTCGCCGGAGCAGGCGATACCCGGTAGGCGTCGAGCACCTGATTGCGCAGCTCGCGCGCCCAAGTCTGGTTGAGCGCTACTACCGCCGCGAACAGGAACGCCACCCACACGAGGCCGCCGGCAATCTGGCGCGATTCTTCGGCGGTCGGATCGAATGAAAAGCTGAACACGATCACCACCAGCAGAGAAAAGAACAGCATGGAGTTGATCGCGTCCTTCGACCTCCACTCCAGGCGCAGGTCTTTGAGCAGCGTGGCGCGAGTGATGCCGGTCGGCGGGTTCATCGTCTGTTCCCCCCAGCGCTCTCCGGCCGTTTCAGTTCCCGCGTGCGCCCGACAATCTTGCCGGATTCCATCCAAACGAATTCGTCCGCTGCGCCCTCGAGCAGCGAGGCTTGGTGAGTGACGACGAAGATGGTAGTCCCTCGATCGCGCGCACCCGCCAGCAGGCGGACCATTTCCGTGGCAGAATGCAGGTCCACGTTCGAAAAGGGTTCATCGAGCAAAAGGACTTTGGGATTATTTAGTAAAGCTCGCGCCAACGACATCCGCTGCCGCATGCCTTGTGAATACTGGCCGACGGGGCGGACGAGTGCAGGATCAAGACCGACCGCGCGGATAACTTCAGCGCAGCGCGCGCCGTCAGTGATCCCATACAGCCGTGCAGAGTATTCCAGGTTCTCCATCCCACTCATCTCGTCGTAGAGCAGCGACGGATGCGCCATGTAGCCCACCTGCTGGCAGACGTCGTGAAACTTGCTGGCTCCGAGAATCGCAACCTCGCCGCTCGATGGCTGGCTGAGTCCTGCCAAGGTACGCAGCAGAGTGGTCTTGCCGGCGCCGTTGTCGCCGAGAATGGCGTAAAGTTTGCCGCCGGAAAATTCCGCTGTAACCCCGCGCAGAGCGGCAAATCGGCCAAACTGCTTGATCAGGTTCGAGACGGTGACGACGGGCGCGGTTTCAGTCAAAGGATCGATAGCCTGCGATGTTAGCGAGATTCGTATCAGGGCACGCTTTCAGGCGTGCCGCAAACTTTGGAAAAAGTTCCGCCTTCAGGCGCTGGATCTTAGCGTTAATTCGACATCCCGTTCGACGGGGAACTCTGGTTCTGCGACATGCTCTTGCCAGGCTCAGCGGCCGGAGTGGCCCCGGGCTGCGGCGCGTACTTCGAGGCACACTTGGCCTGCAGTTGCTTGGCATGGAAGACGCCGTCGCGTCCGAAGCTGCCATCGGCCAGGGCCTGCGAGTCGTCCTTGAAAGTGTCTGGAGGAGCTTCAGTCCCGGTATACGAAACCGGCAGGGTCAGATCGTTTTCCTTCAGCACGAAGTCCACGCGGGTTCCGGAGCGCTTGATCGAGCCCGGCACCACGTTTCCCGCCACCCTCAGACGCTTGGAGTAAGCCTCGCTCCCCATGCCGTTCAATTCCTTGATGGTGACGTAGTAGCTCTTGCTGTCCTGCACCCCGGTGTAGGCGAGATAGCCGAGCGAGACGAGAATCAACGCGGTGACAGAACCAAATTTCAGGTATTTACTGGCTTCGCTGGACATGAAAAACACCTCACCCCTGTGTAAAAACTGTACGCGCTGGCCGGTTGCGGGTCAAGGCGCTGGCTTGGCGGTCTTGTCCTAAATTCGTGGTGGATTAGGACTTGCGGGCTTTACCCATCAGCCCCCAGGGCAATAAAAAATAAAGTCTATAAACGTACTTGACATTATTCACCGAAGGCTCTATATTTATATCGTTCCTTCCCGGCCTGCACCGCTATTCGCCTGGTGGTGCGGGCCTTCTTTTTGTCCCTTAATTTCCTTCCTTCTGCTTTTCCGGCTCGTAGGCCTTTTGCATATAGCGGCGGCACTCGTCGAGCGCGCCCTGGGTGTTGTCGTTGGTCTGAATAGCCTGGCGGTATTCATTGACGGCGCGATCGCGCTGGCCGGTTATGTCAAAAATCTTGCCCAGTTGCAGATGGCTCCAGACTTCGGTCCAGCGCGGCTCGCCGTCGCCATTCAACGACTCGCGGTAGGCGTTCGCCGACGCCTGATAGTTTCTCTGCAGGAAAAACACTTCGGCAATCCGGTAGTGCGCCAGCGAACTGTTCTTGTTCACTTCCAGCGCCTTGTTGAACTCGCTCAGCGCTCCCGCCAGATCGCCTTGCTGGGTCAGGCCCTGTCCGCGCACGATCGAGGACCGCAGCTTGATGTCCGCGGAGTTGGTCAGCACGCGGTTTTCGGGATCGATCGAGATTCGTCGCGGGCGTCCAAAGGTTTCCACCGAAAACGGAGAATTCGTGCCCACCACCTCAATGCGCTTTTCTTCCGTTTTTCCGTCGGTATCGATTCTCAAATTTACCGGCATGCGGAACAGATCCAGGTCCTGATTGATGGCGCCGACGATCCGGAAACCCTTGTTGCTGCCCAACCGATAGACGGTGTACTTGGATTTGAACTCGGGGGCGCTGGTGGAATCCATCCACTGCGAGTAAAACCACGTGAGTTTCTCGCCATACACCTTTTCGCTGAGTTCGCGGAAGTCGTCGGTGCTGGCGGACTTGCCCGCATATTTCGCGGCAAAGTCGCGCATGATCTTCAGATAATTCTTCTCGCCCACCACCCAGCGCAGCATGTGCAGAATCATGGCGCCTTTGTCGGTCACCAGCGACTGAAATTCGGGAGAAAAATAATCGAGCTTGTCGGAGCTCGAAAGCGGCACGCTGTCATAGGCGAGCGCGCCCACCGACATGTCCTTCACCATTTCCTCGAGCCCTGCTTCCCCCGCCGCGCTCTCTACATAGCGCGCTTCCGAGTAGCGGGAGAAGCCGTCGCTGATCCACCAGTCATCCTTCGATGCCGGACTTACCGACACTCCCCACCACTGATGCGCAATCGTATTGGCCAGCAAGCGGTAGTTGACCTTCTCCGTGATGGCGCGGCTCGCCAGCGCCGCAATTTCGGGCGCCCACGCCGTCGGCACCGTGTCATCCGGGATTTCCACAACCTTCAACCGCGTCGAAGGCGCGAGTCCGTACTGGGTGACGAAGTAGGTGAACGCCTTCACCGCCGTTGAGGCATACTCCGCGCCCAATTCCTGGTGATTCGGCTTGAAGAATACGTGCAGATCGATGCCCGCATCATCGCTCTTGAATTCCTCGAACGTGCCGGCAATGATCGTGCCCGGAAAACTCGGCTTGTCCCAGGTAAAGGTGAAGGTCTTCGAGTTCGCCAGCGTGGTCGCGGGCTTCTTGGAAATTGCGCTTGACGGCGCAGCCGCTTCTTTCCCGCTGCCGATCACCAGCATGTGCGAAGGAACCGTCACGCTGATGGTCGCGGTAAAGCGGTTCACTCCGTATCCCGCCACCGGAAACCACAGTCCGGAATAAAGCAGGTAGCTGGTGTCCGGACCGACATAGGCGAGCTTCAATCCCTGCACCGGGCTGTCGTCGCCGGTTTCGAGCGTCCCCTCGTATTCGAAGTTAAAGGTGGTGCTCTCATTTTTCGTAATGCCGCTGGTGAGGGCAATGCGCACCGTCGAATCCTGCGTATTGCGCTCCGGAGTCAGTGGCTTGTTGTTGGCGTCCGTCAGCTTCGTGATGCGTAGCGCGTTGTTCAGCTGAAACGTGGCCACGCTGAGGTCTTCGAGCGCCGTGACTTTCACCGTGGCGTGGGCAGTGAGTTTGTGCGTCTGCGGCAGGAGTTCGACGTCAATCTGGTAGTCGTCCACGCGCATCCGCGTTTTCTCGGCCGCCCGCGCTGGCCGGTTCGCGGCCAGGCCGAGAAAAAGAACAACCGCTAAACCGAGCGCCCGACGCGCTGGGCGAGAGTGGCAAAGCTTCAAGTAGAGTCTCCTGGCAGGACTGCAGTTTCTTAAGATGTCAATTTTCACGCAAAAGATGCTGTGCCGACAAGGGTTAGCGAAATTTGTTTGTGCTCGCGAGTGTGGCGCGGGCGCCCCCGCCCGCCCTTTGACTTACCGAATCATCTCCCTCGAGTTTACTTGGATCTCATTCAATATGATTTCCGCCGCCCTTTCGGAAGGATGCGCGCCGCCGCCCCCAATCTTCAGTTTTGACTTTACCGCTGCCAGCCGCTCGATCATGCGCGCTCGCGGCTCGCCGTCGGGGATAATCTTGTTCATCTCGGTGACGATGTTTTCCACCGTGAACTTGTGCTGCACCAGTTCTGGGACGATTTCCTCTCCGGCAATCAAATTGACCATCGCAAAATAAGGAACCTTCACCCGCGGTCTGCCCAGCGCGTAAGTGAGCGCCGAAACACGATACACCATGACAAACGGAGTGCCCATAATCGCGGCCTCGACCGTAGCCGTACCGCTCGCCACGATCGCGGAGCGCGAGTGGTAGAGCGCAGGCAAAGCGTCGGGAACAAGGTGAAAATTCCGCTGTAGAGACGCGGCTAGCCGCGTCTCCGCCGGCACCGCAATCAACTCCCTTAGAAACGCCGCGTCGAGCGTGCGCGCCACCGGCAGCAGGAATTCATATCCACTCCCCAGCCGGTCTTTTTGCAGTCGATCGGCCGCGCCGAGAATCGTCGGCAGGTTCATGCGGACTTCCTTGCGCCGGCTGCCCGGCATCAGCGTGATCCATGGTTTCGCCGCATCGAGCTGGTTCTCGGCTGCATAGGCTTCGCGGGAAATCGCCGGCGCCGCCAGATCGGCCAGCGGATGACCAACGAACGTAGCATCCACTCCGCGATCGCGATAGAACTTTTCCTCGAAGGGAAAAATCACGAGCGCCTTGTTGACGTACTTGCGCAGCAGCTTGACCCGTCCCTGCCGCCACGCCCAGAACTGCGGGCAGACGTAGTAAACCACCGGAATGCCGCGCTTGCGCATCTGCCGCGCCACGCGCCAGTTGAAGGCCGGAGCATCGATGACAACGGCCAGCGCCGGCCGCTTCTCATCGGCCGCGCGAATCAATTTCCTATAGAGCCCAAGAATCTTAGGCAGACGGCTAAGAACCTCAGTGATGCCGACGACCGCCAGGTCCTTAGCATCCACAATAATCTCGCAGCCAGCAGCCCGCATGCGCTCCCCGCCCCCACCAAAAAATTCAAGCTGCAAGGTTTTTGTGGTGGCGGGGCTCTGCCCCGCACCCATGGCCGCCCGCCGCAGCGCTTCCATCAACTGCGCCCCATACATTTCACCCGAGGCTTCACCAGCGGAGATGAGGATTCTCACGGGGGAATTGTATAGCCACGCGAAGCAGACAGCCGGCGAGAAACTGCTACTTCATCTTCTCAATCTCTTCGATTAGCCTCTGCTCGAAGCTTGAAACCGCCTGCCGTCTCTGCGTGTTGTTGCCCTGATAGGGGCTGAAGGCAAGATTCCCGCGAACGTGAATCTTCGTGTTCGCAAGCTCCTTCCCCGCAGCATCCTGGATCACGAGTTGACAAGTGACGCTGCTGCGTCCCGCGCCCATGCCAACCATAAACCGTTTCGCCATGCTGCCGGACGTAAATTCATCCAGAATGAGATGGGCGCGAATCGGAGCGCTGTCCCCGAGTTCGATATTAGCGCCTCGAAGCGCATTCTTCAGACTATCCTGAACCAGGTTGGGCGCAGCTTCCTCCTTGACCTTTTCTGGATTGGACACGACGGTGGGGTCGACCTGAACCGTCTTCACGCCCCGAAGCGCTGGGACAGTCTGGGCAAGGACAACGGAGGCAATCAGCATTAACCCGAAACCGATGGCAGCTTTAGAGATTTTGCAGATCATTTCCAAGCACCTCTCCTACCTCTGATTTTGCGGGGGAAATAGTACTCCGAGCTGTCAAAAGCTTGCAACCATTAGGAATCGGACGCAGCCCTACACCAGCGCCTCAGTCGTCCGCGTTCGCCGTTACCGGGGGAGCCCCCCGCCGCCATCTCCTGATCCTTATACTGCAGCTGATAAAGCTTGTAATAAATCCCGCGCTGCGCCAGCAGTTGCTGGTGCGATCCCATTTCGCGGACCCGGCCTTTGTGCATCACGATGATTTTGTCGGCGCGCTGGATGGTCGAGAGCCGGTGCGCGATGATCAGCGACGTCCGCCCTTCGACCATGCGGTTGAGCGCGTCGCGGACGCGGAACTCGGTTTCCGTATCCACGCTCGAAGTGGCCTCGTCAAGAATCAAAATCTTCGGATTATGCGCCAGCGCGCGAGCAAAGCTGATCAACTGCTTCTGTCCGGTCGAGAGCGTGGAACCGCGTTCGCGCACTTCCTCTTTGAACCCTCCCGGCAAAGTTCGAATGAAGTCGGCAAGGTTGACGTCTTCCGCCGCCTGCTCCACGTCTTCGTCCTGAATGCGCGCCGTCCCCAGCCGGATGTTGCCCGCAACCGTGCCGCTGAATAGAAACGGATCCTGCAGCACGACGCCAAAACGGCCGCGCAGGTCGTCGAGATTCATCTCCTTGATATCGACGCCATCAATGCGAATCGCTCCCCGCTGCACATCGTAAAAACGCATCAGCAGCGAGATCAGCGTAGTCTTCCCTGCCCCGGTGTGCCCAACAACCGCGATGGTCTCGCCCGGCTCCAGCACAAAGTTAACGTCGCGCAAAACCCAGTCGGGATCTCCCGCTTGTGTGGAAGCAACTGCTTGTGTGGGGACGGGCGTCCCCGCCCGTCCAGGCCGACTCGAAGAGTCGGCAGGCTGTTCCGCCGACACCTTGTTCCCGTACGCGAACCACACATGATCAAATTCAATCCGCCCCGGCCCCTGCGGCTGTTTCGTAACCGCCGGCGACGTCACTTCAATCTTCGTATCCAGCAGCTTGAACACGCGCTCGCCCGCCGCCATCGCCGACTGCAGGATGTTATATTTCTCGCTTAAATCCTGGATCGGACGAAAGAAGCGCTGCGCGTACTGCATGAACGCGACCAGCACGCCCAGCGTCGCCACCCCCCGGATCACATCCCTCCCGCCGAACCAGATGATGCTAGCAATGGCAATCGCCGACACGATTTCGACCACCGGGTAATACAACGCATACGCCAGAATGGCGTCCTTATACGCCTCCATGTGCGAGGCGTTGATCGCGGAAAATTTATTGAAGGCGCGCTTCTCGCGATTGAAAAGCTGCAAGACCAGCATTCCCGAGACCGCTTCCTGCAAGTAAGAGTTGATCCGGGCGATCGCGGTGCGGATGCGCCGGTAGGAATCGCGCACCTTGTCGCGGAAGATCTTGGTCGCGTACACGATCACGGGAAGCACGGCGAACGTGATCAGCGCCAGCTTCCAGTTCATTTCCATCATGATCGCGATGATGCCGGCCAGCACGAAGATATCTTCAAAAATCGAGACCACGCCCGCCGTGAACATTTCATTCAGCGCATCGACGTCGGTGGTCACACGCGTTACCAGGCGTCCCACCGGGTTCTTGTCGAAGAACCCGACGTGGATGTGCTGCAAGTGGCGGAAAATCTGCTTGCGCAGATCGAACATCACTTTCTGCCCGGTCCACTGCATCAGGTAGGTCTGGATGAATTCAAAGGTAAACGTGAGGATGAGCAGCCCGATGTAGAGGCCGCCAATCTGCGCGATGCCCGTCAGCGGTGCGTCGCTCAGCCGGTCGCCAATCCAAGAATGCGAGTTCGGCGACTTCGCCAGATATTTATCGATGGCAACCTTGGTGAGGAACGGCCCCAGCACATCCGCTCCCGACTTCAGAATGATCGCCCCGAGCGCCACCACCACGTGCCATTTGTACGGACGCAAGTAGGTCAGCAGCCGCCGCATCAGCCGGCCGTCGTACGCTTTGCCTAATACTTCTTCTTCCTGATTGGAGGCCATCGGTGGCGC
>Ga0209415_10009522_pt1 | contig 16681 bp, 9 predicted proteins | sample PeaSoiSIISIP2007_FD_187696 | JGI IMG/M metagenome (GOLD analysis project Ga0209415, IMG submission 187696) | Peat soil microbial communities from Weissenstadt, Germany - SII-SIP-2007 (SPAdes) (version 2) | ecosystem: Environmental > Terrestrial > Soil > Wetlands > Peat | place: Germany... | reverse complement strand
TCGCCGGGATACACGATGCCGGTGGGCGCGGTTGGGAAAACCACCGACTGTTCGCCGGGTACGAACGTGATGATGTTGTTGTATTTCTCATACCACGGCTCGAGCCTGTCCCATCGCAAGCCGTAATTCAGGGTGAGGGTGCGAGTCAGGCGCCAACTGTCCTGCCCGTAGAGGCCGGCGTATTTGTTGCGGCCGTAGAAGGGCCGAAGATCGTTCTGAGTGTATTGGCTCGCGATGCCCAGCAGGAAATCGGCGAAGTCGAGGCCGGTCTCGGTCCCGTAGAAGTTGAAGCTGCCATTCAGGTCGGCAAACGGATATGTGTTGATTTGGTAGTACGCCAACTGGGCTCCGGCCTTGATCGTATGATTGCCCAGCACCTTTGAAAAGTTATCGGTCAACTCAAAGTTGTTATTGATTTGGTAGAACCGATCCGGATCGGACCCAATTGTGAAGTTATTAAAGATAATATTCTCCACACCCTGGCTCTGAGGCGCCAGCGGGACAATGCCTAAGGTCCCCGCGCCAGTTACAAAGCCTTGCGAGGCAGTGCTGACACCCAGCCCGCCTGCCGGCTTGCCTAGATCGTTGGCGTCGCGCGCATAGCTTAGACGAAATTCATTGACGGCGCTCGGCCCCAGCGTTTTGGTATCGCCGAAGACGGCCAACTGCGCGCGTCCGGCATTCAGACCGTTAAACCCCGGTACATTGGCACCTCCTTGCGCGGTCGGATAAGGATTGTTCTCCGTATAATTATCGAGAGAATAATATCCGAACATTGCGCCCCAGCGCGTGTTGGCGTCGACACGCTCTCCGATCTTGTCATCGTGAAGAATCTGGTTGTACGCCGAGGTCGAGAAGACATTTCCCGGAAGATTCGGAGCAGGAATATATTTCAGCAGGTTCAGCGCTGGAGCGGACCACGCACTCTGCGGGATGGTGGCGTTCGGAAGAACGCACTGCGAGGGATTGTTGCATCCAGGCGTGTAGTAGGGTTCTCCCGTGGACACCGGATAGCCGAGCTTCTGAGATAGCAGATTGGCCCAGTATGGTCCGCTCACCGCGCCGGTGAGCGAATTCGCCTGATCCGATAAGTTGCCGGTGCGGTCTTCCAGCGAAGGAACCGGAATTAGTCCGGTGTCCGTCCCCTGAATCTGCCGGGTGCCTTGATAATCCGAGAAAAAGAAAACTTTATTCCGCACAATGGGGCCGCCGGCCGTGGCCCCAAACTGATTTTGAATGAAGGCGCCGCGAGTGGGCGAGAAAAAATTGCGGGCGTCGAGGTCAGTATTGCGCAGGAAGTCGAAGACATCGCCATGAAACTGGTTGGTTCCGGATTTCGTGATGACGTTGATCTGGCCTCCGGTGTACTTGCCAAACTCCGCGTCAAAGTTCGAAGAGAGAATTCGGAATTCAGAGATCGAATCGAGATTGGGAACGATGGCGGCGGCCATGCTTCCGGTCTCTTCGGCATCGGCGCCATTGATCATGAAGCCATTCGCGGACTCTCTCTGGCCGTTGATGGAAAGCGTTCCCGGGTTCAAATCGCCTGAAGGAGAAAACACGCTTTGGCCCAACCCCTGGACCGTCAGGGATGTGATCGTCGTGACGGGCAGTACGCCGGGCTGAAGCGCCAGCAGGTCGGTGTAGCTGCGCCCGTTTAGAGGCAGAGCCGCTATGTTGGCGCCACTGAGCACGTCGCCCAGTTGTGTGCTTGCCGTTTCAACCTGCACCTCCGATTCCTTCACAGTGACGGTTTCGGTGTATTCGCCCATTTCGAGCACCGCATCCACCACAAGAGCACTGTTGACGTTGACCATAATCCTCGTCCGCCGATACGGCCGGAAGCCGGCGAAGGCGATCTCGACATCGTACGGACCGACGGATAAGCCAGGGAAGGCATATGCTCCCACGCCATTGGTTGTGAGTACCTGCCGCACGCCAGTGTCGGTATTGGTTGCGGTGACGGTGGCTTTCGGAACCACCGCGCCACTTTGGTCCTTAACGGTTCCCGAAATGCTGCCTCCGGTGGCCGCGTGCATCGACGCGGGAAACCCAAGCAGATGACTCAAAACCAGAAAGAGGGAGACGGATCGCGCGGTCAGCGCTGGCCATTTAAGCATCGAAAGGAAATCCAGAAGGTCAATCCTACCCTGTCAAAGTTAAGGGCCGCTCGTCAATCTAGTGACGATTTGGAAGTCTCGAGTACCGCTCCGTTACAGTCGCGGCTCGGTGAGCAGTGCAGTTGCTCGATGGCCCATTCCGAGCCGCGACGGTTGCGTAGCGGTGGCACGGCGCTGGAAGCGGATGCCGAATGGAGATATAGTAAAGCTCATGCTTTCTCGACGAACCGCATTGCTCGCTCCCCTTGCCGGGTCACTTGGAATCGCTCCGCGCCTTGACGCGGCTCCCGGAAAAATGGGTTTGAGCATTCACATGACCACGTCGCAAGGCGCGGGTTACCAGAAGGCGCTGGAAGGGTGGGCCAAGGCCGGGATCAAGTACGTCGAGATTACCGACCGGGGGTTGGACGATTTCCTGAAGACCAACGACATCGCGGCCGCGAAGCGTGTGATCACGGATCACGGACTGACCCTGGTTTCCTGCGCGTCCGTCCTCCAGGATTTCTGGAACCAGAATGCGGGTTTCGCCGCGCAACTGGAGACATGGAAGAAACGTTGCGAGCAATTTGCCTCGCTCGGCAGCCCCAGGATTTATTGCCCCAGCACCACCAGCCGGAAAATCACCGCGGACGATTACAAGACGGTGCCGGATGCCATTCGCCAAGCCGGCGATATCGCCAAGGAGCACAACCTCACCGCGATGATCGAATTCGCGCGCAGCTCGACTCTGATCGCTACGCTGACCACTTCGCTTAAGGTGATTCGCGAAGCCGCGCATCCCAACGTGCACCCGATGCTGGATTGTTATCACTTCTGGTCAGGCTTGAGCAAATTCGAGGATCTGGACATGCTGAAGCCCGGCGAGCTCGCGCACGTGCATTTTCAGGACACGCCGGATATTCCCAAGGAGTTGTTCGCGCAGACGACGCGGCTGATTCCCGGCGACGGCATTGCCCCTCTGGACCGCATTTTGCGGAAACTGGCGGAGAAGGGCTACGACGGAGCGCTTTCGGTCGAGCTGTTCCTGCCGGAATTGCAGCAGGGCGATCCTTATGAAGTGGCTAGCCAAATCCGGAAGAAGTGTGAAGCGGTAATGAGTAAGGCGGGGGTACTCTAATGCGAACCAGCGCGATCGCGTTCACGGGCGTATGTGCGGCGGCTTTCGCCTTCGCCCAGAGGCCGACGAATCCGGCTCTCCTGATTCCGCAAGAGGCGCCGGCTTTGGATTATGTGGCGGTGGCGAATCCGCTGCCGGTTCCCGACGGCGTGAATACGGGCGCATCCGCCAGCGTGGCGTTCGATTCCCACGGCCATCTCTACGTCCTGAGCCGCGGTGCGCAGGCGATCACGGAATTCGACGAGAACGGAAAATTCATTCGAGCCTTCGGCGAGGGCCTGTTCGTCCGCAGCCATGGACTGCGCATCGATAAAGATGGCAATCTTTGGACTACGGATGTGAGCGCGCACACCGTGATGAAGCTCAGTCCGAAGGGCGAGGTTCTGCTCACGCTGGGCACCAAGGGCAAGGCGGGCGAGTGGAACGAAGCGGCGGGGACGCGACTCTTCAACGAGCCTAACGACATCGCCTTTGGCGCCAACGGAGACATCTTTATCACGCAGGGCCACACGCCCGGACCGGGGAAAGGAGATCCGCGCGTTCTGAAGTTCGACAAGAACGGCAACTTCATCAAGACCTGGGGCGGAAAAGGAACCGAGCCTGGCAAGTTTGACGTTGCCCATGGGCTCGCGATCGACGCGAAGGGTCTGGTGTGGGTGACCGACCGCGAGAACCAACGAATTCAGATCTTCGATCAGGATGGGAAATATATCCGCGAAATCAAGTACGCCGGATTGCCGTGCGCACTCGACATCGGCAGCCAATACATTTATATGGTTAACGGTTTCGCCGGCCAACTTCTGAGGCTGGACCTGGACGGCAAGGTTCTGGCCGCCGTGGGAAAGCCCGGAAACGGAGTGGGGGAATTTGGCGAAGCCCACTTTGTCGCGGTGAGTCCGAAGGGCGAGATCTACGTCGCGGATTCAGTGAATCGGGCGGTGCAGAAGTTCGTGAAGAAATAAGGGCGTCGCCAGGAGTGGCGACGCAGCACGCAAGAGTGCGTGCGCCACATTTAATTGTGGACCGTTAGAAAGAAAGTTTGCGGGAGCGCTGCGCCGTTCTGGGTCACGTTGATCTGATAATCGCCGTTGGCGAGCGTCGATGGAACGTTGATATAGAACTCGTAGAGCCCGACGAAGTTGGGGGCAAGCCCGAAGTACGAGACCGTTGCATTGGTGGACCCGAAAGAAATCGTGACTGGGTTTACAAGGGCGTTGCTCTGTTCCACCACTACGCCGGGGAGGATCGACGGAGTCACGTCGCCAAATCCAATTCCGTAGGCGATGATCAGATCGCCGGGTTTCGCCGGCCGGCTGTTGAGACCCAGAGCCGCGCCCGCGGTGGCGCTCAAAACATAGGCGGCGTCGGAGGGGAATGTGGCAACCAAATATTGCGTGCCGCCCACATTGAAACTCGGCGGCGCAAGCAACCCTGGAGCGAGCGTCTGCCGCGTAAACATGAACGGCGCACTGGTCGCTTTGCAATTGGTCACGGTGATGTTGACACTTCCTAGGGTCGAATCCTCGGGCGCTTGCACATTGAGCTGCGCCGGGCTGAGGTACCAGACATAGGCAGGCTTACCGTCGATGCTCACGCTGATGTCGTCAAGAACCGTGGGAGCGTTCACTCCATTGAAGTCGGCTGTGGTCCACTGGCCGGGATTTATGGTGGCGGACAATCGCGGGTCGGCGGGATCGGCAAGGTTCGCGCCCTTGATCTCCAGCCAGGAGCCGGAGGCGAAATAGGAATATCCTCCGTAGGAACTCGCCGAATCGATCGAGGCAATCTGCGGGGCCGTGGTGTTGGTGCAGGAGTAAGTGGGTCCGCCGAGTGCGTACTCGATCGCGCTGTAGGCGGCCTTTGCAACATAGTTGTGGCCGACAGTGGTGGGATGCAGCATGTCCCAGAACAGATACGTATTCGGGTTGACGCCGGTCATTCCCTGGGCGGGCGACGTCACATTGGTGTAGCCATAGAGCGAAGGGTTTTGTGTGGATGCAAGAAACATGGAATAGGCATCCAGCGTGATAATCGTAATCCCCGGATGGGCCGTTTTAAGCTGCGCAATCCCATTGGTCATCGCCTGGTTGTAAGCCACGGACTCCGCATCGAGAGCGGAGCTATTGTTGGTATTGATATTTTCCGGAACCTCTCCCAGAGGCGTTAGATTCACCCATAGGAAATACTTCGCGCCGGCCGCCGCCAGCGTGTCGATGTTGGCTTGAACGTTCGAAGCGGCGGTGGTAGCCGGGTTCTTGCCCTGGAGGATGTCGTTGCTGCCGCCCCAAAACACATACAATGCGTTCACGGCGGGAGTGTGTTTGGCTGCGAGGAACAGATTGAGTTGATCCGTGAGATACGGTATGGCGGTGAGCGCCGTCGGCGAGAAAGCCGAATTTATCCCGGTGAGCGCGCCAGCGACCGCGTAGTTCGAACCGCCCTTCGCGTAGGGTTGAGGAACGGGCAAATTCATGAATCTCGCGAGCTGCTCGATCCAGAGACCGAGAGGCCCACTCGTGGAGGGAACAGAGTTAGTGCCATCCGTATATTCACCCGTCGCGTACATCGGCGGAGCCGGCGTAGGATCGCCCAGCAGACTGGTTCCTGCATAGAGGTTTCCGTTGTCGGAGAGGCTGTCGCCGAAGACCACAAACTGCGTGAAAGGGACCTGTGCGTACAAGGATGCGGCGACAAGGAAAAGCGCGAAACGGCAAAGCATTCGGTTATTGTATCGCGCGCTCGCAGGCCGAGGGCCTGCGCCACCACAGCAGGGACCGGGCAATGTTATCGTGGGTCTGCCCGGCAATTCCCGGATCGCCCATGACCCTACTTGACGTGCTTGTCGGCAAACCCATCAGAACCACCGACGAACGCGCGGAGCAGATCGGCGCCGCGCAGGGCATCCCGATCTTTGGCCTCGACGCGCTGAGCTCCGCTGCGTACGGTCCGGAAGCGGCCCTCAGTCTTCTGATTCCGCTTGGCGTGCTGGGCATCCGTTATGTCGTTCCGATCAGCGCCGCCATCATCACGCTGCTGGTGATCGTGTACTTCTCTTATCGCCAGACCATCGCCGCTTATCCTTCCGGCGGCGGATCCTATACCGTAGCGCGGTTCAATCTGGGCGCTCCCGCGGGCCTGCTCGCCGCGTCAGCGCTGCTTGCCGATTATATTCTCACCGCCGCCGTAGGTATTTCCGCCGGCGTCGGAGCCCTGGTGTCGGCCGCTCCTTCCTTGCTGCCGCACACGGTTTCGCTCTGCGTAGGCATTCTGATCGTCATCACGATCCTGAACCTCCGCGGCGTGCGCGAGGCCGGCTCTGCATTCGCGATTCCCACCTACTTTTTTGTCGGGACACTGCTGATTACGATCGTCGCGGGGGTTCTCCGCGTTCTGGTGAGCGGCGGCCATCCCATGCCGGTGACTGCCCCGCCCCCGCCTCCGCCCATTACCGAAGCCGTAAGCTTCTGGCTGCTGCTGAAAGTTTTCGCCAGTGGTTGCACGGCATTGACCGGCGTGGAGGCGGTCAGCAACGGCGTCAAGGCGTTTCGCGCTCCCGCGGTGCAAAACGCCCGGCGCACTCTCACCGTGATTATTTTTCTTCTGGCAGTGATGCTGGCAGGAATCTCCTATCTGGTGAAGGTTTACGGCATTGCCGCCACCGATCCGGGCCAGCCCGGCTATCAGAGCCTTCTCTCGATGCTGGTCGCCGCTGTTTTCGGCAAAGGCGCGTTCTACTATGTGACCATCGCTTCCATCCTCGTCGTTCTTTCGCTCTCCGCCAACACCGCCTTCGCCGATTTTCCGCGTCTCTGCCGCTCCATCGCGCAAAACAACTACCTCCCGCACGCTTTCGGATATCGCGGGCGGCGGCTGGTTTACACCTACGGCATCGTGGTTCTGGCGTTCCTTTGCGGCGGCCTTCTGATTCTGTTTGGCGGTGTCACCGACCGGCTCATCCCGCTGTATGCCGTCGGCGCTTTTCTCGCCTTCACTCTTTCGCAATCCGGCATGGTCATGCACTGGCGGAAAAATCGGGGTCCAGGTTGGCTGAAAAGCGCATTTGTGAATGGCTTCGGCGCGCTGGTCACCGGCGTCACCGTGGTCGTCGTGCTGGTTGCGAAATTCGTCGAAGGGGCCTGGATCACGCTGCTTTTCATTCCGCTGACGATCGTCTTCTTCAGGGCGGTCCGGCGTCATTACCATTCCGTCAAGCTGCTCACCGCCTGCCGGCTTCCGGTCCAGGCGGAGCGTCTCAGCCAGGTTCCGCTGGTCATCATTCCCGTCGATCGCTGGAGCAACATCACCCGCCAGGGAATTGAATTCGCCGCGCGGCTATCCTCGGAAGTGATCGCCGTCAACGTCGAGACGTCCGAGCACTGCGACTTGCTGGAAATGGAGTGGGAGCACTACGTCGAGAAGCCCTTCCGCGCGATTAGTAAAGAACCACCCAAGCTCCAAATCCTGCCTTCGCCCTACCGCTTTATCGTCATTCCCATCGTCCAATTCATTCTCGACCTCTCGAAAAAGCATCCCGATCGCAGGATCATCGTGGTGATGCCGGAGCTTGTCGAAGACAGATGGTACGAATACTTCCTGCACAATCAGCGAGGGCGGCTTTTGGAGTGGGTGCTGCTCGTGCGCGGCAACGAACGGATCTTTACGGTGAGTGCGCCCTGGTATATCGGGAAACGGATGTGACTCTCGCTCTACGCGATCTTCAGGCGAGCGAAGACGGGGACCTTCGCGAAGTCCACGATGAATGCGAACACCGCTGCCGCCAAGAGTGTTCCGCCCACCACCGAGATTGGCAGAGAAGTCATGGCGATTCCACTCACCGCCAGAGTTGAGGCGCTCAGCACATCCACCACGGACGACGCGACGAGCCACAGGCTTGGGCGTGAGGACCCCATGCGCGAGCGCTCACGATTCGTATACGTCGTGGCTTGATTTCCAAACACGATGAGCACAAAGGCCAGAGTTCTTAGTGCGTCGATTTCAAAACCCAGGCGAAACTTGGCGAAAGCCAGGACAGCGGTGCAAAACGCCAGATCACAGATTCCCATGAAGACACCGGCAATGGTCAATTCGCCGATGCGCCAGGCATTGGGAGCTGGAGACGGGCGTACGTTGTCCGTCGTCAAAGACATGCCGAGCAGGTCGCCGGTCAGCATAATAATCACCATCAACATCGGAGTCAGGATCGCGTGCCCGGTCATGACCAGGCCCACAGCCAGGAAGAGCACCTGCACAGTTTTCTTGGTAACCGAGTTCAACGCATACGTCAGGATACGCTGGAACGTCACGCGGCCTTCCTTTACAGAAGCGACGATTCCCTCGAGTCCCGGCTTGGTCAGCACGATGCCGGCCGCCGACTTGGCGACATCCGTCGCGGTGGACACCGCGATTCCCATCTGGGCCTGGCGTAGCGCGGGCGCGTCATTCGCGCCGTCGCCGCACATCCCAACCGTGTGCCCGCTCTTCTGGAACGCCTTTACGAGGTCGTACTTCCCCTCCGGTAGGACGCCGGCGAAGACAGCGAAATCCTCGGGGCGAACACCGTGGGGGATCGGTCCGGGTGGACACACTTTTCCGTCCAGGCCGACCGCATGAGCAACGATGGCCGCCGTCGCAGGCGCGTCCCCCGTCACCATTACAGTACGAACGCGCAGCGTGCGTAACTCCTGAATGAGGGCCGCCGAATCCTCTCGTGGCAGATCGCTGAGGGCGATGATTCCCGCGAGCTTGAGTGCCTCCGGCGGACCGATCGCTACGGCCAGCACCCGGAAGCCCTGCGCCTCCAGGCCGCTCGCTGTCTTAGCTGCATCAGGCGATGGCGGCGTAAGAGCACTGACGGCGGCGAACGCTCCCTTCACCACACGCACCGTTACGCCGGCCGCATCCTTAGCCGTCGCCTCCGACATCTTCGTCGCGGGATCGAACGGAACAAACTTGACCGTTTTCGGTAGATCGGGGGCCGCTTCATTCGCGGCGCCGGCGCGAATTGCGGTATCCACGGGATCTTGGCCGCCATCCGAACTCGCCAAGGCAGCCAGTCCCAGAACCTGCGACTCGTCGAAGCCGGGCTGTGCATGCACGGCGGTCACCTTCAGCTCGTTGTGCGTCAGCGTGCCGGTTTTGTCCGCGCAGAGAACCTCGATGCTGGCTGCTTCATCGACGGCGGAGAGCCTCGTTGGAAGTACGCCCAAATGCGCCAGCGCCCGCGCGCCGAGCGCCGCCGCAAGGGTAAATGTTGCAGGCAGCGCTACAGGGATCGACGCCAGAACCGCTGTGAGCACCAATGGAACAATCTCATCGAGCGGCAGCTTGAGAGCATAGGAATACCCCACCAGCAGCACAGTGATCCCGCCATTGAAAATGGCGAGATTCCGAACCACGCGCAGAACGGCCTTCTGCTGGGAGCTTTCGACGTGCGCGGTGCGAACCAGCTCCGCGGTGCGCCCAAACTTTGTATGCGCTCCGGTGGCCGTAACTTCCGCGACGGCTTCGCCGCGCCGCACCAACGCCCCGGCGTAGGTTTCAAAGCCGGGTCCGGCTTCGATGGGTATGGATTCGCCGGTGAGCATGGATTGGTCCAGCAGGATCGAGCCTTCGGTCAAACGCACGTCCGCGGCGACCACGGCGCCGAGCGAAAGCTTCACCATATCGCCCGGCACAAGTCCGGCAGCGGGAACGGTCGCCCAGACATTATCGCGGCGGACCGAAGCGTTCAACGCCAACCTCGATTTCAGCGCTGCAAGAGTCGCCTGTGCGCGCCCCTCCTGGAAGAACCCGAGAGCCGCGTTGAAGACCAGGAGAACCGCGATGACGGCAGCCTCGACGTACTTGCCGAGAACGATTTCGAGCACGATCGCGGATTCCAGCATCCATGGAACCGGAGCCCATAGCTTGGTCAGCGCCCTGCGTAATGGATGCAGAGCCGTGTCGAGCACCGCGTTGGGACCGAATTTATAGAGCCGCTGGCGGGCTTCCTCGCTGGTGAGACCTGTGGCTGTCATTCAAGCGCTACTTCTCCAGCATCTATTTCTTGAGCATTCGGCGGATCGCCTCCAATTCCCGTTTTCGTTTCGCGGTGGGCTTGGGATAGGCCATTTTCAAATCCGCGAGCCTATCCACGACAATTTGCGAAACAATCAGCCGCGCATTCTCCTTATCGTCGGCGGGAACCACGTACCAGGGCGCGTGATGGGTACTTGTGGCGGTCAGGCAAGCCTCATATGCGTCCATATATTGCTTCCAGTATTTCCTCTCGTGAATGTCCGCGACGCTGAATTTCCAGTTCTTCTCCGGTTCGTCAATGCGCTCGAGGAATCGCTTTCGCTGCTCTTCCTGGGAAAGGTGGAGGAATATTTTGACGATACGAGTTCCGTTCCGATAAAGGTGGCTCTCCAGTCCGGCAATGGAGCGATACCGCCCCTCCCAGATTTCCTTATCGTCGCGCAACTCCGGCGCCAATCCCTCCTGCCGGAGCAGTTCCGGATGCACCCGAACCACCAGCACTTCCTCGTAATAGGAACGATTGAATATACCGATCTGCCCGCGCCGGGGAAGTTCGCGTGTCGAGCGCCAGAGAAAATCGTGCTCCAGCTCTTCGGTGCTGGGCTCTTTGAAACTGGATACCTGGCAGCCTTGCGGATTGACGCCGGACATGACGTGGCGGATGGCCCCATCCTTGCCGGCAGCGTCCATCCCCTGAAAGATCAGCAGCAGCGCATAGCGGCCGGAGGCATAGTGCAGGCGTTGCAGCCGGCTCAATTCCGCGACGTGTTTGCCCAAAAGATCTTCATATTCCTGCTTGGACGTGCAAAATGGCTTCACAATTGTCGGCCATTCTTTGAGGGCGACCTTCTTTCCGGGCCGCGCACGGAAGTGTTTGGAATCGAGTTTCATCTTCAACGATGATACAACCGCTTCCTTTGGTCGTGGCTCAGATCACAAAAGGAGCGGCTGGCAGGTCGGAGACCTGCCCCACAGTAGAATCGGCCTGGCCTATTGCTTGCCCCAGTTTGTCACCAGGTTATAGGCATCGACGCTGCCGAGTCCGGTCGCGAAATTCCACGATGCGCCGGCGGCATAGGCGGGCGTGAAGGAATTGTTGGAAACGGAGAGACCGCCAGCCCACGTGGTCCCGAACACGCGGCCGTTGCGGCCATAGTCGATGGTCCCGACAAAGCCATAGCAGTTGTAAATTCCACTGCAATTGACATCGATGTCTCCCTGGGTGATGCTATGGAAAACGCTGGGGTTGCTTGCGGCCAGTGCGTAATACACCACATTCGGGTTGCCTTGCTTGCCGCCTGCATTCTGGTTCACCAGGGCCTGAAGGCCGGCCATGACCGGCGTCGCCAGGGAAGTGCCGCCCACGCTATACCAATTTTCCGGAGCTCCCGTGCACGGCGTTCCGAAATTCGATTGATCGGAGAAGCAAACCACCGAATAGTGTCCCGAAATGGAGTCGACAGCAGCGAACATCGAAACGTCGGGAAGGTCGCGCACTCCGTCGTTGGCCATTCCGGGGAGTCCGGTCTGCCAGGACGGCTTGGCGTATCCTTGACAGGTGCCGCTGGCCACCCCTAAGACTGAGGGCGCTCCGGTTGCGCAGTTACTGGGTCCACCGCTGCCGGCCAAGACTCCCACAGAGCCGTCCGCCTGGGCTGTTGCGCTATTACAAAAACCACTCGCGCCGTAGCCCGTCTTGAAACCCATATAGTTGGCGGCAAGGGTACTGGCGCACGACGAATTCCACGGAATTTCAGGAATATAAGATTTCGCGGAACCGTAGCTAGATGAGTTGCCCGCGGCCCAATATGTGCCGGTGGTCCCATTCAGCACATCCGAGAAGTCCGTCCCGCCCACCGCGACGTTATATGGCGTGGAGGCCCAGCCGCTCACCCCGATGCCGTGCGTCGCGCTGAAGGCTCCCGAGTCGCAACTGGCCGCGCCCTCATCTCCCGCAGCCACGAATATGGAGACGCCTTCGGCAACCGCCTGCTGATAAATCGCGTTGATGGAGGCGTTGAACGAGTCGCTGTTTTCCGCCTCACAGATGCCGTAGCTCAGGCTCATAATCGCCGGAGGATTACTGGAGCTCACCAGGTTCTGCATCGCGATAAACTCACCGGGCGTGACGGCCGTACCGCCGCAGGCCGCGACGACAATGGTGGCGCCCGGCGCGGCGGCGCTGGCCCATTCGGCATCGAGGGCCGCCTCGTTATCGTCGCCGTTAACTCCGGGTGCGGCGCAATTATTGGATCCGCTCGGCGGCGCCGGATGCTGCGAATTCAGCGTTCCCCCGTATTGCGCAAGCCCAAAGGTGCTGCGGAAGGTGACCCAGTCGGCTCGGCTGTATAAATCGGTGTCTTCGATCACTGTCACCGTCTGCCCGGAGCCGGTGATGCCTTTGGCGAACAAAGGATTGAAATCGTAGATCGTCGCCAGATCGGCGGGCACCACCGCCTGGTAGACCTGTCGGTTATAGGTGAAGGTGTACTTCGCATGGCTCATCTTGTGCGGCCGGAAATCGTGCATCGAGATGACGCCCGTCACGGCCGGGGCCAGCGCTTGCGGAATCTGAGGGTCGCTGATATTGGCGATATGTTGCACGCCGTCGACAGTCAGATTGTGAATGGAGGTATGAAATGCGCCGCGCGCCTGACCAGCGGTGCCCGAAAAATCGATCATGCCGGTGGGATAGATTGAATTGACCGCAAAGCCGTGGGATTCGAGCCAACCAGCGATGGTCTTGAGGTCGGAGTCCGCCAAGCCGTAGTTCTTGGCGAAGTCGCTGGCGGTCAGCCATTTGTGGAAGTTGGGGGATTGGGGATCGTGAAGGTCCGCGATATATTGCACCAGCGCCTGTTCCTGCTGCGGCGAGCGCTTTAGCTGGAGCATCATGTGATCCAGGCTTAGATCGTCGGAAACCGCGCCCAAATCGTTCTCCGCATTGGCCTCCGGGCGAGTGTTCCCCGCGAGCGTAACCAGTTTGTTTTCATCCACTGGCTCATGAATCATAGCCTGGGGACGACCACCGGATGTTTGCGACAAAAGTGCAACGGAACTAACAGTCAGCAGTAAAATTGCAGACGCAAAAAGGACAGACAACCGGCGGGTTGCCCTTGGATGAGCGGAATGGGATAGCTCCACAACCCGATTGACGAACAGAACGAACCTCACGAGTACCGGAAAAACGTTTTAAGCGGAACGCAAATTACCTGAGCATGCATCTCAAGTGATGTGGCTTCTCATTTTAGCAGATACTGGAAGTTGCTCATGCGGCAACATAAACCCCTTTTTCAAGCGGCGGGGCTGGCAGTGTTGGGGCTGGCAGTCGCCTCCGGTCAGACTCAGGACACCAGCGGAAACGGTCTCCTCAATGGTACTTTCCAGTTCCGGCATGTCGCCGTTCTGAACGTCGATGGAAACAACGACCCGACGGAGATCGCGGCAACTTACGGCACCATCAAATTCAGCGGCGGCGGCACGTATACGATTACGGGGACAACGGTGGACAACACCGTTTCGAGCGGAGCTCCCCAGCCTCTGAACGTTTCCGGAACGTATGCGATCGGCGGCAACGGAGCCGGCTACATCGCGAATCCGCTCAATCCAACCGATTTCAATTGGTACATTTATGGAGCGGAGGCGCAGGGGATTTTTACCGGGAGCTCGACCGAATCGGAACAGGAGGGCTCCATCGTCAACGACATTTTTATCGCCATTCCTGTCCCGTCGACCCCGCCTACGAACGCCAGCTTCACCTCGGCCTATCAGACGGGTTTACTGGATTTCACCGGGGCAGGCCCCACGGCGATCAAGAACGCACTGTTTGAGCTCACTCCCAATGGGCAGGGGCATTTCGGCGTCATCACGCTGAACGGGCAGGCGGCCAATCAGAGTGCCAGCTCCTTGACGCAGTCGATCACGGGCGCGAGCTATAACTTCAACAGCGACGGAAGTGCGACACTGACCATTCCGCTGCCGTCGGGGACAAACTCGACAAATGCACTGTTCACCGGGTCTAAGACGATATTCGAGTCCAAAGACGGCAACTTTATCCTGGGATGGACCGCGAGCGGCTACGACATTTTCTTTGGCGTAAAAGCGCTGTCGATTGCGGGGACCAACAGCGTCAGCGGCGGGTTGTATTTCACGGCTGCTTTGGAAGATTTGCCGGGCGGTAACGGAGGAACCATCTCGTATTATGGAGGAACCAGCAACTTCGGCGACAGCGGCGGCGATGGAATCGTCCATCAACGGCTGAATTCCCCCGCGGGACTCTCTGAGGATTACGGCACCGACGACCAGATCGTTCTGAATGCCGATGGGACCACCGGCCCCGACTCGGCTTTCGGGTATGAGTACATCTTCGGCGATGCCGGAAACTGTCAGAACGGGACTGCCACGTTTCCTTGCGCGGCGGCGTTTGTCGCGATCGGGACCAACGGAAACTTCTCGCTGCTGGTGGGCATGCACGTGCCGGTCTTCACCGCATCGGGCGTCTATATTTATCCCACCGGAGTGGTGAACGCGGCCAGTTACCAGCCCATCACCGCGAGTCTCGCGCCGGGCGAGCTGATCACGCTATTCGGCAGCGGCCTCTCTTCCTCGACGATCGTGACGCAGGGCGGGCAGCCCTTTCCGACGACGCTAGGCGGTGTCACGGTGTCGATCGACAGCATTCCTTGCCCCATTTATTACGTGAGTCCGACGCAGTTGTCGGTGATCGTGCCGTACGCGGTCGCCTCCAATCAGACTGGCCTGGCGAACATTCAAGTGACCAACGGCGCCCAGTCAAATATCGTGCAGATGTACCTGACCGATGCTTCTCCGGGATCGTTCTCGCTCGAAACAACGCCGGCTCTCGTGACCCAATCCGGTGAGCCAAGTGTCGACGGGATCGGGTACTCCGCTACTCTGCATGCGGCGACGGGCCAGTTGGTTACTCCTACCAATCCGGCGCAAGCGGGCGAATACATCTCCGTGTTCCTGACCGGACTCGGCACGGTTACGCCGACGATTACGGATGGCGCTCTTGGACCATCCAGTACGCTGAGCTGGGCGGACATTTACGGCGCTGGAAGTCTGGGGGTCTTTTTTAACGATTACTACAACGGATCGATTGAGAATCAAGGCGCCATCGAATTCGCAGGTCTCGCGCCGGGACTCGCCGGGCTGTATCAGATCAACGTGCAGGTTCCCACGAGCGGTCTTGGATCGGGAGACGACGTCTACATCGAGTTTGCCACCGATGCCGCCGATGTGGACCAGATCCAGATTCCGTATGGGTCGCCCTCCGCGGCTATCCTAACCAAGAATGCACTCCCTGCGTTCAAAGAGGCGCGGATCAAGGCTGCGCTCGCGCATGCTGCGCACGTCCGGGCGATGCGGTCGCAAGAAGCGAAGCCGACGACTCGCCGGGTGAGACGCGGCGCTCCTCCGGCAGCGGACCCGCTTCGTTAAGTTCGCTAGGCTCCGAGTTTCGAGGCCAAATCCACCATGCCGGTGGAGACCACGTCGAAATCTCCAGGCTTGGCGTCGTCGGCTTTGCGCGTGGGTCCGTATTCATTGGGCCGGTGGATGAATCCGGTGCGCAGACCGAAACTGCGCGCGGACATAAGATCGCCGGAGTGCGCCGCGCACATCATCACTTCTTCCGGCTTCAGCTCCAATAGGCCGACCGCGGTGAGGTAGGCTTCACGATCGGGTTTGTAATGCCTCGCCAGCTCGGCCGAAAGGATGAGGTCCCACGGAATGCCGGCGTGCTTGGCCATGTCGGCGAGCAGCGCGACGTTCCCGTTCGAGAGCGGCGCAATCGTGTACTTCTTCTTGAGACGCGTGAGCCCGGCGACGGAATCGGGCCAGGGCTTCAGCCGGTGCCAGACACGGTTCCAATGGTCCTTTTCTTCTTCGGAAAGACCTTCGATGTGAAATTCCTTGAGCAGGTCTTCCAGCAGGGCGCGATGCAGGTGGTCCAGGTTGGTCCAGGGCATTTCGCCGCTCCGGACCTTGTCCATGGAAGGCGCGTAGCCGGCTCGCCATCGATCGGCAAAGCGAGCCCAATCGACGGTGATCCCCTTGGTTTTCTCCCAGGCCCTGCCCTCTTCGACGATCGATCCGCGCCAATCGACCACGGTGCCAAACGTGTCGAAGACCAGCGCCTTCACCGAAGCTGGGGTGTCGGCTCCGCGCAAGGCGGCCGCCGTAATGCCGATTCCCGCGGACTTCATAATTTGCCTTCGGGTCATAGCTACCATACTAAGCTGCATCGTGGCGCACGCACTCGTGCATGCCGTGTCGAGACTCTTCTCGACACCATCTTCGGTGGCCGGAGTAAGGCGTCGCCATGAATTGCGACGCGGCACGCACGAGTGCGCAATGCCACTTAGTTTTTCTCCCTTCGGCGGATGGGAAAGCGATAGCCCCGACC
>Ga0209415_10009520_pt1 | contig 16684 bp, 16 predicted proteins | sample PeaSoiSIISIP2007_FD_187696 | JGI IMG/M metagenome (GOLD analysis project Ga0209415, IMG submission 187696) | Peat soil microbial communities from Weissenstadt, Germany - SII-SIP-2007 (SPAdes) (version 2) | ecosystem: Environmental > Terrestrial > Soil > Wetlands > Peat | place: Germany... | reverse complement strand
CGAAGAATTTCAGCGCGTGTTTCGCGATCGGCAGGCGCCGTCAGATGTCGCGGAGCACCGAATTCGACTACTTCCTGGCGGCAGCGTCATGCTTTCGAAACAGCACGGGGATGTTCGGTCATCCGTCACCGTTTCGTCTGCTCAGCTGCCGAACCCGGTTAGATGGACCAAGCTTCTTGTGTCGCTCGGTGTACTGGAGTCAAATTCAGAGGCAGAGCGGCTTCTCAAGGGAGGCGGGTTCGAGATTGACGCGAAACGTGTAGATGACGTGAAACGGGAAATCGATCTTTCCAATCCCGGGGAATTTCAGTTGCGCGCCGGGAAGAAGAAGTTCCTTCGCATCGTAGTCGAGTAGCGCCCTCATGTTCTCGTGAAACCAGCGTAGCGCGCATCCTCAGAGTTGCAGCACGCACGGGCAAGCCCGAGCGGCAAACAGCGGCGGCAAGCCGCCGCATTCCACACAACCCCAGATGTGCGCAGCCTGAGGTCTCCGTAGGGGCCGAGGATGCTTAGCGGAGGTAGCCAAAACTAGAGGTGCAACTAGCGCGAGGAATGGCCGGCGGCGGAGCGAATCGGAATTGTCATGGGCTTCGAGGCTTCCGTGGGCGCGAGCATGTGGCACTGGCCGTCGAAGACGGCGCCCGGCTCAATCACTAGACAGGGGCTGTGAATCTCGCCAGTGACGATGGCGTTCGGCTGGATTTCGACGCGGCCTCGGGCGTGAATCACGCCGTCGAAGCGGCCGGCGATAATCACGAAGTTGCCGTGGATGTTCCCTTCAACCGAGGCGTGCTCTCCAAGGACTAAAGTGTCGTCGGACGTGATCGTTCCTTTCAACGAGGAATCTACTCGGAACGTACCGGAGGCTTCGAGCTTCCCCTCGACTCTGACGCCTTGCTCGAGGAAGCCAGTCCACTCGGCTGGATCGCTTTTCTTGCGGTCAAACCACGCCATGCAATTCTCCTAGGTACGGAGTTTCATTCTCTCATCAGATGGTCGTAGAGGCGGGTCAAATCGCTCGCATCGTAGTACTCAAAAGCCAACTGGCCGGGCCTGCCGGGCCGAAGCGGATGCAGAACGATCTTGGTGCCAAATTTTCGCTGCAACTCCTCGATCGCCCACTTCGTGTTTGGGTCGACCGCAGCGGCCGGCGAGTCAGCTTTCGCTTTCGAACTACGGGTGGCGAGGCGCTCAACCTGGCGAACTGTCATTCCGCCGCGGGCGATTTTTCGCGCGAGCTCGAGGCGGTCCTTGGGCTCGGCGATCGCCAGGAGTGCGCGACCGTGTCCGGCTGAAAGGCGGCCTTCCTCGAGCAGGTCCAAAATAGGTTCCTCAAGCCTGAGAAGACGAACGGAATTGGCGATTGTGGCGCGGTCCTTGCCCGTGCGGTTGGCGACTTCTTCTTGCGTGAGGTGGAATTCGTCGGTGAGGCGCTGGAACGCGCGGGCCTGCTCGACGGGATTGAGGTCCTCGCGCTGGAGGTTTTCGACCAACGTCATCTCGAGTGCCATTTCGTCGCGGACATCGCGAACGACGGCGGGCACACGGCTCAACGATGCGCGCTGTGCGGCTCGCCAGCGGCGTTCGCCGGCGATCAGTTGGAAGCGCGTCCCCATCCGGCGAACCACGAGCGGCTGAACGATTCCGCTGACGCGGATGGACCGCGCCAATTCCTCGAGCGCCTCTTCGCGGAACCGGGTGCGCGGCTGAAACGGGCTGGGATCGATCAGATCAATATCAACCTGCAGAAAGATTTCACTCGGAGCCAGGGCCGGCGCTACCGCCGCCGCTGCTCCCCCCGCCACTGCTACCGGCTGCTGCTGAGGCTGCTGTGGTTCCGGATCCCTGATCAGCGCGCTCAGTCCCCGGCCCAACGCGTTTCTCGGCATTGACGATAACCTCCTTAGCTAGTTGGATATAGCTCTCTGCACCTTTACTATGTATGTCGTAGAACATTACTGGCATGCCGTGGCTGGGAGCTTCGGCCAGACGGACATTCCTCGGAATGACGCTCTCGAAGACCTGTGCTCCGAAGAAGCTCCTTAGATCCGCGGCTACCTGCTTGGATAGCGTGGTGCGGTCATCGTACATCGTCAGGAGGATTCCCTCGATGGCGAGCGATGGATTGATGGCGCGGCGAAGACGCGCAAGCGTGTCCAGAAGCTCGGAAACGCCCTCGAGAGCCAGGAATTCGCACTGAACTGGGACAAGCACCGAGTCGCTCGCGGCCAGCGCGTTGACGGTGAGAATGTCGAGAGATGGCGGGCAGTCGATGATAATGAACTCGTACTTTTCGCGGAGAGGCTGGATTACGTCTTTGAGGCGATATTCCCGATTCTCCATCGAGATCAGCTCGACGGCCGCACCAACGAGGTTCTTGTCCGAAGGGATCAAATCAAGGCGATCGATTTGGGCGTCAATGGTGACGCGCTCGATGGGTTCTCCGAGGATCAGGGCTTGATAGAGCGTGCGGCGGGCGGGATCTTTGGCGAAGCCAAGCGCACTGGTGGCGTTTCCCTGAGGATCGGAGTCAATGATGAGCGTGTGCTTCTCGGAAGCGGCGAGAGAGGCGCCGAGATTGACCGCCGTGGTGGTCTTTCCAACGCCGCCCTTTTGGTTGGCGATGGCAATAACTCGCGCCAAGCGAATCCCCCAGAATGCAGCGCGAATGTATCAGAGATTTTTCACGGGGCGCAAGATGTTTCACGTGGAACAATGGTGAAACGGGGATGGGAATGTTCCACGTGGAACATTATAGGGACACCGTAACGCAATTCAGCCGTTCGGAGAGCCAACCACTAGGTATCTTCGCTCGGAGCCGGGGATCAGCCTGGGGGAATCCCAGAGCCAAGATGGACTCATGGAAATTTCGCGGGAATCCACCTCTCCGAGCCAGAGTACAACCTTACCGCCAGCTGCGAGATTTTCCTTCGCCCATGCTAGGAGCTCAGTGTGTTGACCTAGCGCGCGAGCCGCTACGAAATCGAAGGAACCTTCTTCAGGGTGAAAATCCTCCATGCGTCCGTGGAGGACGGTAGCATTTGAGAGTTTCAATTCCCTGACGACCTCCGAGAGAAACGCGCATTTCTTTGCATTTGACTCGATTAGCGTGACGTCAAGGCCAGGAGCGACCATAGCGACCGGAATTCCGGGAAAACCGGCGCCGGTGCCGACGTCGGCGAGCCGACTTTTGTCAAAATTGACCACTGAGGCGGCAAATATGCTTTCGCCGAAGTGAAATTTTAGGACCTCGACGGGATCCGCGACGGTTGTCAGCGAAATCGTCCTATTCCACCTCAGAAGTAGCAAGACGTAGGCGCGGACCCTGTCGGCAAATCCAGATTTCAGAGCGACGCCGTACGGCCGCAACGTTTCTTCGATGATCGAGTTTGAAATCGCTTTCATCATAATTACTACATAAGTAGTATAAATATCATATCACTTTGAAACTAAGCTAGTTGAGTTCCCCTCGTGGACCGTGCTGGCCAGCGCGGCTTGTAGGCGCGACGGGGCCAAAAGTCCTGCGGTGATGTCGGCAACGAAGTGCGCAATCAAGGGCGCCAGTAAACTCCCAGTCCAGGCTCGGATGGCCGCAAAAAGCAGACCAACTACGAAGGTCGTGATAAGTCCGCGCGGACCCTGGTAGAGATGAGCGACGGCAAACATAGCCGCGGAGCCGAGGATGCCGGCGATGATGAGGCCACCGGACCAGTCTTCGAACACGCGCTGGACGAAACCGCGATAGATCAGTTCCTCGCAAACCGCAACCGTAACCACGACGGCGAAAAACGCGAGGCGTTCGACGGAGTCCTGGGGGAATATTTTCAGCGCGAGCTGCGGCAGGATGCCTCGCGCTTCGGCGGGATGAGTGGTCAAGCGTCGAAGACTGAACAATTGGTTCGCGAGGACGAGCGCCGCCAAAACAATCGAGACAATCACGGTGAGCGCGGGGCTTGGAATGGCGAGCCCGAGGCGAGCAAACGAGACTTGATGAGTATTTGCGCGCCACAGGACGACGGCCACGGCGAACCACTGAAACGCGACGGTGGATGCGTAGAGCGTGAGGCGGTTGCGCTTGGTGGTTTCCGGCATGCGCATCAGCTGGCGGATCCGGCGCCTGCCGAGCAGCGGCACGACCGTGCCGAAAAAGATCAGGATGAGCGCGAAGTCCCGGTGCATCACGTCAGATGAAAACATCTTTGCAGCGCGGGGGCAAGCGCTGTCGGGCGGCGTGCCTTGGGGACCGAAGTTGTCCGGACAACGGGACCACGCGCCAGCGAATCACATAGAATCCTGCCATGGGTCGAGCGACCAAATGCGTTTGCACTGGCGTCTTAATACTCTCACTCGCGCCATTGCCGGAAGTTGGCGCGCAGTCCCAAAGCCAGAGCATTTCTACCGGTCCGAGCGGCGAGCAACAAACGAGCGAGCCGCCGCAGGCGAAAAATCGCATTCGGACGCATGTGAATGAAGTGATCGTGCCGGTTACGGTGACCGACAATAGAGGCGAGCTCACGTTAGACCTTTCGCAAAAGGATTTTCACGTTTTCGACGGAGGCGTCGAACAATCCATAGATCGTTTCGATCTCGACGGCGATCCGTTGGCCGTGGCCCTGGTCATCGAGGCGAGCTCGCATATCCAAGCGATGGCCCCGGTGATTCACGGTATGGGGGTCGTTTTCACGGAAACTGTGATGGCTTTGAGCGGCGAAGCCGCGGTGATTACCTACAGCTCTGTGATCGAGGTTCCACAGCCGTTCACGCAGGATCACGATTCCATCGAAAAAGCGATTGCCGGAGTCGAATTTATAGCTCCGGAGAAAAGGCTCTACGATGGCATGGCAAAGGCAGTCTCGATTCTAAAGACTCAGCCGTCGCCTTACCGCCGCATCATGCTTGTTGTCGGCGAATCCCAGGATTATGGTAGTGACGCAAAATTGGGAGAAATCGTCCGGGAAGCGCAGCTCGCGAATATCACCATCTACGCAGTCGGTCCGAGCAGTAGTTCCGCCGATCTTCGGTACGGTAAGGGCGAAAAACCAGGTGAACGAAAGCCGCTTCCCCTAAAGTTCGCTAAGCCGCTGCCCCCTATCTCAACGGACTCCGACTATCTTGCTGTCGCGATCTGGCTTCTTAGCCGGGGTACAAACGAGATCAAGAATCACCAACTCGAAGTTGTGGCAGCCTCAACGGGCGGCATACATTACAGAGCCCTCCGTGACGAAACCATACGCACGGCGGTCGATCGAATTGGAGGTGAACTGCACGCGCAGTATGTGCTCAGCTACGTGCCGAGCGCCGATCCACCGTTGGGCTTCAACGAAATCAAGGTTACCGTTTCGCGTCCCAATCTGACGCTGCGCGCGCGTCCGGGCTATTTCGTCTCTGCAGTTCAGTAGGCCGCGCCCGATCAACGATTCGGCGGGCTCGTCGCCGAGTTTGCATGCAGAACTTCGCTTGGATTTTGAATTTGAGTGATAGGCTAGCGCGCGGAGGCTGCGACGTGGACATCGTCAAGGGCAACATGGGTTGGATCGAAGTGATCGTGGGACCGATGTTTTCCGGAAAAAGCGAAGAGCTGATCCGGCGCTTGCGCCGCGCGGAATACGGGAAACAGCGCGTGCAGATTTTCAAGCCGGCGATCGATCAGCGGTATGCGAAAAACGGAATCGTCTCACATTCCGGCTTGGAAATTCCGTCGGAGCTGATTGGCGCCGGCAGCGAAATTCTGGAACGAGTGGCGGCGCGCACCGAAGTGGTGGGAATTGATGAGGCGCAATTTCTCGGCGAAGGAATCGTGGAAGCGTGCGCGAGGCTCGCGGAACTCGGCAAGCGAGTGATCGTGGCCGGGCTCGACACGGATTTCATGGGGAGGCCCTTCGAACCGATGCCGCGCCTGCTTGCAGTGGCCGAGGAAATCACGAAGCTTCTGGCAATCTGCATGCGCTGCGGGAATCCAGCGGTTCACACGCAGCGGCTGGTGGCGTCGGAGGAATTGATCGTGGTGGGCGCAACCGGAATGTACGAGGCGCGCTGCCGGCGTTGTTTTGAGCCTCAGCTGGCGCACCAGAAGATAGAAGAAGAGAGCAAGCGGGCCGCTCCGCCGAACACGCTCACGGTCCGCTCCGGATCGAACTAGCGCTGCCACTGCCGGACCAGGTGCTTTCGCGAGATTTGATTTCGGAGGCGAAGTCGCAATGGGATTTCAGCTCCACACGCGAGAGGTCGGCCGCGTGGTCGTGGTGGAGGCAGTGGGGCGGCTCACATTGACGGACGGCCACACCAAACTCCGCGACCTGATTCATGTCTCCACCGGCGAAGGCGCGAAGAAATTCCTGCTCAACCTCGCGCAGGTTGAATACATAGATAGTTACGGCGTCGGTGAGTTGGTGCGGACCTATTCCGTCATCAGGCAGACGGGAGGCGAGCTGAAGCTGGCATGCGTAAACCCGAAAGTGCTGGATGTGCTGGAGATTTCCCGCCTAAACAGGATTTTCGAAATCTACGCGGAGGAGATCGTCGCCCTTCGGTCATTCGGGAAGCCTGCCTGATAGGTGAGCGAAGCCGGAACTATTTTGAGTCTTGACGGTCGCGCTGCTGGCCGTGCCAGGCGCAAATCCATGATCCGCCGCACATGGCGAGAGCGATAAAGGCGCTGGACCACTCGTCCGGAGCGTTCGGATCATGCGAGCGAAACGCGGCGACGACTCTCGGAGAATGGAGAAGCAAGAACCAGAGCAAAAACATCAGCCCCAGCAGAAACCCACCCCACCGGTCCATCCATTTGATCACGAGGCTGATCCCCACAGCGACGAAAGCCGCACCGGTGAAATACGCCCAGAACATGGCGCCAGGCATCCAGGCCGGCACGAGACTGGCGATAACGGCGAGAACGAGAAAATGATCAATGCCGAAAACCACCGACGAGATTCCGAAGAGGTAGGGACCCGACCCGATCAGCTTATCCACTACATTGTTCCATGGCCGAGGGGAGATTCCCGTTGGCAAAGTCGCGGCCAAGGTCCAGGCGGAGGCGCAGATTGCCAGCGCCTCAAAGAAAACGGTGCGAGTGCTCACACTCATCGGCCTCCCGATTACCTGGGGCAGCTCTGAAACCAACACGTAGAGCAGAAATAGAATTCCCAGCAGAGTTGCTGTCAGCCTCGCCTGGACGTTGACGATGATGCTGATGGCCGCCGCGATCAGGGCAATGCCGGTGACACATTCCCAAAATACGCTCATTGGAAACCAAGGCACGCCGGGAATCGACAGACCAAGGTGAGCGCAGATGAGGTCTTCGACGCCGTAGGCCGCTATCGCAATGCCGAATATAAGCTGACCTTTTGCAATGATCTTATCCATTCTGGCGCCTCAATTCTCGCGCTGCGTTTCCGCGATAAGTCCTATCCTAATACTCCGCTCGTAGGACTGGCGCGGTTATCCTGCTTCTTTCGCGGGTTCATCCAACGACACGCAGCGGCGACGACTGGGGCGGATGGGCGGCGAATTGCCAAGCATAATCGCCGAGCATCCGCCGCGGCGGATGCCCCTACGGAAGCTTGGGCGACGCGGGGTTGACAGTGGCGGACGGCTCGCCGTATGGTGCTTCATTCTCGAAGGCGACTAATTGTGAAGATACTTGTGATCGGTGGCGGCGGACGCGAACACGCGATTGTGTGGAAGCTCGCGCAGAGCGCGTCGGTTGAGAAGGTATGGTGCGCACCGGGAAATGGCGGGATCGCGAAGGACGCCGAATGCGTGCCGCTGGACGTGAAGGACGTGAAAGCGGCCGCGGATTTGGCCGCGAGGCTCGGAGCGGATTTGACGATCGTTGGGCCGGAGGTGCCGCTGGTCCTCGGGATCGCGGATGAATTTGAGCGGCGCGGGCTGAAGCTGCTGGGCCCTCCGGAGAAGGCGGCGCAGCTCGAGGGAAGCAAGGTCTTCTCGAAGCAGTTCATGCAACGCCATGAAATTCCGACGGCGGGAGTTTACGGCGTTTACATCGAGGCGCTGGAGGCGTACACGGCGCTGGATTCGGTGGATTGGCCGCTGGTGATCAAGGCGGATGGACTGTGCGCGGGCAAGGGCGTGCTGGTTACGATGTCCGCAGACGAGGCGACGGAGTTTGTCGAGCGCGTGATGGTGAACGGCGAATTCGGCGAGGCGGGATCGCGCGTGCTGTTTGAAGAAGGACTCGCTGGAGAAGAGCTTTCCTACATCATCCTCACGGACGGCAGGGATTTCATTCGGCTGGCGCCGGCGCGCGATCACAAGCGCGCGTTCGACAACGATGAAGGGCCGAACACCGGGGGAATGGGAGTCTATTCGATTGACGACATTTTGCCGGCGGCGCTCGAGAAGACAATTATCGAGACGATCGTGCGGCCCACGCTCGACGGGCTACGCGCGGACGGAATGTCGTATCGCGGCTTCCTCTATTTTGGATTGATGCTGACGGAGGAGGGCCCGAAAGTTCTGGAGTACAACTGCCGGCTCGGCGATCCGGAAACGGAGGCGGTACTACTGCGCGCGAATTTCGATTTAGCAAAGGCGTGCATGCAGGCAGCGAGCGGCGACCTGGCGGGATTCGAGGCGACTTGGTTTCCGGGAGCGGGCGTGTGCGTGGTGATCGCGTCGAAGGGATATCCGGGCGATCCGCAGACAGGCGTGGAGATTCATGGCTTGGAGGATGCGGCGAAAGTGCCTGGGGCCATGGTGTTTCACGCGGGGACGCGCGGGAGTGGAGCAACCTGCTACACAAACGGTGGTAGAGTGCTGGTGGTCGCCGCGATGGGAGAGGATCTTACAAGCGCGCGACGCGTGGCGTACGAAGCGGTGGGCAAAATCAAGATCGCGGGCGCGCACTACCGCAAGGATATTGGCGCGAAGGCAGCAAAGCGCTTCAGGGGCTAAAGCCCGGCTCCTTTGGTACAGTTCATGTCGGAGCTGAAGCTCCGACCCCCTAAAAAGCACCATCGAAATCGTTTCTCCGCGGCGAAGGAGACAGGAAAAGTGGCGACGGGAAACAAACCGGTCATGGCGCTGGTGGGAATCGTGATGGGGTCGGACACGGATTTCCCGGTGATGAGCGAAGCGGGAAAGACGCTCGGGAAATTCGGCATCGCGTACGAGATGGAAGTACTTTCCGCGCATCGCACGCCGGCCCGGGCGCACGAATATGCGACGACTGCCCTGAAACGCGGCCTGAAGATACTGATTGCGGCGGCGGGAGCGGCGGCACATCTGGCGGGAGTGATGGCGGCGAACACGACGCTGCCGGTGATTGGCGTGCCGATGGCCACGAGCACGCTGAACGGGCTCGATGCGCTGCTCGCAACCGTGCAAATGCCGGGAGGAATTCCCGTGGCGACGATGGCGATTGATAGGGCCGGGGCCGTCAACGCGGCGATTTTCGCGGCGCAGATTTTGGGGTTGTCCGATGCAGAGATCGCGCGCAAGCTGGTCGCGCACAAAGAAGAACTCGTCAAGTCAGTAGCCGAAAAGAACGTCCGCCTGCAGAAGCAAATTTCCGAAAACAAGTAGAGGTCCGCTGCGTAGGGTTTTTCGCGCGAGTCGCCGCGAGAAAGCGTTGAAGTGTCGGTTGACCGTGCGGATCAGTGTGAATCCAGGCTCACCACAGAGGACACAGAGAAGGAATGGAGAGCACGGAGAAGGCTTAAGACCTACTTCACCCTTCGCCAAGGCACTCAGGGCGGGGAGACGCAGAGAACGCAGAGAGAAAAAGAAGGAGCCGGCGAGACGCCGGCGTTACGGAAACCGACCTTGCGCGTAACGTCGAGTTGCGGACATAGGTAGCGGTTATTTTGTGGGGTGCAGGAGCGAGGGAGCGTCGGGTGGGCGCGCCGGTCGTATGCCCGGAAGGGCGGTTTCGCGGGGTGGCGCGAGGACCCAGGAGAATCCATCTTCTTCGCTGATGATGGCCATGGTCTCGCGCGTGTCGGGCGGAGCGATCGCGTCGAGAGCGGCGCGGAGGAATTGCGTTGCGTCGACGGCGGGGATTTTGTTGCTTTCACCCTGCAGCAAGAGCCTGGCGACCTCCGCCATTTTCGCGTCCGAGGAGATTAATTTTTGCAAGCGCGGATCCTTCTGGCGCAGCAGCTCGAGCACGGTCGGCGGCGCGCTCTCCGGCGGGTACGCGAATTCGATCAGCGTGCGCGGCTGGCCTTTCTCCGGCGGCCAGAACTGCACGTAGCTCGGCAGCAGGACGCGCGTGGTCCAGTAGCCGGGCGTTTCTTCCTGCTGCTTCATCGGGTAGGTAAGTTGCCAGACTTCCGGGCCGTAGCCCGTGGTGAAGCTGGCAAGAATTAGTTGGGCGAGAGGCTCCTTTGCTGGCAGGTCCACCTTGGCGTGGAGGTCCTGTGCGACTTCGTTGAGGCGGTCGAGTAATCCCTGGCCGACGGATTCGAGGTCCGTGGCTTCGGTGCCAACAGGATCAGTGTTGAGATGCGGCGCCTGGGTGACCGCGCGGCTCCGAAGGTGCGGGAGATCCTCGTCGAGGCGCGCGGTTTCCCGCTGCGAGGAAGGCGACGACCATCGAACAGCGCCCAGGATCACGCCCACGCGCACGCTTCCGATGGCGACGGGCGTCGGAGGGTGCGTATCGGCCTCGATTGGATTTTCGATGGTGCCGACGAGGATAGCGCCCTTCACCACGGCGATCACAACGCGGCCGGCAGACAAGCTCGCTACTGTTTCCTCGTTTGGCGTGTTGGATGTGTCCTGCGCTGCCGTTCGAGGGGCGGCGAACAAAAGCGCGATCGCCAATACCGCGCCGAACGATTGCGTGATTGTCGCGAGTTTCACGAGGGATCCCATCTGACTTAACTTAGCACACGCGGTTTGGAGCGGCACGCCGTATAGGGGTGCAGAGCAACGCCGTCTCTAGTAAAATGCAGCGGAGAGCGTATCTCATCCCGCGGGTGACTATGAGCATATTCAGCGCGTTAAAAGGCGACGGATTGCGATCGCCGCAGAAGATTCGCCTGAGCGGTAAGACGCTGGCGGACATTCTCGCGGCGCATGCGCTGTTCGTGCGAGGTAAAGACGGAGGAGTCCGCGCCGAGCTGGCCGGCGCCGATCTGAAGCGCGCGGACCTGTATAAGGCGAACCTCGCTTACGCCGATCTGTCGGGCGCGAACCTGGAAGGCGCCAATCTGCGCGAAGCGAAGCTCTCTTCGGCGGACTTGAGCAAATCGCACTTGCAGAGCGCCGATCTGCGCAAAGCGGATTTGACCGAGACGAACCTGAGCGGTGCGGACCTGACCGAAGCACAGGCTGGAGGCGCGGAGTTATTCCGTGCCAGTCTGCGCCAGGCTATCCTGCGGCGGGCCGATTTTGGCGCGGCAAATTTTCGCGACGCGGATATTCAGGGGGCGGACTTCGAGGGTGCCATCCTAAAGACTGCGATTCTGCGCGAAACGAAACTCGAAGGCGTGGACCTGTCGCGCGCGGAAGGGCTTGCCACAGCGCTGATGCCGCGCGGATATACGCCGCCGGGCGCGGCAAAGAACTAAGGAAGGTGGAAGGCGACGGAGCGAACTTGCCCTGGATTGCAGTAGAGGATTACAAGCTGGCCGGCGGGTGGACGCGTCCCGAACAGCGCGACGCGCGGTCGCGCACGTGGTGCGAGTTGCTGGAGCGCGGCCAGATACTTTTTTTCCGCGACCTGCCCTTCGATCTTCCGCGCGAGGACCGCGATTTTCTGGTGGCGCAGGAATGGGCCGAGCTGCGGATGCACAAGAACGTCTCCTACCGCCCGACCGAAGATGTCTTGCGGGGCGTGGCGGGCGACGCGGCAACAGTCGAGCGCGTACATGCCATCCTGAGGAACTACAGCGCGCAACTGATCGATTTCCTGACGAAATTTCTCCAGCCCTACGCCGGAAAATGGACTGTCGATTTTTCGAGCTTTCGCCCATTCGAAGAAGAAAGACGCGGGTTGCCGCTGCATAAGCGCAACGACCTGCTGCACGTGGACGCTTTTCCGAGCCGGCCCACGCGCGGCGGGCGTATTTTGCGCGCGTTCACGAATCTGAATCCGGCGAAGGCGCGCGTGTGGAACACAACGGAAAGCTTTGAGGTTCTCGCGCGACAGTACGCCATGGACGCAGGCCTGGAACGGATCGCCGAGGATTCGTGGGTCAGCCGCACGGTGCAGGATTTGGGCGAGAAGCTCGGCTTCCGCAGAATGGGCCGCACGCCCTACGACATGTTCATGCTGGGGTTTCATGATTATCTGAAGGAAAACACGGCGTTTCAGAAGAATTGCCCGAAGACGCGACTGGAATTCCCGCCGCTCTCGACCTGGCTTGTGTTCACCGACGGCGTGGCGCACGCGGCCATGTCCGGTCAATACGCGCTCGAACAGACGTTTCTGATTCCGCCCAAAGCGCTTGTCGCGCCGGATTACGCTCCGTATCGAATCCTCGAAAATATCGCTGGACGTCCGCTAGTTTCCTGAAGGGCTTAAAAAAGAACCGATACCAGCACTAAAGGTCCAACCCTGGTTGGGCTGAGGAGTTATCTTCCGGCGGAGAATTCGGCCGTATCTTCGCCGTAGGAGATGCCAGGACCGCCGCGAGGAACGCCAGGACGGCGGCGAGTCTCAATGCCGAGGCGCTTGATCTTCTGATTGAGGGTCGAGAGCGGAATCTGAAAGCGCTCGGCGGCTTCGGTCTGGTTCCAGTTGGTGCGCTCGAGCATATCCACGATGAGGCGCCGCTCGACTTCCTCGAGGATTTCGAAGAGCGAGGGCGGAGGCACGGAGTTGCGCGAGCCGACTTCTCCCGGCAGCGGCGGCAGGAATTCCGCGAGCTGCAAGCGAACGCCCTTTACGATTTCGCGCGTGCGGACGCTTTCGGGCAGCAGATCGGCATCCATGGATTCGTGCGTGGAAAGAACGACGGCGCGTTCGACGACATTCTCAAGCTCGCGAATGTTTCCCGGCCAATCATAATCCATGAGCAGCTTCATCGCCGCAGCCGTGAAAGTGCGAGGCGGTTTGCCATTGTCCTTGCAGAACTGATCGAGGAAGCGCGCGATGAGCAGCGGGATATCTTCCTTGCGGTCGCGCAGCGGCGGCAGATGAATCGAGATCACGTTGAGGCGGTGAAACAAATCCTCGCGGAAACGGCCTTCGCGGACGAGCTTGCGAAGATCTTCGTTGGAGGCGGCCAGGATGCGGACGTCCACCTTGATCGTCTCGGTGCCGCCGAGGCGCATGAATTCGCGCTCCTGGATCACGCGCAAAAGCTTCGCCTGAGTTTCCGGGCCAATGGTGGAAATTTCGTCAAAGAAAATCGTGCCCTGGTCGGCGACTTCGAACAAGCCCTTTTTCGAGGCGATGGCACTGGTGAACGCGCCTTTCACATGGCCGAAGAGCTGCGATTCGAGCAAGTCCACCGGGATCGAGCCTGTATTGATGGGGATGAAGGCCTTGTCCGTGCGCGTGGAAGCGGCATGAATGGCCTTGGCGATGACTTCCTTGCCCGTGCCGCTTTCGCCGGAGATGAGCACGGTCGAACGCGAAGGCGCGACCTGGGTGACCAGATCGAGCACGGCCAGCATCTTTTCACTCTTGCCGATGATATTCGGGAAATTGTAGCGCTGCTTCAGGGCGCGCTTGAGGTGAACGTTTTCCTCGCGGAGGCGGCGGCCTTCGATGGCCGTGGAAATCTGCGCGACGAGTTCGTCATTCGACCACGGTTTGGTGATGTAGTCCTGCGCGCCGCCCTTGAACGCCGCGCGGGCCATATCAATGGAGCCGTAGGCGGTGATGAGAATGATGGAAAGGTGCGGATCGCGAAGGCGGATTTCGCGCAGCATGTCCAGCCCGTTGCGGTCCGGCAGGCTCACGTCGAGCAGCATCAGATCGAAAGGCCGGTCTTCCAGCTTCTGCAGACCGGCTTGGCCGGTTTCCGCGACCGTCACTTCGAAACTTTCCGAAGTCAGCAGGGCTTCGAGACCCTCGCGGATCTCCAGCTCGTCATCCACGACGAGTATCGAGCCTCTAAGCATGAACCGCTTTCCTGGCCACCGGGAACTCCAGCCGGAACGATGTGCCCTTGCCGGGCGTGGAACGCACGTCCACCTTGCCCGCGTGTTCTTTGATGATGCCGTAGCTCACGGAGAGGCCTAGGCCGGTTCCGCGGCCGGTGGCTTTCGTGGTGAAAAAGGGATCGAAGATGCGGTGCAGGTACTCGGGCGGAATGCCCGCTCCGGTGTCGGTGACTTCGATTTCAACCGAGCCGTTGCGAGCGCCGGTGCGGACTTCAAGCATGCCGCCGCCGGGCATGGCGTCGCGCGCGTTCATGAAGAGATTCAGGAAGACCTGCTGGAGGCGCGTGGTCGATCCGAGAATCACCGGAAGGCGTTCCGCGTAACTCTTGACGACATTTACCTGGGCGGTTTTGAACGGGTGCTGGACCAGCGTCAGCGTTTCCTCGAGGACCGAATTCAAATCCACTTCGACGGGCTCAGTGCCGCCGGTGCGCGAAAAATTCAGCAAATTGTTGACGATCTCGCTCGCGCGGAAAGTCTGCTTCACGATGCGCTCGATGGTTTTCTGCCGCGGATCGTCCTCGGGAATCTGCTTCGCGAGCATCTGGATGTAATTGGAAATGACGGCGAGGGGAGTATTCACCTCGTGCGCGACGCCGGCGGCCAGCAAGCCAAGAGAAGTCAGTTTTTCGGTCTGAACCATCTGATCTTCTAAACGCACGCGCTGGGTAATATCATCCAACAAAATTAGCCGCCCGAGCCGCGCGCCGTTCTTGGCGAGCAATGGGGCAATCGATGCGTTGACGACGAGGTGGCGATTGCTGTGCGTGTTCAAATGAAACCGGTAAATGCCGGAAACATGGTCACTGGCGGCTTGCGCGCTGATTTCTCCGGCGAGATCGCGCGGAAGCACGTCCTCGAGCTTGCGGCGCAAGGCTTCGCCGCGAGGGATTTCGAGCAGATCTTCCAGCTGGGGATTCCATGATTCGACGCGGTCCTCGAGATCCACGGTGACGACGCCGATGCGCAGCGACTCGACAATGTTCTCGCTGAAGTCCTTCAATCGCTCGATCTGCAGGGCCTTCTGTTCGAGCGATTGATACAGCCGGGCGTTCTCCACGGCGATGGCGACGTAGCCGGCGATGGTCGAGAGGAGTTCGAGGTCGTCGCTCGAGAGATAATCGCCATCAACCGTCTTGCCCAAACCGATCACGGCGGCGGTGCGATCGTGAAAGCGGCAGGCGATGAAATAGTTCAGATCGAGTTCCTCGATGGTGCGACGAACCGATTCGGTTTCGTCCGTGGCGGCGCGCGCCGATTCGAAAAATAGGCAACCGCGCTCGAGCGCCGGACGCGCCGGATTCAGAAAACTCAGATCGAGCGGGGCTGCGGGCCGGAGTCCCATGGAGCGCGAAAGCACAAATTGGCCGGGCTGCGCGGGATCCTCGAGGAAGACGGCCAGGCGATCGACCAGCAGCGTCTGCGAGATTCGATCGAGTACGGAGCCGAGCAGAGGCTCGAGACGGACTTCGTTGGTGAGCGCGCGGCCGAATTCAATCAGGGTGCGGCGATAGTCGAGGCGGTCGCGATAGAAGAAATGATCGAGACGCGCCTGCACCCAATCGCGCAGCGGCTGAATCAGAAATGCGGCGACGACAATGGCGATGACGGCTCCAGCGGGCCCGGCGGTAAGCGTGGTGTGCGTCAGTTCGCCCACGACCGCGATCACCAGGAAATAGATGGCGACGACCGCGCCGGTAGCAAATGTGTAAGCCAGGCCGCGCTTGAAGATGATATCCACGTCCATCAGCCGATAGCGGATGATGGCGTAGCCGAAGCAGAGCGGAATCAGCGCCAGCGAGAAGACAGAGAACTTCATCCACGACTGCGGCACCGTGTTCACGAAACGCGGCAGGACGTACAACGCCAGAAAGGGCAGGATGCCCGCGAACGCTCCACCGGTGACCCACTTCAGTTGCTGCCGCAGTACGCCGCTGGGAGCGCGGAAATAGCTGGCTAGGAAAATAGCAGCGGCGAGCAGGAAATAGACGGCGAGGTAAAGCAGCTCGATCGTGTCGAGAAATTCGCGGCTGCTGATTGAGGGCAGGAAATCGAGAGTCACCAACGCCACAGAGGCGTGCAGGTAGAGCAGGGCCAGCGGCACGCTATAGAGAGCCAGAAGCTTCGGCCAGAGCGTGCCGCGGCGTTCCGGAAATACGAGCGCGAAGTGGACGAGCAGGGCGGGCTGCAACAGAAGCGCGACCACATTCCCCCAGTAAATCGTCCAATCGAATGAGTTCAGCTTGCCGCTGTAATGAAAACTGTAAAGAATGAACGAGACGAGGCAGAAGACGTAGAAATGAATGGCGCGCGGAGCGTTCCACCGGCGCGCGAAAATGAAAAGGCCGATAAAGAGATACAGCAACGCGGTGATCCGGAGGTAGTTCTCGATCGAGGAAGGGTTTTCCTGCGGCGCGGTGACGAGCGGCACCTCGAACGACTCGCCGTCGCGGCGAATTCCGTAGCGTACCTCCGTCCAAGGACCCGCGCGCCAAAGCAGCTTGGTGACGTCGGTGGCGCGATGAATCTTGGTTCCGTGGAGGGATTCGACGTAGTCGCCTTGCTTGATTCCGGCGCGGTCGGCGGGAGTACCGGGAGCCACATG
>Ga0209415_10009519_pt1 | contig 16685 bp, 17 predicted proteins | sample PeaSoiSIISIP2007_FD_187696 | JGI IMG/M metagenome (GOLD analysis project Ga0209415, IMG submission 187696) | Peat soil microbial communities from Weissenstadt, Germany - SII-SIP-2007 (SPAdes) (version 2) | ecosystem: Environmental > Terrestrial > Soil > Wetlands > Peat | place: Germany... | reverse complement strand
GCCTGCCGCGACGGCATACCGCTGCGCAAGGCAACGGGAACCAGACGCTGTCGCGCGCGAACTAGTCCCCAACCGGCTGAGTATCAGGTATGGCGAGCGACCGATCGAAGCCCACCCTTGAGGTGATCCTCCTCCAATGGGAGGTCGAGCAGTTCCTCTATCACGAAGCCGAGCTGCTTGATTCACGGCGCTTCGATGAATGGCTGGAGCTGTTCACGGATGATTTGCACTACTGGATGCCGTTGCGGTTCAATCGCGCCCGGCATGAGGAGGCGGCCGAGGAGTCCGGGCGCGGGGACCTTTCGCTGTTCGATGACGACAAGCCCTTTCTCGCCGCGCGCATCCGCCGTCTCGGGACCGGCCGCGCCTGGGCCGAGGACCCGCCCTCGCGCACGCGCCACCTGATTACGAATGTCAAGATTGAAGGCGCCGGCGCGGAGCTGAACGTCCGCTCCAATTTCATCGTCTATCGCAATCGGCTCGAGGGCGAGGTCGATCTCTACGCAGGTTCGCGCGAGGACCTGATGCGGCGAAGCGGCGCTGAATTGAGGATCGCGCGGCGCAAGATCGTGCTCGACCAGAACGTCCTGCTCTCGAAAAATCTTTCGATCTTTTTCTAAGGGGCGCTGCGCGGACGGAGAACCCGGTACCGGCTTCGCTTATGCGAAGCTGTCCGAGATCCTTCGACTTCGTTCGCGATGCTCACTTCGCTCAGGATGACATGAAGGGGGTCGAAGCGAAGCGATCTTTCCTATCCTCTCCCCCAAACTTGGGGGAGAACTAAAGAGGGGGACCTTGTTAGCCGCGCAAATGATCGGAGCGCGGCGTATATCCGATGAACAAGAGACCCGGTACCGGTTCTGCATTTGCGAAGCGCTCTTTGTTCGCCTCTGCGCGGACGGGCGCGCGGCGATCGCCGCGCGCCCGTCCGCCGGTCGGCGTAGCGGTTATCAGAAGCCCTGGCCGGTATCCGGATTGAGGATCAGGCGGCGCTCGCCAAAGCCGTGCTCGCTGAAGTCAAACAGATTGACCAGGCTTCCGGCCTCCGCGTCAAAGGAGCCGTTCCCGATTTGACCAGTGCCCCAGTTGTCCTCGATGAAGCGCACGACTGAGCTCTGATCGCTCAGCCCGTGATCGACGAAGTTTTCCTTCGCATAGGGCGAGATGACCAGCAAAGGAATCCGCGGACCATAGCCGCATCGCCCTTCGATGGCAGTACCGCCATCATCCTTGATCGGCGTGCCGTTGCCGCATTTGCCGGCGGCGTTGAGGTTGTCGCCAAACTGCATCTGGTTGGCCGTGCTCGACAAGGTCGGGATCGCGGACGGATTCACGATCGGGTTCATCTGATGGTCGTACCAGCCGTCCGAATCGTCCCAGGTGACGAAAATCGCCGTGCTCTTCCAGAATGGAGACTCTTGGATAGCGTTGGCTACCGTGACGACGAACTGCTGCTCGAGCAGCGGATCGGAGTAGCCAGCATGGCCATCCATGTTCGCCGGCGCTTTCAGATAGCTCACCGCGGGCAGATTCCCGGCATTGAGCGCATCGAAAAAGTCATGGATGTCATACTCGTGGTTCGCCCCTGTATCCGCGTTGGTCCCGTAGAGGATTGGCGGCACGGTCGGGCGCGTATGCATCGGGTTGGCGGTCGAAGCCCAGTACTGGAACCAGGCATGATGCGGAATGTAGTCGTTCGTAAAATTAGCCGCAGGCGGTGGGACCGTCGTGCTGTTGGCCGCGGTGGCGGGGCTGGAGCGGCCGCATCCGGTGCTGCTGTTGGGATTGGTGACAGTCAGGTCGAACCCGCCCATGAACGAACCCCAACTGATGCCCTTCTCGGTCAGCAGGTCGCCGATGTTCTTGCCGCCCATCTGGGCCGTGGTGCCGTTGGAACACTTGTCGCCGGTCGGGTCGAGGTCGCCGACGATCGTGTCACCTGCTCCGCCCGGATTGCTGACCAGCTTCGCGCTGCTCCCGCTGCCGTTTACCGGGTAGGTGTTGCCGGCGACCACGTTCAGCGCGCCCGGCGTCGAGGGGCCGAAGGTGGTGCCGAAAAAGTTATCGGACATCGCAAAGTTCTGGGCGTAGTTCCACAGCGCAGTGACGGTATTGCCGTCGAAGTAGCCCATCACCAGGCCCATGGCGTGCCCGTATGAATAGAAACTGTTGCAAAAGGAGCTCATGCCGACCCCAACGTCGAACGGGAAGAGATCCATCAGGCCCTGGTCGAAGGCCAGTTGCTCCGCGCCGTAGTTGTGATCCTGATCGCAGGTCGAGGCCTGGGAACTGCTCAGCCGAAACGGATTGATCGCACTGGCACCGTTGGCCGAATTGTTGGCGTTGGGATTATGCAAGAGCAGCGCGCCCGAGGGTTCGCCCTCGACCAGCGTGCCGAGGCCGTTGACAGTCGGCGTACCATCCTCAGGATTGAAAGTCTGGCCATCGGTGTTGGCCGCCTGCGGATAGGTCGCGAAATAGTGATCGAACGAGACGTTCTCCTGAAAGATGACCACCACGTGCTCGATTGGGGTGGCGGTCTGCGGCCCGTGACCGTGGTCGTGATCGGCGAATGCCGGTGCGCCGACCATGCTCAGCGCGGTTACCATCGCGGCCGCCGCTCTGAAGCTCTTTTTTAGCCTTCGCCATTTCCTCACGTGCTATTTCCTCCCTGAGTGAAGTTGGGAGATATGAGCACGCGAAGATTGTGCGGTTATGACAGATCATTGAATCGATGTCGCAGGAGTCGTGATCGAAGATTTAACCGACGTGGTGCGGATGCGTGATCGAAGCATGAACTGAACTTGACGGGCTTGGAGACCGACGGCGCTGAGCGAGCGCGGCGATCGCGGGTGTCAGTGGTCGAGGGCGCGGGAGAGCGCGCGGGCGGTGTAGTCGACCAGCGCGATCATCCGCTGATAGTCCATCCGCACCGGCCCGACCAGGGCCAGGCTGCCGAGCGGCGTCGATCCGCTTTGATAGGGCGAGGCGACCACGCTGAAGTCGGTCAGGTGGGAATCGAAATTCTCGGTCCCGATCGAGACCGTCGTGCCGGTTTCCTTGAGGCTGCGCTCCAGCAGATCCAGCAGCGCCGTTTTGTCCTCGAGCGCGCGCAGCAGCTCGCGCAGCTTGTTGCGATCGGTGAACTCCGGCTGCTCGAGCGCCTGCGCGCTGCCCTCGACGTAGAGCTCGGCGCCTTCCAGCCGCGCCGCCAGCGCGCCGCCCAGCACCAGCGCCTCGCGCATGAAGTGATCGTAGCGGGCGCGTTCCTCCTTGAGGCGGGCCTCGATCCAGGCGCGCGCCTCGACCAGCGTGCGGCCCTGCAGCGAATCGTTCAGATAACCGGCCATCCGATCCAGTTCATCCTGGCTGTAGTCGCGCTCGGCCTCGACCATGCGGTTATGCACGGCGCCGGCGCGGGCGGCGAAGATCGCGAGCACGCCGCGCTCGCGCAGCCGCACGAAGTTCACCCGCTCCAGCGCGACCGCTTCGAGCCGCGGCGCCATCACCAGCGCCGCCTGTCCGCTCAGCACGGCGAGCAGGCGCGAGGTCGCGCGCATCGTCGCTGCGATATCGGTATGGCCCGATTGTCCGGAATAGTGGAGCTCGATTTGCGCGCGGTCCTCGAAGCCGATTCGCGACTGCGGGGTCATGCGGTCGACGTAGTGGCGAAAGGCCTTGTCGGTCGGAACGCGGCCGGCCGAGGGATGGGGCTGATGCAGGTAGCCGAGCTGTTCGAGCTCCGCCATCAGGTTGCGCACCATCGCGGCGCGCAGCCCGATCGAATGGCGCGAGGCAATCAGGTTCGATCCGACCGGCTCGGCCGTCGAGATGAATTCATCGACGGTTGCGAGCAGCAGCGCGTCGCGCTTGGGGGATAATTCGGATTTTTCGGGGCTGTCCGCCATCTGCTCGCGCCAGCTTCGGCCGCCCGGCGGCCGCAACCCGCGCCCGCTACAATTGTGATCCCGCTGTAGGCCAATGTTCAAGCGGCCCGGAGCGATCCTTCGACAAGCGTGCCGCCCCTGCTAGGCTGGCAGGCAGGGTCCGGGAGCCAATGGCGCGCAGCCGCAAATCGATAAAGTCCCGCCGCGTCTATGTGCCGGTGGTGCCGGCAGGAACGCTGTGGATCGAAAGCGACGGCTACGATCGGCGCGCCTGGAGCGAGATCGTCGCCGAGACGCCCGCCATCGCCGAGCTGGTCGCGGCCGGCGGCCGGCTGGTGCCGCACTTCGGCGCGCTGCTGCAGGACCTGTTCCTCGCGCTCTTCAAATACAACCTGGTCTGGCAGCCGCCCGACGCGATCCGCAAGAGCACCATCCTCAATCGCACCATCCTCGAAGCGGTCATCCCGTCCGCGCCGTTCGAGGCGCTCAAGAATCGCACCACGCTCGAGGAGGACAAGGCGGCGATCGCCGCGATGGTGCTCGGCGAGCAGGTGCTCGAGACGATTCGCACGGAGAAGATGCTCAACCGGCGCGAGCTCCTCGATCTGTGGGATTTGAAGCATCAGGAAGACGATCTCGAGCAGAAGATCGAGGCGCTCAAGAACGCGATCGAGCTGGAGCGCGAGGCGAACGAGGCGGAACAATCAACGGGCGATGCAAACCGCCGGGAGGTAGACCCCAAAAAGGTAGACCCAAAAAAAGTAGACCTCAACAAAATTAAGGAGATGGTTGAGCGGGGGGCGCAGGCGGCCGAGGCGCGGATGATTCAGAAGGCGCGCGAGGTGCAGAATCAGATCGAGCACGGCGATCGCACCGAGCTCAAGCGGATGGCGCTGAAGAGCGGCGAGATGGCCGGCGAGATCGATCGCGTGGCCGAGGACAGCCATGACTTCAGCCGCGAGTTCGGCCAGGGCGGACGGCTTTCGGCGGGCGAGCGGCTGGAGCTCGGCCGGCGGCTGGCGCGCAATCGCCGGCTGGGCGAGCTCGCGCGGCTGGTGGGCCGGCTCAAGTATGAGGCGCGCGCCGTGAAGCATCGGATGCTCGAGCGCGGCGTGGCCGAAGCCTACGACGTCGAGCGCGGCGCCGATCTCGGCCGCCTGATCCCGTCGGAGCTGGTCGCGCTGCATCATCCGGTACTGGCGCGTGACTTCGCGCGGCGGCTGGTGGAGGGCGAGCTGCTGCAATATCGGCTGCGCGATGACGAGCAGAAGGGGCGCGGCCCGATGGTGGTCTGCATCGACGTCAGCTCCTCGATGCAGGGTGACAAGGAGCTGTGGGCGAAGGCGGTGAGCCTCACCCTGATGGACATCGCGCGGCGTCAGCGCCGGCTGTTCCGCGCCGTGCTGTTTTCCTCCGGTGATGAAAGCCTCAAGGTGCTCGACCTCAATCGCGAGCGGCGCTATCAGCCCGAGCTCAGGAAGGTGCTCGAGATGGCCGAGTACTTTCCGGGCGGCGGCACCGACTTCGAGCGGCCGCTAAGCCGCGCGCTCGAGCTTATCGAGCATAAGAAACTCAAACGCGGCGACATCGTGATAATCACCGACGGCGAGTCGCAGGTGAGCCCCGAGTTCCTGAGTCGCTTGCGCGCGCGCAAGGAGGAGCTGGGCTTTTCGATCTTCGCGGTGCTGGTCGATGTCGGCTCGAGCGAGCTTTCGACGCTCGCGAAGTTCAGCGACCGCGTGACCACGGTGAAGAAGCTGACCACCGAAACCGCGCGCGATATCTTTCTCAAGCTCCAGGCCTGACGATGGCTGAGCTCTATTTCAACCCCTGGGATCCGCAGTTCCGCGCCGATCCGTATGCCGCCTATCGGGCGCTGGTCGAAGGACCGCCGCGTTTGATGAACTTCGGCGTAACCATCGCGTTCGCCGCGCGCTATGACGACGTCACCACGGTGCTCGGCGATCACGCGCGCTTCACGGCGGTGCGGCCGCCGAACCTGCCGCTCGCCCGCCGCGGTCCGTTCGCGGGCTCCGCCACGATGCTGACCTCGGACCCGCCGGTCCATACGCGGCTGCGCCGGCTCGTCAGCCGCGCGTTCACGCCGCGGCGAATCCACGATCTCGCGCCGCGCATCAGCGAGATCACAGCCGGGCTGCTCGACGGGATCGCTGGGCGGGGCGGCGAGTTCGACCTGGTCGCCGAATTTGCCAATCCGCTGCCGGTCACCGTGATCGCGGAGTTGCTGGGCGTGCCGCCCGGCAATTACGAGCTGTTCAAGCAATGGTCCAACGCGATTGTTGCGGGCGCGTCGCGCACGCAGCCCTGGGAGGAGCCGCCGCCCGAGTTCCTCGAGGCGGTCGCCAAGCTGCGCGGCTACTTCGCCGAGGAGATCGAAGCGCGGCGGCGCGCGCCCGGCGCCGACCTGATAAGCGCGCTGGTCGCGGCGCACGACGATGCCGAGGCGCTGAGCTCTGAGGAGCTGCTCGCGTTCGTCGTCCTGCTGCTGCTGGCGGGCAACGAAACCACCACCAATCTGATCGGCAACGGGATGCTCGCGCTGGCGCGTCATCCGGAGCAGCTTGAAATGCTGCGCCGCGAGCCGGAGCGAATCGCGGGCGCGATCGAGGAGATCGTGCGTTACGATGGACCGGTGCAGGGGAGCGTGCGCTTCACGACTGAGGCGGTCGAGCTTGGCGGCACCGCGATTCCCGCCGGCGCGCCGGTCTTTCTTCTGATCGGAGCGGCCAATCGCGACCCGGCAAAATTCGCCGCGCCGGAAAAATTCGACCCCGCGCGCGATCCCAACGAGCACCTGGGCTTCGGCACCGGCATCCACTTCTGCCTCGGCGCGCCGCTGGCGCGGCTGGAGGGCGCGATCGCGATCAATGCGATGCTGGCGCGGTTTCCGCGCCTGCGGCTGGCCGATCCCGACGCGGCGCGCAGTTACAAGGGCTCGTTCTTCCTGCGCGGGCTGAGCGAACTTCGGATGCGAATCGATTAAGACCACGCCGCCGCGGTGGGTTACGGCTCGGCGCCCATCGCGGCCGCGATGATCCGGAAATCGCGCGCCGGAATTTCGATCAGCCCGCGGCGCATGACCTGCCCCAGTTGCGATCGCGGGCGGTGAAGCTCAGCCGCTCGAGCAGCGGCTTGATCGGCGCTTCGCACGATGAGATGAACAGCACGTCACGCCGGGTCGGCACAAAACCGCCGCCCATCTTTGCCGTGTAGGGTTCGCCGGCCATCACGCGTCCGATCGCGGTGAAAGCCTGGAGCGGGTCGCCGTCCGGATAGGCCGTGCGCGGCGAGTAGTAGACGATCCAGTCGCCGGGCGCGAGCCGGCGAATCGGCGCCGCCTTGCCATGGCCGAGCTGGCAGAAGCCGCCCTCGACGCCCCTCATCACATGGTCGCGCGAGGCGACTCCGATCCAGAAGCGCATCGATACCCGAACACCGAGTTCGCTGCGTTGGGTCAGGCGGCGAGCGAGAGCACCCCTAGCTCCGCGTACCACGGCTCGGTGCGATCGTTGAGCAGGCTAAGCTGGCGCAGGCAGGGGAGGAGCGTGTCGACGAACAGCATCGAGTTGAACTGCTTTTCCATCTCGCGCTCAGCGTCCTTCCAGGACGGATTCTGATTCATTTCCTGACGCATCTCTTGCATCGGGATTTTCATCTCGTCGAACACCGTGCTGTACGAGAGGAAGCCGTCGCGCGGCACGCCGTCTTCGACCTTGGTGATGGTCATGTCGCAGGCGGCGAAGGCGAACTCCTCGAGCGATTCGCGGTCTTTGCCGCGGAGTTTGCGCACCGCGTCGCGTAACGCGAGCATCCCGAACCCGACGTGGCGCGATTCGTCCTTCATGATGTACTCGAGCAGCTCCTTCAGCAGATCATCGCCGGTCTGCGCGTGCATGAAGCGGAAGGCGGCGATGGCGAGGCCCTCGGTGATGATTTGCATGCCGGTGTACTTGGGCTCCCAGCGCTCGTGCTCCATCACGGCCCGCAGCAGCCGTTCGAGCGTCGGATCGATCGGATAGATGCGATCGAGCTTGGTGATGTACTTGCGGAAGGCCTCGACGTGGCGGGCCTCGTCGATGACCTGGGCGGCGGCGCACATCTTGGCATCGAGGTCGGGCACCGCATCGACGAGCTGCGCGGCGACCATCAAAGCGCCCTGCTCGCCGTGCAGGAACTGCGACAGGCGCCAGGCCGCGAACTTGCGTCCCAGCAGGTCCTGGCGCTCGGCGCCGAGCGAGCGGTAGAGCTCGGTCTGACAGAACGGCATCACGCTCATGTTGAGCGGCGGTCCGCTGATCGGGCGGTCCCAGTTGATGGTGGTCGAGACGTTCCACTGATCGCGCTTGGCGTTCTCGTAGAGGCGATCGAGCTGCGGGAAGCGGACATCATAGTCGAAGTCAAAGACGCTTTCGGCCGGAGTGAAGATCGTGATCGGAGCCTGAGCCATGGCAGCTTCCTCCGTGGTCAGTGCGCGAGCGGGGCAGGCGAGGCGCGCAATCGATTCTAACAGTCTAGTCTAGCATCGGCGGCATCCCGACCCTACCGCGCTGCTACTGCTGCGATTCGGTGGGACTGATGAAATCTGAGTTGACGTTGCAGCAGAGCTCGAAGCTGCTGCCCGCCATCGGCTCCGCCGCGTAGCCCTCCAGCGTGCCGTCATCGAGCACCTTGACCGCCTCGTAGCTGGTGATGCCCGAGTTGCGCGTGACCGAGAAGATATAGAAGCGGCCGGATTCGAGCGGTTCGGGCGGGCCCGACGGCGGGGTCGACGAGATGAAGCCCTTGGGGAGCTGGCCGTAGACGACCTTGGCGACAGCGAAGGACTGGTCGAAGCCGAGATGGCCCAGCAGGCCGCGATCGGCGCCGAATTCCCAGGTCGGCACGCCGCCCTCGAACAGCACGATCGAAGTGTTGCGCTTCGAATCGCTGTCGTGGGCTTCCAACAGGCGCGTGCCGGAATACTTCACGACCGAGAACGAAACCAGGTAATCGTCCTTATGCGTATAGGTGATGTCGACCGAGGCGCCGGGCGGCGGGGTAGGCGTCGCGGTGGGCTCGGCCGACTCGATCGCGACGGGCGATGGCGATGGCGAAGAAGCGGCGAACTGCTGCGTCGCGCAGCCGAGAACGTTGATCATCCAGACGGCGGCGATCGCCGCGCCGAGCAGCGCGAGTGCCGGGCGTCGCGCCCCCGCAGCCATCCGTCGCCGCGGTCCGGGTTGGGAATTCACGGCCTACTTGGAGAAATCGATCGGTTGCCCGCAGGCGTAGCCGCCCGCGTTATAGTCGTAGACCATGCGCCCGCCGTAGTCGGCGCCCTTCGCGATCAGCGCCACCGTCACGATCAACAACGCGACGAACGCGTAGCGGCCACGGTCCGGAAGCGGGCGCGCGGCGATCGCCCATAGCGTAAGGATGGTGCTGAGCGCCAGCACCGCGAGCATCAGGTTGCGATGAGGTAGGAGCAGGTTTTCCTTGACTGAGACCGCGAGCATCACGCCCGGCGCCGCCCACAGCCCGGTGGCGACCGCGGCGGCTGCTCCCAGAGCCCCCATCACCAGCATCCATAGCCCCATCCAGGCCCACGTCTCGCGCCGCCCGAGGATCGCGATGCAATAGATCAGCGTCGCGGCCGGCAGCAGCGCGATCGGAAAATGAACCAGCAGGGGGTGGATATTCTGAAGATGCTCCGCCCCGGGCAGCCAAGCCCTAGACACGCGCTACTTAACCGACTCGACCTGCAGGTAGTTGACGCCGTTCTTGGTGAATTGATGGCCGGTCACCGTGACTTCCTCTTCCATCTTATCGACCACAGTGGCCGGCATCCCCGCGTCGTCCTTGGGCGGGAGCAGGACGTAGCCCTTGTCGGTCTTGTCCTCGACCAGCATCACCGGGATGCCCGCCTTGGCGCACTTCACCGCGCACTTATGATGGCCCGCGCCCTGCGCGCCCATCGTGGTGTAGCAGAAACCGTCGCGCAGATGACCGGTCACGGTGGAATTGTCGGCCGCCGCAAGCAGCCCCGCGACGCCAATCGACAGCGCCAGACCAAGAGTTGCAACTATGAGCTTCTTCACCACGATCCTCTCTCCTCCCGGATCAACCTCCGGTCCAGACGGCCGGAAGGCGTGCGCCGGATTTTGTCCGGGGTCGTCGGCGCGAACAGACAGATGAACCAGCTAGTTAGGACGTATACTCAGCGGCATCGCCGCAGCACTCAGGCGTGCTTCATCATCGGACACTGCGCCATATGCGAATGGCTGCCGCTCTTGCAGCAGGAGGCGCCCGGACAGCAGCTTTCCTTCTTCTGGCAACATTCCGGCGTGCTGTCGTGCAACGCGGCGGCATAGCGCATCCCGGTCATCCCGAGCATTGCCACCATTGCCGCTCCGCCGATGCCCGCAATCAAAATTCGCTTCATGACGATCTCCCCAGGCCCCCAATATAAAGGCAACCAACAGAAATTGGCTCAGCGCCGCACCGAACGGGCTTCGACCGGCGGCTCGACGTCGCCAAACATTTCGCGCCAGCGGCTGCCGCGGCGCGACCGCAAGCGGGCGACGCCGAGGCGATGAAGCTGCTGCTCGAGCGCTTCGCGGAGCTCATGGTTGAGCCGCTCGATCTCGATTTCCTCCGCCGACTTGTCGCGCTCGGCCCCCTCCGCGCCGGCGAGGCGCCGGCGGCCGTAAAGCTGCTGAAAGCGCAGCTCGGCCTTGGCCACGATGCCCTTGTATTTCTGGTCGAGGCTGGTTAGCGAATCCGTGATCTCGACCAACGTGGCGAAGCGCCGGCGCAGTAGCCACCATTCGAACAGCGTCACCATCATCACGCCGAACATCAGCAGCGCGACAATCCCAAGCGTCACGGCCGTCCCGCGCCATCGCGGCAGCGCGACCGCCTCGTGGCGCAGCTCGTCGTTGTCGGCCGTCAGGCTCTCCAGCTTGTCTTCGGCCGCGTGAGCCTTAAGCGTCGCGGCGGCGACCTTTTCATCGGCAGTGCCGGCGCTCGCGCGCAGCGTGTCGACTTGCGCGTTCAGATTGCGGACCTGGGCCGCGAACGGATTCGGAATCTTCAGCGATCGGCCCGATAACAGGACAGCATCGACGCCCAGATGGTTGGCGCGCGCCAATTCGTCGACATCGAGGCCGAACGCCTCGGCGATCGAACCGAGCGAGTCGCCCGGCCGGACCGTATACGGAAACTCAACCCCGCGTGCGCCGCCGTTAGAGGTCGCCGGCGCGGTGCTGGCCGTCGGCGCGGTACGATAGACGGCGGCAGGCGGCGGGCTGGCGACATCGGGATAAGCGGGGGCCGGCGCAGGTTCGGCTTCCGCGGGCTGCGGTTTCACGGCCCGATACCGATTAGCGGCCGTCGGCGGTTCGTCGAACTCGGAGATCTGGGCAAAGGCGAGGCTCGCGCACGCCATCGTCAGGACAGCAATCATCACGAGGCCAAGCCCGCGCACGCGGAACTCGCCCCAAGCTTTTATAACCTTGGCCACCCTTCTCTAGGTTAATCGAATGACCGGCCTAAGCAAAACGGAAATCGCCGTCATCGAGATAATCCCGCGCGATGAAGCGGGGCCGGATGGGAGCCTTCAGAAACGCGACGCAAGCGGCGAAGGCGGGCTCAGCCGGCCTCGCGAGGCTTGCGGAGCCAGGCCAGGAACTCGCGATTGCCCGCCGCGCCAGCGATCGGCGACTCGATCGAGCCGGCCACCTCGAAGCCGATTTCGCCAGCGAACGCAAGGACTTTTTCGAGCGCCGCGCGACGCACCGAGTCGATTCGGATCACACCGCCCTTGCCGACCTGAGCGCGTCCCGCCTCGAACTGCGGCTTGACCAGGGCGATTATGTCGGCCGGCGTCGCAGCGATCGCGATCACCGCGGGGAGCACCAGGCGCAGCGAGATGAAACTCACATCGATCACGATCAGGTCGGGACGACAGGGCAACTCCTCGGCGTGGACCAGCCGGATATTGGTGCGATCGAACACGGCGACCCGTGGATCGGCACGCAGCCCCGAAGCGAGCTGACCGTAGCCGACGTCGAGCGCGATCAGGCGGGCGACGCCACGGCGGAGCAGGACATCGGTGAAGCCGCCGGTCGACGCTCCCACATCGAGCGCCGCGCGTCCCGCCGGGTCGATCTTGAAGGCGTCGAGCGCGGCGAGCAGCTTGTATGCCCCGCGGCTGGCATACTCGCGCGGCCCGGGCATCACGGTTATTTCGTTCGCCGGACCGACCCGCAAGTCGGGCTTGGCGGCCGGCCGCGAATCGACCCGCACCCGTCCCGCCATTATGAGGCGCTGCGCGCCCTCGCGGCTGTCGGCCAGACCGCGGCGCGCCATCTCGGAGTCGAGTCGTGCCCGGGTCGCCATAATGAATGATGAAAATGTCGATGGCTGAGCGGCGGGGAAGCGGCCCGCCGCGCGCGGCCGATCAGAATGGCGTGTCGTCGTCCTTGTCGGCGTCGTTCTGAGCGGGCTCGCCGGCGGTGGGCGCGCCGCCCGCTTCGTCCGCTTCTAAGGGCACGCTCTTGAGCTCGCCCTGCGCGGTTTTGATTAGCACTTCGACCTTGCGCTCGATTTCGTCCAGCTTATGGTTCAGCGAGCGGACCAGCGCGACGCCGCGTTCGAAGGCGGCGATCGATTCCTCGAGCGAAAGCTCGCCGGAGTCGATCTGGCCGACGATCTGTTCGAGGTCGCCCAGCTCCTCTTCGAATTTCCTGCCCTTCGCCGGTCCCGCCATGGTTCAGACCTCGCGCCGCAGCGTGCGGGCGCTGAGCCGTCCGCGCCGCAGCCGGATATCGAGCTCGTCGCCGACTTCGACCGCCGCCGCGTCGGTCACCCTCCGCCCGTCACGCCGGTTGATAACCGCCGCATAGCCGCGCTCGAGGCATCGAAGCGGCGACATCGCGTCGAGCCGGCCCGCGAGCTCGGCGACTCTGCGCCGTTCGGCATTCAGCATACTATCCGCGTCATCGCTCAGGCGGCTTGCAAGCCGCTCGATTAGGGCCGCGGTCCGCTCGGTCCAGGCGCTGGCCGATTGCGCCAGATGGAGCGTCAGGCGCGCCCCGACGTGCCGATATTCACGCAGCCTCGGGCCCGGGCCGCGCAGCCGCGCGCCGAGTTCGCGGGTCCGATTGCGCGCCGCTCCCAGGCGCATCGCGATCGCTCCTTCGAGCTCGCCGCTTACCTCATCGAGCCGCCGGCCGGCCTGACGAAGCGCCGCGCGCGGGTCGCGCACCCGCGCGCCGAGATGGCGCAGATTGCGGCGTTCACCTGCGATCGCCGATTGCATCGCGCCGCCGAGCGCAGTGCCGATCTCGCCGAGGCGGCGTTCGAGTTCGGCCTTCATCGGCACCACCACCTGGGCGGCCGCGGTCGGGGTCGGAGCGCGATAGTCGGCGACAAAATCGGCGATGGTGTAGTCGATTTCGTGGCCGACCGCGGAGATGACCGGAATTTCGGAGCGATAGATAGCACGCGCGACCCGCTCTTCATTGAAGGCCCACAGGTCTTCGAGCGAGCCGCCGCCGCGGCCCACGATCATCACCTCTGCGCGGCCGTCGCGGTTGAGGTCGGCGATCGCCGCGGCGATCGCGCCTGCCGCCCCCGCGCCCTGCACCGGCGCCGGGCGGATGATCAGATGCACATTCGGGAAGCGCGCCTGGATGATCGTGAGCATGTCACGGAGCCCCGCACCGCGCAGCGCCGTTACGATTCCGATCGTGCGCGGGATGAACGGGAGCGGCCGTTTGCGCGCCGCGTCGAACAAGCCCTCCTTCTGAAGCCGCTCCTTGAGCTGCTCGAAGGCGAGCTGCAGCGCGCCGACCCCGCGCGGTTCGATCTCCTCGGCGTAGAACTGCAGCGTGCCGCGCGCCTCGAACAGGCTGACGCGTCCGCGCACGACGATCTTCATGCCGTCCTCGACGCGGAAGCGCACGCGCCGGAAAGCCGCGCGGAACATCACCACGCCGATCGCGCTCTGCGCATCCTTGAGCGTGAAATAGAAATGCCCCGAGGCGGCCGGCCGCGCATTGGAGACCTCGCCGACCACCCAGCATTCATCGAGGTTGAGCTCGAGCGTCTCGCGCACGCTGCGCACGAGCCGGGTAACGCTGAGTGCGCCCCGGCGGCTCGCCTTGAGCGAGAACTCGAGCTGCCCGTCCATCGAGAGCGAATCTAGCAGGGCCGGGCGCCGGCGGCGATACAGGCGCTCAGTTGGTGGTCACGATCGAGATCGGCCCGTTGCCCGGGTTGGCCGGGCTTTCGGCATCGACGGTGCCGATCAGCGTCAGCGCCCCGGTGATCGGATCGATCGAGAACTCGGTGATCGTGCTGTTGCTCGAATTGGCCGCGTACAGATACTTGCCCATCGGCTCGATCGCGAGCGAAACCGGCGACGGCACGCTGCCGGTCGTGTTCGATATCCAGGTAAGCTCGCCCGCGGTCGCATCGGTCGCCACGGTATCGATGTCGAACAGTGAGACTGCGCCGCTGCCGGGGCTGCCGGTGTAGACAAAGCTGCCGCTCGGATAGACCGCGATACTGAAGGGCGCGGGTGGTCCGGAAAGAGTGCCGATTCCCGGTGCGACGGAGGCCGCCAGCGTCGCACCGGCGCTCGTCACGGTGAGCTCCTGAACCCGACCGTCGGTTGAGTCGGTGACATAGGCGAAGTTGAAAACTGCGGGGCTCGAAGGCCAGCCGAAAGTCAGCGGATTGAAGGCGACGAAGTCGGGCTGGGCCCCATCCCGAACAGCGCTCGGAATCGTGACCGTGTCGAGTAAGGTGAGGCCGCAATTCGCGCCCGATTGTGCGAAGGCATTGACCGTTCCATCAAACAGATTGGCGTTCAGCAAGACCGCGCCGGTTTTCGGCGTAATGGCGATACCCAACGGAATCGCTCCCGTCTTAGTGCTGCCGAGGGAGGTCAGCACGCCGGATTTCAGATCGATCGAATAACGCGAGATTGCCTGGGCGATGCCGCCCGAATTGGTGACGTAGAGGCATTTCTGCAGCGCGGGATCGATCGCGCCCTCGGCCGGCCCGTTGATCGCCGGGATCGCGCTGTTGCGGGCGAAGAGCCGGCCCGAGAATCCGCCGTCGCCGATATCCCAGCCGTAGACATCGGCCGCCTCGTCAGCGATGTAGAGGAATTCGTTCGTTGGATGGACCACGAGGCCGAGCACCAGGCCGGGGTTCGGCGAAGTCGGGACCGCGCCGGTGAAGGTCAGCGCGCCGGTCGCCGTATTGATCTCGAACTCCGAGACCAGGCCGTCCTGCGAGTTGGAGACGTAGACGAATTCTCCGCTGAGCGGCGGCAAGCCGTTGGTCGGACCGCATCCCGCGCCCGACATCATCAGGGCGGCAAGCATCAGCCCCAGCGCTGCCGAACACTTTCGACGATTGGCGTAATTCATCGGTCTTTCCCCCCGGAAAGCTCGGTTTCATATGAACGCGTCACGCTTCAGTTAGTGGTTACGATGAAATCCGGAGTGCTCCCCGGATTGGGCGGGGTTTCCGAATTGACCGTGCCGATCGGGGTGAGCGCGCCGGTCACCGGATTGATCGAGAACTCGCTGATCGTGGCGCTGGTTGAGTTCGCCGAGTAGAGGAACTTTCCCATCGGCTCGATCGCCAGCGACACCGGCACGAGGCCGGCGGCGGCGGTGTTCGAGACCCAGGTGAGCTGGCCGGCGGTGGCGTCGTTGGCGGTATCGACATCGAACAGCGAGATGGCGGGGGGCATGATGCTGCCGGTGTAAACGTAGGCGCCGCTCTTATGCACCGCGACGCTCACTTCGTCGGGCGTCGCGCCGAGGCCGCCGGGCGTGATCGACGTCGCCAGCGCGATTCCGCCGCCGTTCACGTTGAACTCGTGGACCATCCCGTGGGTCTCATCGGTTACGTAGGCAACGTTGAAGGCCGGCGCCGTCGGATCCGACGGGCTGAAGGTCAGCGGATTGAAAGCGACGTAATCGAGCTGGGCGCCGAAGTTGGGGCCCGGAATCGTGACCGAGTTAAGCAGGGTCAGGCTGCAGGTCGAGCCGGACTGCGCGAAGGCGTAGACGCCGCCATCGCCGACGTCGGTGTTGACCAGGATCGATCCGGTCTTCGGCGTCATCGTAACCCCGAGCGGGAAAGTACCGGTCGAGGTGCTCCCCAGCGAGGTGAGCACGCCGGACTTGAGATCGATCGCATAGCGGGAGATGTCGGAGCCGGCGGTGTTGGTCACGTAGAGACATTTCTGCAGCGCGGGATCGATCGCCTCGCCGACCGGGCCCTTGACCGCGGCGATCGTGCTGTTGTGGGCGAAGGCGCGGCCCGAAAAGCCGCCGTCGCCGATATCCCAGCCATAGACCTGGGCCGTTTCGTCGGCGATATAGAGAAATTCGTTGGTCGGATGGACCGCGAGGCCGATCAGCAATCCGCTCGCGACGGCACCGGGAACCGTCCCGATGAACGTGAGCGCTCCGGTCGTCGTCCGGTCGTCGTATTGATCTGGAATTCCGAGACTACCCCATCCTGCAGATTGGCGAGGTAGACGAATTCTCCGGTCAGCGGCGGTAACCCGTTGGTCGGACCGCATCCCCAGGGCGCGAGTATCAAAGCGCCAAGCAGAAGACCCAAAGCCGCCGAACACTTCCCATAATCCGCGATTCTCATGAGCGTGCTCCCCCGAAAAATCGCTGCACAAGTCGCAAACCGGAAACGGGTCTATGTCACGGACCGGACGGACTCTAACAGAGCCTAATAATTAAAGCCAAAGGTAGA
>Ga0209415_10009518_pt1 | contig 16686 bp, 19 predicted proteins | sample PeaSoiSIISIP2007_FD_187696 | JGI IMG/M metagenome (GOLD analysis project Ga0209415, IMG submission 187696) | Peat soil microbial communities from Weissenstadt, Germany - SII-SIP-2007 (SPAdes) (version 2) | ecosystem: Environmental > Terrestrial > Soil > Wetlands > Peat | place: Germany... | reverse complement strand
TCGAACAGGCGGTCGATGGTGCCAGGGGAGACGAACGGGTGGTCGACGGGCCATAGAAGGATGGTCGAGCCCGGGCCGGCGGCCCGCAATCCCCGCTGGACCGAGCCGGTCCGCCCGCTCGGCCAATCCGGGTACTCGACGACGAGGGCTCCGCGCCCCTCCAGCGCCCGGGCGACCGCGCCATAGTGGAGACCCGCGACCACGACCGCCCGGTCGCACCCCGACTCGAGGGCGATCCGCACGATCCGCGCGATGGCCGTCTCCCGGCCGACGGGCAAGAGCGCCTTCGGCTCTCCGAGGTAGCGCTCGGAGGCACCGGCGCTCAGCACGACGGCCACGCAGGCCTCCGACGGCGTTCCCCTGGGTCCGTTCTCCGCCACCAGCCTCGAGCCTCGTTCTCGGCGTGGGAGAACGCCTCTCTCTTTAAATATGACCGCTGGGTGGGCGCGCGCGCATGACCCACCCGACGGATGTGCCGGCGTCCGCGCTCCTGCCGCGCGTGGCGGCCCAGCTCAAGACCCGCCGACTCGTCGAGCCGCCGGCCTGGGCGGCGTTCGTCAAGACCGGGGTCAGCCGACAGGAATCGCCGACGCAGCCGGATTGGTGGTACCTCCGCAGTGCGTCCGTGCTCCGGAAGGTCTACCTGAAGGGAACGACCGGCGTCGCCCGCCTTTCCGCCGACTACGGCGGCCGCAAGGACCGCGGCTCCGCCCCCTACCATTCGCGCTCCGGCTCGCGCGCCATCCTCCGCGAGATCGTCCAGCAGCTCGAGAAGTCCGGGCTCCTCCAGACGAACAAGAACCGGGGCCGGCGGGTGAGCCCGCAGGGAATGAAGCTTCTGGACACGGAGTCCCGCGAGGCCCTCAAGGAGCTTTCCTCGCGCCGTCCCGAGCTCGCCAAGTACCTGTAAATAGAGCGCGAACCCCTCGGGAGGTCGGATGTCGTACGAATCGGACCCGGAACTCGCCGAGCTCCGGCGCCGCCGCATGCGCGACATCGAGGCGATGCAGGCCGCCAGCGGCCCGGGCGTGGCCGACTACTCCGCCCAGCAGGCGGAGGCCGACCAACGCGAGTCCCAGCGCGCCGAGCTCCTGCGCCGGATCCTCACCCCCGAGGCGCGCGAGCGGCTCGGCCGGATCCGCCTGGCCAAGCCCGACGTCGCGCAGGCCGTCGAGCAGCAGATCATCGGGCTCGCGGGCTCCGGACGGCTGCAGCGCGCGATCGACGACGCGACCCTTCGGGCGATCCTCGCCCGGATCATGCCCGAGCGCCGAGAGATCAAGATCACCCGCCGGTAGGTCGACAAGGAGTTACGGAGATAGGATGGCGAACCGTCGCAAGAGCCTGGCCCGCAAGACCCGAATGCTGCGCCGCGTCAAGAGCAACCGTCGGGTCCCCGCCTGGGTCATCCAGAGGACGAGCCAGCGCGTCACGAGGCACCCGAAGCGGCGGTCGTGGAAGCGCGGCCACCTCCAGCCCTAGGTAGGCAATCATGGCGAAGAAGGAAGAAAGCCGCCGTATCGAGGAGCTCGAACGCGAGTTCGTCATCCCGCTGAGGGCGAGCATGCACCAGCCGTCGCGACGCCGCCGGTCCGGCCACGCCCTGGAGACGGTCCGGCGCTTCGTCGTCCGGCACATGAAGGGGAAGGCCGAGGACGTCTGGATCGACCCCCATCTCAACGAGCACATCTGGGAACGCGGGATCCAGCACCCGCCCCGACAGGTCCGTGTCAAGGCGATCCGTTTCGAGGACGGCCTCATTGAGGTCGACCTCGTGGAGGGGGGATAGCCCCCGTCTCCGGGAGCGACTGGTTGCCCGTCGGCCGAACGCTGGTCACCGGCTCCCCCTACGTCGGGGTCTACCTGCGGGTCAGCGACGGCGGCATCATCGCGCCGCTCTCGGCCCCCGCGGACGTGCTGCGCGAGGCCGAGCGGGTCTTCGGCGCCGCCTCCGTCCGCACGACGGTCCAGGACTGCGAGATCGTCGGCTCGCTCGTCGCCCTCAACTCGCGCGGGGCCGTCGTCGGCGGCGAGCTCGACGACAGCGAGCGCCTGGCCATCGAGACCCTGGTGCCCGTCCAGTCGATCCGCAGCCGCCAGAACGCGCTCGGCAACAACGTGCTCGTCAACGACCAGGGGGCGGTCGTCCACCCCGAGTTCTCCGACGACGCCGTCGAGCGGATCGGCCGCGCCCTCGGCGTTCCGGCCCAGCGTGGGACCGTCGCGGGACTCGGCACCGTCGGCATGGCCGCCTCGGCGACCAACCGGGGCGTCGTGGTCCATCCGAGGGCGACCGACCGGGAGATCGAGCGCCTCGCGGCGGCCCTGAAGGTGCCCGTCCACCGATCGACCGCGAACTTCGGGGTCCCGGTCGTCGGCGCCTGCCTCGCGGCGAACTCCCGAGGGCTGCTGGTCGGGCGGCCGACGACCCCGGTGGAGATCGTCCACCTTCAGGAAGGCTTCCAGCTCTTTGACTGAGCCCTACGGGGCCGACCGCGGCCTAGGTGCCGCGGCGGCGCTTGACGTAGCGGGTCGCGTACCCCGCGATCCGGTTGGCGAGCTTCTTGTAGACGACCGTGGGCTTGCCGTCGACCATCCGAGTCAGGTCGGTCAGCTCGAGGACCTTCTTCTTGTTCGCCGCGAAATCGCCCGTGAACGATTCGGGGTAGTTGCGGACGAGCTCGATGGCGACCCGCTTGATGTACGTCTGACGGATGTTGCCCATGCGGAGGCCGCCGACCCGGGCTCCCCTCTTAACCTTTGACCCCGAACCGAGGCCGGGTCGGGCCCGCTCGGCCGATGGGCCGTCGGGCCGGACCCGGACGGTCCTCGGGCCCGAGAGCCGAGCGCGGGCGGCGGTACACGCAGCGCCCGCATCGGAATCCCGCGGTCCCGAACGGAAGAGCCAAATACCCACTCCCGGCTCATTCCTCGCGTGAAGGTTTCCAGCGGCCGCCCGGGCCAAAGGCGAGCCCGCTCCCTCCCGAGCGTCGGGTCCTCGTCGGGGTGGGTGGGTCCCCGGTGGGCATGAACGCGCTCGCCGAGGCCCCGGCCCCCCCCGCCGCCCGGTACGAGGATCGTCAGGTCCTCGTCCTCGACCTGTCGAGGTCGATGCTCGCGCCCCTGCCGGAAGCGACCGGCGCGGTGCGCCAGAAGATCGAGATCGCGCGCGCGGCCGTCTACCAGATCCTCCAGAACGTCAGCCGCAACGGGACCCGCTTCGGCATCGTGTCGTTCTCCAACACCCCCAGGGTCGTGGTCCCGGTCGGCGAGATCCACGCCGCGAACCTCCCCTACGTCCAGAGCCTCGTCGCGATGCTCACGCCGGCCGGGCGCTCCGCGATCTGGGACGCCCTCGCGCTCGGGGCCGACCTGTTGCGCGAGCCGACCGGCGAGGTCCGCGGGACCCTCGTCCTCGTCACCGACGGGTGGGACAACGCGTCGAGCCGGTTCGCCCCGCCCGAGCCGAACGGGGCGCCTCGAACGGACCGGGCGGACCTCCTGGTCCATCTCGCCCCGCCCGGATCGAGGCTGACCGTGCGGGTGATCGGGATCGGCAACGGCACCGAGCGCGACAAGGGCGTCGACTCGGGGCGGATGGGGTCGTTCCTCTCGAACCTGCGGGCGCTGGCCCGGGCGACCGGCGTCGTCGCGACGAGCTCCTACCAGGAGGTCGATACCGCCACCGAGCTCTTCGAGGAGATCGTCCAGGCGTTCCTCGACATCGAGGAGCCGTCGCCCGCCGAGCTTTCCCAGGACGACATCGCCCGGGACGCCGCCCAGGCCGCCAAGGCGCTCAAGTCGCCGAACGAGCACGCGACGGTCGCCCACCTGGGCGGCCCGGACGCTCTGGCCCCGGACGCGAGCGCGCCCGACCCCGAGGGCCCGACCCTAGAGGTCGACGTCGTCCCGACCGCCAACGGCCTCTTGCCGCCGTACGCCAAGGACCGCTACGGGCCGCTCGGGGATGCGGTCAACGCCTACCTCGCCGCCGATTACGAGGGCGCGCTTCAGCACCTCGAGCGGGCCCGGCGGCTCATCCCCCCGGTCAGCTACTCGTACTGGCGGGCGAAGATCGCTCTCGCCCACGGCGACCCGTCGGACGCCGCCCGGGCCCTGCTGAGCGCGTGGACGGCCTCGGAGGCGGTGAGCGGCCCGGGGCGGGTCCGCATCGTCCGGCGGCTCGCGCTCTTGCAGGCCCGGCTCCAGAAGGACACCGAGACCGAGGCGCTCGTCCGGTTCCTCGAGGAGAGCGAGTCAAAGGTCGAGCAGCAGCCCCCCGAGATCCGCGCGAGCCTGCGGGCGCTGTTCGACGGGCTGCTCGAGCTGCGCGGGACCTATCAGCTCACCCGGATGGGGGCCGCCGACGACCCCGCCGCCGCCGCCCGCCGCCACGAGGCGGCCGTCGAGCAGATCTTCGGCGGCGTGCAGGACCTGCGACTCGAGAACACCTCGGGGGACCGGGCGGTCGAGGGGGCGCTCGACTTTATCGAGGTCTGTCTTGCGGAGATGAGGTAGGCTCGGTCCATGGTCGTCCCGAAGGCGAAGGGTGCGAAGGCCCGCGCGGCGGCTCGGCCGTCCAAGGGCCCCGTCCCGGCCAAGCCGAAGCGGGTACCCAAGCGCGAAACGAGCGATGCGACGAAGATCGCGCTCGTCGGGATCCCCGCGTCCGGGAAGACGACGTACTTTAGGTTCCTGGCCGGCCACTTCGGCCTCAACTTGCCGGTCCTGTACCTGCCGGCCCGGCCGGGCTCGCAGACCATCCCGCTCTACGGCGACCTGGACGAGGAGGTCGTCCTCGAGGAGTCGACGTACGAGGCGACGAACCCCAACGACCCGGAGGGTGGGATCGAGACCACGACCCGGTTCTACGTCAATCGGCCGATGGACGATCCCACGAAGCTCTGGGTCGAGCTCGCGGAGAGCCGGGGGGAGCAAGGGGTCCTGACGAAGTATCCGCTGCCGACGAAGTACAGCCAGTTCGTCGAGATGAAGATGCGATTCCGCTACGGCCTTCCCGGCGAGCGCGGTCGCAGCTCGCGCGCCATGCTCCTGCACACGATCGACGAGGCGGGCGGGATCATCTCCGACTACTTCACCTACGACCGGCTCTGGCTCGACGCGGCGGACGCCGAGGTGACCGAGCGCCAGTGCCATGTCATCCCGCATTTCGACAGCTGGAGGCCGGACCGGCGGGGCCTGTGGCGCCGGGGCCTCACCCTCCTCGGCCGCTTCCTCCAGGACGCGGAGGCGATCGTCCTGTTGCTCGCGCCGTCGCTCCCCTCGCTGCGGGACCAAGCCCAGCAGGTGAACCTCGCGCGCGGCGTCTTCCGCTACGTCGAGGAGCACAATCTGCCGCTCGTCATCGCGATCTCCAAGGCCGACAAGCTCCCCGAGTTCTACGCCGAGGTCGAGCGCACGGTCCGCGACCGGACGTTCCAGAGCGCGTTCGATTCGGACAACTTCCTGCTCCAACGGGACGGCTCGGGGATGGGCACGATCCTGGTGGCGCACGACGGCCAGGCGATCTCGGCGAAGCAGGACGTCTTCCTCGTCGCCTCGGCGGTCTCCGGCGGGGACGGCCGGCCCCTGCTGATCTCCGAGTCGGGCGCCGCGCTCTCCCCCGAGGAGGCCGAATCGGGTGGCGTCCCCGTGATGGTCAACACGACGCTGCCGATCGCCCGCGCCTGCGAGCGGATCCTCTCGCGCCGATCGACCGGAGATGGATGAGCGGGCCGAGCACGGCGGCGCCGACCGCGCCGGCGAACCGCTCGAGGGAACCGGCGAGGCCGGTCGCTGTCGTCTGGTGCCGCCAGGTCGACAACGAGGCCGAGAGCCCGGGGTACATGACCGTCCCGGAATCGTTCCCGGGCTATTCGGAGACCCTCGAGACGATCCGCGCGGTCGGCCACCTGACGATCAACGTCGCGGACACGAGCGACTACTGGGACCCGGACCCGAGCCAGACGCTCGCCTACTACCCGAACCTGTTCCTGTACCCGGCGTTCGACGGCCAATACACCTGCGTCGGCCGGATGTTCCTCTCCCGCGAGGACCGGCCGAGGCTCGGGATGAAGACGCTCGTCCTGCCGACCTCCGAGCTCCTGAACGGCGACGGGTTCGGCCCGGCCGTCCTACACTGGTACAGCTCGATGGGCGGCCCCCGGCGCGGCGGCGGCCGGCCCGGCGCCTCGCCGGAGCCGCGGCTCTACGACGTCGTCGCGGAGGGGTTCTTCTTCCATCTCGGCTCCACCGACCCGGTCCTCCTGCTCGCCGCCGGACGATGGGAGCCCACGATGCAGGTCGTCCTCCACCTCCTCCGGGAGCTCCCGTCCTCGCTGCTCGCACTGTCGACGATCCTCGCGTTCCCGTACTTCCTGCCCAGCGGCGGCTCCGAGCTCAAGGAGCTCGAGCGCAAGATGGCGGTCTCCCTCGTCCTCATGCGGCTCCCGCCGTCGGAGGCCCAGGGGGAGATCCACGAGAAGCGCGTCGGGGGCTGGCAGTCGAGCGGCCTGACCGTCCACGACCTCACGGCCGAACCGCTCCCCGGCGATGCCGGGAAGTCCGGCGCGGCTTCGCCGCTCGTCATCCGCTACGTCCGGGACCGGGACGTCGAGCGGCTGGCGGAGCTTCGCACTCGCGTCGACTTCGTCGAGTTGCCCGGCACCAAGAGCCACTTCACCGACCCCGAGTTCCTCGACGGCCGACGCCGCCGCAAGGAGGCCTGGCGGATCGGGACGGCGATGGAGAACGCGGCGCTCCTCATGTCCCGCCCCCGCGGCCGGCAGCTCCTCGTGGAATCGGAGAGCGCCCGGCGGGCCCAGGAGTACCTCGACGCCGAGAGCCGCCCGGCCCCCCCGGGGGCCGCGGCCCCGCACGCATCCCCCGCCGACGCCGCGAGCGCTCCGGCGGGCGCCGAAGCGACCGCCGCTCGGGATCCTGACGCCCGCGCTGCGGACGCCGTGCCCGTGCCGACGAGGGTCGACCCGGTCTCGGCCGGCATGCCGACCCGGGTCTCCTGGCTCGCGGTGCCCGGCTCGGGCGACTGGACGGTCCTGGACGAGCGGACGATCCGACGGATCGTCGGCGAGGAGTACGAGCGCCGGCGCCCCGGTTCGGAGGCCCCCCAGCGGCTCCTCGCCGAGGAGATCTCCCGGTCGATCTCGCTGGGCGTCGCCGCCGCCCGCGAGCAGCTGGAGAACGAGTTCGCCGCCCGGCTCGCGGGGGTCGAGGAGCGCCTGCAGCGCATGGGCGGGCGCCCGGTCGCCTCCACCGCCCCGGCCCTCCCCCCCGAACGACTGGTCCGCGATCTCGACGAGCGGTTCCGGCGCTTCTCCGACGAGAACCGCACCCGGATCGCCTCCGAGCTCGACCGCCGCCTCGACGCGCTCGCCGCCACCGAGACCGAGGCGCGTGCGTCGCTCGAGAGCCGGCTCCTCGCCGCCGGCGACGCGCGGCACGCGGAACTCCAGGCGTCGATCGAACGGCTCGCCACCGAGGAGGGCGCCCAGCTCTCCGAGCTCGTGGTCAAGGAGGCGGAGGCGCTGCGCGCGGCCTCCCAGTCGCACGACGAGGCCCAGCGCGCCGAGTCGCTCCGCACCCTGGAGGCACGGCTCCGCGGGGAGGTCGATGGCCAGGTCCGCGAGGCGATCGCCCCCCAGCGCGCGGAGCTCGCCGAGCTCGCCCGCCGGGTCGAGACGACCCTCGCCGAACGGGGTGCGGCCGCCGCCGCGTCCGAGGGACCGCGCGCCGAGGCGGCGGCGCCCGCGGCCGTCGCCCCGGGTCCGACCGAGGAGGTCGTCCGCACTCTCCGTAGCTCGGTCGACGACCTCGAGGCGAGCCGGGAGGAGCTTTCCAGGCGGATCGAGGAGGTCGATACGCGGACCCAGTCCCTGGTCGAGCGCCTGGTCCCGCTGGTCCGCGAAGCCCTCGTCAAGATCGCGGCGATGCGGCCGGCGATGGGGTCCGAGGGGGCGACCCCCGATGCCGGGATCGCCGAGCTGCGACGGGAGACGCAGCGGGAGAGCCAGCGGATCGAGGCCGAGCTGCAGCTGCGCATCAACGACCTGCGCCGGCACGTCGAGACCTCGCTCGGCCACCAGAGCCGGGTCTGGCTGACGCTCATCCAGCAGCTCTCGACGAGTTCCGGCGAACGGCTGCTCCCCCCCGAGGGGATCGGCAAGGACCCGGGCTCGGGGGGGTGGGAGGAACCGGACGCCGCCGAGAGCCTGGCCAGCGACGCCGCCGCCGACCCGCCGACCCCCGCCCGCAAGGGTCGGCACGAGGGCCGGTCGACCCCCAAGGAGCCGGACGGGGCCGACCCGCCGGCCTGATCGGGTAGGACGGCCCACGGCAAACGCCTATCCGCCAGCGCGGACTCTCCCGGGCGTGGCGGAACCGGACGACCACCGACACTGCAAGGTCTGCGGCAAGGTCTGCGATCCGGGCTCGGAGACCTGCAGCAAGGCGTGCGCGCGCGAGCGGACCAAGCGCATGGAGAGCCGTCGGACCTACAGCTACCTGCTCTACGCCATGATCGCCTTCCTCGTGCTCCTGTTCATCGCGAGCTTCATCCGCATCTAGGAGAGCGCGTGCCCCGACGCGTCCGGACGGCGGTCCTCGGCGGCACCTTCGACCGCCTGCACGAGGGCCACCGCTCCCTCCTGGCGGCGGCGTTCCGCAGCGCCGGTCGCGTGGGGATCGGACTGACGACCGACTCGTTCCTCCAATCGCATCCGAAGCCTCTCCCCGAGCGGATCCGCCCGTACGGGCGGCGCCGTCGCGCCCTCCTGCGCTACCTCGCGGCCCACTACCGGGGCCGGTCGTACTGGGTGGTGCCGCTCGAGGACCCGTTCGGCGGGTCGGTGGAGCCCGGCGTCGACGTCCTGGTCGTCTCCGAGGAGACGAGGGCCGGCGCCCGGGCGGTCAATCGAGAGCGCCGGCGGCTCGGTCTGCCCGCGCTGCGGCTGGTCGTGGTCCCGATCGCCCGGGCCGACGACCTAAGGCCGATCGCGGGCCGACGGATCCGCGACGGCGACATCGACCCTCTCGGCCGGCGCCGCACCCCGCTCCGCATCGGCCTCGTCAGCCCGGCCGCCTACCTCTACGAGCTCGAGCGCGCCCTCCAACGTCAGGTGGAGGGCGGACCGATCGTCTGGCGTCGGCGGCCTGCCGTCGCCGCGCTGGCTGTCTCGCAGCTCGAGCCGCTCGCTCGGGAGAGCGCGCGACTCGCCCTGCGCGCCGGTGAGTACGGCATCGCCCTCGTTCCCGGCCCGAAAGAGGACGGCACCGCGGTCCTGGCGGCCGTGGACCCCGAGGGAGACGTCGGACGGGCCCGCGGGTCCCTTCGCGCGCCCGGTGGGGTGGACCGGCTCGTCGAGCGGCTCTTCGAGCACCGTCGGGCGGGCCGACGGCCTCGGTCGGCGCGCCGCGCCCGTACCGGCCCGGTCCGGAGAGCCTCCCGAGGCGCCCGACCGGGTCCGACTCGAAAGGGTTAATCGAGCCGGGCCGCTGGGGCCCGCGATGGAGACGTATCTGAGGGTGACGTTCCATAGCGAGGGCGGCAAGCCCTCCGAAGTGGCCGCGCAGCTTCGGACCTTCGGGTTCGTCCCGACGCAGGGGAACTACGACTTCGTCTACGACTGGAGTGGCGCGGCCAGCCGAGAGCAGATCCTCGACCTCTCGGACGAGGTCGGCCGCCTTCTGAGCGGCTACAAGGTCCTCTTCGAGATCGAGACCGTCTGACTGTCGCGCGACCCCACGGCCCGCGCGGTCAAGCCTTAAATCGAGCCCCGAATTCGAAGGGCCCGTTGCAGAAGTACCCCGTCCGGCCCAGCCATCGGGCGAACCTCGTCCCCGACCGGCTCCTGGCGATCTGCCGGACCGCGTTCGACACCGCCGAGGCCTCGGAGGGCCGGACCCGGGCCCGGTACGGGGCGATCTCCTCGCTCGTGGCGTGGGGGGAGGGGCGCGAGCTCGCGATCGAGCTCACCATGGACCCGAAGGTGGGCGTCGACATCGCCGCGCAGACGATCCAGCGGTACAACCGGTTCCTCGAGGAGGCCACCGGCTACACCTCGAAGGAGCGGGCGAAGCGCTTGCGCAAGTCCGCGGGTGAATAGGTCCCCTCGTGTCCGGCACCCCCCTTCCGCCCTCGGCGAACAGCGAGGTCGAGCGGTTGCGCTCGATCGTCGCGCTTCGCTTCCCGGTCTACGAGACCCGGATCACCCCTCGCTCGGTCGTCTACCTCGTGCACGCCGACCCGGCCACGCTCGAGGCGAAGTTCGACGACCTGCGTCGGGAGCTGTGGGAGAAGTACTACGTTCCGCAGATCCGGCACGAGGGCGGGGAGTACGCCATCGAGGTCGTCCGGAGGCTCTCGGCCAACCCGTGGGGCTACGCGTTCAACCTCGCGCTCCTCGTGCTGACCATCGCCTCCACCGTGGCGGCGGGGGGGTTCTTGTGGCTCGCCTACCGGGGGGGCGCGACGCTCGCCTCCTCGGACTTCGTCAACGGCGGGATCTACTTCGCCGCGCCGCTCATGGCGATCCTCGGCCTGCACGAGCTCGCGCACTTCCTCGTCGCGCGGCACCACCACGTCGCCGCCTCGCTGCCGTTCTTCATCCCCGTCCCCCCGCCCTACCTGTTGTTCGGCACGTTCGGGGCGTTCATCAGCCTCCGGGAGCCGATCCCCTCCCGGAAGGTGCTCCTCGACATCGGCGCGTCCGGGCCGCTCGCCGGCTTCGCCGTCGCCATCCCGGTCACGCTCGCCGGGATGCTCCTGTCGGTCCATTCCCCGGCACTCTCGGTCGCGAACTGCGGACCGACGGTGCTCGGCTTCAGCTACGGGAACCTCGAGTTCGGGACCTCGCTCATCTGGGCCGCCCTCGGCCTGTTCGTCCCGACCTCGGCGTTCGTGAACATGAATCCCCTCGCGCTCGCGGGGTGGGTCGGGATCCTCGTTACGGCGATCAACCTGCTGCCGGCGGGCCAGCTCGACGGGGGGCACGTCTTCCGGGCGCTCTTCGGCGACCGGGCCCGCTACGTCAGCTACATCGCGGTCGCGCTCCTCTTCGGCCTCGGCTTCCTCTACGAGGGTTGGTGGATCTTCGCGGTGCTCATCCTGTTCCTCGGGGTCCGGCACCCGCCGCCGCTCAACGACATCAGCCCGCTGGACGCCCGCCGGTGGCTCGTCGGCGCGCTCGCCGTCGGCATCCTGGTCAGCGGCTTCGTGGTCGTGCCGATCGCGCTCCCCCCCGGCTCCTTCGCCGTCCACGAGGGGACCACGGCGATCCCGGGCGCGCCCCCGCCGGGCTTCGCCGTCGCCTCGAACGTGACGATGACGATCGAGAACCACGACGTGGTCGCGCGCGGCTACAGCTTCTCCTCGCAGATCACCCAGGTCGTGACCAACGTCAGCGGCCGGATCACGCCCCTCAACGGGAGCGCGCTCACTCGCTACGAGGCCAACTCGACGTGGGTCGTCTACCTCCCCGATGGGCAGGTCCTCACGTTCCCGGCCTCGGCGAGCTTCACCCTCGGGAGCGGCTCGTTCGTCTCGCTCGCCTCGGGCGCCTCCGCCCCCGTGACGATCGGGTACCTCAACCCCCAGGACGGGGCGGTGACGTTCGGCCTGAGCGTCACCGAGCTGTGCGCGCCCCCGGGCATCGGGCCGGTCAGCGTCTCGTATACGGTCGGCTGACCGCGCCAGCGCGGGTGTCGGCGCCCGCGGGGCGCTCGTACACCCGGAACTCCCGGGTGAGGGAGCGATGGACCCGGTCCCCCACCGAGAGGACGCGGACGAACGGCGGCCCCACGGGGTCGGCGCCGCCGGGGAGCACGACGACCAGCCGGCCGCCCGGGCGAGACCGGGCCGCGTAGAGCGGCAGCACCCGGGCGACGAGCTCGGTGGGCAGCTCGCCTCGACTTCCCGATGCGCGACCGTACGGGGGGTCCGTCAGCACCGCGTCGAACGGCTCTCGACCCAGCCGGTCGAGCGCCTCGGCCGCGTCCGCGACGACGAGCTCCTCGGCTTCGAGTCCGAAGTAGGCGAGGTTGCGGATCGCACCCTTGACCATCCGAGGGTCGTGGTCGACGCCCGCGACCCGGGCGCCGAGGAGCGCGGCCTCCACCAGCAGCGCGCCGGTCCCGACGAACGGGTCGACGACCCGGTCGCCCGGTCGGATCCTCGCCAGGTTCGCCGCGACGCGGGCGAGCCGGGGCGCGAGGCTCACCGGCCTCTGGAAGGGGAGCTTCGGCATGCGTCGGGCGTCGAAGGAGCGCCGGTCGACCGCCGCCACCTCCTCGGCGAACCAGCCGGCGTCGGCCGGGCCGCGCTCGTAGTAGAATCGGCGCTCCGGCGCCTCGAGGTCGATGCGGCCCCCCGCCCCCCGCCAGGCTCGCACAAGGTCGGCCAGCCATGGGTCGCCCGCCCCGCCTCCGGGATGGCCCCAGGGTCGGAACGAGGCCGATCCGTTCGGGGAGGCGTCGGCGGCCAGGCGCGCGAGGACGCCGTCGGGGCTCTGCTCCGGCCAGCCCCGGAGCACCCGGCGGGAGAGCGCGAGCCGGGCCGCAAGCGCGACGGCGCTTGCCCGGTCGGGGAGCTCGACCGCCCGGCAGTCGGCGGGGTCGCCCGGCGCCGGCGGGCTCGTGCCCCCCCCAAGCGCCTCGGCCGCGGCCGCGAGCTCGGCCTCGGCGAGGGGGAGGTTCTCCTCGGACAGCTCGACGAGGTAACGCGTCATCCGATGGGCTCCCCCAGCCACTGCGCGACCCTCTCGCGGATCCGGTCGGCGTGGCTCCCCTCCCAGTAGCACCGTCCGCAGGACGGGCACCGGTAGAGGGGCAAGCCGGCCTCCACCCGTCCCCTCGGGACGTCGGGGGGCCACGGTCCGTCCGGGCTCGGGCGCCACCTCTGGAGGGAGGCGTTGCATTCCGGGCACCGGTCGAACGTCAGCCGGTAGGCGAACCCGGGGAAGGCGGCCCGGACCTCGCGAAGCTGCTCTCCGATCTCCTGGGACCGAAGGCACAGCGCCCCCGGGACCCGCGAGGCGAGCTGGCGGTCGCGGGTGAGGAGCGTGCGGCCCTCCCGGAGCGCTTCGTCGGCGATCCGGGCGTCCTCCCAACCCCGGGCGTACGACGTGTCGTGGCCGAAGAACCTCAGGTAGCGGGCCAGTCGGCCCAGCATCTCGTCCGCCGCCCATCGGGGTGTGGGTCCGGGCGACACTGCCCGACGACGGCAGCGCTCGGGTTAATACTGGCGGTCGGACCCACCGAATCGCAGATAAGCGCGCAACACTCCACCGCGCCCGTGCGACTGTTCGGGACCAACGGGATCCGGGAGGTCGTCGGCGAACGGCTGACGCCCACCTTCGTCCAGAGCGTGAGCGCCGCGATCGGGGCGAGCTTCCCGGTCGGGGCGCCGATCGCCGTCGGCTGGGACGGACGGACGACCAGCCCGGCCATCGTCCGCATCGTCTCGGGGACCCTCGCCCTCGCGGGACACCGGGTGCTCGAGATCGGGCTCCTGCCGACCCCCGCGATCCAGTACAACGTCCCGCGTCTCGGCGCCCAGCTGGGCGTCATCGTGACCGCCTCCCACAATCCCCCCGAGTTCAACGGGATCAAGTGCATCGCCGCCGACGGGCTCGAGGTGACCCGGGAGGTCGAGGAGCGGATCGAGAGCGCGGTCGAGGCCCGGGCCGAGCGGACCGCCCCCTTCCGCGAGACCGGCGAGGTCCAGTCGGACTCGCTCGGGGCGAGCCGCTACATCGGGGGGATCCTGGCCCTGGTCGACCATAGCGCGATCGCCCGGCGAAAGTTCACGATCGTCCTGGACTGCGCGAACGGGGCGTCGGTGGTGACGAGCCCCGAGCTCCTGAGGCGGCTGGGCTGCCGGGTGATCACGCTCAATGGCCACATCGATGGGACCTTTCCCGGCCGACGATCCGAGCCGACGGAAGCGAACCTCTCCGACCTGCGCCACACGGTCCCGGCGGTCGGGGCGGACCTCGGGATCGCCCACGACGGCGACGCCGACCGGGCGGTGTTCGTCGATGCCGAGGGCCGGTTCGTCCCCGGGGAGAAGGTCCTCGCCCTGTTCGCGCGCGACCGGGCCCGCCGGCGTCCCGGGTCGGTCGTCGTCGTCCCCGTGTCGAGCACGCAGGCCGTCGACGACGTCGTGCGGCCGCTCTCCGGCGAGGCGGTCTACACCCGCGTTGGCTCTCCCGCGGTCACGCGGGAGATGCAGCGGCGCTCGGCGGTCTTCGGCGGCGAGGACAACGGCGGCTACGTGTTCCCCGAACTCCAGCTCGCGCGGGATGGGGCGATGACCGCGGCGGCGATGCTCGATTACCTCTCCCGCAACGGCCTGACAATCTCCGAGGCGATCCGCGACCTCCCGCAGTACACCGTCGCCCGCCGGCAGGTCCCCTGCCCCGCGGCGGCGCGCGCCGACGTGCTCGCTCGCCTCGCCCAGGAATTCGGCGCATCGGGGGAGCGGGTGGTGACGATCGACGGCCTCAAGGTCTTCCGGGGCGGCGGGTGGGTCCTGCTACGGCCCTCGGGGACCGAGCCGCTCATGCGGGTGGTCTCGGAGGCCCGGGACGCCGCCGAGGCCAATGCGCTGGCCGACGACGGCGTCCGGCGGGTCGAGGCCACCCTTCGGGGCCTCGGCGCCCCCCCACCCTGACGAGCGCGACCGCTCCCGGGTCGACCCGGCTGGGCGGAAGGGTCCTCGCAAGGAATATGGAGGGGGAGTAGGCTCCTTGGCCCGGTGACGCCGACGTCCCTCGACGTCCGAGTGGGCTGCTCCTCGTGGACGTCCCCTGCCTGGAAGGGCCGATTCTACCCGACCGGCCTGCCGGACGCCCAGAGGCTGAGCGTCTACGCCCGCCGGTTCGACTGCGTCGAGGTCGACGCCACGTACTACGCGATGCTCCCGGCCGAGGTCATCGCGAGCTGGGGCCGTCGGACCCCCGAGGGGTTCCGGTTCACGCTCAAGTGCCCGAGGGACCTGCTCGACCCGAAGATGCCGCCCAAGGCGGAGGACGTCGCGGAGTTCTTCCGGAGGGCCGCCCTGCTCGGCCCCAAGCTCGCCGGCGTGCTCCTCCAGTTCCCACCCTGGTTCAAGCCCCCGGCGAGCGGGTCCGGCGGGAACTGGGCGTTCCTCCAATCCACGGTCCGCTCGCTCCCCGAGGGCGTCCCCGTGGCGGTCGAGCTACGGGACGCCGGGTGGTTCCGGTCCGAGCGCCACGAGGAGCTGCGGCGCCTCCTGGGCGAGCGGGGCGTGCCGCTCGCGTGGTCCTACCTCACCTACGTGGAGGTCCCGCCGGACCTCACGGGCGACTGGGTCTACATGCGGTTCATCGGCGACCACGACACGGTCCCGGAGGAAAAGCACGGGACGATCGTGATCGACCGGGGGGGACCGATGCGTCTGTGGGCCGGCCGCCTGACGGAGGCCGCTCCGAAGGTCCGACGGGCCTACGCGTTCTTCAACAACCACTTCGCGGGATATGCGCCGGCCTCGGCCGAGGAGTTCCGGGCCATCCTGACCACGGCTTGAGGGAGGGCGCGGCATGGGCCGGCGCGGGGGGAGGCCCTTGACGACCGCGGACGTTGGCCCCGACGACGCGATCCGTTGGCCGGAGCGGTTCCGACCCGGCCGAGCACCGGTCCACGTCCGCAACGACCTCGACATCGACGGCCCGGGCGACCGGGTCTGGTCCTGGCTGTGTCGCGCGGCGCTATGGCCGAGCTGGTACCCGAACTCGTCCGAAGTGTACATCGAGGGCGGGGGGGAGGACCTCGGGCTGGCAGCCCGGTTCCGCTGGAGGACGTTCGGGGTCTCCCTCGCATCCGTCGTCGAGGAGTTCGAGCCGGCGACCCGGCTCTCGTGGAGTGCCCGCGGGCTGGGGGTAGAGGTCTACCACGGCTGGCGGATCGTACCCACCGGGTCCGGTTGCCACGTCCGGACCGAGGAATCCCAGTACGGGGCCCTCACCCGCCTCGACCACCGGCTGCGGCCAGGGAGGATGCACGCAGGACACCAACTCTGGCTCGAGCGCCTGCAAGAGCGAGCGCGGTCCGGGCCGCCCCCTCCCTGACCGAGGCGACCGGGGACCGCCGATCGGCATCCCCGCCGCCGCGGTTACGCCCCGTCCCATCGACCGGCCGTCAGACCGCGATGCGGGCGAGGATCTCCCGGGCGGACTCGAGGACCACCTTCTGGTGGCAGAACCTCGGCAGGTACTTCGCCGCCTTCCCGGAATCCGTCCCGGTCGTTGTGAAGCCCATCTCCTCCACCGGCGAGACGACCATGCAGGTGTCCGCGACGACTCGACCCCCCGCAGCCTCTACCACGGCGGCGTACCCGAGCCGCTCGGAGAGGTCCTTGACGGCCCTGGACGTGCACACCCACAGGGCGACGCCGCTGCGGACGTGCTTGCCCTCGAGGAGCGAGGCGATCTCCTTCACCTCGGCGAGCGATGCGTGGGGGCAACCGAACGTCACGAGGTCGAGGTCCTCGATGCGGCCGGTCGAGAGCTCCGCCTTCACCGCGTCCAGGGAGGCCCGGGTGACCTCGATCGTCTCCTCGATCCGGTCGAGGCGGATCAGTCCGGAGGTCGCCTCGGGCGTCACGTGCTCGATGTGGAACAGGTCGATCGACCCGGACGCCGCCCCGGAGGC
>Ga0209415_10009517_pt1 | contig 16686 bp, 11 predicted proteins | sample PeaSoiSIISIP2007_FD_187696 | JGI IMG/M metagenome (GOLD analysis project Ga0209415, IMG submission 187696) | Peat soil microbial communities from Weissenstadt, Germany - SII-SIP-2007 (SPAdes) (version 2) | ecosystem: Environmental > Terrestrial > Soil > Wetlands > Peat | place: Germany... | reverse complement strand
CGCTCGTGGCCCTGGCACTCCTCCCGATCTTCCTCGTCCCGGCCCGCTTCGTGGGCAAGCGGCTGGCCGACATCACCCGGGAGTCCTACACGCTCAACGCCCAGATGACCAACACCATGACCGAGCGCTTCAACGTGGCCGGGGCACTACTCGTCAAGCTCTTCGGCCACTCGCTCGACGAGGTCAAGGGGTTCTCGGAGAAGGCGGGGCGCGTGCGCGACATCGGCGTCACCCAAGCGATGTACACGCGGGTGTTCATGGCCGCGCTCTTGCTCACGGCGTCGCTCGCCACGGCACTGGTCTACGGCTGGGGGGGCGTGCTCGCAGAGCGCGGTGCGTTCACGGTGGCTACCGTCGTGGCGCTGACCGCCTATCTGACCCGCCTGTACGGACCCTTGACGGCGCTGTCGAACGTCCAGGTCGACGTCATGACCGCCCTCGTCTCGTTCGACCGGGTGTTCGAGGTCCTCGACCTGCCGCCCATGATCGCCGACAAGCCCGACGCTACCCCCATCCCGCGCGGTCCCGCGCTCATCGAGTTCGACCACGTGGACTTCGGCTACCCGAGCGCCGAAGAGGTGTCACTGGCATCGCTCGAATCGGTCGCGGTGCTCGAAAACACCGCATCACAGCCCGTGCTCTTCGACGTGTCCTTCAAGGCCCTACCGGGCCAGCTCGTGGCGCTGGTCGGACCGTCGGGAGCCGGCAAGACGACCATCAGCCACCTCGTGCCGAGGCTCTACGACGTGCGGGACGGGGCGGTGCGCATCAACGGCATCGACGTGCGCGACGCCACGCTCGAGTCGATCGGGGAGATCGTCGGCGTGGTCACCCAGGACGCGCACCTCTTCCACGAGACCATCCGGGGCAACCTGCGCTACGCCAAACCCAACGCCACCGAGGCCGAGCTGACCGAGGCGCTGCGCGCCGCGCACATCCTGTCGCTCGTGCAGTCGCTGCCAGACGGGCTCGACACCCTGGTCGGCGATCGCGGCTATCGCCTGTCGGGTGGCGAGAAGCAGCGAATCGCCATCGCACGGCTGCTGCTCAAAGCGCCCGACATCGTGGTCCTCGACGAAGCGACGGCGCATCTGGACTCGGAGTCCGAAGTCGCTGTGCAACAAGCACTGAAGACTGCACTGGCGGGGCGTACCTCGCTGGTGATCGCCCACCGGCTGTCGACGGTGCGCGAGGCAGACGTGATCCTGGTCGTCTCCGAGGGACGCATCGTCGAGCGGGGTCGTCACGACGAGCTTCTCGCGGCGGGCGGGCTCTACTCCGAGCTCTACACGACACAGTTCGAGTCCCAGGCCGATCGCGACGGGGGTGCGAACGGTGTGGTACCCGAGACCGATGGACCCGACTCCGACGGTCCGGAGGCCGGTTCCGGCGCAGGTCCCGGCGCAGGTCCCGGCGCAGATGCCGGTGTAGATGCCGGTGCATCGGTGCTCACCGGCGCGCCGGTCCGAGGGGAACCCCCTCAAGGAATGGGCACCGGTACCGGAGGCGGCGGTCCCGTATAACGGGCCGACGGGCGGATCAAACGGTTGTGGGCGGCCTGTTCCATCACGTGCGCTGACCAACCGATGACACGCCCCGCCGCGAACGTCGGGGTGAACATCTCGCGGGGGATGCCGCAGGTGTTCATGACGACCCCGGCGTAGAACTCCACGTTGGTGAACAGCCGGCGGCCGGGCTTCATGTCCGCCAGGACCTCGACCGAGGTGTGCTCGACACTTGTCGCCAGCTCCACCAACGGTCCCCCGAGCGAGCGCGCCACGTCGCGAAGGAACAATGAGCGCGGATCATCGGTCTTGTACACGCGATGACCGAACCCCATCACCCGGTCGCCGCGGTCCACCGCGTCACGGAGCCATTGTTCGGCCCGGTCGGCCGTGGCGATGTCGTCGAGCATGGCGAGAGCCCGGCTCGGAGCGCCGCCGTGCAGCGGCCCCGACAGCGCACCGATCGCCCCGCACACCGCGGCAGCCAGGTCCGCCCCCGTCGAGGTGATCACCCGGGCCGCGAAGGTCGAGGCGTTGAAGCCATGGTCGATGGTGAGGATCTGGTACTGCTCGACGGCGCGGGCATGGCGCGCCGAGGGTTCGGAACCCGTCACCATCCACAGGTAGTTGGCCGCACTCGCGAGATCGGTACGCGGTTCGACGGGGGGCCGCCCTGCCGCCAGGTTGTACGCGGCCGCCATGATCGTCGGCACCACGGCGCACAGTCGCAGTGACTGGGCACGGAGCTCGTCGGCGTCGATGTCGTGGGTGGGAGACCAGCCGAGCTCAGCACCGAGAAGTGACACCGCGGTGCGCAGGATCTCGAAGGGAGTACCTTGCTCGGCCACCGCCGGCAACAGTGTCGCCAACCCCGGCGGCAAGGTGCGCAGCTCTGCCACCTCCCGCGCGAACCGGCGCGCCCGGCGCTCGTCGGGAAGATCTCCGTGGAACATCAGGTACCAGACGTCCTCGAGCGATCGCCGCGCTGCGAGGTCGACCGCCGAGTACGGGCGGTAATGGAAGAAGCCCTCCTCGCCCCGGACGTCGCCCAAGGCGGTCTCGGCCGCCACGACTCCTTCGAGCCCGGCGGGGATCTCGGTCCCGTGCTCGTCCGCGGGGCGCAGGCGCGCCACGCCCATGAGGTCTCGCAGCGACACCACACCCACAAGTCGGTGACCGTCGACCACGGGCAGGTGCCGGTACTGGTGATGAGCCAGGCTGGTCCACGCCGCGTCCACCTCCTCGTCGGGGCCGAGGACGTCGGGGTTGGCCGTCATCCACATCTCGACGGTCTCGGCTGTGGCCGCGGCCGCGGCCGCGGCGCGCAGCAGATCGCGCTCGGTCAGAATTCCCGCGACCTTGCCGCCATCGGTCACGACCACCGATCCGATGGCGGCGTCCCGCATGGACTTCGCGGCCTGGGCCAGGGACGTGCCGGCTTCGCACGTCACAACCGGGGACGACATGAGATCACGGACGACGGTCGGCATGGGCGGGGCTCCGTTCCTCGGGGCGACGGTCGGTCGCCTCGGCCGGGTCACGATCATCTTGCTCCTTTGCCGGTCCGTATGTAAATGTTGATCAACTCAATGTCAAACCGGAATTGGACCGAGCCCGAAGCATGGTGACCACAACCCGGATGCTCGAGAGTGCTGAGGCGGCCCGTCGGCTCGGGGTCAAGCTGCCCACCCTCTACGCGTACGTCAGCCGGGGCCTGCTGCCATCGCACCGCTCGCCCGAGGGCCGGCGGAGCCTGTTCGCGTCCGAGGACGTCGAGGCGCTCGCCAAGCGGTCGAGGGGGGGACGGACCACCGAGACCCGGCTGGCCACGGTGACGACGTCCACGACGCAGCTGCGAGAGGACGGTCCGGTCTACCGCGGCACCCCGGCCACCGGACTCGCCACGACGGTGCCCTACGAGGACGCAGCCGAGTTGCTCTGGCGGGGGGACCGACAGGGGACGACGGGCTGGGCGCCCTTTGCGTTGGACCCTCCGCCGGCGCTGGGCGCCTCGGACCGCCTGCGCTGGGCCGTCGTCATGGCCGGAGCCGGCGACCCCCTGCGTTCCGACCTTCGACCGGAGTCGGTGATCGCCGTTGCCCGGCGACTCGTCGCCACCATGGTCGCCGTCCTGCCTTGTCCCGTGGACCGTGATCCGGCTTCGCCGGTACCGCCCCTCGAGCTCGGCGGCACCCGCTGGGAGAACACCATCGCCGGAGCCCTCACGGCGCGGCTGGCCCCGGAGCCCGACCCCGGCCTCGTGCGTGCCGTCAATGCTGCGTTGATCCTGCTCGCCGACCACGAGTTGGCCACTTCGACCGTGGCCGTACGGGTGGCCGCGTCGGCGCGGGCCAACCTCTACGACGCGCTTCTGGCAGGGCTCGGAGTCGTCGCCGGGCCCTTGCACGGAGGAGCATCACAACTCGCCTACGCCCTGTTCCGCGACGCCGAGCAGATCGGTCCCGAGCGGGCCCTCGACGAAACCCTCCGGTGGCAGCACCGGCTCCCCGGTTTCGGCCACAGCGTCTACACCGGGAACGACCCTCGCTTCGCGGTTCTCAAGAGCCTGGTCGACGACCTATGGCCACCCGAACGGCGCCAGGTCCTGGACTCGCTGTTGACGCTGGCCGCCGAGCGAGCCATCCCGGGGCCCAACGTCGACCTCGGTCTCGGCGCGCTGACCCGAGCCGCCGGCATGGCCGAGGACGGAGGCCGCACCATCTTCACCATCGCCCGGGTGGCGGGGTGGACGGCTCACTACCTCGAGGAGCTCGAGGAACGTCCCATCCGTTACCGGGCCCGGGCCGTCTACGCCGCCCGTCCGTAGGCAAAGGCTCCCCTCGCCGCCCGTCCCCTATGGCGACGCGCGACGACGCCCGCACTCCCGTGGCGGGTGAGCGGACGCCGTACTTCGATTGTCGCGCCTCGAAACGCTTGGGGCGAGACCCCCGTTTCGGCTCCAAATGCCGTGATCGTCGCGACTGGGCCCGCTGCGCACGCAGCCAGGCCGATTGTCGCCTGTGTGATCGGGGAATCAGTCTCGCGGGGGCGACCGGTGGTCGCCCCGCTTCCCAGCACCCGAGAGGCGCTGTGATAAGGCCCGACGAACCAGTTGCCTCACCTCCTTCATGCCAATCTTCAGAACAGGGCTATCTTGCGCCTTCGGGACCCCGCCCGGTAGGGACCAAAGTCCCACCTGAGCCCGTCGATCCGTCGTCCGGCCGGGCCAACCGGCATGTTCGGTTGCGCGCCGCGGGGACTTGTCCCAGGATGAGCATTCACAGGAACCCGCAAGTTTCGCTTCGTACCATCACCCTGTGAGCGCGGCATCGAGGGAATCCTGACGGTGCCATGGAAATTCCTCCCTCCGCCACCCCCTCGGTGGCCCCGGCGATGCATACTCGTACGGGGGGATTGAGCCTGTGAACCAAGAAAAGAGCAGTGCGGGGTTCGCGAGACCGCATCACTTCCGCTTCTGGCGATGGATCGCTTTCGACCCTCCCATGCGCGACGCCAGTTCACGTGGGTGTCGCAAGCGCGCCGTGACATGTCAGGAGTGCAGTTCCGACCTCGGAACCATTGACGATCCGGTCGACGGGTTCTTCATGGCGTGGCGCCACCGCAAGACGATTCGGCGCCAGAGCAACCCGTAGCTCCCGGGCCGTCGGCAACAGTGCAGCCGGCAGCCGGCTTGTCGGGTAGCCGGCTTGTCGGGTAGCCGGCTTGTCGGGTAGCTGGCTTGTCGGTAGCCGGATTGTCTGAAACGGGACTGTCGGAAACTTCAGCCGGCAACACCTGTTTTATAGGACACCCGTAGGCCGGCTCCGGGGAGATTGACTACGCTCCCGCGCATCAATCCCCAACACGTGACACCCGCCGACACGGTCACCGCGCCCGCCCCTGAGTCGACGCGTCCGGTGATGCGGGGGTGGCTCCACCTTGTGTCGTTCGTCGTCGTCTTGGTGACCGGGCCCCTCCTCGTGGCCCACGCCCACACCGACGCCGAGCGTGCCGCGCTGACGGTCTATGTCGTGTCGTTGGTGGCGCTGTTCGGGGTGAGCGCTGCCTTCCATCGCATCCGCTGGTCCCCTGTCGGGCGACGGCGTATGCGCCGTGCTGACCACTCCACGATCTTTCTGGCTATCGCCGGTACCTACACCGCCGTGGCAGGACTCACCGTGCACGGCTGGGCCCAGATTCTCGTGCTGTGTCTGGTGTGGGTCGGGGGAGCCATCGGTGTCACCGTGCGGCAGATGTGGTTGGATGCCCCCAAGTGGGCCATAGCCGTGCCCTACATCGTGGCGGGATGGTCGGCTCTGGCCATCATCCCCCAACTCGTGCACGGCCTCGGCGGGACTGGGTTCGGGTTGATCCTGGCCGGAGGCGCGTGTTACACGATGGGCGCGGTGTGCTACTCGATGAAGAGGCCCAACCCCGTGCCCGGCGTGTTCGGCTACCACGAGGTCTTCCACGCCTTCACCGTCGTCGGCGCCACACTGCACTTCATCGCCATCGCGGGGTACGCGCTGCCCCGGTCCTGAGGGTCGGCGTGTACCGCTGTCGGGCAACGCGACGCCGCCGGTCCTGGCGGCGTCGACGCAAACTTCGGACGGGGAGGTGCCGATACCCGGATTGCGGCTCCCCGCCCAATGTCGGGGATCGTGCGAGGCGCGGTATCGTCCTGGCGGCCTCGGCCTGGACGTATGGTGCGTCACGGACCGGTCGGAACAGGGGGCTGGCCTCGTGGACGCGACACTGGCGTGGGTGGTCGATCGGGCCCAGATCCGCGAGTTGACGGCGCGTTACAACCGCTGCTTCGACGATGGTGACCCCGACGGTTTCGCAGCCAACTTCACCGAGGACGGCGCCATGGTGATCGACGGCGGTCCCACCATCACCGGCCGCGCCGAGCTGGCCGACATGGTGCGGCGCACCCCCTACGGCATCCTCCATGTGACTGTCGACGCCATTGTCGAGGTCGACGGGGACCGTGCCGTCCAGGACGTCACTCTGCTCGTGGTGGCCCGTCCCGCAGCCGGTGCGCCGGCCGAAAAGCGCGGCGCACGCGTGCGGAGCAGTGGCCGGTACCACGACGAGCTCGTGCGGACGCCCGAGGGCTGGCGCTTCGCGCGCCGGACGGTGACCCTTGACGGGGGCCTGTGACCACCCTCCTCACCGACCACCTACGCGCCATGGCCGCGGCCTTCCCCGACAAGGTCGCGTACCAGGTCGTCGACGGTTCCAACATGACCTTCGCTCAGTGGGAGGCCGAGTCCAACCGTTTGGCCCGCGCCCTGGTGGCCATGGGAACCACCAAGGGCGACCGGGTGTCGATCTACCTGCGTGCCGAGGAAGCGTTGCGGTTCATGGTGGCGTACTCGGCCGTGCACAAGGCGGGTGCAGTTGCCGTGCCCACCAACACCCGGCTCACCGACGGGGAGCTCGAACGACTGCTCGGGCACGCCGAGGTGCGCGTCGTGCTGACCGATGGCGAGTTGTCGCCGCTCGCCTACCGTCTGGCGAGCATGCTGGCCTCGCTCGACCACGTGATCGTCGCCCCCACACCAGATAGCGGGCCGATGTGGCAGTGGGCGGTGCCAGGTCCCGACGACGACCAGACGTTCCAGGTCGAGGTGAGCGGTGACGACCTTGCCGACATCCTCTACACGTCGGGGACGACGGGGTTGCCCAAGGGTGTGGCCATCCGGCACCGCAACGTGGCCCTCATCCCCGGTGCACCCAATCCCAGCTACTCGGGCCAATGCTGGCTGCATGCGAGCCCATTGTTCACCTTCGCCGGCATCGGGTTCATCTACAACCCCATGCAACTCGGCCTCTTCGGCGTCTACCAACCAAAATTCGACGCTGGTCGGTGGCTCGAGGTCGTCGACGAGCTCCGGCCGCAGTTCGTGTTCCTCGTGCCGTCGATGGCACAACTCATCGTGGCGCACCCTCGCTTTTCCGAGGCCAAGCTCTCGTCCATCGCCATATGCGCCATCGGAAGCGCCCCGCTGGCGCCGGCGACCCTTCGTGCCCTACAGGAACGAATGCCCGAGGCATCGGTCTCCAACAGTTACGGCATGACCGAAGCGGGCCCGGCCTTCTGCTCCATGCCCAAGGGGGAGGCGCTCAAGCGGATCGGCTCGGTCGGCCAACCCGTACCCCCGCTCGAGGTGCGGATCGTCGACGAGGACGGAAACGATCTTCCTGTCGGGGAGGTGGGTGAGGCGATCCTGCGCATGAAGGGCCGCGAGCGCGAGTACTACCGCAACGACGAGGCCACAGCGGGCGCGTGGAAGGACGGCTGGCTCTACAGCGGAGACCTCGCCCGCCTCGACGAGGACGGCTACCTCTATATCGTCGGCAGGAAGAAGGACGTCATCATCCGGGGCGGCAACAACATCCACGCCGTCGACGTCGAAGCGGTGCTCCTCGAGCATCCCGACGTGGTGGAGGCGGCGGTGGTGGGTGTCGCGCACCAGGTCCTGGGAGAGGACGTGGCCGCGGTGGTGGTGCTCGCCCCCGGCGCGTCGACCACCGCCGAAGAGCTCCGGGCGTACTGTGCGGCCGCGCTGGCCGACTACAAGGTGCCCCGTCGTATCGAGTTCGTCGACGAGCTGCCCCGCAACGCAACCGGCAAGGTGCTGAAGGCGCAACTACAGGACGGACTCAGAGCAGCGCCTCGGGAGTGATCTCGACGAGATCCTCGTCGAGAGAGGCGCTGGCCAGGAAGCGACGGTAGCGACCGACGATGTCGTCTCGGTCGTTCTTCTCCGGCACCGAGTCCTCGGCGCTCTCGAGGATCATCTTGGCCTGGCGGGCCAGGATTCTGCGTTGATCCAAGGAGGTCGTCTGCTCGACGATGGCGGTGAGTGCGTCCATCATGCGGATGAGAACGGCCGGCATGCCCCGCGCCGCCTGCCGGACCTTGTCGAAGGCTCGGTTCACCATGCGCTCATAGGAGGGAGCAGACTCGATGAGCCGCACCCGCCCGAACCCGTCTCGGTAGACACCCTCGGTGAGGGCTCGTCCCGACACTCGGCTCAAGCCGGCCGAAAGCCAATCGATGCACGTCAGTGCGGTAAACGTGTCGTTCACCGCGGGGGACAAGGCGCGGATCCCGATCTCGACGAGTTGGTCGATGGCGAACACCGGATCCTGCATCAGGGTCCGGTGCGGTCCGGTCACGTGCGCCTCATCGAGAGCCAGGGCGACCTGCGAGGCAGCTCCGCGCGGCCAGACCGTCGCCAGCGGACGGCCCGCCACCACGAAATGGCCGGGCCGGTGGTTGAGGCGGATCACAGCGTCCACGCGCGCCGCGATCTCGACCAGCTGGGCATACCCAACGAACTGCAGATAGCCACTGGCGTTGGCGGGGATGACCCCACCTCGCTCGTCGATGGCCTGGAGAAGCTCCGATACGGAGCGGCCGTTATCGATCTGATCGACCTCCCGCGCCGTGTGGCCATCGGAAGTGTGCTCGGGAAACTCGACGTCGATGGCGTGGAGAAGACTACGGGCGATGCCGGCGATCACCTCGGGCAGCTGGATCGACTTGGCGATGTGGTGGATGAAGTAGATGAGTACGAACACATCCACGAAGAGCAGGCCCTCGGACACGGCGATCGACAGGTGGGGCACGAACTTGCCGTGGGAATCGCTGGCGATGGAGCCGAGGGCGAGCACCGAGTACACGAACGTGGCGACAAAGACGCCCAATGTCACTTGATTGCCGACGTCCCGTACGAAGTTCCGCAACATCCGGGGGCCGAACTGTTGCGACGCCAGGGTCAGCGCCAGAATCGTGATGGAGAACACCACACCGACAACGGTGATCACGGCCGCGGCGATGGCGATGAGCACCTGGAGCCCGGCATCGGCGCTCCCGCTTCGGATCCACGACGGCAACGTCAGGTGACCGTGATACGCGGCCACATCGATTTCGAAGGTCACGACGAAAAGCAGGCCCGCCGCGACCATGAGGACCGAAGGAACCAGCCAAAAGGTCGTGCGAAGCGCTTCCCACCGCCACGAGGGCAACCGTTGCCGCCCGCCGCGCCGGGCGCGCCTGGGGGCAGGTTCGTACTGCGCCCCAATCGCCCCGTCAGTGTCCATTGGGCACCAGTCGGGCCTGGGCGAGCCACCCGGGTTCCGCCGCCGTGTGCCGTCGCGGTGCACGACCGCGCCACATGAACAGCGGCAGTAGCCGACGGGCGAGGTGGATCCGGAAGTGAGAATCGGTCATTGGCGCGGTCCCCTGGTCGCCGACCAGTCTTCCCGGCACACCCTCGGCACCGAGACTAGTCGGTGTGGGATCAGCGACTCGTCGATCCGAGCAGGAGATCCGCCAGCCGTTGGCGCTGGAACCCCTGCGCCCCGAAGAGCAGGTCGTCCTGCTTGGCGCGGCGGTACAGCAGGTGGCAGTCCACGTCCCAGGTGAAGCCCACGCCCCCGTGCACCTGGATGCACTCGGCGGTGACCGAGTCGGCCGCTTCGGCCACGTATCCCTTGCACATCGCAGCCGCCCGCTCGCGCTCGGGATCGTCGGCGTCCGATGCCCACGCCGCGTAATGGGTACCCACCCGCGCCAGCTCGAGGTGGTGCAGCATGTCGGCCGCCTTGTGCTTGATGACTTGAAAGGTGGCGATGGGCCGATCGAATTGCACCCGCACCTTGGCGTACTCCACCGCCAATTCGAGGGCTCGCTCGGCCGTGCCCACGAGCTCGGCGCACAACGCCACGTTGATGTCGTCGAGGATGCGCCGCCAGACCACCTCGTGATCACCGGGTGGGCCCACCCGACGGGCTCGGCGCCCGTCGAGCTCCACGCGACAAAGCTTGCGGGTGACATCGAGCGCCGGAACCGTTTCGCCGGCCGGCGCGTCGAGGAGGAAGGTGGCCAGTCCGTCGCCGTCGTGAGCGACCACCAGCGCGAAGTCGGCGTGGGCGCCGTCGAGCACGAGCGGCTTGATCCCTTCGAGCACCCACTCGGCTCCGTCGCGCGCGGCCGTTGCGTGCACGGTGCGCAGCGGATCCCCGTGGCCGGGCTCTTCCACCGCGACTGTCCCGCGGCGGCGGCCCGCAGCAAGGTCCTCGAGCACGTCGTCGACTCCGAGAGCGACGGCGGCCAAGGTGGCCGCCACGGCCGAGGACACGAGGGGACCGGGGAAAGGAAGCTTGCCCAGTTCCTCTTGGAGCACGACGACGTCGACCATGCCGAGGCCCAGGCCTCCGGCCGATTCGGGCACGAGCACAGCGAGCCAACCGAGCTCGGCCATCGTTGCCCACAGCTCCGGGGTGACGCCGACGGGGTCGTCGATCATGGCACGGACGTAGGCGGGGGGCGCTTCGGACGACAAGGCGTTGCGGACCGCGGCGCGGAAGTCGTCCTGCTCGGTGGAGAAGGTGAAGTCCACGGTTCGGCGGGTGAGGCGGGCCGGGCCTACGCCAGGCGCTCGATGACGGTGGCGTTGGCCTGGCCGCCGCCCTCGCACATCGTCTGGAAGCCGTATCGTCCGCCCGTCGCCTGGAGCTCGTTGAGCAACGTGGTCATGAGCCGCACTCCGCTCGCCCCGAGTGGGTGGCCGATGGCGATGGCACCGCCCCGCGGGTTGAGGCGGTCGGGGTCGGGCGAGAAAGCCCTCGCCCACATGAGCGCGATCGCCGCGAACGCTTCGTTGCACTCGACGGCATCGAAGTCGTCGACCTTCATCCCGGTGCGCTCGAGCAACTTGCGCGTGGCCGGAACCGGCGCGGACAGCACGATCGCCGCATCCTCGGCCGCCACGGCGAAGGCGTGGAAGCGGGCCAGGATCGGGAGTCCGAGGCGCTCGGCCACCGATCGCTCCGCGACGAGCATGGCTGCTGCGCCGTCGGTCATCTGCGATGAGTTCCCGGCGGTGATGTCGGGCGCGGTGTCGGGTTCGAAGGACTGCGCGGGGGGGAGTGAGGCGAGGCGTTGCAGTGTGGTTTCCCTGCGGATGCCCTCGTCGGTGCTGAGCATCTCGTCGGTGAAGGTGCCCTCGTCGTCACGGATCGGGACGGGGATGGCCTCCTTGGCGAAGTGCCCGGAATCGGTGGCCGCCGCGGCGCGGCGATGGCTCTCCAGCGCGTACTCGTCCATGTCCTGGCGCGTGATCTTCCACTGATCGGCAAGGAGCTGCGCCACACGGAACTGCATCCACAACCGGCCCTCGATGACGTCGAGGAACGACTTCGGGAAGGGACCCGTCCCGCCGCGGGCGTTGGAGGCGAGCGGCACCCGGCTCATCGACTCGACCCCGCATGCGATGGCGAGGTCGTAGTGCCCAGCCACGACGCCCGCCGCCGCGAAGTGCACGGCCTGCTGCGACGATCCGCATTGCCGGTCGACGGTGGTCGCCGGCACCGATTGCGGCAGGCCGGCCGCCACCCATGCGTTGCGGGCGACGTTGGTCGACTGCTCTCCTACCTGGCTGACGCACCCACCGATGACGTCATCGACGCGCTCGGGGTCGACGCCCGAGTGGTTCACGAGGTGCGACAGGGTGTAGGCGAGGAGATCGACCGGGTGCCAATTCGCCAAGGCCCCGCCACGTTTACCGAAGGCAGTCCGACAGGTGTCGACGATGACCGCTTCGCGCGGTGTGGCCACGGTCAGCCTCTCTCTGCTCTGCTCATCGGCCCCCTCCTGCTCGAACGGACAGTGTAGTAAGTTCACTGACGATGGTGTCAGGTCCGGTGTCCTTTCGCCACCGGCGCGCGCCCGGGCCGGTCGGGGGGGTTCGTCCATGAGCGCGATCGATCTCGTCGAGGACGACGACAGAGCAGCGCTGCGCAAGCTCGCCCGGGACGTGGCCGAGCGCGACATCGCCCCCTACGCGCCGGGATGGGACGAAACCGAGGAGTTCGCCGAGGCCTCGCTCGAGGCGCTGCGGCGCGCCGAGCTGTTCACCGTGACCGTCGGTGAGGAGTACGGCGGAATGGGCATGGGTGACGTCGAAGCCGCCATCGTGCTCGAGGAGATCGCCCGCGTCGACGTGTCGAGCGCGATTCTGTGCCAGCTCGTCTTCAACGGTCCGCCCCGCGCCATCGAACATCTCGGCAACGATGCTCTGCGATCCCGATGGCTTCCGCAGGCCGCGGCCGGGGAGCTGTTCTGCATCGGCATCACCGAACCCGACGCCGGCTCGGCCGCCACCACCATGCGGGCACACCTGACGCCCGACGGCGACGGTTGGCGGCTCGACGCGTACAAGAATTACGTCACGGGAGGCCACAAGGCCGTGGCGTGTCTGGTGTGGTGCCGGTTCCCGGGGAGCGAGGCCGGCACGGGCAAGGGCATCGGTGCTGTCGTCGTCGACCTGGCCCGCGATGGTGTGAGCGTGGCCGGTACGCACCGCAAGATGGGACTGCGGGGATGCACCGAAGCCGAGCTCGCCTTCGACGGCGTGCGGATCGAACCCGGCGACGTCCTGGTGCCGGGTGACCCCGCCGACAACAGCGGGCTCAAGACGCTGCTCGCCCACATCAACCACGAACGCTGCGGCAACGCCGCGATGTGCCTGGGTGCGGCGCAAGGGGCGCTCGAATACGCGATGACCTACATGCGCGACCGCAAGGTGGGCACCAAGGCGCTGTCGGAGCTCCAGGGTCTGCAATGGAAGATCGCCGACATGGCCACCGAGCTCGAAGGAGCCCGGTTCCTGCTGCAGCGGGCGCTGGTGCTGGCCGGTCGGCACGGCACGCCCCCGCCGCTCGAGTCCGCCATGGCCAAGATCGCCTGCAACCTCGCGGCGAAGCACGTGTGCGACGAGGCCATCCAGCTCCTCGGAGGCTACGGCTACAGCCGCGAGTACCCCGTCGAGCGCGCCTATCGCGATATCCGCGGTCTGTGCATCGGCGCGGGCACGGTCGAGATCCAGCGCAATTTCGTCGGAACCGCCCTACTCGGCGGGCGTACCCCGGCCGGACCGTGGTGGAAGGCTCCACTTCGATGAGCGAGGCCCTATGTCGATGAGCGAGGCCCTATGTCGATGAGCAAGTCCCCTTTGTCGATGACTCCATTACAGGCTCGATGAAGCCGGTCGCCGTCCTCGGTATGGGCTCGGCCGCGCCGTCGCTGCGGCTGGCAGCGCTCGACGTGGGCGCGGCGTGGGGATCCGGCGGCGGTCGGGGCACCGTCGCGGTATGCGACGCGGACGAGGACACCCTCACCCTGGCTTGGCGCGCCGCGAGCACGGCCCTCGAAGCCGCCGGTGTCAGCCCCGATGAGGTGTCGGGGTTGTGGTGGGGAACGGCACGCCCGCCCTTCGCCGAAGGACCGAGCCATGTGTTCCTGGCCACGACGTTGGGGCTCGATCGCGCCGTCGGAGGCGGTCTGTGCAGCGGCTCACCGCACGCCGGCATGGAAGCGCTCCTCGGTGCCTGGGACGCCCTCGCAGCCGGCCATGCCCGAATCGCCTTGGTGGTTGCGTCGGACGCGCTCGTGCCCGGGCTCGGGACCGCCGGAGAGACGAGCACCGGAGCAGGGGCCGCCGCGCTGGTGCTGGGTGTGACGGCGGAGTCGTCGGACGGCCCCTCGACCAACGGATCGTCGCCGCCGGCTCGCTTCGTAGCTCGCAGCACGAGGGCCATCCCTGCCGTCGATCGCTACCGTGCCGACGGGGCCAGCGCCACCGGTGACGTCTATGACGCCCGGCTCTTTCGCGAAGAAGTCTTCGTCCCGTTGCTCGCCGAAGCGGGGCGTGCCGTGTCCGACGACAGCTCGTCCACCGCGGCGGGGTGGGCCGTCGCCGACCCCGACGGCAAGCTCGCCTCGGCCGTGGCCAAACGACTCGGCGCGCCGCTCGTATCCGCGCCCGTCTTCGGTGCGCTGGGCGACACGGGTGCCGCCGCCGCTCTGCTCGGGCTCATCCAAGGGTGTGCCGACAACGGTTCGGGGGCACCCACCACCGGCGCGCTGGGCGCGATCGGGTACGGGGGTGGCCGGGCCACCGCCGTCGTCGTCGACGTAGCGCGAGCGATACCGGGCGCATCGGGCGTGGACCGGCTCGGTGCGGGTCGGCGGGTCTCCTACGCCGAGGCGCTGCGGGCCAGGGGACAGCTCGAGCCCATGGACGATCCGATCCCGATGGGGCTCCCGCCGGCGGGTGCCGCCTTCGTGCGGGGCAACCCCGAGATGCTGGGCCTCTTCGGGGCACGCTGCCGGACGTGCGGGACGATCTCGACGCCACCGTCGATCCACCCCACCTGCACCGGGTGCGGCGGATCGGAGCTCGAGGTCGTGGCGCTGTCGCGTCGCGGACGCGTCCAGACCTTCGTCGTCAACCAGACCATGCCGCCTCCTTTCCAGGCGCCGTTGCCTCTGGTGGTCATCGATCTCGAGGATGGTGCCCGCCTCATGGTCCAGGGATCGCCGGCCGATGCCGGTGATCTGGCGGTCGGCGACACCGTCACGTTGTCGTTGCGCCGCTACGCGCTCGAGCGTGGCATACCGGTGTACGGGTACAAGGCGTTCCGGGTGGCCGGGTCCGACGCCACGGTAGGTTCAGGGCAGGACCGCGCTGCACAGGAGGGTGGTGCATGAGCTGGAACAAGGTCGCCGTCGTGGGAGCGGGCCTCATCAAGATGGGTGAGCTGTTCGAGCAGAGCTACGAGCAGATGGCGGCCGGTGCGTTCTCGGCCGCGCTCGGGAGCGTCGACAAGGGTCTCGACAAGTCGGCCATCGATGCCGTCATCGTCGCCACCCAGCGGGGCACGCTGTGGGGACAGGAGGGCATCGGGGGCAACACCGTGCCCAGCGCCATCGGGCTGTCCGGTGTCGCCTGCACGCGGGTCGAGAATGCCTGCCCGTCGGGATCCGACGCCTTCCGCATCGGCGCCATGGTGGTGGCGAGCGGTGTCCACGACGTCGTGCTCGTCATCGGCGTGGAGAAGATGCGCGACAAGTCCACCCAGGAGGGCCTGCTCGCCCGGGCCGCGGCGGGCCACCCGCTCTACAACCGGGGGGAGACCGCCCCGGTGCTGTTCGCTCCTTTCGCCACGCGCCACATGCACGAGTTCGGCACCACGCCCGAGATGATGGCGTCGGTAGCGGTGAAGAACCACCACAACGGCTGTCTCGATCCCTACGCACACTTCCAGAGCGAGGTGACCGTCGAGCAGGTGCTGGCGTCGCCCATGGTGTGCAGCCCGTTGCGGTTACTGGACTGCTGCCCCCAGACCGACGGCGCGGCGGCGATCATTCTCACGAGCGCCGAGCGGGCGCACGAGTTCACGGATAAGCCGGTATACGTTGCGGGGTTCGGGGTGGCCACCGATCATCCGTACCTGCACGAAAAGTCGTCGTTCGTGGGGCTCCCCGCCACGACCCTGGCGGCGGGACGCGCCTATGAGATGGCCGGGGTGGGGCCGCGTGACCTCGACATGGCCGAGGTGCACGACTGCTTCACCATCACCGAGATCCTCGACATCGAAGACCTGGGTTTCGTGGAGAAGGGCAAGGGGGGTCCCGCGTCCCTCGAGGGCGAGACCGCGCTCGACGGGCGTATTCCCGTAAACCCCTCCGGTGGCCTTCTGGCCAAGGGCCATCCCATCGGCGCCACCGGCATCGCACAGCTCACCGAGTGCTGGTGGCAGCTGCGGGAGGAGGCCGGCCAGCGCCAGGTCGCCATCCGTCAGGGTTTCGCCCTCCAGCACAACGTGGGCGGCCGGGGCTCAGGGGTCTCTGTCGTCAATATCCTCACCCGCAACCCCTGATCGGGGCGATTCGTCGACTCCTCCGCCCGACGGGGTGCCGGCCTCCGAATAGCCACATCTCATGTCATCCCAACGGCACTGATACACCCGGTTGAGATGATTTCTCCGTGCTCGCAACCCTGCGCACCGCCCGCCGGAACCTGACCGACCATCTGGCCGGTGCGGATCCCGATCGGGTCACAACGGCCCAGGCGGCCGAGCTCGTCGCGCTGTTCGCCGAGATCGAGCGACTGGGCTCGGCCGGCAAGGTCCTCTACGCCAACCGGGCAGCCGAGTCGACGGTGTGGCGCGAGGAAGGACACCGATCCGCCGCCTCATGGAACGCCTCCACGTCCAAGACTGGGATGGGCGAGGCCATCGCCACGCTCGAGACCGGTGCGGCCCTCCTGTCGTTGCCGGCCACGTCCGAGGCTCTGCGGCGGGGAGATCTCTCTGCTCCCCA
>Ga0209415_10009516_pt1 | contig 16686 bp, 15 predicted proteins | sample PeaSoiSIISIP2007_FD_187696 | JGI IMG/M metagenome (GOLD analysis project Ga0209415, IMG submission 187696) | Peat soil microbial communities from Weissenstadt, Germany - SII-SIP-2007 (SPAdes) (version 2) | ecosystem: Environmental > Terrestrial > Soil > Wetlands > Peat | place: Germany... | reverse complement strand
ATGAAAATACTTGTCTTTCATGCTTCTATAAGTGCGATTTCGCACGTATAGGGGCCCACCCTGAAAACTTATACTTTCTTATAGTATAAAAAAATAGATGGGCCTCCAAAAGGCCCATCTATTTTTTAAATAACCACAATCAACTTAACTAATTTTAGAAATCTTAACGCCACACACTTTATATTCATACGTTTTAGTGACTTTATCATAGGCTCCATTGGTAAGTTCGTTGGTTGCAGCATCAAAATAGTGGAAGGTCATAAAGACCATACCAGCGGGCACCCGTTCTGTGATCTTAATTTTAGTATTAACCTCACCACGACGGGATGACACCTTAACAACTTCATTTACCTCAAGTCCCAGCCTTTTGGCATCCGCCGGATTAATCTCCGCTAACTCTTCTGGTGAATGAATTTCTAACGATGGAGAGTGTTGGGTGAAAACGTTGTAATGAGAAAGTTTACGTCCAGTATTGAGTAAGAAAGGATACTCCTCATCCGGTAATTCAGCAGGTAACTGATTGTCGATCGCCACAAACTGTCCTAAACCTCGGCTAAATTTCCCTTCATGCAGGAACTTGGTACCGGGGTGTTCCGCAGTAGGTACTGGCCACTGCAACCCTTGCGTTCCTAGACGGGCATGAGTTATCCCCCCGAATATAGGAGTAAGCTTAGCAATTTCCTGCATTACTTCTTCTGAAGATTGATACACGAAAGGGTAACCCATACGAGTTGCCAAATCACATATGATATCCCCATCTGTCCTGGCATTACCGAGTGGTTTAATAGCCTGATTAACCATTTGCACTCGCCGCTCAGTATTGGAGAAGGTACCTGTTTTTTCAGCATAACTAGCTCCAGGTAAGACGACATCCGCCAATTTAGCTGTTTCAGACATAAAGATTTCTTGAACAACCAGGAAATCAAGGGCCAGAAGGCCTTTGCGCACATGGTTCGCATCCGCATCCGTAATAACAGGATCTTCGCCCATACAATACAAGGCCCGCAAATTTTTACTCGTCGCTGCTGCAAACATATCTGGAATCGTAAATCCATTCTTGGGGCTGAGCGGAACTCCCCAGGCTGCCTCGAATTTTGCCTGCATCTCGGGGTTGGCGACTTGTTGGTAACCAGGGTAAACGTTAGGCAAGGCACCCATATCGCAAGCACCCTGAACATTATTTTGCCCGCGCATCGGGTTCACACCCGAACTCTCTTTACCTAAATTACCTGTCAGCATGGCTAAGTTCGCCAGACTCTTCACGTTGTCCGTACCACAAACGTGTTCTGTGATTCCTAAAGTATAGAAAATCTCTGCTCGTTCAGCAGTGGCATAAAGTCTAGCTGCTTCCTCGAGCTGCGCCACAGGAACTCCCGTTATCTTACTAACTAGCTCAGGAGTATATTTTTCGATAGTTTTGCGCGTTTCTTCAAAGCCTTCCGTTCGTGCTTCAATGAACGCGTTATCTTCCCACCCGTTGGCGAGAATAATATTCATAATCCCGTTAATCAGAGCAATGTCAGTTCCTGAGCGGAGCCTTAGCCAAACATCAGCGCTTGCAGCAATATTAGTGTACCGTGGATCGACTACAATCAGCTTCGAGCCTTTAGCCAGAGCTTGCTTCATTTTCGTCCCAATGACGGGATGTGCTTCTGTCGGATTGGAACCAATCACAAACATTGCTTTCGTGTTCGGAATTTCATTAATAGAGTTGGTCATCGCTCCGGACCCAAATGATATGGCCAGACCGGCCACAGTAGGAGCGTGTCACGTTCTTGCGCAGTGATCGACATTATTGGTGCCGATGACCGCGCGCATAAATTTCTGCATCAGGTAATTTTCTTCGTTGGTGCAATGGGCTGAACTCAAAGCAGCAATCGAGTCAGGTCCATAGTTCTTCTTGATCTCACCAAACTTCGAGGCGATTAAATCTAAAGCTTCATCCCATTCTGCTGGAACTAATACTCCATCTTTCCGGATCAAAGGGGTCGTTATTCGGTGAGGGCTGTAGATCATGTCCATACCAAAGCGCCCTTTGACGCATAAGGCCTTACCATTAACCGGTGCCTCCGGATTCGAGGTCACCCCAATGACTTTGCCGTCTTTAACATTTAAGTCAAAGTTACAGCCTACTCCGCAAAATGGGCAGGTGGTTTGGACTTTCGTTATTTCCCAAGGATGTCCCTTGCCGACCATTTGCTTTTCTACCAGTGCTCCTACTGGACATACTGAAACACAGGATCCGCAGAAATCACAATCCGATTCGTTGTAGGGTACATTAAAGGCTGGACCCACTTGAGCATCAAAGCCACGGTACGAAAAATCCAGAATGCTTTTGCCCTGAATTTCACTACAGGCTTTAATACATTTTCCACATAAGATGCATTTATTAGGATCCCGTAAAATGAAAGGGTTGCTTTCATCGATCGGAAGATTACGACGTTCGCCTTTATAGAGTTCTCCAGTGACACCATATTCATAGGCAAACTCAGCCAGAGAGCAATTCCCCATTTTTTGACACGTCATGCAATCTAACGGATGATTCGCTACCAACAGTTCCAAAATTGTTTTGCGCGCATTTCTAACTTTAGGATTTTGCGTTTCTACCTTCATGCCCTGCGTTACTTGAGTAACACAAGACGGGGGGAGATTGCGCATTCCTTCGATTTGTACAACGCACAGGCGGCAAGCGCCGCCAGCGGTAAGCTCTGGGTCATGACATAAGGTGGGAATCGGAATATCATTCCGGCGACAAGCTTCAAGCACAGTCGATCCCTTCAGAACGCTGACTTCGCGCCCATCAATTGTTAATGTAAGCCACTCCAAAGTGTTTCACTCCTCTCAGTTTGCCACCCAATAGATAGTTGAGGGGCATTCATAGATTTTCAGCAGCATCGAGGAACATATCAGTCTTACTTCGTTAGCGAGTTGATCTTTTCCACAATATTACCTAGACCTAAAAATTCCGACCACGTAACCTGGACAAACTCACCATCTTGATTAATGAAAGGCATATCTGTCCGTTCAGGATTGTACCTAAAATCAGAACCTATCCGTCCTTTCAGGCAAAGTGGTCGGCCATTTGAGGCTGATTTTGCAGTGACCCCAAGCACTTTGCCGTTCTTAGAGTTAATGACAAATTCACAGCCCGAATCACAAAAAGTGCAGGTGACGTCTTCTTTCGTTAACTCCCAGGCTCGGCCTTTACCGATCATGCTTTTGTCCATAAGAGCTCCGACCGGACAAATAGCCACACACCGGTTGCAATAAACACAGGTTGAGTCCTTCAGATCAGTGTCCATAAAGGTTGAAACCTTAGCCTGGAAGCCGCGATAAGCAAAGCCAATCACGTTGCGTTCCGTTACCGCCTCACAGGTGGCAATACATTTGCCACATAATATACATTTGTTAAGATCCCTTAAAATATACGGATTTGCGTCATCAATGGGAAGCTTACGTTTCTCCCCTTGATAAACTTTTCCAGCCACACCATATTCGTAAGCATACTCTGCCAGTGAGCAGTCACCCAATTTCTGACAAGTCATGCAATCTAACGGATGATTAGCGACCAGCAGTTCCAGAATTGTTTTACGCGCATTCCGAACTTTCGGATTTTGCGTTTCTACCTTCATACCCTGCGTTGCTTGGGTGACGCAAGACGGGGGTAGATTGCGCATTCCTTCGATCTGGACGACACATAAACGGCAGGCACCGGGCGGGGTAAGCTCCGGGGCATGACATAAGGTCGGAATCGGGATATTATTCATACGACAGGCTTCCAGAACAGTCGTCCCCTTCGGAACGCTAACTTCTCGCCCATCAATCGTTAACGATAGCAACTCCAAAGTGTTTCGCTCCTCTCCGATTATAGCCGAATCACTGCATCAAACTTACATTTCTCTAGACAGGTTCCACATTTGATGCAAGCAGCCTCATCAATCGTATGTGCTTCTTTTTTCTCTCCTGTTATACAGCCTACTGGGCAGTTTTTGGCACAGAGGCCGCATCCCTTACATTTCTCCGCATCGATTGAATAGGTGAGCAACGCCGTACAGACATGGGCTGGACATTTATGATCAATAATGTGTGCTTCAAATTCTTTTCTGAAGTACTTTAAAGTAGCCAAGACAGGGTTGGGCGAGTTCTGCCCCAGTCCGCAGAGCGAGGTTTCTTTAATAACCAGTGCCAGGTTTTCAAGCGTATCGAGATCTTCTATTTTTCCCTCTCCCTTGGTAATTCGGTCAAGGATATCCCACATCCGCTTGTTTCCTTCTCGACAAGGAGTACATTTTCCGCAGGATTCTTTTTGGGAAAAGTCTAAGAAAAAGCGAGCAATATCCACCATGCAAGTGGTTTCGTCCATGACAACGAGTCCACCTGAGCCGACCATCGCTCCAGCTCTCGTTAATGTATCATAATCCACTTCGAGGTCAAGCATCTCATCGGGCAAACAACCGCCTGAAGGACCCCCAATTTGGACCGCTTTAAAAGCTTTGCCGTTTTGAATTCCGCCCCCGATATCAAAGAGGATACTCCGCAGGGTTGTCCCCATCGGAACCTCGACCAGACCTGTATTGTTGATTCTCCCAGTCAGGGCGAAAATTTTCGTCCCTTTGCTCTTTTCTGTTCCGTATTGGGTATACCAATCCGCACCGTGTGCCAAAATGTGAGGAACACTAGACCAAGTTTCCACATTATTAATATTGGTTGGTTTTCCCCATAAACCACTTTGAGCAGGGAATGGAGGGCGAACATTAGGCATGCCGCGTCTTCCTTCAATCGAGGCCATGAGTGCCGTTTCTTCACCACAGACGAAAGCCCCAGCCCCAGCTCGAATCTTAAGACGGAAATTAAATCCAGAGTTCATAATGTTGTCGCCTAGATAACCCGCTTGTTCTGCTTTGGCAATAGCAATTTCCATATGTTTAATGGCGAGTGGATACTCCGCTCGGCAATAGACATACCCTTCATCGGCGCCGATTGCATAAGCACCAATTAACATTCCCTCAATGACAGAGTGAGGGTCCCCTTCCAAAACGCCGCGATCCATGAAAGCGCCCGGATCTCCCTCATCTGCATTACATATAATGTATTTTTTGTTACCAGGAGAGTTCCTGCAAAAACCCCATTTAAGACCGGTCGGAAATCCTGCTCCGCCCCGACCACGCAAGCCGGCTTTTTTAACCTCTTCAACGACTGCATCCGGTGTCATTTTCAGGGCATTCGCTAATCCCTTATAGCCATCGTTTGCAACATAATCTTCAATCTTTTCAGGATCGATAAAACCACAGTTCTTTAGAACAACACGAACTTGTTTCGCAAAAAAATTCGAATTAGCAAAGGTTGTAGCTGGTTTTTGGGTTAGAGGATCAACATACAGTAACCGCTCGACAAGTTTCCCTTCCATGAGGTCTTGGGCTACAATCTCGGCAATATCTTCAGCCTTTACTTGCGTATACAGGGTTTGTTGCGGTTCAATAATCAGGGTCGGTCCTTGTTCACAGAATCCGTGACATCCTGTCGGAACTACACTCACGCGGTCCTGTATGCCTTGGCGTATAATTTCTTCCTGCAATAAATCAATAATTGTATGTGCACCGGATGAGGCACAGCCCGTCCCAGCACATACGAGAATCCGTTGGTTTTCTGCCATCCCATTATCCCCCTACTCGTATTTTGCAAGTATTTCTGCAACATTCTCCGGCTCTAAGCGACCATAAACCTGACCATTGATGGACATTACAGGGGCAAGCCCACAAGCTCCAATACAGGCCACGATTTCCAAGGTATAACGCCGATCTTCCGACGTCTCCCCGTCTTTGATCTTGGTAGTTTTCTCGATCATATCCAAGACATTGGCCCCTCCACGCACATGGCAAGCCGTTCCTAAACAGACATTGATTAAATTCCGTCCCACGGGAGCTAAGCGAAACTGCGAATAGAACGTAACCACACCATAAATCTTTGCAAGAGGTATACGTATCGTTTTACTAACGTGTCTAAGCACATCAGCGGGCAAATAGCCATAAACCTCTTGGGCCTCTTGCAAGATTGGAATCAGCGGTCCATTCTCCGATTGATATTTGATAATGACTTCATCCAACTTAATTTGCTTCGGGTCCACTAAATTCTCACACGTGGTGCACAAATAAAATCCCCCCTATTGAAATTCCCTTTTATACCTTTTGCGTACTAAAATCTGTATACCTCGTTCTCTGTGATCAACATTGTCATTTTGAAATCATGCGCGTCCACCGGTACTTGCTCAATAACTTGGCATTGAAAAGCGAGAGCGACCCTAGGCGTTAAAGGATTCAACAACATAAAAAAGCGATCATAAAAGCCGCCTCCATACCCTAAACGATTCCCATGTAGATCAAATCCCGCACCAGGCACGATAATTAAATCGATTTCTGATGGGTCTACTCTTTCACAAGTGATTTTCGGTTCGCGAATGTCCCAAGCTCCCGATTCAAGATCGGCAGCTAGATCGCGTACTTCGCTTGGAAGAAGTATTCCTTGGGGTGCACAACAGGGTAATACAAGCTTTTTCTTACCTGCTATCATCGCCTCCGCTAAGGCCGTAGTCTCTACTTCATCGCGAAAGTTAAGAAATGACATGACTGTTTTAGCCTGTAGGAACTCTGGTAATTCCTGAAGTTTTTGTTCAATAATCAAGCTTTTACTTCTTCTTGCATTCTCTCCTAAAGCTGCCCGCTGAGCTAAACATGATTTGCGTACTTCAGCCTTTAACTGCGGTTTATCCTCACTCATTTTAGTACTACCCCTTCGGTTAGATCTCGCTCTTTATAAGAAATATTCGATCAATAGAGTGAAAATCCTTCCTGAATTAAAAATTTTGTGTGTAATATTCTGAATTATTTTTTTATAAAATAGTATCGGTTTAAAATGAATCAGTTTTACGAAATGTCAACCCACGTAATTATCCACACTTTAAATCTAGCCCTGCCGCCATATCCCAAACTTATCCACACTATCCACAGGGTCTGTGGGTAACTTTATCCAAAGTGCCTGTATTTACTGGAAAACCTCAAAGCCGCTTCAATTACTTATCTACAGACTTATCCACATTATCCACAGCTAAACCTTATCCACAGCGCACACGACCCCTAATTAACTATAAAATTTCCAATAGTACAAGGGACTTGGAACGTGGTACACGGAGGACGAAAACTGGAGAGATGGCACATTCTATGTGCACCATCCGTGCAAGATGGGGACCGTGCAAGTTGAATGGGAGAGGGGACGGTTCTTGTTTGCATTAGATGCAATCAAGAACCGTCCCCTCTTGCGTGCGACCCAAGACCCAAGGACGCAGTGTGACACAGGGCCTCACACAAGTCCCAGGCCCGGCACTGCGTTGAGTGTCCATGGCGCGAAGTCTCCAGCTAAATAATGATAATGTCCGGCCGTCGCGATCATTGCCCCGTTGTCCGTGCAAAGAATGGGGGGCGGACAAACTAGACGAACACGCCGCTCCGATAACTCTTTATCTAAGGTTTCGCGCAACAAACTATTGGCTGCAACTCCACCGGCAAGCAACAGTGTCTTGACCCCTGTTCGTTCAATAGCCCTTATTGCTTTCTGAACTAAAACATCTACAACTGCTTGCTGAAAAGAAGCCGCAATATCCGGAACACTGAGGCTTTCTCCCCGCATGTGCGCAGAATTCAGAGTATTCAAAACAGCTGATTTCATACCGCTAAAGCTAAAATCCAAACTATCCGGCTCTAACATAGCGCGAGGGAACTTAAATGCTGAAGCCTCCCCCTCTCGAGCCACTCTTTGAATCTGTGGCCCACCTGGGTAACTTAAACCCAAGGTCCGAGCCACTTTATCGAGCGCCTCGCCTGCCGCATCATCACGTGTATGCCCCAGAACTTGATATCGTCCGTGGGCTTCAAATAAAATGAGATGAGTATGTCCTCCCGAAACTAACAGAGCCAAGAGTGGAAACTCTAAATCCTGATGATGCAAGAAATTCGCATATATATGCCCTTCCAAATGATTAATGCCGATCAACGGAATTCCTGCAGCATACGCCATCGCCTTCGCTCCGGAGACCCCTACCAATAGAGACCCGACAAGCCCTGGTCCATATGTCACAGCAATGGCCGATAAGCCCCCAAAATCGACCTTCGCCTCATCTAGGGCCTGCTGCACAACCGAGTGAAGATGCAGACAGTGTTCGCGCGAGGCGATTTCTGGTACAACCCCACCATACTTTTGGTGCGTCACTATCTGGGACGAAATGATATGACTGCGCAAATCCGTCCCGTTCACCAATACGGCTGCGGAGGTCTCATCACAACTCGTCTCAACCCCTAATATTACAACATTCTTGTTCTGACTCCCCGTCATGTAACATTCACTTCCGTTCCCAATTCCGCCCACATAATTATGGCATCCTCTTGGTTATCTGCATAATATCCTTTGCGAACACCGGCGGTAACAAAGCCTAAGCGCTTATATAATGATTGTGCTGAGTTATTGGAAACACGAACTTCTAGAGTCATCCGTTCCATTCCCTGCTCCGTCATCATATCCATCACAGACCGGATTAAAAATCCCCCCCAATGCTGCCCCCGATAGTTAGGAGAAATGGCGATATTCGTAATATGCCCCTCATCGAGGATAAACCACAGCCCCATGTAACCGATCACCTGGTCGTTTAACTCTAAACAAAGATAACGCGCATACTCATTATCTTTAAGCTCCGCTTTAAAGGACTCCAAAGACCAGGGCGAAGAAAAAGAGGCACGCTCGATTTCCAGAACGGCTTCGAGATCGGAGTAAAGCATGGGACGTACAATCCCGTTATTCATGTTCCTCGCTCCTTCGTATCTCCTCTTTCTTCGCCCAATTAACCTCTGCCTCAGAAAATCGAATATAGTACGGTTCCACCCGATCCCCCACACCCGTTTCTTGCCAGCGTTGCCATACCGCTCGAGCAACATAGGCGCCCCGAGGTAAGCTAAAATACTCCGGTAAAATCATGGCTCGCTCGCCTAAAACAGACTCAATTAGTTCCTTAGATTTTGAGACCGCATCTCCAACGAAACAAATAGAACGATCCAGTTGCTTCAATTGTTCCAGCCATTGGTCCATAGGCAAGGCTTGAGGGGATGTGAGGCACTCCACTTTCTCTTCCCCTGGCAGCCAATGGTAACGTGCCGTGTACCACTCATTTTTACGTGCATCTAAAATGGGAACAATGTCTTCCGTTCTTCCTCTACCCGCCCAAGCTAGGGCATCGAGGGATACTACACCAATGAGTGGAAGTTTCAACACTTGAGCCAATCCTTGTGCTGTAGCGATTCCAATCCGTATTCCAGTAAACGAGCCCGGTCCTCGCGTCACCCCAATCATGTCTAAATCCTGAAGTGTCCAAGCTGCAGCAGTAAGTAACTGATTAAGCATTGGAATAAGCCGCTCTGAGTGCGCTTTAGAAGTATGTAAAAATCCTTCGCCGACAAGTTGCTTGTCTTCAGCCAAGGCCACTGCTGTAACTTTCGTCGTCGTATCTATCGTTAAGTATTTCATTGAACGGATCCTCCGAGCCTCTCTTTTTTCCGATTGTCAAACTCATTCAGGCAAATTTCATTAGACTTTCGCCAGCTGCACTTTTAGGCTAATCATAGATGACTTAGGCATATGAAAGAAAATAACAAGTCAAAGATGCCTTGGATATTAAGTCATATCTTTTAAACGGAATTCCCAATCAAGGTCTCTGGCATAAATAATTATCTCACGTACCTGTTCCCCGCTGCCAATGATCTCAACGTCTAATCGATCCTCCGGCAAATAATCCTCAATAATTTTAGGCCATTCAATTAAGCAGACGGCATCGTCAACGAATGCATCTTCAACCCCAATCACCTCTGCCTCTTCCGGGCGCTGTAATCGGTAAAGATCCATGTGAACCAGCCGAAACTGGGTCCCTTTAAGTTGTGCTGTATATTCATGTATTAATGTGAAGGTTGGGCTAGTCATTGGACCGATTACCCCTAACGCCTCGCCAATCCCTTGTGCAAAGGCCGTTTTCCCTGCACCTAGGTCTCCAATCAGAGCAATGACATCTCCGCCTCGTAAACGCTCTCCCAGCTGTTTTCCCCACTCACGAGTTTGCTCAACCGTCAAACTTGTCACTCTATATTTCATGTGTATCTGGTTAAGAAAACTTGGACAAACCCAACCTTTCCTTTCATTATAAGAGTTTAATACCTTCTCCAAGTTTATAAAGCTAATATTCTTCATTTATCTTGTAAAGTAACTTCTGACGATGCAGTCACTGACTACTATCATCGATAGTGTATCCTGTATCGATAAATTGGAAAACTACTGACGCGAACTTCAGACTTAGAACTTAAAACTTAGAACCTCGCACTTCGAATCTCGCTTCATTGGCTTATTGCGTCTTCCTCAGCCTCTGGGTTGACGACCTTACCATCAATGATCACATAGAGCGGGCGGGCGGTTAATATAAACGGGTGTTCACTCCAGATGACAATATCCGCATCTTTCCCCACTTCTAGAGACCCAATGCGATCGGACACACCTAGGATTTCGGCCGAATTAATCGTAATAGCCCGTAATGCATCCTCTATGTCCATCCCTGCCTTGCACGCTAAGGCAGCGCAGAGCGGTAGCTGTTCAATCGGGGTGACAGAATGGTCCGTCATAATGGCCACCTTAACCCCAGCTCTGGCTAAAATTCCCGGAGTCCTAAATGATTTATCTTTAAGCTCAACTTTTGAACGATTGGTCAGCAAGGGCCCAATCACTGCCGGATACCCCAGTTCAGCGAGTTCTTCTGCGATTTTATGCCCATCTGTACAATGTTCAAGCACCAAATCAACGTCAAATTCTCGGGCAATACGGATGGCCGTCATAATATCATCGGCACGATGAGCATGAGCGCGCAGAGGAATTTGACGATTTATCACAAGAAGAAGAGTTTCTAAACCCAAATCCCGCTCGGGAATTTTATCGGGGTCTGTTTTTCCTTCCTCTAACTTATCCCGATACACCTGAGCATCTACTAAGGCCTGACGCAGGAGTGCTGCCGTTCCCATCCGGGTCATGGGCATTTTCTTTTGTTCGCCGTAAACCTGCTTGGGGTTTTCCCCAAAAGCAACTTTCAAGCCAGCGGGATCTCGGACAATCATCTTATCCACAATCTTCCCTGCCGTCTTCATAACGACTCCGGTTCCCCCGATGACGTTCCCACTTCCCGGCCCCGTAAACACAGCTGTCACCCCACCCATACGGGCATCACGAAAGCCTTCGTCTTCTGGGTTAATGCCGTCAATCGCCCGCATGTCGGGGGTCACAGGGTCCGTCATTTCATTAAAGTCTTCCCCCTCCCAGCGATAGATTTCCTCGCCTATGCCTACATGACAATGTGCATCAATAAAGCCAGGTAACACGAGACACCCCAAGGCATCGATTATGACAGTATCCGCGGGAACTTCCTGTTCTAAATCTTCTCCAAGCGCGACTATTTTTGTTCCTTCAATCAGAATATTCCCTGCGAATTCACGTCCGGTCATCGTTTTAATCTGACCGTTTTTTATCAAGAGCTTTTTCATTGCTAAGTTCACCTTTACTTCCCCAGTTTAATAATAAAATTCCACCCATTACCAAACCTCCACCGATCCATTGTTCCTCTGTGGGAAACTCATTCAGGAAAACGGCTGCCAATAGAAATGTCATCGGCAACTCAAATGTACTAAGAATCGCCGCCTGATCAGCTCCCAGTCGCTTAATCCCCACTAAGATCAAATAAAACGGTACAATCGAGGCAACTGTAGCCAACAGCAGGCCAGTTTCCCAAATTTGAACATTCTGCCACGGAATACTCAGGACATCTCCCTTCAAAATAATCAGCAATGCAAGAGCACAAACCCATTGCGTATAACACATCGCGACTAAAGGGGAAACCTCAGCCAACACGACTTCCCCGATAATATTAAAGACAGCGTAGGCCAGCGCTGCAGCCAATCCCAAAACGATGCCCACTAAAGCGACTCCACTTACTCCTGAGAAGACTCCACTTGCCAAAGTGGTGCCGACCATGGTTAAAATGAAGGCTACCAGCTCTTGCCGTCCAACTCTTTTCTGCCAAATCACCACTCCGGCCACTAAAACCAAGGCCGGATAGAGATAAAGCAGTAAAATCGCCACCGAGACCGGAAGATACTTGAGGGCATAGGCATATAAAAGGCTAGTTCCTAAGGCCCCAACCGCACCTTGAACAGTTAGAAGCCGCAAATTACGAAGTGAAATTGAAAATATCTCGCGTTTAAAGCACATTGCATAGCTAAGAAGGAGTGTCGATGCTAGCCACGATTGCAGAGCTATAACCTGAATCGGACCGAGCCCCAGCTGGTATGCCCTCTTGACTAAGATCGACATGAAAGCATAGCCCGTTCCCGCAATGAGGACTGCTCCAACCCCTTGCAAACGTCTTTTTTGAACGTTCTGCACTTAAGTCTGACCCTCTTTTCCTTCTTTTCCGTAACTCATAGTTTCCTTCTTAATTAACTATCCAAATTTCTTTTTCACCCAACTTAACAAATCTCAGTCGTCAAAAGATCCCGCATTGAAAGACTCACTCGATCTCTTACCTTATCAATTCCGATCACGCGCACCTTGACTATATCACCCACTGCAACCGCTTCCATAGGATGTTTGATAAATTTATCGGTCAATTGGGAAATGTGAACAAGCCCGTCGTGCTTCACGCCAATGTCCACAAATGCTCCGAAATCCACGACATTACGCACCGTTCCCTCTAGAACCATCCCTTCGTTAAGATCTTCCATGTGCGTGACATCCCGTCGCAACAGTGGTCGCGGCAAATCTTCCCGAGGATCGCGGCCCGGTCTTTGGAGAGCATCTAAAATATCTCGAACGGTAGGGACCCCAGCGCCAAACTCGTCGGCAATCTCGCTAGGCTCTAGTCGAGCAAGTTTTTTATGCACTTCAGCGAGATGATCCCGCAAATCCCCAGGGGTATGACCGATCTTTTTCAAGATGTCTTCGGCAAGCTGATAGGATTCTGGGTGAACCGGCGTGTTTTCCAAAGGATTGACCCCATCTGGGAGACGAATGAACCCGGCACACTGGATATACGTTTGCGCTCCCAAGCGTGCAATTTTCTTGAGCTGATCACGCTTACTAAATTTTCCATGTTCATCGCGCCAAGCTACGATATTTTTGGCAACTACCGGCTTTAACCCAGCAACATACTGGAGCAGAGACGCCGATGCAGTATTCAAATCCACCCCTACGACATTAACACAGGATTCCACGACACCGTGCAGGGATTCCTCCAATCGCTTAGGCTGGACATCATGCTGATATTGACCCACGCCAACCGCTTTGGGTTCGATCTTCACCAGCTCTGCTAGGGGATCCTGAAGCCGTCTGGCAATAGACACCGCACTCCGCAAGGAAAGGTCAAATTCCGGGAATTCTTCACCCGCTATTTTCGAAGCTGAATACACAGATGCCCCGGCTTCGCTAACTAGGATAAATTCAGTGGCAATCCCGTCTTCCCGAATCATTTCGGCCACGACTTCTTCACTTTCCCTAGAGGCTGTACCATTCCCGATAGCGATAATATTAGCATCAAACTCGGCAATCGCCGCCCGCAGAATAGCCTTTGCTTCAGCACGTTTGTTCTGCGGCGGATGAGGATAAATCACGCCCACTTTAAGGAGCTTGCCCGTCTCATCCACCACCGCCCACTTGCACCCTGTCCGAAATCCCGGATCAAGTCCTAGAACCATTTTCCCACGCACGGGTGGCTGCAGCAAAAGCTGTCGCAAATTGGCAGCAAACACTTTAATAGCTTGTTGCTCCGCTCGATCGGATAGCTCAGCTCTCAGTTCCCTTTCAATAGAAGACTCGATTAAGCGTTTATACGCATCAAGAGCCGCTTTTTGGACTAAAGAAGCGGCAGGACCCGTTTTGACATAACGCAGTTCAATAATCCTATGTATTGTTTCGAGCGGTGCTTCGATCTTGACAACTAAAAACTCTTCTTTTTCCCCACGATTCAGGGCCAAGATCCGATGCGGTGGAATCCTTCGGATAGGCTCCCGGTAATCATAATACATCTCAAACGGGGATCGTTCTTTAGCCTTCTTTGGCACAGCAGTGGCCACCACATCCGCAATACGAAAAGTCTCTTCCCTGATCCGTTTACGTAAAGCGGCATCATCCGCAATGGTTTCTGCGATAATATCCATGGCTCCTGCCAAAACTTCCTCCGTTGAATTAACGTCTAACTCGGGATTCACATACCTTTCTGCCTCTGCTTGAAGATCTCCTCTGGTATATTGAGCTAACAACCAAAGTGCCAAAGGTTCAAGCCCCTTCTCTTTGGCTATCGTTGCCCGCGTCCGACGTTTCTGCTTATAAGGCCGGTAGAGATCTTCGACATCTTGAAGCACGGTCGCCACCGTAATTTGAGCAGACAATTCTTCTGTCAGCTTACCCTGCTCATCGATCAGGCGCACTACTTCCGTTTTCCGCTGTTCCAAACGTCTCAAATAGTCTAAACGTTCCACGATAGCGCGCAAGGCATTTTCGTCGAGCTCTTCTGTAGCTTCCTTGCGGTAGCGAGCAATAAAAGGGATGGTATTTCCCCCATCCAATAAGGTAACCGCTTCTTTGACCTGGGTGACCTTTAAGCTAAGCTCCTTGGCAATGACTTGATTAAATTCCAAAGGTTAATTCCTCCCTAGATTCTATAGCAAATTTCTTGATAAACACATTCTCATGATTATACCATTATCCGACAGCTGAAGAAAACTAGACTTTGGTCTTAGATTTAAAAAGAGGATTTTTGTCCAAAACTTACTACGGATATATGTTCGCCTTCTGGAGAAATTAGCTCTGTTGGTTTAATTTATCTTACAAGGAGGTCTATTATGAAAAAGTCTGATTCGTGGGTAACCAAAGCCACTGTTACATCTGGACCAAACGTTCACAGCGTAGCTCATATCCCCAACGTGGGAGGGAAGATGTTTCGTCGTACCTCCGAAAGCGCTGGCGGAATTGGTTAATTTTATCTGTCAAATACCAAAAGGACCAGTTTTACTGGTCCTTTGGTATTTGTAAATCTATCGCCGCTGACACAAGGTCATAAATCATTTTCCTGACATTCCTGGTATTCCTGGTTTTGTGACTTCAAATGGATTCAATATCTCATCGATCCTAGAATCAGAAAAAATATTTTCTTCCTTCAGCACGTCTCTGATTGTCTTAGCTTCTCTTAGAGCTTTTCTGGCTATCTGGGCTGCTTGATCATACCCAAGGTGATGGACTAAAGCGGCAGCCAGCACCGCTGAGTTTTCAAGAGTTGCTTGGCATTTTTCTTTATTTGGTTTAATACCTGCGATGCACTTTTCTCTAAATATCTCTACTCCATTATTCAAGAGTTCTAGTGATTCCAACAAACCTTCCGCTATGAGAGGCATAAAGGCGTTGAGTTCGAGCTGTCCTGAAGAGGCAGCCATCGTAATAGCATAATCATTGGCCATGACTCTCATAGCCACCTGGCCGATCATCTCAGGTATTACTGGGTTCACCTTTCCCGGCATGATCGTTGAACCTGCCTGCATCTGAGGGAGTTCTATTTCCCCGAACCCTCCCCTTGGGCCAGAAGCTAATAATCTTAAATCATTGGATATTTTCAGAAGGTTCGTGCTACAGGCTTTCAAGAGTCCTGAAACTTCTACAAAAACGTCATTATTTTGGGTTATATCCATCGGATAATCCGACCTAGCTAAACCCAAGCCTGTTAGCTCCTGAATAGTATCCGTGATCATAAATATATACTTGTGAGAAGCATTGACTCCGGTACCAATGGCTGTACCGCCAAGGTTAATCTGTCTTAAGCGTTCTTCTACCTTATACACTCTCCACCGATCTCTTTCTATGGCCTTGGCATACGCACCGAATTCCTGACCCAGCATCATCGGCAACGCATCCATCAGCTCCGTCCTGCCAAGTTTGATCACAGTACTGAATTCATTTTCCTTACTCTGCAACGCTTCTTGAAGTTCCGCGAGGGAATAGCTTAATTTTCTCAGCAGATGAATGGCAGCTACCCTCAAGGCCGTGGGATAAACATCATTGGTCGATTGCGACATATTCACATCATCCAGAGGATGTACAACGACATAGTCGCCCTTCGTTCCGCCTAATATTTCAATGGCCCTGTTAGCAATAACTTCATTGACATTCATATTGGTGGATGTTCCTGCTCCCCCTTGAAAAGCACTGACTACAAATTCATAATCAAATTCACCAGCAATTACTTCCTCACTGGCCTTGATTATGGCATTTGCTTTATCCTCCGCCAGTTGCTTTAAACTCTTATTGACCATGGCTGCCGCCTTTTTAATTAAGGCAATTTCATAGATCAGCTTTAAATTGACATTTTTTGAGCCCAAGTTGAAGTTCTCTTGTGCTCGCACGGTGTTAATCCCGTAATAATTTGTTTCAGGAATATTCATTGCTCCGATTGAGTCCTTTTCTATTCTAAAGTTCACTTTATCCTCCACGCTACAAATTTAGAACCTCAAATCTCTTTCACCGGCTTCTATTCTTTTCAGTTTCTCTTTGGCCGCTTCTCTAGCTGCTTCTTTG
>Ga0209415_10009514_pt1 | contig 16691 bp, 11 predicted proteins | sample PeaSoiSIISIP2007_FD_187696 | JGI IMG/M metagenome (GOLD analysis project Ga0209415, IMG submission 187696) | Peat soil microbial communities from Weissenstadt, Germany - SII-SIP-2007 (SPAdes) (version 2) | ecosystem: Environmental > Terrestrial > Soil > Wetlands > Peat | place: Germany... | reverse complement strand
CTTGGAATCATTTCCAGAACGTTTTCGCGGCCAACGTTGGCCGAGCTGCTCGATGCAATCCAGGCCCAGGGGCTTGAATGTGTCCAATTCAATTTTGCCAGCCTGGGCTTACCCACCTTGCCTGAAAAAATTGATCCCGGTTTGGCCGATGAAATTCGCGCTGCTTGTCACGCCCGGAAACTGTCACTGGCAGCCGTGTCCGGCACCTTCAACCTGATTCATCCCGACCTCGGGGCACGGCAGGATGGCTTGCGACGGTTGGTGTTGCTGGCAGAAGTCTGCGCCCGCCTGGGCGCGCCGCTCCTCACCCTTTGCACCGGGACACGCGACCCGGAAAACATGTGGCGCCGCCATCCAGCTAACGACGAGCCCGACGCCTGGCGTGATTTGCTTGAGTCGCTCGGCCGCGCGCTGGAGCTCACGGAATCAACCGGCATGGCGCTGGGAATTGAGCCCGAGCCAGGCAACGTAGTGGCCACCGCCCCCAAAGCACGCCGATTGTTGGATGAAATGGCTTCGCCCAGGTTAAGAATCGTGATGGACGGCGCCAACCTCTTCCAGGCGGATAACCTGGCACGCATGCCGCAGGTATTCGCGGAAGCCTTCGACTTATTGGGGGGCGACATCGCCATCGCGCACGCGAAGGACGTTCAATTACATGGCGCGTTAAAGTATGTTGCCTCAGGCAAAGGGATTTTGGATTACGGTGATTACCTGGCACGCCTCCGGGGCTGTGGATACACCGGTCCACTCATTCTGCATGAATTGCAGGAACAGGAGGTGCCCGGCTGCGTGCAGTTGCTGCGGGCAAAATTGCGACCGACACAATGACGGGCGTATCTCATGAGGCCGAGCGCCCGAATCGCGGCCACAAGCATAACGATGCCGACCTTTCAACATGATGGATTGTTGTTTCACTATCGGGAAGCCGGGACCGGCATGCCCTTCCTGTTTCAACACGGTCTGGGCGGCGACGCGACTCAGCCTTTCGGGTTGTTTCGGCCGCCCGAGGGCTCTCGGCTGCTCGGACTGGATTGCCGCGCACATGGGCTAACGCCCGTAGGCGATACTCGGAGGCTGAGCATCGCAACGATGGCTGAGGATTGCGCTGCTCTTTTGGAGCATTTATCCATCGCCCGCGCGGCGGTTGGCGGCGTTTCCCTGGGCGCCGCAGTGGCGATTAACTTCGCCTTGCGATTCCCGGGCCGGGTCCGTGCACTCGTGCTCTCGCGACCGGCCTGGCTCGACCGACCGCCCTCCTCCACCATCGCCATTTACTCGGAAATCGCGCAACTGCTTCGGCAGCACGGCCCGGTGAAAGGCGCGGAGCTGTTTAAACAATCACCTGCGTATCACCAAATCTTGCGCGAGTCGTTGGACTCTGCCGCCTCACTGCTTGGCCAATTCACCCAGCCGCGAGCCGAGGAAGCCGTCGCGCGCTTGGATATCGTGCAAAACGTGCCCGTGTGGACACTCCAGGAGTGGTCTTCGATCAGAATCCCCACGCTCATTTTGGCTAACCGGCAGGACCCCATTCACCCCTACGAGCTGGCTGAGGCGATGGCGCGCAGGATTCCGGGTGCGCGCCTCGCCGAACTGACGCCCAAATCCGTCAGCGTCCCAGCCCATCAAGCCGACGTGCAACGCCACGTCGAGCGCTTCCTGCGCCTCGTCTGAAAGCGGGCAACCTCCTGCCCGCCGATCCCCACATCCATAATTCATAAAGCCCTGAAAGCCTTCGGGGCTCCCCGAAACCCGAAACCACGGGCACTGCGGATGGGATGGTCGGTTCCTTCAGCCTTACTGCTTTTGGATCGGCTCTTCACGAACGCGCGCTGGGTCAAAGCTGCGTCCTCCCCAAATCTGCCTTTCGGCAAAGTGTTACAACGCCCCAAAGCGGCGGTGCCGGCGGTGGTATTCTTCCAGGGCGGCATAGAACTGGGGTTTGCGGAAGTCCGGCCAGAGCGTGGGGGTGACCACCAGCTCGGTGTAAGAAATCTGCCAGAGGAGGAAGTTGCTGACTCGCATCTCACCGCTGGTGCGGATGAGCACGTCCGGGTCAGGAAGGTTTCGCGTGTAGAGATGCTGGCTAAAAACTTCCTCGGTGATGTCCGCGGGGTCGAGTTTGCCGTGGCGGACCTGCTCAGCGAGGCTGCGCACGGCGTCCACAATTTCGGTGCGTCCCCCATAGCTGAGCGCCATGATCAGAGTGAGCCCATTATTTTTAGCGAGCGTGGCGATGGACTTTTGGAGATGCTCCTGGACGAGTTCGGGCAACCGGTAAACCTGGCCGATGATTTCGAGCCGGACATTGTTTTTGTTCAGCTCGGGGGTCTCGGTCTTGAGATAATGGACCAGGTACTTCATGAGGGCATCGACCTCGTCTTTAGGCCGGTTCCAGTTTTCGACGGAAAAGGCGTAAAGGGTAAGGTACTTGATGGCCAACTCGCCGGCAGCGCGAATGATGATGCGGGCGGATTCAGCGCCGGCGCGATGGCCCTCGATCCTGGGGAGGTGCCGCTCCCTGGCCCAGCGGCCATTGCCATCCATGATGATGGCAACGTGGCGGGGTAGAGAGGCTCGGGCGGGCGGGGTCAAATGGGCGGTTGGTGTCATCGTTGGTCGAAGGAGCGAATCAGTGAGGTTTGAGCTTGGCCATCGTGCGCGGGAAGCAAGCTGCCCGCGATTTCGTTTGAAAATGGACTAAAGCTGTCACTCGAACAAGCCCAACTTTCATTCTTCGTTCACTTTCGCTGCTCGGGGTTGAACCGGCACCGGCATAGTTTTTCATTTACATGGTGGCCGTGGTGGTCGTATATTTGTAACATGATTGAGGCATTGCAGAATTTGTTGACACTCCAGGGCCTTGAATTTGGTGACAGCAAGGGGCAAGCCGTCGAGAAAGAGGCGGCACAGTTGCGCGGCCAAATCCCTTCGCCAGTGCTGGCGCACTACGACCGCCTGCGCGCCCGAGGCAAGAAAGGCTTGGTGCCCGTGCGCAACCAAGTTTGCTCCGGTTGCCACATGAGCGTGCCCATTGGCATCGTGACCGTGCTTATGCGCAGCGAGGAAGTTCAATTGTGCGAAAATTGCGGGCGCTACCTCTATTTGCCCGAGACAGCTACCCCCCCGCCCGAGCCAGCCGCAGCCGCCCCGGCGCCGCCGGCCAAGCCTCGCAAACGGAAGTCGATGGCGCACGCGGCTTAAACGTGGACTGATCGCGGCTGGACTGCTTCGGCTTGTGCTTCGGAACAAAATCCGATTCAACAACGGGCTTTTCGCGATCTGAATACCTGGCAGGGCCTTCGGCATGGAACCGTTTTCTTGCGATTTGCTGCTTAAGGGGGCTTTGTGCGCCTACCTGGCGGGTGTGTGCGCCAGCCTCTTGGCCGCCCGGAGAGAACGGCTGGCCGCGGTAGCAGGATTTGGCTGCGCCGCCCTGGCTGGCATCTGTGGGATAGGAGCCGCGATTTGGGCGCTTCTTCAGGGGGCGGCGACCCCTGTGCCAACGTTCGATCTGTGGCCATCAGTCCTGCCGGTGCTGAAGCTCTCGCTCAGGTTGGACGCACTGAGCGCCTTTTTTCTGCTCATCGTCTCGAGCCTTGCCGTGGCCTTGTCCGTTTATTCGGTTGGATATGCGCGAGCGTTTTATGGCCGGAAGAATGTGGGGGTGCTCGCCGCGTTCTACAATGCACTGCTTCTCACCACCACACTGGTGTTCCTGGCCGCCAACGCTTTCTTTTTCCTGCTAGTGTGGGAACTCATGGCGCTGAGCGCCTTCTTCCTCGTCAGTTTTGAACACGAGAAGCCGGAAGCGCGCAAAGCCGGCGTGCTTTACTTCGTCATGTCGCACTTAGGCACGGGCTGCCTGATCTTGGCATTCCTGCTGCTCTTTCAGTGCGCCGGCCAAGCGAGCGGTGATTTTGGGCCCGATTCATACTCCTTCAGCCTGTTTCACGCGTTGGGAGATAAGATGACGCCGGGACGCCGCGACGCTGCCTTCCTGTTATTCCTGGCGGGTTTCGGCGTTAAAAGCGGACTCGTGCCCTTGCATATTTGGTTGCCGGAAGCCCATCCGATCGCGCCGAGCAACGCGTCGGCGCTGCTTTCGGGGGTGCTCATCAAGACCGGGATTTATGGGCTGACGCGGGTGCTGTTTGATTTTCTGGGCACACCGCCCAACTGGTGGGGAGTAACCGTGCTGAGCCTGGGGACGATTTCGGCGGTGTTGGGGGTGCTCTACGCGTTAATGGAACACGATCTCAAACGGCTGCTGGCGTACCACAGCATCGAGAACATCGGCATCATTTTGATGGGACTGGGCGCGTCGCTAATGTTCCTCCATACGCACCACGAGGTGCTGGCGGCGTTGGCCCTGGCCGCCGGGCTGTATCACACGATGAATCATGCGTTGTTCAAGGCGCTCCTGTTTTTGGGGGCGGGCGCGGTGCTCCACGCCACCCACACTCGCGACATGGAAAAGTTAGGCGGGCTGATCAAGCGGATGCCGCAGACCGCGGCTTGCTTCCTGATCGGAGCAGTGGCCATTTCGGCCCTCCCCCCGTTGAACGGCTTCGTGAGCGAATGGCTGACCTACCAGGCGCTCCTGCAAGGATTCGGCACCACCTCGAGCCTGTTTCGGCTGATGTTCCCCCTAAGCGGAGCGATGCTAGCGCTGACGGGGGCGCTGGCGGCGGCCTGTTTTGTCAAGGCCTTTGGGATAACCTTTCTGGCCCAGCCCCGCAGCCAGCAGGCTGCCGAGGCGCGCGAGGCTTCACCGAGCATGATTGCGGGCATGGGGCTGCTGGTGGCCGCCTGCGTTTTTCTGGGGCTTTTTCCCACCACGTTTCTGCGCCTCTTGGATCCCGTTACGGAACAGCTTGCCGGCATAGAACTTAGCCCGATGCTTAGCCTGGCCAATGGCTTGGTGCTGGGCAGCAGCTCCCAGCCCTTGGGCGGAACGATTTCGACGCTCGGAATCGCCTTCGCCGCGTTGTGCCTAATTACCGTCCCGCTGGGCTTGAGGTTGTGGTTCGGTCGCCGCGCCCGGACCCGCATTGGGCCGACGTGGGACTGCGGTTTGCAAGGGTTGACACCGGCAATGGAATACACGGCGACCGGCTTTTCCAAACCTATACGAATGATTTTCAAAGCGCTGTTCCGCCCCCGGCGCGAGGTGCAACGCGAGTATGACTTCTCACCTTACTTTGCCACGACGCTTCGCTTCGAAAGCCATGTGGAAGAGGTTTTTGAAACGCGCATTTACCGGCCGCTGAACCGGCTGGTGCTGCGCATTTCGCGGCGGTTGCGGGCGTTGCAAGCCGGCAGCTTGCAGGCTTACCTCATCTACATTTTTATCACGCTGTTGTTGCTGCTGCTCTTTGCCTTATGAGCCTCGACCTGGCCGGCATCCTGGTGCAAACGGCGCTGCTACTGCTCGTGGCGCCCTTGGTGACCGGTTGCATCAAAAACTGGAAAGCCAAGCTGCAAAACCGGCGCGGTCCGCGCGTGTGGCAGCCCTACTCGGACCTGGCAAAATTCCTTGCCAAAAGCATGGTGATCTCCGAGCACGCTTCCTGGGTGTTCCGGTCGGCGCCTTACGTGGTCTTCTTGAGCGCGCTGGTGGCAGGGCTAATGGTGCCGATGGTAAGCGCGCAGGCCCCGTTGAGCCTCTTCGGCGGCGTGCTGGCCGTGGTGGGCTTGCTGGCCCTGGGGCGTTTCTTTCTGGCCCTCGCCGGCTTGGATCCGGGCAGCGCCTTTGGCGGCATGGGGAGCAGCCGCGAGATGACCATCGCGGCGATCGCGGAGCCGGCGATGATGCTGGCGATCTTCACCGTGGCCATCAGCGCGGGGTCCACGAACCTGAGTCAGATCGTCCAAGCGTCGCAAGCGCCTGCCTGGAGGTTGCTCAATCCCATCCATGCGATGGCGTTGGCCGCCTTGTTTATCGTTTTGCTGGCGGAAACGGGCCGTATTCCGATTGGTAATCCAGCTACGCACTTGGAGCTTACGATGATTCATGAGGCGATGCTCCTGGAGTATTCGGGCCGCTACCTGGCCCTGATGGAGTGGGGTGCCTCGATTAAGCAACTGGTCTTGATGACGCTGCTGGTAAACGTGTTCTTTCCTGTGAGTTTGGCCGCAAATGCCTCGGCTCCCGCCCTGGCGTTGGGATTCGCCGCCTACGCCGTCAAACTGCTGGCCTTGGCGGGTGCAGTGGTCGTGGTCGAAACTACCAATGCCAAGCTGCGTTTGTTCCGTGTGCCGGATCTGCTGACTGCGGCCTTCGTTCTTGCGGCCTTGGCGCTCCTCTCAACATTCTTATTTCAGTGATCATGAATCAGCCGGTTTCAACGGAGTTCGGTGCGCAGCTCATCACGCTGATGGCAGCTTTGATGCTGGTCGTGCAATTGCTGATCATCGCTCAGCGGATGTTACTCACCACCATCCGGCTTTTTGCTGTTCAGTCGTTTTTCCTGGCGGGGATTGCCGCCGTGGTCGCCTTCTTCCACAACGCCGGCGAGGTTTATGTGGTGGCCGTGCTGACCCTCATTGGCAAGGTGATCTTCCTTCCTTGGCTCCTGGACCGCCAGGTGCGTCGGATCCAAATTGTCCAGGAATTGGAGCCGTTGCTTAATCCGACCGCATCGATGCTGGTGTGCGGAGGATTGACTTTGCTGGGCTATTCGGTGGCGCGACCTTTCACGTCCTTGGAACGGCTGGGCAATAATACGTTGGCCGTCGCGATCACTCTCGTGCTGACGGGATTCTTCCTCATGATCAGCCGGCGCAAAGCCCTCACGCAAGTCCTGGCGCTGCTGACGGTGGAAAATGGTGTGATGCTGGCGGCGGTAGCGTTGACGAGCTATGGGATGCCGTTAGTGGTGGAGTTGGGGGTTTTCTTCGACGTGCTGGTCGCGGTTATGGTGTTGGGCATCCTGGTCTATCGCATTCGCGAGACCTTCGCCTCGATGGACACGAGCAAGCTCAGCCAGTTGAAAGGATAAATGATGCTGCTCACCTGGACGCTCATCACCCCAGTGGCTGCTGCTCTGGCTTCACTGTTCGCGTCTTCCCGGCGTACCATGGCGCTGCTCAACGTGCTGGCGTTCGGCCTGACTTTGGGTTTTGGCATTGCGCTCGTGGGCCGGGTGTTGAGCCACGGCGTGATCTCTGAATGGAACGCCTTCCTCTACGCCGATGCCTTGAGCGCATGGATGGTCCTGCTCATCTCCGCGGTGTCCCTTGGAACGTCTGTGTATGCGGGGCGCTATTTTCAGCGCGATCTGGCCGCGGGAGCGGTGACCCCCGGTCGTGTTCGCCAATTCCATGTGCTGACACCGCTCTTTGCCGCCGGCATGTTTCTGGTGGTCTTGGCAAATAACCTGGGGGTGATGTGGGCCGCGGTCGAGGCCACCGCCCTGGCCTCGGTCCTGCTCGTGGCGCTGTACAATCGACGCACATCTCTCGAGGCGGCCTGGAAATACATCATCCTGGGGAGCTTGGCCCTGGCCTTGGCGTTGCTGGGCACGGTGTTCATTTACGCTGCGGCCTGCAAGAATGCTCCCCAGGAGCTGCCTAGCTTCAACTGGTCGCAGTTGATGACCACCGCGCACCAATTGGATCCCCACCTGGTCAAATTGGCCTTCGTGCTGGCCTTCATTGGTTATGGCACCAAAGCCGGCCTGGCCCCGATGCATACCTGGCTGCCCGACGCCCACAGTGAGGCCCCTTCCCCCACCAGCGCGATGCTTTCCGGGGTGTCGCTCAAGGTTGCTCTTTATGCCTTGCTGCGTTTCCACATTCTCACTACGGCTTGCCTGGGCTCCGGGTTCAGCCGCCATTTTCTGCTTGGCTTCGGCCTGTTCTCGATGCTGCTGGCGGCGCCCTTCATCCTCGTCCAACGAAACCTCAAGCGCATGCTGGCCTACTCGAGTCTCGAACATATTGGCTTGATTTGTACGGGGATAGCCATGAACACACCCGCAACCATTTTCGGCGCCGTGCTCCACATGGGCTATCATGCGCTGACCAAGCCGCTGCTTTTCGTTGCCGCGGGCAACATCCATCAGACTTTCCACTCGCTGGAATTCCGCATCATCGGTCCCGGCGTGGTGAAGGTGCTTCCGCTGACGGTGCTCTTCATGGGCCTGGGCGCCATGGCCGCCGTCGGCCTCCCGCCTTTTGGCTTGTTCCTCAGCGAGATGACCGTCATTAGCGGTGGGCTGGCTGCGCAGCAGACGACCGTGAGCGTTTTGATTCTCGTGGCGCTGCTCGCGTCGTTCTGTGGAATTTTGCAGCAGCTTTTCCGCATCCTTCCAGGCGCACGCCGCCCCGAGCGAGCCCGCACTGAGCGTGCAACCGATGGGTTGGCCGCCATGGCCTTGCTGTTGGGCGGGTTGCTCCTTTTTAGTTGGTGGCTGCCGGAGCCATTGAACAAGGTCATGCACCAAGCCGCCGCAATCATTGGGGGTCAGCCGTGAGCCTGGGCCTTTTATTGCTTCTGCCGACCTGCGCCGGCTTGCTCTGCCTTTTCTCCCCTTCGCGGTCCTGGTGGGAACGAGTCAATTTGCTGGCCTTTGCCTCGCTCGTGCCGTTGGCGATTCACGTGGGCCTGGAGGTTCTGGCGCACGGCTCAGTGTCCGCCCTCAACGGTTTTCTTCGCGCCGATGCCCTGAGCGCGCTGGTAATCGGGGTGACGGTATTTGTGGCGCTCGTTTGCGCGATTTACTCGGTTGGCTACTTTAGGGCTGAAGAGCAAGCCGGGCGCATCGATGCCGGGCAGTTGCGCCGTTACTATGTGCTCACGCCACTGTTCGTCGCGCTGATGTTGCTGGTGCCGTTGGCCGATAACTTGGGCGTCATGTGGGTGGCCACCGAAGGCACGACGCTGGCGTCGGTGTTGCTGGTGACCTTCTACAACCAGAAGACTTCGTTTGAGGCCGGATGGAAATATATTATTATAGGCAGCATTGGGATCTCGCTGGCCTTGTTCGGCACCGTGTTCACGTACTACTCATCGGTTAGCGCGGGCGCCGAAATGCAACACGGGATGAACTGGAGCGTGCTGGCCGGCCTCGCAGAGAAGTTCGATCCCAAGGCCATGCGGCTGGCGTTTATTTTGGTGCTGCTGGGGTATGGGACAAAGGCCGGCCTGGCGCCCATGCACACCTGGAAGCCGGACGCCTATTCCGAGGCGCCGGTGCCCACGGCCACGTTACTCGGAGCGGCCTTCGTCAATTGTGCCGTCTATGGCATCGCGCGCTTTGACGTGTTGGCGGAGCGTTGTCTCGGGCACCAGTTCCCCGGCCGACTGTTAGCCGGCTTCGGGGTCGCTTCCATTCTCGTGGCCTCTCCGTTTATCCTTACGCAACGCAATTTTCGCCGGCTGCTGGCCTACTCGAGCATCGATCATGCGGGCATCATGGTGGCGGCGTTGGGTTTTGGCGGCAAGCTGGGCGCCCTGGGCGCTACGCTGCATATTCTTTTCCACGGGGTAACGAAACCCTTGTTGTTTTTCTGCGCCGGTAATGTGCAGCAGCACTTCGCCACGCCTTATTTGGCGCAAGTGCGAGGAGTGATCCGCACCCAGCCATGGACCGCCAGCTTATTTCTTTTGAGCGCGCTGGCCATTACCGGCCTGCCCCCGTTCAGCCTGTTCCAAAGTGAATTCACCGCATTGAGTGGCGCGGTGGCTGCAAACTGGATCTGGTCGGCGGCCTTGTTCCTTGCAGGGGTAGTAACGATTTTCACCGGGTTTCTAATCCATATGACCAAGATGAACCTGGGCACGCCCCGGCCGGGCAGTCCAGCGCGTGCACCCGAGTGCCCGTGGAGACTTGGCGCGATGCTGCTGGTGGCAGCGCCGGTGGTAACCATGGGCTTCTGGCTGCCCTCCCCTCTCTTGGCGTTGGTCCAGAGCTCCGCTAACATTTTAGGAGGCACATCGTGAACCTGTTGCCGTCATTGCGGCCCATCTTCGAGGAGGTCACACACCGCTTCGGCGACCGGCTCAAGCCGTTGCGGGTCGAGCGTCCGGACGAAGTTTATTTTGAAGCCGGCATGGAGCTGGCAGCCGGATTCTGCGCGCATCTTTACAAGCTTTGGAACGCCCGCCTGGTTAGCGTGTTCGCAGATGACGCCCGGGCCGAAGCCGGGGTTTTCCACCTTTACTACCTCTACGGGCTGGATGCGGCCCACGGCTTCTTTATCCTGCGCGTGCCAGTGCCACCCGAAGAGCCTCAGTTCGCCTCGTTGACCAACGCTGTCCATGCCGTCAACTGGCAAGAGCGTGAGATCCAGGACTGTTTTGGTCTGAAACTCCTTGGACACCCCAATCCGCGCCGCTGCGTGCTGCACGATGATTGGCCGGAGGTTTATCCCTTGCGCAAGGACTTTGACTTGAGGACCAAGTTGCCACCGTTTCAAGGCGAACGACATAAGTTCCGCAAGGTGGAAGGGGAAGGCGTTTTTCAAGTGCCTGTGGGTCCCGTGCATGCGGGCATCATTGAACCCGGGCACTTTCTCTTCTCGGTGGCGGGGGAGCCCGTGCTCTACTTGCAACTCCGTCTGTTCTATGTGCATAAGGGGACGGAGAAGCTGTTTGAACATCTGCCGCTGGCGCATGCTGTGCGGCTGGCGGAAAGCATTTCGGGAGATTCGAGCTTTGCCCACGCCACGGCGTTTTGCCACGCCGTGGAACGCGCCGCGGGGGTGGAGGCGCCGCCGCGCGCCCGGTTCCTGCGCTCGATCTGCCTCGAGTTGGAGCGACTCCATAATCACCTCGCCGATATTGGCGCTATCTGCACCGATGTCGCATTCGCCACCGCGAATATGCACTGCGCCAGGCTCAAAGAGGGCTTGCTGCGCCTTAACGAGCAACTCACTGGCAACCGCTTGTTGCGCGGCATGGCGGCCCTCGGCGGCGTCCGCTTCGATTTCGAGCCCCCGCACCTCGAGGCCCTGGCGCAACGCCTTGCGCAGTTGCGGCCCGATTTCGAATCGGTGGTCCACCTCATCGAAGAATCCTCCTCAACGATCGACCGTCTCGAAAATACCGGCGTGCTCAAGCCCGACATCGCTCGCAACCTCGGCGTGGTTGGCATCGCGGGCCGCGCCTCAGGATTCGATCACGATCTGCGCCGGGATTTTCCGCATGCCGCTTACGACCAGGTGAACTTCAAAGTGCCGGTTTACCAGGCCGGCGACGTGAAGCGCCGAATGCAAGTGCGAATCGATGAGGTGCGCGAGTCGCTCGGGTTGATCGAGCAACTGGCCACCCGGCTGCCCGCCGGCCCGCTGCGTGCCGAAATTGGTGAACTGCCCCCTGACCGCACTGCCCTGGGATTTGTGGAGGGCTGGCGTGGGGAAATCTTTCATTGGATCCGCACCGCCCCCGGCAACCGTTTGGCCCGCTGCAAGGTCAAGGACCCCTCGCTGCAGAACTGGCCGGCGCTCAGCGAGGCGATTCTTGGCAACATCATCCCTGATTTCCCGGTGGTGAATAAAAGTTTTAACCTGTCGTATTCTGGAAACGACCGCTAACTCATGTTTGGCATTCTCGGCAAAAGCGTTTCGACCGGCATCGTCACCACGAGTTACCCTGCCACTGCACCCGAGCTTTCGGGCCGCGCGCGTGGCCGGCCGGAGATCGATTGGGCCAATTGGAAAGACGCCCGGCCCGCGGCGCGAGTCTGTCCCACGGGTGCCATTTCGCATGAGGACTCCGGCGACCGGCGGGTGGCGCGGCTTGATTTGGCCAAGTGTATCTTCTGCGGCTTGTGCGCCGAGGCGGACACGGCCATCCGCGTGACGAACATCTGTGAGTGCGCGGCGCGCGCTCGCCAGGATTTGCTGACCGCTGCCACCTACAGTCTCAAGCCCGACCTCACGCATAACAAGTTGCTCGATGCGCCTTCCTCCAGCGCGGCGGGCCGGCGCGAGCGCACGGCCGGTTCGAGCGAAGCTCTTGAGCGGCTCGGCGGCCAGATTAAAGCACAGGTTGAAAAAATTTTCGGGCGTTCGTTGCACATCCGCGAAGTGGATGCCGGCTCGTGCAACGGGTGCGAGGTGGAAATTGTCGCGCTCAACAGCCCGGTCTATGATCTCGAGCGCTTCGGCATGCATTTCGTCGCCTCGCCGCGTCACGCGGACATGCTGCTGGTGACGGGCCCGGTCACGCGCAACATGGAACTGGCGCTCAAGAAGACCTACGACGCCACGCCCGAACCCCGGCTAGTGGTGGCGGTAGGCGCCTGCGGATGCAGCGGCGGCATCTTCGGGCAGAATTACGCCAGCCTCGGCGGGGTGGACAACGTCCTGCCCGTGGATGTTTATATCCCCGGCTGCCCGCCGAATCCCTTCGCGCTGCTGCACGGCATCTTGACGGCCGTCGGAAGATTGGAGCCGCGAGAAGTGCGCCCGGAGCCGCGGACCGGAGGGGTTTAGCGGGCGTGCATGAAAGCAAATCGCAAGCCGTTTTCACCTGGACCCGCGCGGGAGCGGATCGAAGCCCATTGGTCTTATCTGTGCGAGCAGATTGGCGAGCGCCGCGCCGGAAGCGCCGGTGAGCGGGCGGCCGCGGAGTATCTCCTCGATCAGTTCCGACGGGCCAAGCTGGAGACGGTTCATGCGGAGCCGTTTCCCTGCACGACGGTGGGCGAGGCGCGCGCGGAAATAGCACTGGGTTGTGGCCGCTCGTTGAAACCCGTCCCGGCGCGGGTGCTGGCCGGATCTCCGGGAACTCCTGGCCGGCGCGCGGCAACCGGGGAGTTGGTGTGGGTGGAAATGCCGGAACAGGCGGAGCGGCTCTTCCAGCCGACGTTGCGCGGCAAAGTCGTAGTGCTTTTCGGCCCGATGCCGACGCGAGCCGATCTGCATCGGCGGCTGGTCAAATGCCAGCCGGCGGCGGTCATTCACGTGGATGACCGTTTGCCTTTCGACTGGGTAAAAGACGACGGCGTGTATCCGGCCTGGGTGCGCCGGTATGGAATGCCGCCGATCGTAACTATCCCTTACCAGGCGGCCTGGGCGTTGCGCAAACAGGGCGCCAGCCGGGCGCGGGCCCGGATTATCGCCGAACTCAAGCAGGGGCACTCTCAGAACGTGGTGGGCGAAATTCGCGGCCGGCGTCCGGATCTGCCCCTGGTCCTGCTGGGTGCGCATCACGATACGCAGTGCAACAATTCTGGCGCTGATGACAATGGTTCCGGCGTGGTGGCGCTGCTGGAACTCGCGGCCATATTGGGGCCTGAGCGGCCCTTGCGCACGATTCGCCTGGTCTCGTTCGGCGCCGAGGAGCAATTATCGGTCGGGTCGGCCGCCTATGCCATTGAACATCGCCGAGAGACGCCAGGCGTAGGCGTGGTGTTCAACCTGGATAGCGTCTCCTCGCCGCTGGGACATCATTGGGTGATCCGGGCCGGCACGCGAGTCTTTGGGGCATGGCTGTTGCGCGAACTCGCGCGGGCCGGGCTGGAGGCGCGTGAACACGCGGCGCCCATGCCGTTTGCCGATCATTTTCCGTTCTCGGTTTTCGGGACGCCGGCGGTGACTTTCTTAAGGCCGAACATGGACAGCGGGATGCGCTGGCAGCATCACAGCGCGCAGGATAACCTTGAGAACGTATCCGTGACCGAACTGGCGCGTGTGGTGGGCGCCCTGGCGCAGGCCACTCGTGCGCTGGCTCGGGCGGTGCGTTGGCCGTTCCCTCGAGGCCTGGCCCCCGAGCAACGCGCCGAAACCGCCCGCCTGGGCAAGGAGCTTTTCGGCATTAAGGCCAACGCTTAAATTTACTTGGCTAAACGATAAAAGGTCGCGTCGGCATTGGTCGAAAGCGGAAGTGTGACCGACCACTGGCCGTTGGTGATCTGCGGCACGGGAGAAGTAACGGTCACCCAATTTCCTGGTGTGAGGTTCGTGGATGATTGCAAGGAAAAGCCGGACACGAGCGGCCACGAGAACACCAGATCCGGGCCTGACTGCGAGATGGTTAGGGTGGGAGGCGCTTGGGGCGTGGCGCTGGCCGGCGCGCTGTTAGTGCTTTCGCCGGCGATGTTCAGTGCCGAGACCACGTAAAAATAGGTGGCGCCATTGATCAAGCCGGTGTTGGTGTAAATGGTCGTGGTCACGTTCGTGAGGACAGCATAAGGCCCGCCGCTGTTGGTGGCGGATTTCAAGTTGTAGTTGCTGGCGCCGCTGGCTGCCGCCCAACTCAAGGTCACCTGCGCGTTACCGGCGGTTGCGGTCAAGCTGCCGGGCGCGCCCGGCAACAGCGGCCAGCCCGGCGCCGTCACGTTGTCGAACGTGGCCGTGCACAAGGTTGAGTTGTTATGGCTGGTGACCGCCAAACCAATATAGGTCGCGGGTGCCATAGTGAACGTCGCCGTCCCTTGCTGAGTCCAAGTCAAGCCGTCTGGAGAGCAGTATCCCGTGAAAGTATTTCCACTTCGCACGAGTTTGACCCAGTAAGGCGCGTTCAAGCCGCCGGTGTTGTTCCAAGTTGTGCCGCCTCCGGTGGTTGAACGGTATTGCCAAGTTGCACCGTTGCCCGGCGTCACACCGACAAAGGCGTTGGCCGCATTCGCGTTCAAACTCTCGCGAATCATCACGCCGGCTTTTGACCACGGATCCACGTTCTGCACGGCGCTGACGCGGGCAATAATGGTGCAATTTCCGGTTATGGACGTATAAGCATAACGGAATGCGTCCGAGGAATTCTGGATATCCGCCCCGGATCCAGTCACAGCAAATACTCCGTTGTTGTAAATGGCGCTGCTTTGGCTCACTGCCCCTCCAATGTCCTGCGAGTGCCATGGCGAAGGTAATTGCACCGCCGGCGCGGTGCTGAACGACCAGACCAAACCATGATTGGTGTTGGAGTAGGCGATTTCATCCACGCGCCAGTAATCGGTCACCCCCCACGTCGCCGCCGCCGCCATAGCAATACTGTTAGTGGCAACGACCCCCTGAAATTCCGGCGAGGCCGGCGTGGCGTTTGCCACCGCGTTGGAACTGGCCCCGAAATAGACCGCGTGCGTCACCGCATTGCTGCCCGGCGTCCAGGCCAGGGAGGAATTCAAAGAAACCCCTGACGCGCCGTTTGTCGGCGAGGGGTCGCTTGCCGCGCCCACAGTGATGAATTGGTCCAGCACAATGGTCGTCAAAGACCGCGGCGGCAATGACGCCGAACTGGTGAGCGCGCCCAGGGATTGCCAGGTGTTGGCGGCAATGGTTTGATACACGCTGGACCTGCCAGCGGCGAACGTGCCGTAGTTCACGGTCATGGTGGACGGAAGGCTGGCACTGGTATTAATTAAAACCGCGACCAGACGAAGGTTGTCCGGCGAAATATACGCTGAGATTAAAACGTTGGTGTCGCTGTCGGTTGCGTTGGCGCGCCTGAAGCCGGGGTTGATGAAATAAGAGAAATGTTTCATGGCCCAATAGGCCGGAGCAAGCCAGTAGCCGTGTGGTTCCGGAATTCCCGGCGGCGCATTCGTCCAAGTGCTTGGGTCGCTCGTATTTTCCTCCAATTGAATCAAACCGCCGCCCGTGCCCGGCCAGACCAGGCTCCAGTAGTTGTAGCCGCTCACCTGCTCAAAGACCGACTCGTTGTGAAGCAGGGTCGCCTGATCAATCATGTCGCTCAATCCAAATTCCGTCATGAAGCGCGGCTTGCTGGGGACAATGTTGGTCACCACACTCAAACTGGCGGCGTCGAGGCTGTCCCCATAAAGATGGTGGGCCAGACCGTAATAGTGGTTGATGTTCATCGTGGCCGCGTAGTTCTGCAAGTCGTTGTAGGCGATGTGGACGCATTCTGGCGCAAGAGGCTTCGGTGGCGAAGGAAGATTGGTGATGCGCTGATAGACCGCGTCCAGCGCCTTGGCGTAACTGGCGATGTTGGTTCCTTGTTCGGTCGGATAAAGAAGGCACGAGCCATAATCGGCGGAAAAGTCCGGTTCATTCTGAATGCTGATCCAGGTCGGCGAAACGCCGTTGGAACCGTAGGCTTGGAGCGAGTCATACCAATACTGCGCGAAGCCGGCGTAGTCGAAGCCGCCGTTGGTATAGAGCAAACTTCCGTTGCCGTATTGTCCGTTGTTCTTCAAAAATGGCGGCGGAGACCACGAACTCATGTAAACCTGAACCGGGTGCCCAAGAACGCGACTGGCATTGGCGACAATTTCGGTGGCAATTCCATCGAACCCGGCCACTGGCGTCTGATACGAATACCAATCGCCGAGACGCAGCATGGAAAGGTTCAAGCCGGCGAAGGCATTGGTGTAGATTTCCAGCTTGTAAGGATGCGCGGTCAACGATCCGTCATAGAACACAGTCGCGCCGCCCAAGCCTTCAATGGTTTGAAATGTCTTGGTCGAATCAACAGTGGCCGTCTGGCGGCCCAAAACCGTGAATGTCACCTCACCTGCCCCCTGGAGCGGCGTCGTATCCGTTGCCGTCACGGTCAGGTATGCGGCTCCAAGCGGCGCCCCGGCGGAGACGGTGAACGTGTTCGTATAGACATAGGCATCGGAGAGCACCAGGGCGGCGGCGGAAGGCCCGTCGATGGCGGCAAGGTTCACCGTGACATTCGTCACCGTCCCTACGCCGGGCGTGACCGTAGCCGTGATGGTGAAGGACTGCCCCGCCAGGCCATAGGGAGGATTGCCGGAAACAACCACCGCGGG
>Ga0209415_10009513_pt1 | contig 16691 bp, 11 predicted proteins | sample PeaSoiSIISIP2007_FD_187696 | JGI IMG/M metagenome (GOLD analysis project Ga0209415, IMG submission 187696) | Peat soil microbial communities from Weissenstadt, Germany - SII-SIP-2007 (SPAdes) (version 2) | ecosystem: Environmental > Terrestrial > Soil > Wetlands > Peat | place: Germany... | reverse complement strand
GCCCCAGCCCGCCGAACTCGACCAGGACCCCGGCGGCGGCTATAACCCGGACGGTACCTATCCGCAAACCTGACACGTCCTAGCTCTTGCATGCCGCTCTCCCGCTCCTTGAAATTCTGGACGATAATGATAATAGAGACAAGCCAGCACGGAGTGCCGGCATCAGTAACAAGGATGGTCCCCATGCAGAAGTTAGCCGCACTTGCGGTGGTGGCGGCGTGCTGTTCTTTTCTCTACGGCCAGGAACCAGCGCCCGTCCGTCCCAAAGCTGGAAAGGTCCAGATTTTCAAGGAGGCCGATCTCAAGCCGGGTATGAAGGGCTACGCGTGGACCGTGCTCCAGGGTTCTGAGCCGGAGGCGATCCCGGTGGAGATCCTGGGGATCTATCTGAACCAATGGGGACCCAAGCAGGACGTGATCCTGGCGAAGCTTGGCGGCAAGGGCCAGCGCACCAACGTCGCGGCCGGCATGAGCGGCAGCCCGGTATACATCGACGGCAAGCTGGTGGGAGCGATCGCCCTGCGCTTCAGTACGTTCTCTCCAGACGCGCTGTGCGGCATCACGCCGATTGAGCTGATGCTCGAAGTGAACGAGTTCGACGACTCGCTTCCCTCCAACGCGCGCACGCCCGGCAAGAACGCGGCGCACAATGCGGCGTCAGCCCAATCGCCAGGAAGCCCGAGCCTTGCATCCAGCTTCGCACCGCTATCCGGCATGGTGCCCATCGAAACGCCCCTGAACTTCGCGGGATTCAACGAAAACGTCGTGCCCGAGTTCGCCCCCGAGTTCCAGCAGATGGGAATGACGGTGGCGGGCGGCGGCGCGGCCAGCACCATGATCAGCCCCAAGCCGGTTGCGGGATGGCAACAATCGCTGCAGCCCGGCGATGCCGTCAGCGGAATTCTCGTCACCGGCGACATGAGCATCAGCGCCATGTGCACCGTCACCTACAACGACGGCAAGCACGTGCTGTTTTGCGGGCATTCGTTCTTCAACCTGGGGCCCGTGGACATGCCCATGGCGAAGGCCAATGTCATCACCACGCTGGCTTCGCAATATCAACCCACCAAATTCGGAAACGCCACTGAGATTGTCGGCGCCCTGAAGCAGGACCGCCACAGCGGTGTGCTCGGCGATCTGGGCGAAACCGCCGAGATGGTGCCGGTCAGCTTGAAGGTGCGCTCCTTCGGCGACAACGGAGCAGTCCGTAAGGAACGGGATCTGCACTTCAGCGTCTTCGTCCAGCAGAAGTGGACGCCGTATCTGATGATGATGACGCTGTTCAATTCCATTTCCAGCTTGAACGAGTTCGCCGAGGAAACCACCTACCGGTTGAGCGGAAAAGTGGCGCTGGACGGGCAGCCCGGTGTGTCCCTTTCCACCATGCTCGCGGCCAACGAAGGCCCCGCGCCGGTTCCCAACCAACTGGCCGGATGGTGGGGCGACAAATTCAACCGCCTGTTCCTGAATCCGGTGCAAATCCCGAAACTCAAGTCCGTCGACGCGGTCGTCGACATTCTTCCGGATCGCCGCATCGCGATGATCGAGAACGCCTGGATTCCAGCCAGCGAAGTGGAAGCGGGCACCGAAGTGCCGGTGAAGGTTTTCGTGCGCCCCTACCGCGGCGAACGCATCGGGCGCGATTTCATGCTGAAGATTCCGGCTGGCTTGCCCAAGGGCGAGCATCGCGTTCTGTTCAGCGATGCCGAAACCCTGAACCGGCTGCAAAGCGCCGCCGCTATGTCGGAACCCTTCATCGATATCAAGCAGACTGTTTCGCTCATGAATCAGGAACGCAGCAACAACAAACTCTACGTTTCGTTGGTCGAGCCACGGCCAACGGTGTTCTATGAAGACAAGACGCTGCCCAGCCTGCCGGCCTCCATCATGAACGTCATGCAGACGGACCGCACCGCCAATCGCCGCCTGCAAAGCTCGGCCGAGAGCGCGATGGAACAGGGGAGCATTCCTTTCGACATGCTGATCGAAGGAAACTTCTCGCTCCGGATCATCGTAAAGTAACCACTTGATGAACACAACCCGACTCTTCGTCCTGGCGCTGCTGGCCTGCGCCTCCTCTTTCGCCGCGGACACACATTTTTGGCAGCACACCGACCGTTCCGATTTCGAGCGCGGAACGCTAACGCGTCTCTCCCTGCGCGCCGACGGGCGAATCTTTTTGGCGCCGGAATTCACCGAGATCTTCGACTCCACCACGCCCTACCTGTGGACACTGGCGGCTGACTCCAAGGGGACTCTCTACACCGCCGGCGGCGGATCCGGCAGTGGATCGGCCAAGGTTTTCGCCATCGATCGCAACGGCAAGAGCCGGACTTTCGCCGAACTGGACGGACTGGAGATCCACGCCCTGGTGCTCGACTCGAGCGGCGCACTGTATGCCGCCACCGATCCCGACGGCAAGGTTTACAAGATCGCCGCTGATGGCAAACCGAAGCTGTTCTATGATCCGCACCAGAAATACATCTGGGCCATGGCGTTCTCCAGCAAAGGCGATCTCTTTGTCGCCACCGGTGATCAGGGCGAGATTCATCGCGTGACGCCCGCCGGCGTTGGTTCAGTCTTTTTCAAAACCGAAGAGACGCACGCCCGGTCGCTCGCCATTGACGCCCAAGACAACCTCATCGTCGGAACCGAGCCCAGCGGCTTGATCCTGCGAATCTCGCCCGCGGCACAGGGCTTCGTTCTTTATCAATCGCCCAAGCGCGAGATCACGGCCGTGGCCGTCAAACCAGACGGCGCAATCTATGCTGCCGGAGTCGGCAATAAGACCGCCGTGGTACAGGCCGCTCCGCCACCGGCTCTCGTCCCCGCGCCTGGGACCGGCGGCGCGCCCAACGCTGGAAACGGCCGGAATACGCCCGCCGTGGGAACCCCAGGGCCCTCGCTGGTGGGAGGTTCCGAAGTCTACCGCATCGAACCGGACGGTTCCCCGCGCAAAATCTGGTCCGGCGCGCAGGATATTGTGTACGCCATCGGATACGATGCAGCCGGCCTTCCATTGCTCGGCACGGGCAATCGTGGCAAAATCTACCGGCTGGATTCAGACACGCTCAGCACCCTGCTGCTCGACGCCACGCCCACCCAGGTCACCGGCTTTGGCACAAGCCCGCAGGGTGAATTGTTCGCCGTTACGGGCAACATCGGCAAAGTATTTCGTATCGGTCCGGGTTTCGAGAAGACGGGGACCTTTCAGAGTGAAGTGTTGGACGCCGGTTCGTTTACTTATTGGGGCCGCATCAACTATCGCGGCTTAGGCAAGATCTCGGTCTCCACGCGCAGCGGAAATCGCAGCCACGCGGAGAGTAACTGGAGCCCATGGACGCCGCTTCAGCCGGACACCACCGCCCCGGGGTGCGATTCCTGTGGCGCTGGACGCGCTGTTTCACCGTCGGCCCGGTTCCTGCAATACAAGATTGAGCTGGCGCCAGGCTCCGGCCAACCTGCGACTGAGATTTCTTATGTCGAGGTCGCCTATCTACCCAAAAATGTCGCGCCGGTAGTCGAGACCGTTGAGATTACACCAGCCAATTACCGCTTCCCCGCGCCGCTGCTCAACCTACCTCCGTCCACCTCCATCACACTGCCGGCGATCGGCCAGCCAAAGACCAATATCACGCCCTCGGTCGAGATCGGCTCCTCCCAGACCATGAGTTACGCGAAGGGCTTTGAAGGCGTGCGCTGGTCCGCGTCGGACGAAAACAACGACACATTGGTCTATCGGGTGGAAATCCGGGGCGTGAAAGAATCCGCGTGGAAACTCCTCAAGGACAACGTCAAGGAAAAGTACTTGAGCTGGGACACCGCCGCGTTTCCCGACGGCGAGTATGTCGTACGCGTCACCGCCTCCGATTCGCCCAGCAACCCGCCGCCACAGGCGCTCACTGCGTCTCTGGCCAGCGATCCATTCTTGATCGACAACACGCCGCCGCAAATCTCGAACCTCACCGGTAGCGCCGCGGCAGGCAACAAGCTCGATGTCCGCTGGACCGCGCGCGACTCCCGCAGCACCATCGATCACGCCGAATATTCGGTGAATGGCGGCGAGTGGATCTTAATCGACCCGATAAACCACCTGTCGGATTCGTCCCAGGAGGAATACCATCTCGTCATCGACCGGCCCTCCCCGGACGAACAAGTGATCGCGGTCCGCGTCAGCGACGAATTCGACAATCAGGCCGTCGACAAGATCATCGTCAAGTAGAGTGCAGGAACTCATCCGCTATTTCCCGCGCCGTCTCAATCTGCACCAACGCGCCCTTCCCGATTCCCGGGCAATACGCCGCAGTCTTCTTCCATTCGCGCTTGTCATCCACTAGCTCCGGCCAGAATGGAAAAGCGCGGCACTGCGCCGGCTTCACCTCGTGAATCGAACAGCCTCCCTCGCGCAGGAAATGGCATTGCGAGTGGCGCGGCACCCGCAACCGCAGCCGGTGATTGGTGCGATACACATACTTCCGCTCAAAGTTTCGCTCCGTCATTCCCACGTACTCGGCGATTCGCCTCAAATCGCCCTCGGTCAAATACACGAAGCCTTGCTGCTCGCAACAATTCGTGCATCCAGGCTGGCATTCAAATCGCAATCCTGTCATGCGGCTCGTTCTCAACATCATAAGCTTTTCCGCGCGATAAACTTAAATTGTGCGACTGATCCTTCTCTTATCGCTCGTCACAATCGCCGCCTTTGCCCAAACAGCTCCGGGATTCAGCACCGGCAACATGGACATGACGGCCAACCCCTGCCTCGATTTTTATCAATACGCCTGCGGAACCTGGATGGCCAACAATCCGATTCCGCCAGACCAGTCCCGGTGGGACACGTTGGGCAAGTTGCAGGATGAGAATCTCGCCGTCCTGCGCGGAATCTTGGAAAAGGCCTCAGCCAACGATCCGAAGCGCTCGGCCGTGGAACAAAAGATCGGCGACTTTTATGCCTCGTGCACGGACGAAGCAACCATCGACAAACTGGGAAGCAAGCCGCTCGATCCTGAGTTGAAGCAGATCACCGCGATCAAGTCCAAAGACCAAATCGCAGACGCGCTGGTCCGGCTTCACCTTTTAGGCGTCGGAGCGTTCTTCAACTTCACCTCTGAGCCGGACGCCAAGAACTCCACCCAGATGATCGCGGGTATCGACCAGGGCGGTCTGGGCCTTCCGGATCGCGACTACTATCTGAAAGACGATCCTAAGTCGGTCAAGCTGCGCGAGGGGTACGTAGCGCACGTGCAAAAGATGCTCGCCTTGCTGGGCGAATCGCCTGCCCAGGCCGCCGCCGATGCACAAGCCGTGCTGCGCATTGAAAAAGAATTAGCCAAAGGATCGCTCGACCGCGTTTCCCGGCGCGACCCCAACCAGACCTATCACAAGATATCGGTCAAAGAGCTGGCTGCATTGTCCCCGGGCATTGATTGGACGAAATATTTCGCTGGCTTAGGCACGCCGTCTTTCACCGAGATCGACGTCTCGTTTCTGGATTTTTTCAAAACCCTGAACGCAGTTCTCACCAACACCAGCCTCGCGGATCTGAAGACCTACCTGCGCTGGCATCTGCTCCACGCCGAAGCCACTCTGCTGGCCAAAGCATTTCTCGACGAAAATTTTCACTACTACGGCCAGACGCTCACCGGCGCCAAGGAGCTGGAGCCGCTCTGGAAGCGCTGCGTGAACGCTACCGATGGCGACTTGGGCTTCGCGCTGGGCCAGAAGTACGTGGAGCAAGCTTTCCCGCCGGATGCCAAGGCGCGGGTACTCGGCATGGTGCAAGAGATCGAAAAGATGCTCGGCCAGGATATTCAATCGCTCGACTGGATGACGCCCGGCACCAAGCAGCAGGCGCTGGTCAAGCTGCGCGCGGTAGCCAATAAAATTGGCTATCCCGACCAGTGGCGCGACTATTCCAGCGTCAAGATCGTGCGCGGAGAAGCGGTCGGAAACGACGAGCGCGCCACCGAGTTCGAAGTGCGCCGGCAGTTAAGCAAGATTGGCCAGCCTGTGGATCCGGGTGAATGGACCATGACTCCTCCCACCGTGAACGCCTACTACAGCCCGCTACACAACAACATCAACTTCCCCGCGGGCATTTTGCAGCCGCCCTTCTTCGACAATCGCATGGACGCCGCGGTGAATTATGGCGCGATCGGTGCGGTGATGGGTCATGAGCTGACGCATGGTTTCGACGATCAGGGCCGCCAATTCGACGCCCAGGGCAATCTGCGCAATTGGTGGACACCCCAGGACGCGGCTGAGTTTGAGAAACGCGCGGAATGCTTCATCAAGGAATACTCCGCCTTCACTCCAGTGGATGGCGTTCATTTGAACGGCAAGCTGACGCTGGGCGAAAATACTGCCGACAACGGCGGCGTGCGCCTCGCGTTCCGGGCGCTGATGACGTCGTTGGATGGCAAGCCGCAGCCCAAGATCGACGGATTCACCCCGCAGCAGCGCTTCTTCCTGGCCTACGGCCAGGATTGGTGCCAGAACACGCGGCCAGAAGCGTCCCGGCTCCGCGCACAGATCGATCCCCATTCTCCGGGCCGCGATCGCGTGAATGGCGTCATTGGAAATATGCCGGAGTTTCGCGAGGCTTTCGCTTGCCATGCGGGACAACCCATGGTTCACGCCCCGGCCTGCCGCGTCTGGTAGCAGTAAAATGGACGCGTGAACCGCCGGCACTTCCTCGCATTGGCTGCGCCGCTTCCGTGGGTTGTTCAGGGTGTCGCACAAGATATCCTGACGCTCCCGCCGCCCAAGGCCAACGCCCGCATACCGTACGGCAAAGAAGCGCCGCAGTTCGGGGACTTGTATCTGCCAAAAGGCGCCGCCCCGCATCCCACCGTGCTCTTTATTCATGGCGGATACTGGAGAAACGCCTACAGCCTTGATTACGCGGGGCACTTGGGCGCCGCACTGGCCCGCGCCGGCGCCGCGGTCTGGAGCCTCGAGTACCGCCGGCTGGGTGACCCCGGCGGGAATTGGGCCGGCATGTCCGACGATATCATCCGCGGAGCTCAGCATCTGGTTGCCTTGGAAGGCCGCTACAAACTCGACCTGACCCGGACCATCGCCGCCGGACATTCGGCAGGCGGCCAATTGGCGCTGTGGCTCGCGGCGCAACGCGTCATCGATCTGCGCGGTGTAGTTCCATTGGCGGCCGTGTCCGACTTGCGGCGCGCCTGGGCGCTCCAGTTGGGTGGCGGCGTGGTGGGCCAGCTTCTCGGAGGACCACCGGAACAGATTCCGCAACGCTATGCCGCGGCTTCCCCAGTGGAGCTGCTGCCCATCTCCGTCCCGCAGCGATTGCTGCACGGCACCACGGACAATATCGTTCCTTTCGAAATGAGCCAGCGATTCGCCAAGGCTTCGGGAAACGCCAAGCTGATTCCGCTTCCAGGCGCCGGGCACTTCGATTTGGTCGACCCGCGCGCTCATGTTTGGCCCACGGTCCAGAGCAGTATCCTGGATTGGCAGTTCTAATGGCCAAAACATTTCCAGGCGATCATGTTCTAAACTGAGAATGATTGTGCGATCGTTCCGCCATTGGATGGCCGCCCTGGCGCTCTGCTCAAGCAGCGCGCTCTTCGCCGCTTTTGAATACTTCACTCCCCAACACCAACTCCTGGGCATTGGCGCCGGTCGCGCCGCGATAACCCCCGAGGTGCTGCGCGCGCGCACCGATCGCATGATTCAATCGCAAACCTTCACCATCATGCGCGAGCCGAATTCAGGCCCGGGCGCCGAAAGAATCACTGGCCCGCGCTTAGCCCCCGTCTTTCGCCGCGCGGCGGCTGAAAGCGGTTGGCCGGTCTCACTGATTGAAGCGGTCGCGTACCTGGAAAGCTGGGGCGACGCCCAGGCCGTCAGCCCCGCGGGTCCGCGAGGTCTCATGCAGTTCTCCGAAGCCACCGCCCGCGCCGCAGGCCTTCGCATCGTACGCGTCACAAAGTTCAAAATCGTCACTTCGCGCCAGCGTGTCCGGACCAAGTCTGGCGGATCCGTCTATCGCACCGTGCGGCGCAAGACGCCTTACACCGTCACTGTTCGGGACGACCGTCTGAATCCCGAGCGCGCCGCTCCCGCCGCCGCCCGTTATCTGGCGCGCCTGGAGACGAAATTCAATGGACGCGATTGGGCCATCTTCGCCTATCACTGCGGCGAAGGCTGCGTCTCCGATTTGCTTCCGCTCACCGAAGCAGCCGTGCATCACCGGCAGCCCACCGTGGCCGAGATGTTCTTCTCCGCCAGCCCCACTCGAAATACAGAACTCTATCAGGCCCTGCAGCGTGAAATGCAGCGCGACTATTCGCCCACCTATTGGTTCCGCGTGAAGCGCGCCGAGCAGTTGCTGGCCCTCTACCAAAGCGATCCCGCGGCCTTTCGTGAACTGGTTGACGACTACCAGAACCCGATTCACCCGCAGCGCCGCGCGGCCGATCGGTTGATAATCTGGCTCAAGTCGCTGGATATTTTCTACCGTTCAGCGGACGATCTGCGGCTCGCCTCCGGCAAAACTCTCGCGAGAGTTCTGGACGATCCTCGATTCTTCGGCTTTGCGCTCCCGGAGACCGGCGGAGCGGAGCGCGAGCTCTACTTGCAGGACTCGCCCGCCGCGATTGGCGCGCTGTTGTATATAGCCTTCGAAACACGGCGCCTCTTTGAGGAGCTTAAGCCCAAAGGCGAGCGCTTCGTGCCTCTGCAAGTGGCCGAGCTGGTCAGCACCGCGGACCGGCCCGCCGAAGCTGGCACGCTTCTGGTGGACCCGGAATTCCCGGAACATTCCACCGGCCAGGTGTTCGATCTCGACCGTTCCAGCCTGCCGCGCGGCGAGCGTGAATGCCTGAACTTCACTCTCGACGACCTGGGGTGGGACGGCTATCTGGGCTTTATACAGGTGACCGGCGACACCGTACACGTCGGCTCCTCGCCTTCGTCACGAGAGTTCTTCACGTCAGTGTTTGAGGAAGCCGCTGCTAGATAGCTTTACAGATCGCCATCGTCTGCGGCTGCGGCCTGCAACTTGCCACTGGACGGAACACTGTCGCCCCAGATCACAGCGAAGCCCTGGGCCGTCGAATCACCCCAAATGACGGCGTCACCCCAAATGACGGCATCGCCCCAGATCACAGCGTCTCCCCAAATGACAGCATCACCCCAGATAACGGCGTCGCCCCATATAACGGCATCACCCCAAATAACAGCGCTGGCTTGCGGGTTGGCATCGCCCCAGATGACTGCGTTGGCCGATACCAGAGTCACGGTTTGATCCTTCGGGTTGTATCGCGCTACCGGCGACAAGGCCTGGAAGTTCACTGGATCGGTATTTGTCAGCGCGCGCTCGATGTCGAGATAGCCCGCGCCCACCGCGAAGATGTCCTGCTGGGTATTGTAGAAACCTGAGTTGAGCAGATCGGTCGCGCTGGTGTAGCGGGCAAAATGTTTGGTGGCGGTCTTCATCAATCGCGCCTTCACTTCGTCGGGCGTGAGGCTGGGATTTTCCTGGAACATCAAGGCCGCCGCTCCGCTCACCACGGGCGTAGCCATGCTGGTTCCGCTCAGTTTGAAGTATTCGCTCGAAAGACCCGTCCCGGATTTCTCGTACTCGGAAGTCGAGATCCGCGTGTCCGGATACTCCGTCGCGAGCGTGCAGTTGGGCGATGCCAGCAACGACACAACATTGTTCCCGGGCGCCATGATGTCCGGCTTCACCACATGATCCAGCAGCGAGGGACCTTTGGAGCTATAGCTGGCGATCTTGTCGTCGTTCCGCCAGGGCGTGCCATTGGCGTTCATCGCGCCCACCGTGATGACATACGGATCGTTCCCCGGCGAATTAATGGTCGCGTAGCCGTGCGTCCCCATCGTGTTGTCGCGCCCCATATTGCCGGCGGCTACCACTACCGTAATCCCAGCCTTCCACGCGGCCTCCACGGCCTGACACAGCGGATCGAGCGTGAAGCTCTCATACACCGGATGCCCCAGAGACAAATTGATCACTCGAATGTTGAAGTTGCTCTTGAGATCGATGGCTTCATCGATGGCCGCGATCACTTCCGATTCCTGGCCGCTGCCGTTGGCATCCAGCACTCGCAGATTGATGATGTTCGCATTGGGCGCCACGCCCTTGAACGTGTGTGTGAAGTTCGGGCCGGTGGATTGCGATCCGTTGGCTGCCACAATGCCCGCGACATGCGTTCCGTGCCCGTATTGATCCGAGGCATCTTCGCCGGGCACGAAGCTTTCGCTGAAGACCACGCGGGAACGCGTACCATCCGCCGTGCCGAGATCTCGCTTGAGCGCCACTCCGCTATCGATCACCGCGATGCCAACACCGGTGCCGTCCCAGCCGGAGCTCCAGAGTTCGTTCGCCTTTACGGTTTGCGTGGTGATGTCCAGGAAGCTCGTGGTTTTCCTGTTCGGCGAAATATACGCAACGCGCGGATTGGCCACTAGCCTCTCCAGCGACGAGACCGGCAAGGTCATATGCACGGCGGGAATATTCCGGAAGCTGCGATGAACTCGGCCCAGGCCTGCAACCTCGTCCGCAAATTCGCGGCCCTGCACCGGATGGTATTGAACGATGACCTCCACCATGCCGTCGGGCGTGGAGACCGGCATATCCGAGGCAATCTTGGGACCCGCGAAGGCCAGTGAACCAGCTAACGCCAGGAGTGCGACTCGAACTATATTTCGCATGAACAGACCAAACCCCCGCCTTGTGAAAGGCAGTTCGCAGTCCAAACAATTTCCATGCAAAATGTAGGAGATACGGGCGTGCGGGACAGGTTGCCTCCGACAAGTTGTCAGGCGTTGAGACAGTCTGTCCCAAAGGTTCTGGAGCGGATAGCACTTCCGTACTATGTAGCGCTCGTACGCGAGAGCTGCCCAGGCCCTTTGTTATCCTTATCGATTGGCACGCATCTTCCCTTTCCAACCGTACCGCTATAGCGCGAAAGCGGGCAGCGTTGAGAATCTTGTAACGCAACCCTACGACAAGATCTCTCCCGACATGCAGGCCCGCTATCTTTCATTGAGTCCGTACAACTTGGTGCGCCTGATTTTGGGCGAGCGGTTCGCAACCGACACGGCGCAGGACAATGTTTACACGCGTGCAGCGGGCCTGCTGCGGGATTGGATTGCGGCCGAAATTCTCGAGCGCGACGCCGAGCCTTCGCTCTACGCGTATTTTCAAAAGTTCACCGTTCCTGATACGGGAGAGACGCGCGAACGCAAGGGCTTCATCGGCTTGGGCGCCGTGGAGGATTATTCGGCGGGCGTGGTCCACCGTCACGAGCAGACGCTCTCTGGTCCGAAGAAAGACCGCTTGGAATTGCTGCGTCATACGCGCGCGCATTTCGGCCAGATTTTCATGCTGTATCCGGATCCCGAGCTGGCCATCGATCGGTTGCTGGATCAAACGGCGGCGGCTAAGCCGCCCGTGATGACGGTGAAAGACGAGTACGACGCCATCCATCGCGTTTGGAAGATCACGGACGCTAGAACGATTGCGCGGATGCAGCAGTTGATGGCGGATAAAAAGCTGTTGATCGCCGACGGTCATCATCGTTACGAGACTGCGCTCGCCTTCCACAAAGAGGATCGCGGCTTCAAGGACGCCGAAAGGGTGATGATGACTTTTGTCAACACGCACTCACCGGGGCTGGAGATTCTGGCGACCCATCGCGTGTTGGGCGGCCTGACGGACTTCAAACCGCTGCGTTTCGCCAATGCAATTCAGGCGCGCCGTCTGGCGAATATTGAAGAGTTGAAGCGAATCTTTCATACTGCCGCGCCCGAAAAGATCCGGATCGGCTTGGCGCTGGCAACAGGAGAGATTTGTCTGTATGAACGCGATCGCAAACCCGGCGAACTGGACGTGCGTGTATTGCACGAAGAGCTGTTGGGTGGTGTGCTTGGTATCAGCGAGGAAGCCGTGCGCGAGCAAAAGCACATCGAGTACGTGCGCGGATTAGACGCCGCTTGCGCCAAAGTTCGCGAGGGTGCGCAGATCGCGTTTCTACTGGAGCCCGCAACCATCCAGCAGGTCGCCGACCTGGCCTTCGCGGACGGCGTGATGCCCCAGAAATCCACCGACTTCTATCCGAAGCTGCTCAGCGGTCTGACGATTTACAAGCTGGAGCGGTAAGAGAATCGACGGCCAAGACGAATTCGTCTACCGGCTTCCCGCCGATTAAGTGCTCCTGGATAATACGCTCCAGCACTTCGGGCGTCGCTGAGTGATACCAAACGCCGTCGGGATAAACGAGGGCGATGGGACCACGCTCGCAGATGCGCAAGCAATTGGCCTTGGTGCGATAGACGCAGCCGGGGCCTTGCATCAGCCCGCATTCCGCCAGGCGCTTCTTCAGGTAGTCCCACGACGCGTTGGTGACTTCGCGCTCCGCGCACTTGGGCTTGGTCTGATCTGCGCACAGAAAGATGTGGCGGGAGAGCGATCCGATACCGTGGTGATCCAATCCTCGTTGTACCAAACTCACTTGGCGTCCTGCACGCGGTCTTTCCAAACGCCGCCTCGGCCGGTCCAATAAGCGATCGCGGAATCGACCGTGGCCGAGATGTAGAAGAGCGCGATCAGCGGAAGAAATGGCGCCCACGCGATCGATCGGCCATAGAAGCGCAACGCAGGCGCGTACGCGATGCTCATCAGGATCCAAGCGGCCAGTCCGAGGAAATTCGCGAGCGGATTATGAGTCAACAGCAGCGCGGGCGGAGCGAGATAGATGACAGCCATCCCCAGGATGGTTCCGAGGAGCAACAACGCGGAATGGTGCAGTTGAGCAAAAGCCGTGCGTGAAATCATGCCACGGATTTCGGCGAAGGTCGTGTAGTCGCGAACGCTGCGCGTGTCTTCGGTAACTCCCAGCCAGATGCCGCCGCCGGTACGTTTGACGGCTCGCGCCAAAGCGCAGTCGTCAATGATTTCCCCGCGAATAGCCTCGATGCCGCCGATGCGTTCGAGAGCGGAGGGGCGGATCAGAATGCAGCCGCCGGCCGCCGCGGCAGTCTTACGATCGCGCCGCGCCACCCATGCAGGTGGATAGAGCATGAAAAAGAAGAATACGAAGGCCGGGATCAGCAATGTTTCGGCCAGCGAACGGCAGCGCAGCTTGACCATCAACGAAACCAAATCCAGTCCGCCTGCTTCAGCGCGCTCGACCAACTCGGCGACATTGCCGGACGCGTGAACGATGTCGGCGCCGGTGAACAGCAGATAATCCGGCGCAAGAGATCGAGCGTGTTTCAATCCCTCGGAAATGGCCCAGAGCTTTCCGGACCAGCCTAGAGGAAGCGGACCCGCTTGGATCACTGAGGCACCCGCCTCTGCTGCCATCGCGGCAGTTCGATCCGAACTGTGGTCATCCACCACGATCACGTGCCAGGGACGAAGCGATGCTACCGCCTCTCCGACGACGGATTCTTCATTGCGCGCTGGAATGACGACGCAAACGCTCTTGCCAATCCCAACGGGCGACGGCTTGGCCGGAGCGCCTATCCGCCAAAAACCACCGCGCGCGGTGAAAAGATAAATCCACGCGCCGAGTGATGCGGCCGCGATAAGTTCCAGGGTCAAATCGTGATGACGACTTTGCCGACGAAGTCGCCGGAGGACTGGCAACGGTACGCGTCGGCAGCCTTGTCGAACGGAAAAACCTTGTCGACCACTGGTTTGATCTTGTTGACCTCGATGGCGCGGGTCATATCCTCAAACATCGTGCGGCTGCCGACACCGATGCCGACCATGACGCCGCTCTTCATCATGAGAATGGCGGGATTGATGTCGCCCTTGCCGCCGGCCAGGAAACCGATCAGCGCTACTTTACCGCCGAAGGCCGTGGCTTCGAAGGATCTATTCAGAGAGCCCGCGCCGCCGTTCTCAAGAATATGATCAGCGCCGCGCCCGCGGGTGAGACGAATCACTTCCTTTTCCCAGTCCGGGAAACGCTTGTAGTTGACGCCATCGGACGCGCCCAGAATGCAGGCCCGCTTGATCTTTTCATCACTCGATGAAGTGACGATCACGCGCGCGCCGGCGGCCCTGGCGAACAGCAGGCCGGCCATTGAAACTCCGCCGGTCCCGATGCAGAGTACGGTGTCGCCCGCTTTGACAGGCTTGCCCGAAACCATCAGAGCGTTCCACGCAGTGAGCCCGGCGCAGGGTAAGGTGGCAGCTTCTTCAAACGAAATGTTGTTGGGAATTGCGACTACGCCGTCCTCGTGCAGGACGATATGTTCGGCGAGCGTTCCATCCAGGGGATTGCCAAGCGCGGGATGCCGCTCGGTCATAGGTCCGGAGATCCAGGTCTGAAAGAATGTGCCGGCCACGCGATCGCCAGTTTTGAATCGAGTGACGCCAGATCCGATTGCCGCCACTTCGCCCGCTCCATCCGACAGTGGGATCGTGTTGCGGCTCACCGGACCGCCGAAGTAGTTCCCGGTGACGATCATCTGATCGCGATAGTTGAGAGAGGTCGCGCGTACGCGAATGACGATCTCTCCCGGCCCCGGCATCGGGTCGGGACGGTCGGCTGGGCGCAAACCGTCCAGGCTGGTTGCGCCCTTCTGAATCTCGTAAACTTTCATCTGTACGATTGTACAGATTAGAACGGATACAACGAAATGCCGGCGGCCGGAGCCGCGGTTTGTTCTTCAGCCGGAGCACCCACAGGCTGCTCCTGGAGCTCGCTTGAGACTTCGCCCGTGCCCGCGACGGGCCGGCAAAAGATCCCGGAGTCACCCAAGTACACTTCCAGCTCCGAAGGCCGCGGCAGAGTACCCTGGATCAGGGCTTCCGACAGTGGATCCTCGATGAACTTCTGCAGCGCCCGGCGCAATGGCCGCGCGCCGTAGCTGCGGTCCACCAGCGTTTTCTCGAGAATGTATCGCGCCGCGTCGTCGTTGACGCGAATCTTGATCTGTTTCGCCACCAGATTGACGTTGATCTGCTCGACCAACAGACTGATGATCTGCAGCAGATCTTCATCGCTGAGCGAGGTGAACAGGATCACTTCATCCAGGCGGTTTAGGAATTCCGGATTGAAGGCCTTCTTCACTTCAGCCATCACCTGGTCTTCCACCTTGGTCGGCACTCCGCTGATGTTGGGCGCCGAGAATCCAATGGACGCTTTCTTGTCGAGGAAACGCGCGCCGAGATTCGAGGTCATGATGATGATGGTGTTCTTGAAGTCCACCGTGTTGCCGAGACCGTCGGTCAACTGGCCATCTTCAAACACCTGGAGCAGGATGTTGTAAACATCCGGATGCGCCTTCTCGATTTCGTCCAACAAAATGATGGAGTAGGGCGCGCGCTTCACGCGCTCGGTGAGCTGACCGCCCTCTTCGTATCCCACGTATCCGGGAGGCGAGCCGATCAGCTTCGAAACCGAGTGCTTTTCCATGAACTCGGACATGTCGAAGCGGATGAGCGATTTTTCGCTGCCGAACAGGAATTCGGCGAGCGCGCGGGCGACTTCGGTTTTGCCGACGCCAGTAGGTCCCAGGAACAGGAACGAACCGGCCGGTCTCTTTGGAGACTTTAATCCCGCACGCGAGCGGCGGATAGCGCGCGCCAGAGCCGAGATGGCTTTCTCCTGGCTGATGACACGCTTGTGCAGCTCTTCTTCGATGCGAATGAGCTTGGAGATTTCTTCCTCGCGAATGGCGGTCATCGGGACGCCGGTCCAACGGGCGACCACGTCTTCGATATCGTCCTTGGTTACAACACCAGTAGAGGTATCGTCGAGGTTGTACTTTTCGCGGAGCTGGCGCAGGTTCTCGCGCTCCTTGCGCTCTTCATCCGAATAAAAGCGCGCCTTCTCAAATTCGTGGTTCGCGATGGCGTTTTCCATGCGATGCACGATGAACTTGATGCGCTTCTGAATATCGGCCACTTCGCCCGGCAGCGTAGTCTGGCGCAGCTTTACGCGAGCGCCGGCTTCATCGATCAAATCGATGGCCTTGTCCGGCAAGAAACGATCCGGAATGAAGCGCGTGGAAGCGTGCACGGCGGTTTCAATCGCTTCGTCGGTATAGGCGACGGCGTGGAATTTCTCGTAGCGTTCCTTGATGCCGAAAAGAATCCGGATGGCGTCTGATTCGTTGGGAGGCGGAACCTTGACGGCCTGGAAGCGGCGCTCAAGCGAGCGGTCCTTCTCAATGGACTTGCGGTATTCGCCCGGCGTGGTGGCGCCAATGCACTGGATTTCGCCGCGCGAAAGAGCCGGTTTCAAGATGTTGGCGGCATCCAGCGAGCCTTCGGCCGATCCCGCGCCAACCAGGGTGTGCAACTCGTCGATGAAGATGATGGCGTTTTGATTCTCCATCAATTCCTTCATGATGGTTTTCAGGCGCTCCTCAAACTGGCCGCGATACTTGGTGCCAGCCACGATGAGCGACAAGTCGAGAGCCAGGATGCGTTTGTCGGCCAGGAACGATGGGACGTCGCCGTCAGCTATTTTCTGAGCGAGGCCTTCCACGATGGCAGTCTTGCCGACACCTGGTTCGCCAATCAATACCGGATTGTTCTTGGTGCGGCGGCAGAGAATCTGCACTACGCGCTCCAGCTCGTAATCACGGCCGATCAGTGGGTCGAGCGAGCCGTCCATGGCGGCCTGCGTCAAATCGCGGCTGAACTCGGCCAGCAGCGAGCTTTCCTTGGGTTT
>Ga0209415_10009512_pt1 | contig 16692 bp, 9 predicted proteins | sample PeaSoiSIISIP2007_FD_187696 | JGI IMG/M metagenome (GOLD analysis project Ga0209415, IMG submission 187696) | Peat soil microbial communities from Weissenstadt, Germany - SII-SIP-2007 (SPAdes) (version 2) | ecosystem: Environmental > Terrestrial > Soil > Wetlands > Peat | place: Germany... | reverse complement strand
ACGACGGCGAGCAATCCAACCCCGACGTGCGTGAATGCCAGCGACACCACATTCGGCGATGCCGGACGTAACATTCTCGAAGGGCCAGGACAAGTGAGTCTGAGTATGTCACTGAACAAGACGATCACAATCAAGGAATACCGTTCGCTCGATTTGCGAATCACAGCAAACAATGTCTTTAACTATGTGAATTTCACTTCGCTGGGGACGACGGTGAACTCGACGACCTTTGGCGAAGTGACTGGCGCGGGAAGCATGCGGCGCGTGACGGTGCAAGCGAGGTTCCGCTTTTGAGGCGTAGAGTCATGAGTGATACATCACGAAGAATCGCGGCCATTGCGTGCGCGAGCTTGCTACTGCAATTCGGTGCATCCTCGTTCGCGCAGCAGGCTCAGCCGCAGCCTCAACCGCCAGCGGGCGCACAGGCACAGCCGCCAAGATCTGAGATCCGCGTTACTTCGGAGCTGGTGCTGGCGAATGTCGTGGCGCGCGACAAGAAGGGAACTCTTGTCCGCGATTTGAAGAGAGAAGATTTCACTTTGTTTGAGGACGGGAAGAAGCAAGACATTTCCACGTTTGATTTTGAAAATGTGGATCAGCTGGAGACGGCTGGGGCGGCGGAAAAAACGGTTACGGGAGAGACGGCAGCCGCGGGACCGGCCGGCGTGCTGAAGAAGAGCGATGCGCCGGCGATGAATGCGCGGGACCGGCGAGTGATCGTCTTGTATTTTGATTTTTCCGCGATGGAGCCGGACCAGATCGACCGTTGCGTGGATGCGGCGAAAAAATATATCAACGCGCAGATGCAGCCTGCGGACATCGTGGCGCTGGTTTCACTTTCTACGAACATGCGCGTCGATCTGGATTTTACGGCTGACAAGCCGAAGATCCTTTCCGTTCTGAGTTCCTACTCCTCCGGCTCGGGGCAAGGATTTGCCGCGGGAGATACCGGGAGCGCGGAGGGGACAGCAGAAACCGGCGGATCGTTCACGCCCGACGATACGGACTACAACACTTTCAGCGCGGACTGGAAGCTGCTGGCGCTGCAGTCCACGATGCAGGCGCTCGGAAAGATTACGCAGAAGAAGTCGCTGATCTATTTCAGCAATGGAATCAGCCAGACCGGGACGGACAACCAGTCGGCGTTGCGCGCGGCCACCGCGGCGGCGGTCAAGAACAATGTGTCGATTTATCCGGTGGATGTGCGCGGGCTGCAGGCGTTTCCTCCGGGCGGCGAAGCGCAGAACGCCAGCTTGCACGGGCAGTCGGCGTATAACGGCAACGCCGTGTTGAACGACCTCAGCGGAAATGCAGCATCACAAGAGACGCTTTCAACGTTGGCGGCGGACACGGGCGGAAAGGCTTTCTTCGATACGAATGATTTCGGCGGCGTGTTTACGCAGGTGCAGAAAGACAGCTCGGCGTACTACGTGCTGGGATTCACGAGCACGAATGGGCTAAAGGATGGACACTATCGCCGGTTGAAAGTGGTGGTGAATCGCGCCGATGTGAAATTGGAATTCCGTCCTGGATATTACGCGGGGCGTGATTACCAGCATTTGAATCGCGCAGATCGCGAAGCGCAGCTCGAGGACGAGCTGGCAGCGGAGTTGCCGCAGACGGATGTGCCGCTCTACGCGGGGACGGCGTATTTCCGTCAGGACGAGTCACACTATTATTTGGCGGTTTCGCTGGTTGTGCCGGGCTCGCAGATTCCTTTCGTTTCGGAGAAAGACAAAGACAACGCGACGATCGACATCATTGGCGCGGTGTTTCTCTCGGGCAAAGGCAAAGTTCCCGTTGGGCAACTGCGCGATACCGTGAAGCTGGCTGTCGACAGCACGCAACAAGTGCGGCGGAAGAATGTGCAGTACAACACGGGGTTTGTGCTGGCTCCGGGAAGCTATCACGTGAAATTTATCGTGCGCGAGAATCAGACCGGGCACATGGGGTCGTTCGAGACGGACGTGCAAGTGCCGGATTTGCGCAAAGTGCCGCTGCGGATGAGTTCGGTGGTGCTGAGCAGTTTGCGCGCGCCGGTGACGAATGCGCCGAAAAAGAAGAGTGCGAATCCGTTGATTCAGGATCAGACACAGTTGGTGCCGAATGTGACGCACGTGTTTACGCGCGACCAGCATTTGTATTTGCAGTATGAGATTTATGATGCGGCGAAGGGCAAGGTGGCGGTTGCCGAAGCGGCGGCGCCTGCCGTGGCTCCTGCCGCTGCCGCGCAAGGAGGAAGCTCTGTCGGCGCAGCACCGGCAAAAGCGGCAGCAGAGCTGCCGCACTCCAAAGAGTCGATTCACGTGCTGACGAGCATTGAGTTTTTGCAAGGCAACGTGAAAGTGTACGAGTCGAAGCAAGTCGCTGCGACGGAAGTTACGGCTCCAGACCGGAAGGCGGTGGTGTTTCAAATTGATTTGCCGCTGCAGTCGCTGAAGCCGGGGCTTTATGTTTGCCAGGTGAATGTGATTGACGATGTGGTGGGCAACTTTGCGTTTCCCCGGTGGCCGATCTTGATCAAGGATCCGGCTCCGACGGCGGCGCCTGCGGCGCAGCCTTCCTCCAGTTCCGGAAAATGAGCCAAGCAAAGCTGAGTCAAGAAGGGCACGATGAATCGTGCCCCCACAATTCCCTCGCACGCGATAAGTGGGTGCTCAGGTCGGGCGGAGCCAGCGCCAGAGGGCGAAGAGTGCGCAGGCGAGGAAGAGCGTACCGAAGATAGTTTGGTTGTGGGCCGCTAGCCAGAGTGGGAGGTAGATGTCGAAATTTGCGGCGCGGGCAGTGGTGTAGTGGGCGGCGAGGTCGGTCAGGGGGCAGCGAAAGTGGTTGAGGGCAAGGATGGCGCACTCGATTAGCACTAATACGGCGAAGGTGGCGGCCCAGCGGAAGCGGCGCATCTGGGCAGTGATCGGCAAGGCCAGGATGCAGGCGACAAAGAAGAGCCAGATCGCGGTGTGGAGGAGTTTGATACAAACGAGAATGGAGAACTCCTTGGGCATGGAGACTGTCGGCTTGATTGTAGAGGAGGCAGCGGGCCGTAGAAAGAGAGAACGAAGGAAATGGATAACACAGAGGCGCAGAGGGCGCTGAGGTGGCGCGGAGAAGAGCAAACAATGAGTCGACGAAGGATTTTAAAGAATATGCAATTTGCGTAAATCTATTCGCATTATGCGTAAGTCACCGAAAAGCGAATGCGGCGGAACCCGGCGTCATACGGAAATTTGCTGGGTGCCGATGAGCTCGGGGGGAGCGCCGTTGCTAGGGTCTTACTGGAGACAGAGCTGAATCACTTCGCGCACACGTTTCATCAATGTGTCGAGAGTTTTGGCCTGTGTGTGGCAACCGCGCAATGCGGGGACAGTGGCAACGTAATAGCCGCCTTCGTCTTGCTCAATGACCACGGTAAATTTGCGCTTGGTCTTCATGTGGATGATCTCTAGGAACAGTTTAGCATGGTACGCCGGATGCGGATGAGGTTGGGTTTTCTAAACCCGCACCCTTGAAAAACCAAATGCCAAGGGTGCGCCACTCGCCTCAGAACATTACTTCGCCTGGATTTTGCCTGAATCCGGTCATGGACATATTTAACTGAATTCTGTCGGCGAAGGTTGGGATGCGGGAGTCGATTGTTGCAATGCATTCCTTGGCCGTTCCAATGGCTGTGTGAGCCTCGCTGTAAGTGAAGGCATTCGCTCCTGCATGGACAGCCGCGTTCCTATGCCGATACAAATCCGCTTCCCAACGCGCATATAAGGTGGACCCAACGAACGCGCCATATGCAAGGCTGTTTCTCGAACTGTAGGACCGGATGCGAGAATCGAGTTGTCGAATCTTGCTTTTCACGCCCCAAAAAGATCGATCCGAGTCGATTGCAGCCGAAGCGTCTGATCTGGACATGCCCTCATCAATCATCAGTTTCAGCAATCGGTCTACCACGTGGACCTCGAATGCGGTTTCAGCATGAATGATCGCTAACCGATAATCATTTGTTCGCTGCAGGTTTGCTAGAGACTCCAAAATCAGCGCGTAACTCAGAGGCATCTCATATTTTTCTCGTATAAAGGCATCGAAAAAAGTTTGAACTCCGGGACTAAGTTGCGATCTTGGCCCTAATAGTTCGTAACTGTTCATACGTAGAATGTTCGCTGCCCCGTATCCAAGCTCTCTGAAAAAGGTTCTGGGGTTTGACAATCTGTTGAAGAGCTCGGTTGGTGTGAGCCCACTCTCCTCCGGCGTCAGAGGACTGGTGTGGCAGACCGCCAAATAAAAGTTACGAGCTATTGAGAGGGGAGAGATTCGGTAATCTTCATTGACTAGCCGATACTTATCCAAAAACGGGTTCAGAATCTCGAAGGTTCTCTTCTGGACGGCCTCACCGGCTGCCGAGATAATCGCAATGTCGTCAGCGAGAAAGGTCACGGACGTATGGGAGAAGTACTTGCACTCGGAAAACCCGCCGTCTTGCCCCGTATGGAGATTCAGAGTCGCCTTCTGACTGCCATCGGGCAAACGTGATGCCAGAAGGTAGCTCCTGCCGTCGTCCAATCGCTGCAAATTGGTGGATGCGTCGCGCAAGTCAGTAAAAGAAGTAGGACCTTGGATCGGTCGGTTCCTGAAGAATGCCCTGGACCCCTCTCGCAAACTTACTTCAATGGCTGCAATCCCCTTCTGTGGATCGTAAACGAAATAAGCCCCGTTCGGGATGGAAATGGGAAAGGGCACGTCGATTAGAACGCTTACAAACCCGGGGCCGATGTATTGTGGGGCTGCGGTAGCCATTGGAAACTTCCAAAGACCCAATGCATATTACGGCAGCTAAGATATCCAATGCGGCCAGACTCTTGCAAACTGATTTCGTGACTTAAGTGCTTATTCGCCGTAGGGGACCCAGATGTTTTTGATTTGGGTGGCGTGTTGGAGAAAGAAGCGGTCGGAGGAGGGGGCGGGGTGGAACCAGTCGAAGGAGCGGCCTTCGTTGGTGAAGGTTTGTTTGAGGTTGCCGATGGAAAGAGCTTTTGCGGTGCTGCAAGTCGCGGCGTCGGCGAAGACCCAGAGGGCGTCTAGGTCGTCGTGTTCGGCGAGAGTCTTCAAGAGTTCGTGGGGGCGGCCGGTGACGATGTTTACGGCGCCTGCGGGGAGATCTGAAGTTTCGAAGAGGGAATAGAGTTCGCCGGTGATGAGCGGGTAGATTTCGCTGGGGACCCCTACAACTGTGTTGCCGACCGCTATGGCTGGCATGACCGTGGAGATGAAACCTAGCAGGGGGGCTTCTTGGGGGCAGAGGATGCCGATAGTGCCGATGGGTTCTTGCATGGCTAGGGTGACGTTGCGGAAGGGCGGGTTGTGGATGGCGCCTTCGTATTTGTCGGCCCAAGCGGCGTAGGTGAAGATGCGCTCGATGCTGAGAGAGACTTCGTTGAGGGCTTGCGTTTTGCCGACGACTTCGGAGAGACGCTGCGCGATTTCTTCGCGGCGCTGGCTGAGATTTTCGGCGAGGTAGTAGAGGACTTGGGCGCGGGTGTGTGCGGAGGACTTGGGCCAGGCGGTGGCTTTGCGGGCGGCTTCGACGGCGTTGCGAATGTCTTTGCGATTGCCGAGTGGGGCTTCGCCGAGGAGGCGGCCGTCGGGGGAGTGGACGGGGATGCTGTAGCCGGAGTCGGGGCGGGCTTGTTTGCCGGCGATGAAGAGTTTTACGGTGCGATCGATGGGCGGATTGGCCGCGGAACCGGCAGAGGATTCGGGGATTTGTTGCGGCGGCTGATCGATCGCGAGCGGACGTGGGTGAAGTGGCGGAGCGTGCTTGAACCAAGTTGGCTCCAAATATTCCTGGAGGCCTTCGCGGCCGCCTTCGCGGCCGTAGCCGCTTTCGCGATAACCGCCGAAGCCGCAGCTGGCGTCGAAAAGATTGGTGCAGTTGACCCAGACGACGCCTGCTTTGATTTGCGCGGCGACGTGGAGGGAGACGTTGATGCTTTCGGACCAGACGCAAGCGGCGAGGCCGTAGGCAGTGTTGTTGGCAAGCTCGACGGCTTCGCTGGGCGTGCGGAACGTCATGGCCGCGAGGACGGGGCCGAAGATTTCTTGTTGAGCGACGATGCTGGTGGGATGGACGTTGCTGAGGAGCGTGGGCGGGAAATAGAGGCCGCGGGAAGGCATTGGGATGCTGGGTTGCCAGCAGGTGGCGCCTTCGGCGACGCCTTGATCAACAAGGCGCTGGATGCGGTCGAGCTGGACGCGGGCGATGATGGCACCGATGTCGATCGATTTGTCGAGAGGCGGGCCGACGCGGAGAGTATTCATGCGATCGCAAATTTTGGCGATGAGTTTGTCGGCGATGCTTTCTTGCATGAGGAGGCGAGAGCCGGCGCAACAGACTTGGCCCTGGTTGAACCAGATGCCGTCGACGAGGCCTTCGACGGCGGAGTCGAGGTCGGCGTCTTCGAAAATGATGAAGGGAGATTTGCCGCCGAGTTCGAGAGAAAGCTTTTTGTGGGAAGAGGCGGTGGCTTTGCGGATGGCGCGGCCGACTTCGGTGGAGCCGGTGAAAGCGATTTTGTCAACGTCGGGATGAGCGACGAGGGCTTCGCCGGTGGAGCCGTCGCCAGTGACGACGTTGACGACGCCGGGAGGAAGATCGATCTCCTGGCAAATTTCGGCGAAGGCGAGCGCGGTGAGTGGAGTGAATTCGGCAGGTTTGAGGACGACGGTGTTGCCGGTGGCGAGAGCAGGAGCAATTTTCCATGCGAGCATGAGTAACGGAAAATTCCAGGGGATGATTTGGCCGACGACTCCGCAGGCTTCGTGGCCGGGGAATTCCTGGGCGAGGAGTTGGGCCCAGCCGGCGTGGTGATAGAAGTGGCGGGCGACCAGAGGGATGTCGATGTCGCGAGATTCGCGGATGGGTTTGCCGTTGTCGAGCGTTTCGAGGACGGCCAGGCGGCGAGAGTGTTTTTGGATTTGGCGAGCGAGAGCATAGAGATAGCGGGCGCGGGCATGGGGAGTTAGCGATTGCCACGCGGGTAAGGCGGCGCGGGCGGATTTTACGGCGGCGTCGATGTCTGCGGCGGAGCCTTGGGCGATGTCGGCTAATTTTTCGGTGGTGGATGGATCGGTGGTGTCGAAGAATTTATTTTCGACCGGAGGATGCCAGGCGCCATTGATGAAATGAGAGAAGCGGCGGTGGTGGAGGTCGAGCCAGACCAGGGCTTCGCGGGGATCTTCGGGGGCGGGGCCGTAGTCCATGGTGACGAATTTTTCGACGATGCTCATGGGCGTGAGTAGATTGTAATGGAAAATCGGGAGAACGGAGGAGAGAGATTCGCGGGGCGAGTTTCTTTGCGCGGTCAGACCGAAGTTGTGTTGAGAGTTTGTTTTAACACAGAGATCGCAGAGGGCACAGAGAAGAAGCGGTCATCCTCGGAAGGATGACCCTACGCGAGGGGGTGGCGGTAGTCGGCGGAATAGCGGCCGGTGGCGTGGTGTTCGAGTTGGCGCTCAATGTCGGCGAGCATGCCGCTGGCGCCGAAGCGAAAGAGATCGGATTTCAGCCAGGAAGGGCCGAGTTCGTCTTTCATGAGGGAGAGCCATTCGAGAGATTGCTTCGCGGTGCGAATGCCGCCGGCGGGTTTGAAGCCGACGGCGAAGCCGGTTTGAAGGGCGTATTCGCGGATGGCGCGCGTCATGACTAAGCCGACCGGAAGAGTGGCGTTGACGGGTTCTTTGCCGGTGGAGGTTTTGATGAAGTCGGCGCCGGCCATCATGGCGACGACGCTGGCGCGGGCGACGTTGCGAAGAGTAAGCAGATCGCCGGTGCCGAGAATAACTTTCATGTGCGCGGGGCCGCAGGCGTGTTTGAAAGCGGCGACTTCGTCGTAGAGGGCTTGCCATCTGGCGGCGAAGACGTGGGCGCGCGTGATGACGATATCGATTTCATCGGCGCCTGCTTCGACGGAGCGGCGGATTTCGGCGACGCGTTCGGCAAGGGGAGATAGGCCTGCGGGGAATCCGGTGGAAACGGCGGCGACACGAATGCCGCTCCCCTCGAGGGCGCGGCGAGCGGTTTCGACGAAGACGTGATAAACGCAAACAGCGGCGACTTTGATATCGAGCAATTCGATGCCGAGTTTTGTGACGAGTTCATGCTGAAGAGGCTGGCGCGCCTTGGCGCAAAGGCGGCGGACGCGCTCGTCGGTATCATCGCCGGAGAGAGTGGTGAGATCCATCCAGGAAATGGCGCGCAGGAGCCACGCGGCTTGGTAATCTTTTTTTACACTTCGGCGGGTGGTGAGCGATTGGGCGCGGCGTTCGACGGCGCTGGTGTTGATGCGGACGTCTTCGACCCAATCCAGATTGAGAGGGACGCCGCGGTTGGATTGGAGAGCGCGGTTGTGGAGGTGAGCGAGGGCTGTGTCGGAGGATGAGGCGGATGGATCGAGGCTATGCGGGGTCGCGGCGGCTTTGGTTACGTTAGACATGATGGGATGCTCTTGGCGACGGAGAATCTTAGTGCAAAGTAAATCTTATCACTTTGCCGACAAAATTATGAGAAAGGTGAGTAGAATGAGGCGGCTAACCCGGTATGCGGCTCCCAGCCCAGTGTGAAAATGTAGTGACAATTTCGGAACCCATGGGGTGTCCGCGGGGAGGTTTGCGGGTACCCGATGGTTCAAAAACTCCCCTCATTTTTCAGGGCCGGTTTCTGGTTGGGTATTTGGCTCAGCTTCAGGGTTTCTCCACATCCTCACTGAGAGGGTCGAATTTCAGCGTTTTCAATGAGTTGCGGGGGAAGAACGGGTGTGGGCGGAAGCGTTTGATGGAGCGAGTTCGCTATCTTCTGGATGGGCACGGGGATTCCACACTAACCGCGCGGTTTGGCCCTAATTTTGTTACCATCCTGCCGATAGGGGAGTGTGTGTGCCGCAGCTCTTAGGCAAATACGAGATCATCACGGAGATCGGTCGCGGAGCCATGGGCGCGGTGTACAAAGCCCGGGACCCCCTGATTGACCGTTTAGTTGCCTTAAAGACCATCACCGGCGGCCCGACGGCGCAGACGAATTTGCTGGATCGCTTTTATCAGGAAGCGCGGTCGGCGGGTGCTCTGCAGCATCCCAACATCGTTACAATTTATGAATTGGGGCACGAGAAGAATACTCCCTTTATTGCGATGGAGTATTTGGAGGGGGAGAGCCTCGACCGGATTATCGAGCAGCATCCCGTGATGCCGCTGTCGGTGAAGTTGGGATACATCGTGCGGGTTTGCGATGCGCTGGCGTATGCACACCATCACAACGTGGTGCACAGAGACGTGAAGCCGGCGAACATCATGGTCACCAAAGAAGGCGTGGTGAAGGTGGTGGACTTCGGGATTGCGCGCCTGACGGACATGTCGATGACGCAGCCGAACATGATGATTGGTTCGCGCGCGTATATGTCGCCGCAGTTGTACAAGGGCGAGCGGGCGGATGCGCGGTCGGATATTTGGGCGGTTGGCGTTTCGCTGTATGAGCTGCTTGCATACAAGAGGCCGTTCACCGGGGACAGCGAAGCGGAGTTGATGTTCCACATTATTTACGAGAAGCCTGAAGATTTGATGGGGCTGTCGCCGGAATGCACGGAAGAGTTGGTGCCGATCGTAAATAAGATGTTGGAGAAGAAGAGCGAGGATCGCTACCAATCGATGGAGGACGTGCTACACGCGATTGAGCCGATCTGGAAAGCGGCGCAGCAGGCGACGGTGTCGGGATTGCTGGCGGATTGTCAGCAACTTGTCGTGGCGAAGGATTTGCAGCGGGCGCAGGCGCTGCTCAAGAAAGCGTTGCACATCGATGTAGGGAATTCGCAAGCGAAGAGCATGTTGGAAAAAGTGTCGGTGGAACTGCGGCGGTCGGAGATCTTGCCGAGGCTGCAGGAACACGTAAGCCGAGGCGAAGGATTTTTGAAGGCGGGGCAACTGCGCGAGGCCAAAGCGGAAGTGCAGGCGGCGCTGGGACTCGATTCGAAACATGAGCCGGCGCATAAGCTCATGGCGGAAGTGGAAGCGGCGGCGGCGAAGGCGCAGCAGCTGGAACAGAAACTGAAGTTGACGAAACAGCGATTAGCCGAAGGGGCGCTGACCGAGGCGGCGGCAGCTTTGGGGCAAGCGCTGGAGATGGACGATGCCAACGCGCAGGCCCAGGAACTAAAAAAGCAAATCGAAGAAGAGCGGGTGCGGCGCGAAAAACGAAAGAAACTGGGAGAAATTCTGCACCGCGCGCGAACCCTTTGGACGGAATTGAACTACGACGAATGCCTGACGGTGATTGCGGCGGCGTTGCAGGAGTTTCCGAACGATTCGGAATTGAAAAAGCTGCAAGAATCGGCGAGGGCCGACCAGGCGGAACAACAGAAACAGAGGCAGATGGCCGAAGTGCGGCGGCTGCTGGGACAGCAGAATTTTGTGGAAGCGCGGAAGGTGCTGGACGTTCTAATGAACGAGCACCCGCAAGACACGGCTGTAAAGAATCTGCAAAACCTGGCGTTGCAAGAAGAGCAGGAGCAGAAGCGGCAGAAGCGGCTGGAGACGGAGGTAACGTCGCTGCGGGCCATGCTGGGAGCCGGAAAGTTCAAGCAAGTGGTAGCCAAGGGCGAACCACTGCTGCAGGAATACCCGCAAGAATACGAATTGAAGGAATTGGTGAGTTACGCGCAGGGAGAGGCAGCGCAACAGGAGCAGAAGAGGAAGGAAGAGGAGCGCGAGAAGCAGATCCAGGGATTTTTGATGTGCGAGCGGTACGGTGAGGCGTTGGATACCGCGCGCAAGGCGATTGAGGAATTTCCAAAGCAGGATGCGTTCCGAAAGCTGGCCACAGAAGCGGAGGCGCTGAAGAAGGAGCAGGACGACCGCGAACGGGCGCGCAACGAGATGCAGCGGCGAGTCCGGGAAATCAACAGCAAAATAAATCAGGACAAGATAACGGACGCGATCGATTTGGCGCAGCAAACGATGGAAACGATGGGACCGGATCCCAACGTGACACAGCTGCTGCAGGGAGCGGAAGAAAAGCGGAAGAAGAAGGAAGACGTCGAGAAAAAGGTCGTCGCCGCGCAAACGCTGGTGGATAGAGGAGATCACGCGGGAGCCACACAGCTGTTCAACGAAGTGATGGCGACACAGATACTTCAGCCTTCCGACCCGCGAATGCAGGAGTTGCGCGGAAAAATTTCGAACCTTGCGAGCGGACAGCGGCCAGCGGCGACGAGCGTTTACCCGCCATCGAAGGCCGGAGTGCAAAAGCCGCCCACACCGGTGAAAAAGGATCAGCCCGCGGCCGCTAAACCGCCGATTCCTGCTCGCGAGACGACGCAGGTGAGCGAGTCCGCGCAAGACATTCCGGCGGCGGGATTCTCGGCAACGAAAGTTATCGGTTCGGGAGACAGGCAAGGCCAGCGGAAAGACGGCGCCGTCCCCCGACGGCCAGAATCCGAAGCGAGAGAATCCGCTGAGAGACAAATGGAAGGCCCGAGCGGGACGGTGATCGCAAGCCCGTCCACTCGACAGGCTACGACATCAGGCGCAGCCCTGCCAGAAACACGCAAGAGCGGAACCGTGCCGGTGGATGCTGCCGCCAAGAGAAAGGCGGGGCCGGATTTCCTGGCGCAAGTCATGCCGATACTGCGCCGTCCTCCAGTGCTTGCGGGAATCGGCGTCGTGGTGATCCTGATTCTCACGGTGATGTTGTGGCCGCACAAGGCGAATGGCGGCGCGCCCTCAGCCAGGGATTTGAAACTGAAGCAACAAGCCGAAGAGCTTTGGCATAACCGTCAATTCGATCAGTCTGAACAAGTTTGGCAGGGGCTGGCAAAGAACAAGGGGCCGCTGCAGAACGAAGCCAGCCAGCAGGTCAGTCAAATTGACCAGAAGCGCGACGCCGAGCAGAAAAAGTTTGACGATGCCGAGGCTTTGCTGAAGGACAAGAAAGACTATGCAGGCGCGCAGCAAGGGTTCCAGGACGTCATTCAGTTGAACTTGTGGCATGCAGATGACGCGACGCGGGAGTTGGAATCCGCAAAAACAGGGTTGGCAGCAACGGATGTTCACAAGCAGGAGCAGGATTTGTACGATCAAGCCGTGAAGTTATTCCAGGCGAATGACCTGGAGGGAGCGCGCAAAGGCTTCCGCGCCATGCTCGATCTGAACGTCGCGGGGTCGGCGCTCAAGCCGCAAGCCGAAAGTTATCTGAACAAGATCCGACAGACGGGCAGCGACGAGAAGAACTATGCAACCGCGCTGCAGGCATTTAAGGAGGAGAAGTTTGCCGAGTCGCGCGATGGACTCCAGGAATTGGTAAAGCACAAGGGGCCGCGGAGTGCGGACGCGAAGAAGCAGTTGCCCGCGGTGGAAAGCGCACTAAGCACGGTGAATACGATAGAGGCCTCCATCCGCAGCGGCGCGTTCCGAACCGCGAAAGGACAGCTCGATTCCGCGGCGCAATGGAACAAGACCCACGAGCGGTTGTCGAACGAATTGCGGAAGCAGGAACAGCAAGAGTTCGAGGGCGTAAAGGGCAATGCTCAGGCCGCGGAGAGCAAAAATGATCCGCAGGCGATTCAACGCGCCATCGATGAGTTGCATGGATTTCAAAACCGCGCGGAAGATCAAGCCATTCTCACGAATTGCAAAGAAATCGAGAAGCACCTGAACGTGGCATACACGGCGACCATCGCGAATAGCAGCGACAAGGCGGCGTTCGATGCTGTCGTGGTTCGTTTCAACCAGGCGCAACAAAGAAAAGACACTGAAGCGCTCAGCCATCTCATTCCGGAATTTCAAAAAATAGCGAGCGGGAACGGAAACTACAAAGTCGCAGCGGCCCAATACGTCAGTACGGCGATACCCAACGCGATCCAGACGATTAAACAGACGGCCAACAAAGTGGTTGTGCAACCCCTGACTTGCGGGCCCGGTGCCAGAAGCGGACCAGATGTCCCCTCCGTGAATGGAGCCGTGACATGCGCGCAATTGGATGCAAGTCCGGCGCTGCAGTGGGTAGGAATCACCACGGTCGATTTTCCGGATGAAGCGAAACAACCCGGAAAGCTGCCGTATACGGTGACGGTTAATGTGACCGTGGAGCCCAACGGAAAAGTGAAAATCGAAAAAGAAGGAAATCCGGAAAAAGCGTTTTTCAACAAGGTCAAGGACGCTTCGAAGAACTGGAGAACTACTCCACCCATGTCGGGCGGAAAACCTGTCTCGGTCCGTTTTCCTCTGACGATTACCTTTCAGCGCTGATTGCCTGCGCGCGAGCCAGGATTTGTTAGCATAGAACGGCGTAGGGTCGCCTCCATTGCAGAAGCTGGGCAAATACGAAATTCTCGCGGAACTTGGGCACGGCGCGATGGGCGTCGTGTACAAGGCCCGCGATCCCTTCATTGGGCGCCTGGTCGCTCTTAAAACCATCAACAGCAACTTAGTGGATCGCCCTGATCTGCTGGAGCGGTTCTACCAGGAAGCGCAATCCGCCGGAAAACTTCAGCATCCCAACATTGTGACGGTGTTCGAACTGGGGCAGGAAAAAGAAACTCCGTTTATCGCCATGGAATACCTGGATGGCGACAGCCTGGAAAAAACGATTGTTAAGCAGTCCGAACTCCCACTGGCGCTGAAAGTGGGCTACGTGGTGCGGATATGCCAGGCGCTCGAATACGCTCACAAAAACCGCGTGGTGCACCGCGACATCAAGCCCGGGAACATCATGGTCAATTCCGAGGGCGTGGTGAAGGTGGTGGACTTCGGCATCGCGCGTCTGGTGGATTTTTCGCGGACGCACACCAACATGATGATCGGGACGCCCGCCTACATGGCGCCGGAACTTTTCCGCAAGAAAAAAGCGGATGAGCGAACGGACATCTGGGCGGTGGGAGTAACGTTTTACGAGTTGCTCTGCTACCAGAGGCCGTTCACGGGAGATGGTTACGACATCATCCGGACGATCATGGAGGATGAGTTTCCTTCGATTTCCTCGATCGTCCCGGAATGCGCCGCGGAAATTGAACCGATTATTCAGCGAATGCTGAAAAAGCAGGCGGGGGAACGGTATCAAAGCATGGAGGACGTGCTGCTGGATCTGGAGCCGGTATGGAACCGGTTGCGGATGAGCGCGGCTGTCACGCTGGCGGAGCGCGCCAAAGAGCTATATGAACTGGGAGATTTGCCGACAGCGTACGACACGCTGCGAAGGGCGCGCCAGATTGACAATTCCAACGCGCAAGCGAAGAGCCTGCTGGAGAAAATAACGTCGGAGATACGGCGGTCGGAGATTCTGCCCAAACTCCAGGAGCACTTGAACCGGGGAAAAAGCTTCTTGCAAGCGGGGCAGTTTCGCGAAGCGCAAGCGGAAGCGGAAGCGGCGCTGGGGCTGGATTCGCGCCACGAGCCAGCGCAAAAGCTGTTTTCAGAAGTGGAAGGAGCAGCGGCTCGCGCGCAGCAGTTGGAGCAGAAACTTCGCCTTACCAAACAGAGGCTGGCGGAAGGCGCGCTGGTAGAGGCCGAGACCGCTTTGCGACAGGCTTTTGAATTAGATTCCGGCCATCCGCAAGCGCAGGAGCTCAAGCGCCAGATCGAAGAAGAACAAGCCCGGCGAGAGAGGCGCAAGCAGTTGAGTGAACTCCTGCACCGCGCGCGAACTTTGTGGACAGATTTGAAGTACGACGAATGCCTCGGGCTGACTTCGGAAGCGTTAAAGATCTTCCCGAATGAACCGGAGTTGAGAAATCTGCACGAAACCGCAAAGGCGGATCAAGCGGAGCAAAAAAAGCAGGTCCACATCTCCGAGATCCGCAGGCTGCTGGGGCAACGCAAGCTCGCGGAGGCGCGCAAAGGGCTCGAAGTCTTGGCAAAAGAGCAGCCGCAGGACACGATGGTGCGGAATCTGCAGACGCTGCTGACACAGGAAGAGCAGGAAGAAAAGCGGAAGAAGCGTTTGGAAGAAGAGTTGACGAGTCTGCGTAGCCTTGTGAGCACGGGGAAATTCCCGGAAGCGGCGGCGAAGGGCGAGGGCTTGCTGAAGGAGTTTCCGCAGGAATATGAGGTAAACGATCTTGTCAGCTATGCGAAGAGCGAGGTCGCACAGCAGGAGTCAAAGAAGAACGCCGAGGAGCGAGAGAAACAAGTCCGAGGGCTGCTGGAGACCCATCGCTTCCGCGAAGCGGCGGAACTAGCGCGGCGAGCCGTTCAGGAATTTCCAAGACAAGAACTATTCCGCAGGTTGGCATCCGAAGCCGAGGAAAAATGGAAGGAGCAGCAGGACAAGGAAAAGGTCCAGCGGGAAGTACAACAGAGAGTTCAGGAAATTCGCAGCAAGATCAAGCGGCAGGAGCTGACGGACGCCATCGATATGGCGCGGCAAACGCTGGCCGCGTTCGGACCCGACACGGATGTGACGCAGTTGCTTCACGCCGCGGAAGTGGAAGCCGACCAGCGGGAACGAAAGCGAGATGAACGAAGCCAGAAGCTGAAGGATGCGCGGACCCTGGTTGAGAAGCAGGACTATGCAGGCGCCACCCAATTGCTGCAAAACGCGATCTCCAACCGTATTCTGGAGCCAGCCGATGCGCAAACGAAGATGATGCTTGCGGAGATTGCAGAGAAGGAAGAAGTTTCCCGCAAAGAACAGCAAAAGAGGAAGAAGGAAGAGGAACAGAATAGAGAAGAGAAAAATAGAGAGGAGGAAAAGAGGCGGAAGGAGGCGCAAAAGCAAGGAAAGTCTGAATCTAAATCGGCACCCCCTTCGGCTAGCGAAGAGAGACCATCCTCCGGTCGCGGTTCTAGAGGATCGGCGCAGCCGATGCCTCCACCGAGTTCTCCGCCTTCCATTGCGCCGACGATGCATGAGTCGGCCACGAGCATTGCATCTTCTGGCACGCGGCCAAAGCCTTCCGTGCCCGTTATGACGCCGCTGCCTACTATGCAGCCGGGACGGGTCATACAAACAAGCGTTCGCATCGAGGAGAGAATTCCGCAGACTCCGACGGCGCCTGCCGCTGGAGGATTTCTGCGCAAGCCCGCTGTGCTGGCGGTGCTCGGGCTGGCCTTGGCGGGTGGCGTATATGCCGTAATTCATTATTGGCCCTCAGGAACTGCGAAACCTGACCCGGAATCCGCGGCGGATATATCGCTGGAGGCGGAAGCGAAGCAGCTTTGGGACAATCACAAATTCGATGAATCGCTGGCTGATTGGACAAAGCTGGCGGACCATCCCGGTCCGTTGCATCAAGAAGCCGTCAAGCAAATGGCTGATATCGCACAAAAACATGTGGCGGTGGAGCAGCTCTATGCCCAGGGCATGAGGCTGCTGTATGAAGAAAAAAAGTATCCGGAAGCCGCGGAAAAATTTAACGAAGTGGTGCAAATGAATTTGTGGAAGATGGATGAGGCGCGTCACGAATACGATATCGCGAGCAAGGGGCCGGGGGTGACGCCCATCAAGCCGCTGTGGCAAGCCCTTTTTGAGGAAGGGAAGCTGGCATTCGATAAGAAAGATTACGGCACCGCCGCTCAAGACCTGCAGCAGGCGACTCACTCGAGCGGAGTCTCAAAAGACATCAACACCCAATCGCAGCGGCTGCTTTCCGTGATTCGGGACCGCGAGGAACAGAAGAGGATGCTCGATCAGGCCGCACAGCTGGAACGGTCCTGATCGAAACAACA
>Ga0209415_10009511_pt1 | contig 16693 bp, 14 predicted proteins | sample PeaSoiSIISIP2007_FD_187696 | JGI IMG/M metagenome (GOLD analysis project Ga0209415, IMG submission 187696) | Peat soil microbial communities from Weissenstadt, Germany - SII-SIP-2007 (SPAdes) (version 2) | ecosystem: Environmental > Terrestrial > Soil > Wetlands > Peat | place: Germany... | reverse complement strand
CGGCAGGTGACCGGCAAGACACACCGCTGAAGCGGTGTGTTAATGAGAGGAGGCCGTGGTTCTTGAATCGGCCCTGCACGAAGGGGCAGGGACGGCTCGTCCTTGGGCGGTACGGGGTGGCATGAAGCTCGAGCTCATCACCGCAGAAGGGCCGGCGACGTTCTGGATGCGCAAAGGGCGGCTCATCCGGAAGCTCGGCTACAAAATCGCTTTCGATAAACTTGGGAGGCCGGGATATAATCCCGTATGACTGCAGACGAGTTGCGCTCTTTCGCCCTGCTTGAAAAGGTGCTCAGGTGGTCCGCGGTAGCGGTGCTGGTGGCTGGCCTCGGCGTCAGCGTCTTAATTTGGCGTGCCGCGGACAGGATTGAACGCGAAACTGGGGGCGCCCAAGCGGCAGATCCCGACGCCCTGCCCTCGCCGCTCGAGGATCGCAAGCAACTGAGGGAGTTGGAACTATACGGCGGGCAGGGCAGCGTGCTCATGGAACAGGCCAAAGGGATGCTGCACGGAAAATCCCTCGCCAAGACGGTCGCGGTGGGTTCAGTCATCACCGCCGCGGGCCTGTTTCTGATCACCGTGCGCCGGCCGGATTAAGGCGGTGGTAATTCCGGCATGGCAATTCGCCGTTTACGCGGCGCTTGAGATTTACCTTGCCGCGCTGGCCTTCGCAGCTACATTTTCCCCGAATGAACTCGTTGCTGTCGCGCATCACGATTAATCCGGACATTTGCCACGGCAAGCCAGTCATCCGGAACCTGCGGTACCCGGTTGAAGCCATGCTGGAGTACATGGCCGCCGGCGATGGGATCGAGGACCTGCTGGCTGAATTTCCGGATCTGGAGCGCGAGGACTTTCTGGCGTGTCTTGAGTTCGCCGCGCAGTCGCTGCGGGTCAAGAGCCAACACCTCGTGCTGTCGTGAGATTCCTGGTGGACGCGCACCTCCCGCAAGGGATCTGCGCGCTTCTCCAATCGGCCGGCCACGAGGCCGTCCACACGCGGCAGCTTCCTGCGCAAAACCGGACACCCGACCGGATCATCAACGACCTTTCCGTCAGAGACCAGCGCGTGGTCATCACCAAGGACACCGACTTCTACTACTCCCACCTGCTGCTGCAAAGGCCGCACAAACTGTTGCTTGTTCGCACCGGCAACCTCCGCACCCGGGAACTTAAGGCCCTTTTTGAAGCACATCTGGGCGAGATCATACGCGCCCTCGAAACCAACTCCCTCGTGGAATTGCATCGATCCTCAGTGCGAATTGTGGTCTGATCAGGGCCGGTTCAAGAATTAGACGTGAACGGCACTAACCGCCCAACTATGCAAATTGAGTTTCCCGGATTGTTCGACCTCCAAGTCAACGGCTTTGGCGGCGTGGACTTCAACAACCCTTCGGCCACGCCCGAGGACGTGCAGCGGGCGATCGAGAGCATGCGCCGGACCGGCGTGACGCGTTTTCTGGCGACGCTGGTCACGTCCTCGTTTGAACGATTTGCCCAGTGCGCCAAGACCCTGCTGGGGACACCGCATCGGGCGATCGCCGGTTTTCACATGGAGGGGCCGTATATCTCCCCCGCAGATGGCGCGCGCGGGGCGCATCCGCTCGAGCACGTCGTGGGCGCTTCCATCGATGATTTTTCGCGGCGACAGGAGGCTGCGGCCGGGCGGATCAAACTGGTGACGCTGGCGCCGGAAGCACGCGGAGCGCTCGAGTTAATCGAGCACCTCGTCGGTTCGGGCATCCGCGCCGCCATCGGGCACACGGCCGCTTCGCCCGAGCAGATTCGGGATGCGGTCAAGGCGGGGGCAACCCTTTCAACGCACTTGGGCAATGGCTGCGCGATGCAGATGCCAAGGCACCCGAATGTGATCTGGGAACAACTGGCGGCCGATGGTTTGTTCGCCAGTTTTATCGTGGATGGGCATCACCTCCCGCCGGCGACCGTCAAGGCAATGGTTCGCGCAAAAACGCCTCAACGCACTTTGTTGGTGACCGATGCGGTCACGGCGGCCGGATGTGTCCCCGGCACTTATGAACTCAATGGGCAGCAGGTCGTGTTGAGTGAAGACGGGCGGGTTTTCCGGCCGGGCGCCCCGTGGCTCTCCGGCTCGGCGATCACGTTGGACCGGGCGGTGGCCAACACCGTGAAGTTCACCGGTTTGCCGCTCGAGGAAATTCTGCCGACGGCTTCGAACCAGCCGGCGGAGTATCTCGGGGTCCAACCCGCCGGCCGCGTCACCGCGGATTGGAATGCCGCCGAATGCCGGCTGAGCGACCTCAAGGTTTTTGACGAGTGACGGCGTCGGCGAAGCCACCGATCCGGCATTGGCTGAACGGTTCATTGACGGGTTACCGAACCGCAATGACGAATCTCTGCGTGGCGGGGCCAAGCCGCTCGATGGCCGTGGAGAGCACCTTCTCGCCGCCCCAGGCCAGCGCCTTTTCGTCGAGCTTCCGAACGGCCCGGTCGAGGGTGGCGGTGACTGTGACTTCGACGTCGCCGGCCGCGTCCGGGGTGCCCGAGAGCAGACCGGTGGTCTCGTCGAGCTTGAGCCAGCCGGGCCCCTGGTCGAGCGTGAACACCGGCTTCTCGATACCAAAGTAGCCGCTGACCTGGTCGTCCCCCTTCATGCGCGCGCTGAGGTCGCCGAGGGAGCGGGTGGCGCGCGCCTGATAGCGGTAAGCGGCGCCGACGCTGGCGGTCACCACGGGCTGGCTGTAGATCACGGGCCGCGGGCCCGCCGCGTAATCGGACGGCCCGCTGCGCTCGCCCTGGTCGTCCACCGCCACGACGCGATAGAAGGTCTTGTTGGCTGTGGGCGAGGCGATGTCGCGGCCCAGCACCGCCAGCTCTGTGGCCGTCGTCTCGGCGATGAAATTGGCCGGGAACCAGGGGTTCCAAGCCGCCATTTCCCCGGTCGTGACGCCCACGGTGCTCTGGAAGTTCTGGTCGGAGATCGTGAAACCTTTCTCGTCGCTGCCGTAAACGCGGTACTTGGCCGGCCGACGGCCGGCAGGATTGGCTTGCCAGCGGAGCGTCCCCACGTTTTGGCCTGGGTTATAATCGAGGCTGAGGTTGACAGGCCAAGCCGGACCGCGCGGGATGAAACTCCAGATCTTGCTCCAGGCTCCCCACACCCCTTGGCCGTTCATCGCCCGCACCCGCCAGTAATACCTTCGATCCGGCGTCAAAAGGCCCGGCTGGACCAAGGTGTATTGGGCCTTGGCGATGACCTTGTCCTCGCCTCCGTCTTTGCCCTTTTCCCGGACGACATCCGCGGTGCGGGAGATGAGCTTGTAGAAACACATGGACAGCGGCCAGCGCAGGTCGGAGCGGCTCGACAGTTCGAAGTGGTAATCCGCGACCGGCTCCCCAACCGGACCGTTGGGCGCCGTCCAGCGGAAGGCGATGTCGCTGCCGTTGGCTTCCCCGCCATCCGGCGGGTAGATTGGGGCGGGCGGCGCCGGCGGGGGCTTTGAGGTGGACCGCTCCACCCACTGGTGGGTGATTTGCACCCGGCGGTCCCCGACGGATTGGTCGGAATAGGTGAAGGTGTTCTCGCCCACGACCATCTCCGGCAGGGCCATGGGGGCCATCTGGAGGTCGTTAATGATCGCCAGGCGGCGCAGGCGGGCCGCGCCTTGCAGTTGGCACTTCAGCCGGTACTCGTAGAGCGCCGGCCCGACAGTCGAGAAGCACTTGTCCAGGCTGTCCTTAACCTTCCGCCACGTCTGGCCGTCGCCAGAAAAGGAGAATTGGGCATTCGTGGCTTCGGCCTCGAGCCGGCCTCCCACAAACACGTACGGGCTGCGCATCGTCCAGATCACCGTGCCCGGCTCGCCTTCCACCGCGGCCAGACCATCGGGGCCGGAGGTGACGTTCTCCACGCTCGAGGCTCCCTGGCGCCAGGTCTCATTCGAGAAGTTCGGACGGTACTCCCACAGACCGTTATAGATGAGTGATGGATACACCGGCATCGTCATCAACGCCCCGTGGTACTTGACCGGGTCGAGTTGCCCCCAGCGCCAGACGAGGGCCTCGCCGGGGCGCAGGACCATGTCCATGGTTGCCCCGCCGTCACCGCCGCGCTGGCCGGTGACCGGCCCTTCGTGGGAATACATCGCGCACATGCCCTGTCCGTCCCACCAGGTGTCTGGAAACAGGATTCCCTTGGAGTGGGTGCGCTTGACCAGGTCGTGGTCTCGGGCGAGGTCCTGTTCGGCGGCGACGGTTTCGTTGTCCCGCAAGAGATAGACGGAGTGCATGTCGCCATCATAGAAATGCCAGCCGTTGTCGTAGAAGGCCTGGGAGATGCAATGGCCGAGCGCCTGGGCCGGCGCCGCCTTCATGCCGGCGGCCCGCCAGAGCGTGGCCAGGCATATCGAATCGTTGCCGCAGGTGTTGTAACCGTAGAGATTGAACACCTTTACCGGATCCAGGAGTTCGTTGTTGTCCCCGCCGGAGTGGTGACGATACTGGATTTCCTGAAACCACAGTGCATAAGCCTTTTCCGCCTCCGTCATCCCGGGTGTGGTGGCGGAGGAAACCATCTCCGCGATGCTGCGGAAGTTATTGCGCCCGTTGGAAAGCCAAGGATTGATGAGGTCGGTATGGCCCAGGTTTTCCATCCGCACCGAGCGGTTGGACTCCCAGCTCTGGAGCATGGCCCCCTCCCGCGCGATCCCGCACCCCATGGGCGAACGGCAATTCCGGCCATCCAGAGTGCCACCCTGAACGACCCTGTATCGGTGCTGGCCGGTGGTGAGTTCCTCGACGTAAGACCTCCGCAAGTCGGCGGGGTGAACATTGGCTGACCACGGCTTCAAAGCCTCATCTGCGCCCATCGCCTCCGAGACGGATAGCGCGGCTAGAGCTAACCAAGGCATGGCCCTTCGCGCGGGGCGGCAGGAACAAGTTGGCTGGGCCATACAGGAAGTCGCTGGGTGTTGCTTCATGGCGCAAGGCTGCCCAAGCCGCGTTGAAAGGTCAAGGGCGGCGCGCAGGGACGAGGTTCCTGGCACGGGCCTTGACACTTTCGCTGAACCTCATACGATGCCACCGCTATCAGGATTTAACGCGGTGTGACCATAACGGCATTTCGCTTAAATCAAAGCAGAGTTATGAAAGCACTCCTCGTCATGGTTTGCATCGGGTTCACGGCTTCCGTGCGCGCGCAGGGACCAGCTTTTTCGGCCTCGTCCGCTGAGGCCGACAAGCCGGCGGTGGAAACCTTGGTCTGTATCCGGCATGGTGAAAAACCACTCGAAGGACTTGGACAACTGACCTGCCAAGGTCTCAACCGCGCGCTGGCCTTGCCCAGGGTTTTGCTTGCGAAATACGCCGCGCCGCAGTTTTTGTTCGCGCCCGATCCCGCCCAAACGCTATACGAGTATACCAATGCCTACTGCTATGTTCGTCCACTGGCGACGATTGAGCCTACCGCCATCTATTGCGGGCTCCCGGTCAACACGCAGTTCGGCTTCTCACAAATCAACGAACTCGAGGCGGAGCTTGAGAAGGAGGCCTACCAAGACGCCACCATTTACATCGCTTGGGAGCATGTCTTTCTCGACACCTTTGCCCAGGAAATGGTCGCAAATCATGGTGGAGACTCGGCCCAGGTTCCCTTCTGGGGGCCCGATGATTTTGACTCTATTTTCGTAATCAAGATCGCTCGTGCCCGGGGCCGTGAAGCGGTTGCCTTTAGGGTCGATCACGAGGGACTGAACAACTTGAGCGAGGAATGCCCTCAGTTGCATGGCGCCGGCGCCGGCCCCGACGCCCGCACCAACCGGGTTGGGCTGAACCTGACTACGAACTACTCCCGGCTGGATTTGAGTTTTTCTTTGATGCGCTCGCGGGCCTCCGGCGGGAGCCCCTGAGGCGCCTGGCGGCTCTCATCTTGCTCCCATTCGCGGGCGGCCGAGCGCAAGAACTTCAACTGTTCTCCATATCGGCGGCACCATTTGCACAGGAAAAGGTGCAGTCGAAGTCCAAGCTTCTCGAAGAATGAAAGGCTTCGGTCCCTGGCCTCCGATTGAAGGCGCGTCGCTTGCCGGCAGGTCGGCGAGAGGATGCTGAGGGCGCCGGCGAGGCTCCTAAACCAGCTCATAGCCTTTCTCCCCCTTTGCCGAACCAATGAGTCTCGAGGCACCGACGCAAGGCCATGCGCGCGCGATGCAACATGACCCAGAGGTTCGATTCTGAGATGTTCAGCATCCGGCAGATCGCTTTGCTGTCGAGGTCGTCCACTTCCCGCAGATTGAAAACGGCGGCGATGGTCTTCGGAAGCTTGCCGGAGCAATCGCGGTAGGTTTGCCAGAACCTCTCATTGTCCAGACTCTGGCCGGGATGGCGCCATTCCTGGGGTCCCAGCTCGTGAATCCAGGCGCCCTTGACCACGCCTTCAGCCACGAAACGCTCGCTCTCTTCATCGGAGTAGAATTCCAGGTCGGTGAACGATGTCTCCCGGCTCGCCCTGCGGTAGTGGTCGCAAATCTTGTTCTTCAGGATGCCCACGAGCCAGCTCTTCTCCGCGGACCGCCCCGCGAAGGCCCGGCCACCCTTGAGCGCCGCCAAAAAGGTCTCCTGCACCGCATCTTCGGCTTGGGTGGGGTCCCGCAGCCGCATCATGGCGTACTTGAACAGATAATCGCCGTGCCAGTCCACCCAGCGTTCCGGGTCTGACAGGCCCGGCTTCGCTTTCGCGCTGTCCGCCGGCAGCGCCTGGCTCGTGGTTGACTCGGGGTCGGTTGCCACAGGCGAAGTTTAGCTCTCCGGGTGACAAAAGCAAATTCCGGTGTAAGGTTTCAGCGGGACCCGCGACTGATAGGTATAAACCCAGGGCAAAAACCCTGGAGCAGGGCAGCGATAGAGTCTGTCGAGCGGTCTCGGGCAGGCCACTTTGGAGTGCGGTGGCAAACGAAGCGCGACACCGCTTTGGCTCGAGCAGCGTCTGGCGTTCTCGGACGTCCCGGATGGCCGAAAGCGCCGTCGCCGCTTCGCTTTGCCGGCGCACTCCAAACAACGTGAGTTGAAGCGAACGAATCGAAAGCGTATGTTCTGTATGAAAACGGCAGCGATCATGGCCGCGGTGGTATTGGCGGCGGGTACGGTCGCGGTGGTGCTCCACGGACGCGCACTGCCGCCGACCATTTCAAGCCACGAACCAGAACCGATGAAAGATTTCAAGAAACCTGACATTTCAAGCTACGACCCAGAACACATGAAAGATTTCAAGAAACCTGAGGCGGGGCAGTTGAAACGCCAACTGTCCCCCGAGCAATTCGCGGTCACCCAACAGTGCGGCACCGAACAGGCGTTTCAAAACGCCTATTGGAACAATCATAAACCGGGCATCTACGTGGACGTGGTGTCGGGCGAGCCGCTGTTCAGTTCGCTGGACAAGTTCGATTCCGGCTCGGGCTGGCCGAGCTTCACGCAGCCCCTGAACGGCACGCCGGTCGTCGAGAAGAAAGACACCGCGCGAGGCATGACGCGAACGGAGGTGCGTTCGAGCATGGCGGATTCGCATCTCGGCCACGTGTTCAAAGACGGACCGGGGGAAACAGGCCTGCGTTACTGCATCAATTCGGCGGCGCTGACATTCATTCCCGTAGAAGAGATGGACCAGGCCGGGTACGGACGGTATCTCGAACCCTTCGTGAAGGCGGGTTTGATCCCGGCCCCGACCCACGAGACGGCCATCCTGGCGGGCGGTTGCTTCTGGGGCATGGAGGAAATCATTCGCAAATTCCCGGGCGTCATCAAAACCACGGTCGGTTACACCGGCGGCACGACCGCCGACCCGACCTACGAGGAGGTTCACACCGGCGCGACGGGCCATGCGGAAGCGATTGAAGTGGTGTTCGATCCGGCCCGGCTCAGCTACGAGGCCTTGCTGGATTATTTCTTCCGCCTCCACGATCCGACGACCCTGAACCGGCAGCACCACGACATCGGCACGCAATATCGCTCGGCCATCTTCTACACCAGCGAGGAACAGAAAAAAACCGCCGAGCGCGTGAAGAGCCGGTGGGACAAGTCCGGCAAGTTCGATCGGCCGATCACGACGGAGATTACGCCGGCAACGGCATTCTATCGAGCCGAGGAATACCACCAAAAGTATCTCGTGAAAAATCCCGGCGGCTACACCTGCCACGTTTTGCGGGATTGAGCGAGCCTGCCCTCCGTGAGATGCCTCAAGCACTCTGCCGAAGCGGTCGCCGTCTGCGCCTACTGCGGGCGGGCGCTCTGCGCTGACTGCCTCCAGCCCTCGAGCGCGTCCCGCATGGTCTGCTCCGGCGGCTGCGCCGAGGCCTTGTCCCGCAACGAGCAAGCCATGCAGACGATTCTCCGGCAGGGCGCGCAGAGCGCCAGGGCCAGCGCTTTCTATTGCTACCTTTGCGGTGGATTGTCGGCCGCCGCGGGCGTGGCCTCCTGGTTCATGCTCCCTTCGCCCTTTCTGATGCTTTTCACCGGCGGCTGCGCGCTGGCGCTGACGGCCTCCGGCTTTTGGTACGGTAGAATCGCGGGCCGGCAACCGCGCTCTCAACCCATACCCGCCCACCGCGTCTCAGGGAAAGACGCTGACTCGGGCAGAGTCGGAGTCGAGATCGCCGACGGCAAGTCACCCAGCGCCAACCTGCCCGTGGAGACGCGGCCATGACCTTAAAGCCGCCGGGGTTCACCACCCGCGCGTGGCTGCTGGCCGGCATCCTGCTCCTCGCGGGGTTGACCTGGTTCACCTGGCACCGGCAGATCAACCGGTCTCTCGAAGTTAACTTGCTGCTGCGCTCCGCCAGCCCGCGCGAAGAGCTTTTCGAGGAGCTGTCAACTCAAACCGCAGATCCAACTGAATTCCTCGAACGCTGTTGGGCCACGGGGAAGGTTCCTCATCGACAGCTTGTGGCGGCCTTTCTGAGCCGGACGGCCACGCAAAACCCGTCCTGGTTTGCCGGCGCTCAAAAGTTCCTTTTGCAGGGGGCCGCCGATCCCGACCTGTCAGTCCGGCAACTGGCGCTGGCTACACTCCAATCACGCGCGGCCCCGGACCTTTTCGATTCCGCGCGCGCCCAGTTGACCGATGCGGACCCCGCGGTGCGCCAACTGGGCCTGGATTACCTGCGCCGGCTCGAGGCCCGCCGAGCCGTGCCCCTCGCTATGGCGCTCCTGGACGACCCAGATCTCCTGCTCGCCGCCAGCGCGGAAGTGGCCCTGATGAATTGGACCGGACAGGACTTCGGCGTGCGCACCCACCTGGCCGTTCCCTCGAAGCAAGGTGGACACCAACTGGAGCCGGCTCGCGTGGACAAAATCCGCCACGGAATCGAACGCCGGAAGGAATGGTGGCAGATCCACGCCAAGGAGTTTTCCGCCGCCCCAATCAGCTCGAGTCAAATGGACCGTGGCGTGGTCGCGAGCCCGCCGGTCGAAGATTTCACTCTGCCTGATTTGGAGGGCAGACGCGTCCGCCTCGACGAATTCCGCGGCAAGACGGTGTTGCTGAATTTCTGGGCCACCTGGTGCCCAGCCTGCTTGGCGGAGATTCCCGAGCTCATCGCCCTCCACGAGAAACTCGGCGACCGCGTTGCCATTCTCGGGGTGGCCCTGGATGGTCTGCCCGACGAAGACGGTCACCAACCGGGGGAGCCAATGGAAGGGCGCGCCCACGCCGAACCTCGCTCGCGAAAAGCGGTGCGCGACAAGGTCGCGCGTGCTGTGAAGGCCTTGGGGATCAATTATCCCGTCTTGCTCGACCCGGAGGCCGCGGTCGGAGGACGGTTCAACGGAGGTGAGCTACCCACCACGGTGATCATTGACCCCCAAGGCCGCTTGCGCCGGCGATTTATAGGCGAGCGCAGCCTGAGGGTATTTGAGGCGATGACCGCCGAGGCGGCCAAACCGCTGCCCCAGCCGGCACCCTTGCGCTAACCGCAGAGAAAACGCAAAGATTTTAACCACTAATCTCCGCTAATCTCCGCTAATCTTTTTCTTATTAGCGCGGATTAGCGCAGATTAGCGGTTCAAAAAGCAGGCCTGGGCCGGTTCTCTCCCCGGTTCCTTCTCTGCGTTCTTTGCTCCGTGTTCTTTGCGGTCAAGTTTTCAGAGGAGGCCTGATTGCAAGGCCGGACTTCACTCTCCGCTCACGCGCAGCACGGCGACGCCCTGCCCGCATTCATCGCCCTTCTCCGCAAGGACCCGCAAGGCCACTTCGGGCCAAGGCAGTTGCGGCGCGGCCAAAACGCATCGGAAATGCTGCGCGTCCGCGACGGTGGTCGCCGAAGCCAGCACGAATTCGTTCGCCCGCGCGCAGTTGCCGGCCGCGACGCGGTCGCGGGTGGCGCGATTTGCCGGGGTGTCCGGCGGCAACGGTTCCAGGTTCACTGGCCGGCAAGAAAGCGGACGTTCGAGCGTCACGCGCAGCGCCGCCCCGGCCAGCCGAGCGGGCACCGTGCCGTTCACCGTGAGACTTTGGCCGGCATGCACCAGACCGGTGGTCTCCAAGGATACGTCCACCGGCACCACCGGCAAGCGCAGGGCGGGGTCGCCCAGTAACTCCCACATTTCCAAGTCTTCGAGACGTTGCATCGCCAGCGGCACCTTGCCGCCCGTGCCGTCGCTTTGATCCAACAGGGAGAACGTCAGGCCGTCGAGCGGACCCCGCGCCAAACCGGCCTGCACCGCCAGCCAGTAATCGGCCAGCCGGGACGGGAACGGGACCCGCGCCAAACACCCCAGCAGGCCGTCGGCCGCCAACAATCCCGCGGCGGAGTAACTTTCCGCGCTGGCCCCGATGACCGCCACCGGGCCGGCCGGATTCCGCATCGCCGCCAGGCAGTAGCCATCGCCGCCCCCGAGCTCGCACCCGAAACAACCGCAACTGAAGAACACTCCCTGCCCCGGCCCCAGCTTCAACTCCGCCCAATCGTCGCGGGATAGGAAAGTCGTGGCCAGCCCCAGGCCGCCGCCATTGGAATGCCCCATATAAACCGAGAACAACGACCCCGCTTGCAGACCATCAAGCGCCGCGCTGTGGAGGCTGGCGCTCGGGCGGTAATAAGCGGATTGGGGGAGATCAAATACCGCGCGCAAGCTCCAGGCAGGATGCAGTCTGCCGAGGCGTTGGGTCATCAACTGCCCGACGAACATTTCGCCCAGGACACCGGCGCCCGGGTTCCCCGCGATGAGCGCCAACCGGTTCCGCCAGGCGCCGGGGCGGCGGCAATTCTGTTCCATCCTCAACGTCTTCGCCACCATGCCTTGCAACTCTTCAACCGTGCGGGCCGGGAAGCGGCCTGCCGCGGCGGCGCAGCCCTCGTCCGCGTCTTGCCGCGGCAAACCATAGCCATAGTCGCTGGGCCACTGTTGCATCACCCCGTTTCTCCCGGGTATGGCCGGCACCACGACTTGTTGCGCCGCGGCCGCATCCGGCGTTCCCGCCACGCCCGCCAGCAAGACATACTTGGGCCCCTTGCCCGGTTCCAGCAACCGGCGGATACAGGCCTGGAGCGGCGCGCCTTGCGAGAGCCAAATCTCCTCCGGGCCGAGCGCGTCGGTCGTTTCGACGACCCGCACGTTGAACCCCTGCGCCCGCCGGTGCTCGATGAGCGGCGCCAAGGGAGCGCGGAACGCCGGGGCGGTCGCCACCAGCCAGATTCCCTGCGTGGAGGTGAGCGTATCCGTGCTCTCCGGCGGGCCCGTGCCGGGCGGATGAAGCTCCCTGGCCAGCGTCTCAGTCCCCGCCGCCGCTTGGCGAATGCGCTCGACGAAGCGGCCATCTCCGGCGCCGGCATAGAACCGCGCGTCAGCCAGCCAACCGTCGAACGACACGCTGCGGCGCACGGTCTCGAACATCTTCACCCGCGCCTCTTGAGGGAAGCCGGCCACCCAACCGTCAGCCCAGTCGGCACGGGCCGGCGCCTTGCCCAGGCAGAGGGCGCCATTGGTCCCGAACCCGACCGTCTGGCGGGGCGCCGCCGTGGTCGTGATGAGCGTGGCCCGCATAGCCTCGGCGCCCACGTAACCCATGAGATTGGCGCCGTCGTAAACCATTGCGGCAAACCACCACTGGTTCGTCGGCAGTTCGAACGGGAACATGGCCTGGGCACCGATGCCATTGACCTTGAACTGCAGCCCGCAGCCGGCCAGCAATCCCATCTCGATGGTGTTGGTCGCTCCCGGGAGGAGAGGATCCCCGCCGGCCCAAAGGAGGAAAAGCCGGGACATGACCGCCAGCGGCTGCGCGCTGCCCACCCGTTCGTTCTGTTTGAACCACAGCGTTGCCGTGAATGCGCGAACATCGCCGAAACCAAAGCTGGCGTTGGTTACCCTGGCCACGACGGGTTCAGCGTCTCCCGCCCGTGCGTTCCTCAAACCAAAAAGACGCAGCGCCCCGCCGTGGTGCGCCGGACCACCGCCCGGGGCAGCCGGGTGTTCGGTTGGCGCGCCGGCACCGTTCAGGGTGTGCAGCACCAGACCCAGGCCGCCGTTGCTCCTGTCGCTCGCCGTCGTGGTTCCGGCGGCATCCTCGAAGCCGAACCGAAACTTGAGGCTCGGCTCCTCAGCACGCGCCGCCCCGCCGAACAAATAGAGCGCGGCCAGCAAGGCAACGCTTGTCCAATTCAGTTCCCGAATCTTCCACGCGCGTCTGCTAGCTGTCCCGGGTGCGGTCGCGCAGCAGGAACGGCGGATACGAATTTGAAAGCAGGCGGGAACGGTTCCGTGTGCCGGTTGGTTCATCGTGCCCCATTTCTCATTTCATGGCTGCTCCGCCAAAGGGTCACGCATCGTTCGACCAGCTCTTTCCAGCTCGCGTTCATTTTAACCTTGCACCTGCCGGGTTTTCCGATTACCCCTCCTCGCGCTATGGCAAAAACACTAACCAAATCTGAAATTGCATCCTCTCTGGCTGAATCAGTCGGAGTCACTAAAAAGCAAGCTGTCGAGGCGCTGGAAGCCCTGGTGACGCTGGCCTGCAAGAACGCCAAGAACAAGTTCACTATCCCCGGTTTGGGCAAGCTGGTGCTGGTGAATCGCAAGGCTCGCATGGGCCGGAATCCTGCCACGGGCGCAACCATCAAAATCCCTGCCAAGCGGGTGGTGAAGTTCCGTATTGCCAAGGCCGCCAAGGATGCAATCCTGGGAGCCAAGTAATTCGAAGCCTCTCCCATGATCGTTAGGGAGAAAGAAGGTCAGCGCGGAGGGTCGTGCCAACATCAGAGCTGCGGCGAAGGCAAGATGGGCGAGAGTGAAAAGGGCGGGCGAGACGAGCCTGTAATCTGCGTTGCTTGAACGGCGCCAAGAGTGGGTCGAACATGATATACGCGAAAACCGATCCCGCCTGATTTGCGCGCACGCCGTTGGCGTCCAAAGCGTCAGCGGGGCGGATCTGCGGGCAGTTCCTCCACTACCAGGTCTTTGTAGCGGGCTTCGGCGACGGCACCGCCGTGAATCTGGAGGCCGATGATGCCCCATTGGGCGCGCTGCTCGTCCGGTTCGGTGTAATCGACGGTTTGGAGGCCGTTAATCCAGAGGCGGACGCGGCGGCCCTCGGCGCGGATGAGGTATTCGTTCCAATCGTTGCGGCGGAGGACTTGGTTGAGGGCGTCCATATTCGCTTTGACGAGCGTCTTGTTCCGCATCCCTTCATCGTAGATGGAGCCCCAGTAATCGGGATCGCCGATGTCCGCCTGGTAACCGGCCATCTCATTGGGCGGGTCGGCCACGCGACGGCTGCGGAATTGGACTCCGGCATTGATGAAGCCGGACTTGCCCGTGAGCTTGAACTTGAGGCGCAGGACAAAATTGGTGAAGGAGCGCGTGGTGCAGAGGAATTCGTTGCGGGGCACGCCCGCGGTGAGGGAGCCGCCGACGATTTCGCCATGGTCGAGGCGCCAGGTTTGGTTCGTATCCCCTTCCCACCCGGCGAACGTCTTGCCATCGAAGAGCGGGTGAAACCCCGAACCGCTGAGGGAGGCCGCCGGTTGCCGCCAGTGCGGCAGGGTCGGATCGAAGAGCCTCCTCGCCGCGGCCTCCATTGCGAGTGCCTCGAGTTGCCGCCAGCGCGCCATCGTCGGCTCGAGGATCGAGCGAGCGCTCCCTTTGAGCCCGTAACCCTGGAAACCGACGGGACCCGTGAACCCGATCTGGTCCAATTTCCGCAGCACCGCTCCGACATCAAAGCTGCCTTGGTCCAGCCTCTGGATCAGGCGGCTCCAATCCGGCTCCGCCACCCCGGCGTCGGCGCCGTTAATCGTGGCCGTGAGGAGCACGGGAGCGGCCTCCTCGAGCAGCGCCGGGATGCGCTTTTCATCGCCCGTAGCCAGGCAATGGCAGAGGTTGAAGGTGACGCCCAGCGCCGGATGGTTGACGACTTTGGCCAGGCGCGTGGCGTCCCCAAAGCGCTCGGTCCACTCCCCCACGTGCGGGTAGAGGGCAATGCGCGTGTCGTTTTCGGCCGCGATGGCGGCGAGGGCGCGCAACTTTGCGACCACGGGCTCGTTGCCCGAGAGCGAGGCGATGGCGGGACCTTTGCCACCCAGGTGCAGCCATATCAGCGTGCCGTGACCCTTGAGGGCTGCCATCAAGGCGGGCAACGACGGCGAGTAAGAAAGCCCGCCCTCCGGCGTGACCTGGCCACCGCAGTAAATGGTGAACATCCGCAGACCGATTCTCTCGGCCGCGAGCGCCGCAGCCTTCACCTCCTCGGGCGGTTGCTCGTGCCAGGCGATTCCGTCGAAGCCGAGTTGCTTCACCAAAGCCAGTTGCTGCGCGGGGTCCAGTCCCGGGCGCTGGAAGGCGGTATCCATTGCATAAAATGCGTTCGCTAGCGCCGGGGTCTCCGGCGCCGCGGCGAAAGCGCAAAACCAGGCCAGGAGCAGAGCGACGGGAAGGGCGCGACATTTCATTTGCCGTGCTTGTATCACACTCGCCGCCGCGGGGCAAGAAGGACCGCGACGGAAGGGCTGGCGCGAATAGGCCAGCGCCGCGGAAGCCCAGACGCAAAAAGCGCGCTTTAGAATGACCAGAAGTTGCGCTTTCAAGTGAACCGAATGGTTCGGGAGCGAAAGGCTAAGATTGGTTTGATCGGTTTGATTAGGCTTGATTAGCCTTGATAGGCATCGCCCGGGGCTGCCGCCGCGATTGGACCTGGGGCCAGTGACAGAGTGTGTCGAACCGTCTGGGGCAGGCCACTTTGGAATGCGGTGGCAAGCGAAGCGCGACACCGCTTTGGCTCGGGCAGCGTCCGGCGTTCTTGGACGTTCCCGGCGTCCGAAAGCGGCGTCGGCGCTTCGCTCTGCCGCCGCACTCCAGAATCCAGCGGACTGTTGTGCATCCATAGGCGAGGAGCTTCGCATAAATGGGGTGGGGTGGGCAACTGCTGCATTGGCTGTATTGGCTGCATTGGCTGCATTGGCTATAAATGAGGAAATACTTGGGGAGTTGCTGTTTGGCGCGGTAATTGTTCAAGCCGGATCGTGCTGAGTCCCCCGCGGCGCGCGGTCGGCACGAGCACCGCGCCGGTCAGGCCGCAGCTACTGAACAAGGATCCGGTAAAACGCCGCGGGCGCAGTAGGATCGAAGGTGTCCGAATAGATGTTGGTGGGCGGCGTTGCGGGAAGAGCAGAGCTCAGCGCCTGGAAAGCCTGTTTCAAATCAGAGGATTTTTCGACGACGTAGGTGGCGCCCGCCGAGCTTGGCCATTGGAGCGTGACGCCTCCCGCCGGAGACAGACTGAGGCCTACAATGACGCGAGCGGCGCCAAGCTCGTAGCAGCCAAGGTCCACCATGCCGCCCACAGTGCGCGGATTCCCGTCAAGATCCGTCGCGGGGAGGAAAGAAGCGCTGTTGGTGCCTGCGGCGATGCAAGGAGATCCGCTCTGCAGATGGTAATTTCCGTTCTTGGGGTCAACGAATCGAGGATCAACATCGAGATTGTTGTCGAACACGTTCCACACGCCGAGGAATCCGTCGGCATCATTATACGAGAATATCCCCGGGTTGCCGGCAATCCAAACGTCCGCGCCAGTCGCGCCCGAATTTCCCCAGATGATGTTGTTGAAGAGGGTCGGCGTCGTGTCCGGGAAAGCAACACCACCGCCGCCCCCGGCAGAGGTGTTAGCTGTGATTGTGTTGTTGATGAGGTAGAGGCTCTCGTACGCTCTCGCCCAAATGCCCCCGCCCTCGGAGTCGCTGCTGGTAACCGAATTGCTCGCCACCAAATTATCTGAAATCGTAACAAACAACGACGACGCTACGTAAATCGCCCCGCCGCCGGCGGTCCCTCCCCCTCCAGACGTCGTGCTGTCGCGGGCTGCCGTGTTCTGTTCGAGCGTGTTTCCCTGAATCGTTACACTGCGCGCAGAAACGACCGCCAAGGCACCTCCAGCGCCAGACGCCGAATTACCGACGAAAACGTTCCCCGCAATCGTAACATTGGTTGGATAGTAATCAATGGGAGGAATTACGGACCCATGCTCGACTACGAAGAGCGCACCTCCATCTGCCGCAGCATTGCCTTTAAATGTGTTGCTGGTGACGTTGACGGCCATGGCCCCGCCGATCGAAATGCCACCATAAGCGTTCGCAGCGAGACTATTGCCCGTGAAAGTCACTTCGGGAGTGTTCCAGATTTCCACACCAGTACCGTTGCCGGTGAAGGTATTCTGGGACAGAGTCAGCGCCGTGG
>Ga0209415_10009509_pt1 | contig 16694 bp, 16 predicted proteins | sample PeaSoiSIISIP2007_FD_187696 | JGI IMG/M metagenome (GOLD analysis project Ga0209415, IMG submission 187696) | Peat soil microbial communities from Weissenstadt, Germany - SII-SIP-2007 (SPAdes) (version 2) | ecosystem: Environmental > Terrestrial > Soil > Wetlands > Peat | place: Germany... | reverse complement strand
GCGCTTCGGTCGGACATATCCGGGGCTTGCCCCAGCGAATCTAGGCCGCAGGACCCCTTTGTTCAACAGGCTCCTAGGCCCTCACCCGGGCTCGCCGCGCCCGGAGGCGTCTTTTCCGAGCCGGTGGGCCGCGACCGCCTCGCGGGCGACCACCTGCTGCACCGTGATCGTGCGCTCGGACCGGGCCCGTCCCAAGAAGCTGATGGTCCAGCGGGCGAGGGCGCTGACCCGGTTCTTGAAGCCGGTCAGGAACGTGATGTGAACGACGAGCCAGAGCACCCAGCCGAGGAAGCCGCTCAGCTGCAGGCGCCCGATCTTGGCGATGCCCCGGAAGCGCGAGATGGTGGCCATGCTCCCGAGGTCCCGGTAGCGGAGGGGGGTGTCGGGCCTGCCCTGCAGCCGCCCGACGATGAGCCGGGCGGCGTGGCGGCCGGACTGCATGGCCACCTCGGCCATCCCGGGGAGGTCGGCCAGGGCCATGAGATCGCCGATGACGAAGACCTCGGGGTGTCCGGGCAGGGTGCAGTCGTCGGCCACCGGGACCCGCCCGAGCCGGTCGAGCTCGACGCCGGCCGCGACGGCCAGCGGTCGGGCCAAGGGCGAGCCGGCCACGCCCGCCGCCCACAGCTTGGTGTGCGCCGGGAACGTCTCGCTCTCCCCGTCCGGCCGACGCACCGTCAGGGAGTCTCTGTCCATGCCGGTCACGGTGGTGCCGAGGTGGACCTCGACGCCGAGCCGCCCCAGGTCCCGCTCGGTCCTCTTGCCCAATCGCTCCCCGAAGAAGGAGAGCACCGACGGACCGCCGTCGAAGAGCAGGACCCGGGCCTGGGCCGGGTCGATGGTGCGGAAGTTGTGGCGGAGGGCCCGGCGCGACAGTTCGATGATCTGGCCGGCCATCTCCACGCCGGTCGGCCCCGCCCCGATCACGGCGAAGGTGAGCAGCGCCCCCCGCCGGGCGGCGTCCGGTTCGCTCTCGGCCAGCTCGAAGGCCTCGATGATGCGCCCGCGGGCCTCGAGCGCGTCGTCGATCGACTTGAGGCCCGTCGCCCACCGGGCGAACTCGTCGTGGCCGAAGTAGGAGGTGTGCGTGCCCGGCGACACGATGAGGCTGTCGTAGGGGGTTCGCCGCTCCTCCTCGCGGTGCACGCTCGTGACCACTCGGGCGCCGAGGTCGATATCGGTCACCTCTCCCATGTGCACGGACACGTTCCGGTGGCGCCGGAGGATGTCGCGGATGGCCGGCGCGATCTCGCCCTCCGACAGGATGCCCGTCGCCACCTGGTAGAGGAGCGGCTGGAAGAGGTGGTGATTCGTCCGGTCGATCACCGTGACGTCGACCGGTGCCTTCTTCAGGGCCCGGGCGGCGAAGAGGCCGCCGAAGCCGCAGCCGATGATCACGACGCGGTGGCGGCCCGCGCCCCGCGCCGGCTCGGCCGGCGGGTGCACGGCTCAGGACGCCCGAACGGCCTGGGTCAGCTCTCGGGCGACCTCGCTCACGCGCTGGTAGGCGAGGCGCGCCAGGCCGGAGCCGACGCTGATCCGGGCGGCCCCGTAGGAGGCGAGGCGCGCCACCTCGGCGGGGTCCGCCCGCGCCAGGAGGTTGACCGGCCCCGGCGTGCCGGCCACGAGCGCCCTGACCGTCTCCTCGTCGCTCACGGTGATGGGGTAGACGCAGTCGGCGCCGGCCTCGAGGTAGGCGCGCGCGCGGCGCAACGCCTCGTCGAGTCTGGTTTCGGGCGGTCCGACCTGGCGCACGTGCACGTCGACGCGGGCGTTGACGACCAAGTCGACGCCCCCGGCGCGTCCGGCGGCCTTCAGCGCCGCCACCCGCTCGGAGAACCATTCGGCCGCGACGAGCGGCTCGCCGCCCGGGGCGTGGTCGGAGTCCTCCAGGTTGCACCCCACCGCGCCGGCGGCCAGCAGGCGCCCCGCCAGCTCCTCGGGGCCCAGCCCGTAGCCGTCCTCGACGTCGGCGGTGACCGGCACCTCGATGGAGCCGCAGATCCGGCCCAGCGCGGCGAAGACGGCGTCGGGCGGCGCCTGGCCGCCGTCCTCGTAGCCGAGCGAGGTGACGAGGGCGCCGCTCGAGGTGGCGACCACCGGGCAGCCCGCGGCCACGACCGCCCGGGCCGATGCAGCGTCCCAGGCGTTGGCGAGGACGAGCGCCCGGCCGGTGTGGTGGAGCGCCCGCAGCGTCTCGGCCTGGGCGGCCAGGGCCGGCGTGTTGTCGCCCACTACGGCCGCGCCGCCGGGCTGACGGTCAGGGCAGGGTCGCGCCGGGTGGCCGGTTCGAGCGCCTCTTCGATGGCGCGGACCAAGTCGCCGTCGAGGTCGACGTCGACCGCCCGGACGTTCTCTTGGACCTGCTCGGGCCGGGTGGCGCCGGTGATGGCCGCCGAGACGTTCCGGTTGCGCAGCACCCAGGCCAGGGCGACCGTGGCCGGCGTCTGGCCCGCCTCTCGGGCCAGCGCCGCGAACTGCGCGACCCGATCCAAGACGTCGTCGCGGAGCAGCCGGCCGATGAACCCCGCGCCGTTCTCCGACGTGGCGCGCGAGCCGGCCGGCGGCGGAGCACCCGGCTCGTACTTCCCCGTGAGCACCCCCTGGGCGAGCGGCGAGAAGACGATCTGTCCGATGCCCTCGCTCTCGCAGAGCGGGACGATCTCGGCTTCGATCACCCGCCACAGGAGGGAGTACTGCGGTTGGTTGGAGACGATCCGGTCGAGGCCCATCTCGTCGGCGATCTCGAGGGCGTCGGCGATCTGGGTGGCCGACCACTCGGACACGCCGATGTAGTGGACCTTGCCCTGGCGCACCAGGTCGTCGAAGGCCTGCAGTGTCTCTTCGAGCGGCGTCTCGTGGTCGTAGCGGTGGGCCTGGTAGAGGTCGAGGTGGTCGGTGCCGAGTCGCCTCAAGGAGGCGTGGCAGGACTCGACGATGTGCTTGCGCGACAGGCCGCGGTTGTTGGGGTTCGGCCCGGTCGGCCAGTAGACCTTGGTGAAGATCTCGATGGAGCTCCGCTCGACGCCGGCGAGCGCCCGGCCGAGCACCGTCTCGGCCGCCCCCTGTGCGTAGACGTCGGCCGTGTCGAAGGTGGTGATGCCGGCATCGAGCGCGGCGCGCACGCAGGCCTGGGCCTCCGCTTCCTCGACCTGGCCCCCGTGGGTGATCCAGTTCCCGTAGGCGATGGCCGAGACCATCATGCCGCTGTTGCCCAGATGCCGATACTCCATGGCCGGATCGTATCGGTGCGTCGCGCGCGCCGATCCGCCGTGGAAGGCGCGTCCGGGGCTGCCTACGCTCGCGCGCGGTGGTCCCTGACCTCGGGCTCGGCAGCGGCGAACGGTTGCGGGTGGGCCGAACCCTGGCCATCCCGCTGGGGGAGCTCGAGTGGCGGGCGACCCCGTCGGGGGGACCGGGCGGGCAGCATGCGAACCGGGCCAGCACACGGGTGGAGGTGCGCTTTGACGTCGCGCGCTCGCCCTCGCTCGGTCCGCGGCAACGGGCGAGGCTCCTGGAGCGCCTGGGCCCGGTCGTGCGGGCCGGGGCGGGCGACGAGCGCTCGCAGGTCCGCAACCGCCAGATCGCCCTCGACCGGCTGGCGGCCAAGCTGGCCGACGGGCTACGGGTCGAGCGACCCCGCCACCCGACCAAGCCGTCGCGGGCGGAGCGGGAGCGTCGCCTCCTCGACAAACACCACCGGTCCGTCCGCAAGAAGGACCGGCGTCCGCTCCGGGACCTCGACGGCTGATCGCCCTCAGGCGCTGACTTGGACGGACGCGCTCGACCAGGCTGCGTCGAGGAACGAGATGATCTCGGCCGTGAGGCGCGCCGGCCGCACGCGCAGCTCGAGCAGCGAGCGGGCCTCGACGAGGCGGGCCCGGGGGAGCTGCGCGGCCAAGTGGGTGGCGTCGTCGAAGGGATGCAGCCGGTCGGACCGGTGTCCGATCACGAGGGCCGGCACGTCCATCCGGGCCCGTTCCTCGGCCGTCGGGGCCACTGGGCCGACCGCCAGGCCGTGCAGGATGGCCGCCATTTCCTCGGGGTCCAGTCGGAGCGGCCCGATGATCTGGCCGAGCAGCCCCAAGCGATCCGGGGGCACCCGGCGGGCGAGCCGGGCTACGCGCCGCAGGAGCGGCGCGGCGTAGTGGGTGGCGAGGACGAGCGGGGTGAAGGTGACCGCGGCGACCGGCGTCGCCAGCTCGAGCACCGGCATCTCGAGGACCATGGCGCGGAGACGCTCGGGGGCCAAGAGGCCGAGCTGCAACGTGACGTCGGCACCGAGCGACATCCCACCGACCGCCGCTTGGGCCACCCCGAGCTCGTCCAAGAGATGCAGGACGTGGCGCGCGTAGGCGTCCATGCGGTGGGCGGCCACCTGGCGCGGCTTGTCCGACCGACCGTGCCCCGGAAGATCGAGCAGCACGACCCGGTGGCCGGCGGCGGCCAGGTCGCCGGCCAGCCGGCGGTTGGCGAGGGAGTCCATGAGGACGCCGTGGAGATAGACGAGCACGCGCTCGCCTCGGCCGTGCACCTCGTAGGAGAGGCTCAAGTCCCCGTCGGAGAACGTCGCCAACTGGTGGGGCATTGGGGCGACAGCTTTCCATGCCGCCGCCCCAATGCCAACGATGACCACCGAGCGGCGGTGCCTCAGAGCCCGAGTTGAGCCGAGCAGCCGGGCCACTGGCCCCAGCCGCTTCGGGCCTGCAGCTGCTGGGCGGCGGCGTCCTGGACCGCCGGCGGCGCGTCGCTGGGCAGGCCGCTGTAGCCAAGGCCGGTCCAGGTCGACGCGGCGAACTGGTAGGCGCCGTAGAAGCCGTTGCCGGTGTCCTCGGCGTAGTTGCCGCCGGACTCGCATTCGCGCAGGGCCGCCCAGACGTCGCCCGAGGAGGCAGAAACCGTCACGACCGACGCCGGCGCCCTGGTCCGGGGGACGGGCACCGGCGCCGAGGCTCTGGCGGCCGCGAGGCGCACCGCGGCGAAGAACAACGCGGTGCGCTGCATGCGGTCCAGCTGGAGGGCTGCGAGCCGCGTGGCGTCGCGCCGGAGCTGTCGGTCGATGCCGTCCAGGTGGACGGTCGGTGGCCGGCCGAACTCGCCGAATGGCGTGCTCAGCGACGTGGACCTCGCGGGGGACGAGGCCTTGGTGAGCGGCGCTCGCCACACGCTGGCGTGACCGTCGAAGTTCATGACGACCGACGCCGAGGCCGGCGCCGTCGCGTAGAGAGAGAGTGGTCCTGACACCGTCGTAACGGCGAGGACGAAGCCAATGATTCGGTGCTTGCGCATCTTGCGCCTCCTCGAAGTCGCGGTGAGCCCGGAGGGCTCGAGTTGGCATGGGAATGCGGGCAGCCGTCTTTTGCGCATTCGTCTCGCGAGTCGGTGCCGGGACGGGCGTGGCGACCCTGGACGTAGGAAGTGGTCCGTACGAGGTGCAGACGGAGGACCCTGGGTTTCTCTCTAGGCGGACCTCCTCGGGGGCGCGTTGGAAGAAGGGGGGGATCGACGGTCGGTGTGCCCGCGCCAGGCCGGTCAGGTGCCCGAGATCGCTCGGGTGCCGGCAGCACGGTAACGGCCCGCTGGGAAGCAAAGTCCCTGCGTACGGGGGCTTTCCCCCCGACGGCCGCTCACCGATGGATGAACAGTTCGGCCACCTTAGGGGGCCGACCCCCCCGATGTCACGTCAAGGGGCCCCCGTCACGGCCCCCGGCTCACGGGGCCAGCAGCAGCCGGGCGCCGTCCAGCGCAGCGGCCACCAGGGCCGACGCGGCGTCGCTCGGGTCGTCGCGCACCCCGAGCAACGGCGTGAGAGAGGCGAACCCGGCGGCGATCAGGGCGGCGTCACTGTCGGCCTCGTCGGGCGACGGGCTCTCGAGCGAGGGCACGGCCGTGCCCAGCTCCAGCCTGACGATCCCGTGGTCGGCGCCGCCGTCGAAGGGCCCACCGACCGCTTGGCGGCGGCTGGGGGCCACCGGGTCCAAGGACGGCTGATGGCCGGCGCCCTTGATGATTCCGGCGCCCGAGATCCATCCCCGCCGGAGGCCCCGCAGCTCGGCCAGCGGGACCGCCGGCACGTTGAGGTTGAGCATGGCGGCCCGAGGGGCGTCGAACAGGGCGGGCAGGACGGCCAGCGCGCTCGAGGCGGCGGTCTCCCAGGGGTGCGGCTCGGGCCCCACCCGGAGCGACACGGCGAGGCCCCGCACGCCCAGCTGGCCGCCGGTCAGCACGGCACCGACCGTGCCCGAGTGGAGCACCGAGCGGCCGATGTTGACCCCGAGGTTGATGCCCGAGACGATGACGTCGGGACGCGCACCGAAGCCGCCCAGCACGCCCACGATCACCGAGAGCGCGGGCGAGGCGTCCAGCCCGTAGGCGGGCACGTCCTCGGCTCCCTCGATCGGCACCCGCTCGTAGTGGAGCGCCGAGCGTTCGTAGACGGTGCCGACGGCCGAAGAGGCGCCGCTGTGGTTCTCGAGCGGCGCGACGACGATGAGCTCGTGCTCAGTGCCGTGACCCTCGACCCAGCGGGCCAGCGCTCGCACGAGGGCCGCGATCCCCGGCGCGCGCACCCCATCGTCGTTGGTGACCAGGATGCGCACTCGCAGTTACGATACCCGCCGACCTCGACGGTCCAAGACGGGAGAGACCTGCCAATGACCACTGTCGCTCCTGCCAACGGCTGATGCCGGCACCCCCGCGCACGCCGACCCGCGCCGACGCAGACCGCATCCCGACGGGTGAACAGTGGGTGATCGCCCATGGCCGGCAGGAGGCGATCGTGACGGAGGTGGGAGCGACGCTGCGCTCCTACCGACTCGGGGACTGGTCCGTGCTCGACGGCTTCTCGGTCGACGAGTGGGCGACCGGCGGCCGTGGCCAGGTGCTCGCACCGTGGCCCAACCGGCTGGGGGACGGCCGCTACGAGTTCAACGGGAGGACGGCGCAGGCGGCCCTCGACGAACCGGAGCGGTCGAACGCCATCCACGGGACTGTCCGCTGGTTGCCGTGGCGACTCGACGCCCACGTCCAGAACGTGGTGGCGCTTGTTTGCGCCATCCACCCCACCCCGGGGTACCCCTACTCGGTGTCCCTGCGGGTCGAGTACCGCTTGGGGCGCGACGGCCTGCAGGTGTCGAGCGTCGCCACGAACACGGGGACCGACACGGCGCCCTTCGGCCTGGGTTTCCACCCCTACCTGCGGGCCGCCGCGGGTCCCATCGACGGCTGCGTGCTCCGGCTCCCGGCCACCCAACGCCTCGTGCTCGACGACCGTGGCCTCCCGACCGGCGACGCCCGCCCGGTGGCGGGGACGGAGTTCGACTTCACCGTCGGGCGGACGATTGGCGCCACCTCGCTCGACACCGCGTACCAGGGCCTCGAACGCGACTCGGACGGCCGCGCCTGGTCGAGCCTCGAGGATCCCGGGTCGGGTCGCGTGGTGGCCCAGTGGGTGGACGAGCGGTTCTCGCACCTCATGTGTTACACGGGGGACACGCTCTCGAACCACGACGAGCGCCGACGTGGGCTCGCCATCGAGCCCATGACGTGCGCGCCGGATGCCCTTCGCTCCGGACGGGGTCTGATCGTGCTGGAGCCGGGCCAACACTGGGAGGGAACGTGGGGAGTGCAGACGAGGTAGAGGCGATCGAGGCGGCGGCGTCCTGGGCGGGACGGGTGGCCATCGTCACGGGCTCATCGAGCGGGATCGGCGAGGAGGTGGCGCGGCGGTTCGGCGGGCTCGGCGCCTCGGTGCTCGTGAACTCGGCCCACTCGGTCGAGGCCGGGCAGGCGGTGGCCGACTCGCTCCCCGATGCCCGTTACTGCCAGGCGGACATCAGCGACGAGGCCCAGGCGCAGCGGCTGGTGGCGGTCGCGCTCGACACCTGGGGACGGGTCGACGTCCTGGTGAACAACGCGGGGAAGACGAAGGTCATCCCGCACAGCGATCTCCAGGCCGCGTCGCTCGACGTATGGCGGGAGATCTTCGCGGTCAATGTCTTCGGCACCTGGGCGGTCTCGGTGGCCGCGGTCGAGGCCCTGGGGGAGCACTCCGGATCGATCGTCAATGTGTCGTCGCTCGCCGGGTTGCGTCCCCTCGGGAGCTCCATCCCCTACGCGGCCTCCAAGGCGGCGCTCAACCACCTCACGGTGCTGCTGGCGAAGGTCCTCGGTCCCCGGGTGCGGGTGAACGCGGTCGCCCCGGGCCTGGTCGACACGCCGTGGACGGCCAGCTGGGAGGACTCGCGGCGAGCCGTGCGAGCGGCGGCGCCGATGCGGCGCTCGGGGACCCCGCCCGACATCGCCGACGCCGTCCTCTACCTGGCCGGCGCGAGCTACGTCACCGGGGAGGTCATCGCGGTCGACGGCGGCTTCGGCAAGGTGATGTAGCCGAAGCTCAGCCCGGCGTGCCGCCGCGCAGGGCCCATCGGAGGCCGGAGCACCAGAGCCGGGCCACCGGGACCACGACCGCCCGGTCCAAGAGCGGGGGGTTGGGGAGGCGCAACTCCCGCCGGGCCCAGCCCGGGAGCACGCTCACTGCTGCGGCGGCGATGACCGCGTGGCTGACCTGGTCCTGGGGCCGGCGGGCGAGGCCGCGCAGCAAGAAGTCCCGGGCGTCGATCGCTTGGACGCCGGCATAGAGCTCGGGGCGGACGCGGGCGAAGTAGGCGGCGACCTCGTCGCGCGAGCGCGGCGCCCACTCAGCACCCAGCTCGAGCGCCACCACCGCCGTCTCGGCGAAGTAGGCGTCGCACTCCTCGACGGTGAACCGGGTGGGACCGAAGCGTCGCACGGCCGCGAGGAAGCTCGCCATCTCCGCCACGTGGACCCAGGTGAGGAGCTCGGGATCGTTGGCCGAGTAGGGACGACCGTCGGGCGCGACGCCGCGCACCTTGCGGTGGACGCCGCGCACGTGCGCGATGGCGCGGCGTGCTTCCTCGGTCGTCCCGAAGGTCGTCGTGCCGACGAAGGCGGCGGTGCGGCGGAGTCGCCCGAACGGGTCGTCCTCGTACGCCGAGTGCTCGGCCACCCCGGCCATCGCCAGCGGGTGGAGCGTCTGCAGGAGGAGCGCCGCAAAGCCACCGATCACCATCGACGCCAGGTCGCCGTGCATGCGCCGCGTCACGCTGTCGGGGTGCACGAAGGCCACATCGGGGTCCATCTCGCGCGGACGCGGGCTGTCGGAGACCCCGAGGGCCCGCCGCACCCCCCGGCTGAGATCGACCCGCGCCGGGCCGGTGGCGGCCTCGATCACCCGCCACGGGGTGCGGAGCGGCCCGGAGCCGAGGGAGAGCAGCCGTTCCAAGGGGTCGGGCGCCGACATCGCACCCAGCATCGCGCGCCCGGGTCGGCCGCCCCGAGGTTCCTGCGCGGCCGGGGATGGGTAGCCTCTCGGGATGGTCCTGGAAGCCCCGCCGGCGCCACGGTTGCTCCCCGATCGGCTGTGGCCCACCACGGGCGGGTCCGGCGACGACTGGGGTGGGGGCGGCGGGGACGAGGGCGGCGGCTGGTGGGGTGAGGACCCAGAGGAGTGGGAGGCCGACGCCGACGCCCCCTACCAGCGCTCGCGGGTCCGCCGGGCGGCCACGCTGGTCACCGTGCTGGTGGTGGGGCTGGCCAGCGTCGGCGGGTTCCTGCTCCTCCTCGTCGGTTCCGCCGCGGGTCCCGAGCTGTCGTCGCGTGTGGTGTCGGTCAAGTGGGTTGGCGGCACCCGAGGCAAAGCCCCCGCATCGGCCCAGGTCGCCTTCAGCGTGACCAACACCACGCGGGTTCTGGGTGGCGCCCGCTGTGGGCTGAGCGTCTTCGCCGGCGCCGCCGAGATCGGTACGGCGACCGTGGTGGCCACGGCACCGATCGCGGTCGGCAGCACCGTGCGCGGCTCGGTGCTCGTCCCGGTCGCCGGGTCGAGCGGCTCGGGCCGCGCCACGATCGAGTGCGACCAGGAGTCAACCATCACCTCCAAGTAGTCCGGGCGCGGCCTGCTGGGCGCCGTTACCCTGGGGTCCGCGGTTCCGTCGACGAAGGAGGGCCGGTGCAACACACGGTGAAGGGCACGGTACTGCCGGTGCTCGAGGTGGAGCTCGGGCCCGGGGAGAGCGTGGTCGCCGAGGCGGGCGAGTTCTCCTGGATGACCGACAGCGTGCAGATGACGACCAACACGGGCGCCGGCATGGGCGGCAAGGGCCTGCTCGGCGCGGTCAAGCGCATGGCCAGTGGTTCGACCTTCTTCTTCACCACCTACACGGCGCAGGGAACGCCCGGGATGGTGGCCTTTGCGGCCAAGGTGCCCGGCAGCATCTTCCAGATCGAGGTCGGCCCCAACCAGGAGTACCGCGCCCACCGGCACGGCTTCCTGGCCGGAACGCCGGGCATCGAGATCTCCGTCGGTCTCCAGCAGCAGTTCCGTTCCGGCATCTTCGGCGGCGAGGGCTTCCTCCTCCAGACCATCGGCGGGACGGGTCAGGCGTGGATCGAGCTGTCGGGCGAGGTCATCGCCTACGACCTCGCTCCTGGCCAGACCATGCGGGCCCACCCCGGCCACGTGGGTCTCTTCCAGGCGTCGGTGAACTTCTCGGTCGTACGTGTTCCCGGTGTCGCCAACCGGTATCTCGGCGCGGACGGCCATCACTTCGCGGTGATGACGGGGCCGGGCCGGATCTGGCTGCAGTCGATGCCTGTCCCGATCCTGGCGGGTGCGCTCTCGCCCTACGTGGCCGGCGAGTCGCATCCGGTCGAGGCCGGGGCCATCGGCGGTACGGTCGCCGGAGCGCTCGGCAACCTCTTCGGCAACAAGTAGCCAGCGCGTCCCGGGGGCGCCGGCCCCGGAGGTCCGTGCGGTCAGCCGGTGAGGTCGCTGGCCTGGACCGGGGCGGCTCCGAACCGTCGCAGTGCCGAGAGCGATGGGGCCGGCTCGGGGGGTGGGACCGCGGGAGGGGCGCTCGGCTCGAACCCCTCGGCGCTCGGTGGGCCGGGTTGGACGTGCATGGCGGCGTGCAGCTCGGTGCCGGCGAGCCAATTGGCGACCGGACCCTTCTCGCAGATGAGCACGAGATACCCGCCACCCGCCGAAATCGACCGCCACACATTGGACAGCGCCCCGACGGCGTCGGCATCGATGCCCGTGAGGGAGCGCAGGTCGATGACGAAGCAGCCCCGGGGCTCTCTCCACCGCATCCGGTCCGCGTGGGCCAACAGGGCCGGGATCGCACTGGCGTCGAGGTCCCCGCAGACCGTCAACACCCCCGCGAAGCCGTCGACGCCGAGCGCGATGGAGCACCGAGCCGGCTCGGGATCGGCTGCCTCCCGGCGGAGCGCCGAGGTGCCGAGCCAGGACTTGCGGAGTCGGGACAGCCGCCGCGGGATTGGTTCAAGGAGCGCAGTCATCGGTCGGTCGTCTCTTCCGGAGCATGGTCTCGCCGGACCCCCGGCGCGTGTGTCGATCCGCTGGTTGCATACCCGATCCGGGGTCGTTCGTAACGTGTCCGAAGGGTCCGTCGGGGCCGACCGCACGCGGGCGGACAAGACTCGGGCGAGTCCTGCCCCCCGCTGGACCGAGGTGCCGATGCCCAGCAGCCGACGAGTGGAGTGGTCCGGCCCATGCCCCCGACGGTGGGCGACGCCGGTGGCTGTCCTGGCCACCCTGGTGGCGGGCGCCGCGGTCATCATCGGTCCGACGGCGAGCGCCGGACCGATGATGATGGAGCCGCCGGCTCGGCCCCCGGTCGTCTCGGCGATCCCCCTTGGGCACGCGGGGAGATTCCTGACCGCGGCGACCGGACAGGTCGCCATCCTGCACGGTCTCAACATGGTCTCCAAGGTGGTGCCGTACGAGCCGGCGGCGGCCGGATTCGGCGCGCAGGCGGCGCGCTCGTTGGCGGCGAGCGGCTTCGACGTGGTCCGGCTGGGCGTCATCTACGCGGCCCTCGAGCCGCGGCCGGGCGTGTTCTCGGCTCGCTACCTCGCCTCGATCGAGCACACCGTGGCGACGCTGGCCGGCCAGGGCGTGTACTCCCTCCTCGACTTCCACCAGGACCAGCTGAGTGTGGGTTTCGGGGGCGAGGGTTTCCCGGCCTGGTCGGTGGAGACCGGCGGCATCCCGGTCCGGCCGTCCACCTTCCCGTCCGGCTACCTCTCGAACGGCGCGCTGGCGGCCGCCTTCGACAACTTCTGGGCGGACCGCGCCGGACCGGGCGGGGTCGGCCTGCAGCAGCGCTACGCCCAAGCCTGGCGGTACGTTGCCGCCCGTTTCGCCGGTGACCCGTCCGTGCTCGGCTACGACCTGTTCAACGAGCCGTGGCCGGCGAACGCCACCGATGCGCAGCTCGGCGCGTTCTACTCGCGAGTGATCTCGGCCATCCGGACGGTCGACCGCACACACCTGATCTTCTACGAGCCCTACCTGCTGTTCAACTTCGGGCAGCAGACGACGCTCCCGCACTTTTCGGACCGAAAGCTCGGTCTGTCGTTCCACGACTACTGCCTCGACAACACGGTGAGTCATGCGGCCGAGTGCGCCGCGGTGGAGGAGCGACCAGTCGAGAACGCGCTCGAGCGCGCCGGGACGACCGGCAGCGCCCTCGTCGAGACCGAGTTCGGGGCCACCGACGATCTGGCCGACCTCGCCCGGGTGGAGGGGATCGCCGACGCGCACGGGATCAGCTGGATCGAGTGGGCCTACTGCGGCTGCGACGATCCGACCGGCAGCGTCCCGCCGTCGATCGAGGGCCTGGTCGCCAACCCCTCGCTCCCCGCCACGGGCGCCAACGTCGACGCGGCCAAGCTGGCCGTTTTGAGCGAGCCGTACCCGCGGCTCACGTCGGGCACACCGCTGCGGTACGCGTTCGACCACGCGACCCGAACCATGCGATACACGTACTCGGTGGTCGGCCCCGGGGGGAAGCGGTTCGGTGCCGGGGCCTGCACGGCCATCGTGGTGCCTGCCGCCCAGTACCAGAGCGGCTACGGGGTCACGGTGGCCGGTGCGCGGGTCACCTCACCGGCCCGTGCCGGCGTGCTCACCCTGGCCCAGTCGGGCGCAAGCCAACCCCGATCGACGGTCAGCGTCGAGATCCGTCCGGTCGCCCTCGGCCACACCTCGGTGCCCCAACCGAGTGCGATCGCGGCATGCACGTGATCCGGGAAGGTCCGGGCGGGCGATAGTCGTCCGCTTGGCGCAGGCCCCCTTTGGGCAATAATCCAGCTGATGACCGCATTCGAGCCTCGAGACGGGACAGCGGATCCCCTGCGCGTCTCCGACGCCGAGCGCAACGCCGCCGCCGAGCGACTCAATCAGTTCTTCGGCGAAGGCCGCCTGAACCTCGACGAATTCTCGTCTCGTCTGGACGAGGTGTACGCGGCACGCACCGACGTCGAGCTGGACGGCGCATTTCGAGGGTTGCCGAGACCCTCGACGCCGCCACCGCCGCGGGACTCAAGACGATGGGACTGGCGGGCCAGGGCCAACCGCATCGTCAGGGTGTCGACGCCCGCGATCACCTGCACCGCCATCTGGGCGATGACCGGACACGGTAACTTCTGGCCCGAGTGGGTCTGGTTCGGCACAGGGGTCGCGGTGCTGGGTGGGCTGCGTACGCACAGACGACACCCCGAGCAGCTTCCGAAGGGGGTCGAGGCAGCCCGATTACCTCCGGGGCCAGCCGTTCCCGGCCGACGAATGGTCCTGACCGCGGTGTTCGTGGACATCGTCGACTCCACCGAAAAGGCGGCCGCGCTGGGCGACCGCCGGTGGCGAGAACTGATCGACCGCTTCGGGCAACAAGTCGACGGCCAACTGCTCGCCCATCACGGCCGAAAGCTCTTCACCAAGGGGGACGAGGTCGTGACCACTTTCCGTTCTCCGGGTGACGCCATCCGGTTTGCCGGCGCCCTGCGCGCCGCCATTCGCCCCCTAGACCTCGAGGTTCGCGCGGGCATCCACACCGGCGAAGTGGAGGGTCGCAAGAGCGACCTGAGCGGGATCACGCTGCACGTCGGTCAGCGGGTGTCGGCAACCGCGGCGCCGGGCGAGATTCTCGTTTCTTCGACGGTGCGCGACCTGGCGCTGGGCTCTGGCATCGTGTTCACCGATCGCGGTGAGCACGAGCTTCGAGGGCTGCCCGGAACCTGGCATCTCTATGCGGTGGCGGTCGGCGACGATTCCGGCGCTTGAAGGACTTCACCGCGCGCGGCGTCCCTGACCCGGGGACGATGTCGACCGAGCCGGTCACCCATCCAAAGCCCATCACGGCGAGCTCCGCCCTTTCCCGCCACTCCCCACAAGCAAGGAGCTCGCCATGAGCGAAGTCATCGTCGTCATCGGAGCAGGATCGATCGGTCAGGCAATCGCCTGACGCGTCAGCGCCGGAAAGCACGTCGTGCTGGCCGACCTGCACCGCAACAACGCGGACGCCGCGGCCGGGGTCATGCGCAACGCCGGATTCGACGTGAGCACAGCGGCCGTCAACGTCTCCTCGCGCGAATCCGTTCACGAGCTCGTCGAGACGGCCACATCCTTCGGCAACGTCACCGGCGTCATCCACGCCGCCGGCGTCTCACCCAGCCAGGCACGCCCGGCCGCCATCCTCGCAGTCGACCTGTACGGAACCGCGCTCGTGCTCGAGGAGTTCGGCAACGTCATCGCACGCGGTGGCGCCGGGGTGGTGATCGCCTCGCAGTCCGGCCACCGCCTGGGAGCCCTGACCGCGGACCAGAACGCCGCGCTGGCGACCACACCAGCTGACGAGCTGCTGGAGCTACCGATGCTGGCGCCCGACCAGGTGACCGACTCGCTCCGCGCCTACCAGCTGGCCAAGCGGGGAAACTCCTTGCGGGTGATGGCCGAGGCCGTTCGGTGGGGCGAGCGGGGCGCCCGGATCAACACGATCAGCCCCGGCATCATCATCACCCCACTCGCGCGAGACGAGCTGACCGGCTCTCGCGGTGAGGGATACCGCCGCATGATCGAGCTGTGCCCGGCGGGGCGCGCCGGCACTCCGGACGAGGTCGGGACAATCGGCGCGCTGCTCATGGGTCCCGACGGCGCGTTCATCACCGGCAGTGACTTCCTCATTGACGGCGGCGTCACCGCGTCCTACTTCTACGGCGAACTCGCCTCACAGTAACGCTTTCAGTGCTCGCGCCTACGCCACAATGGGAAGTCTCCCAACCAAGGGTGACTGGCTCCTTGAGCTTGATGTCTGGGGGACGCGGGCGGATCGCGCATTGCTCGCGTGAAACGGTCCTGCTGCTAGAGACCTAGCGAAATCGCCCCCACCACCTGGTGAACGATCGACCGCCCCCGGGGCAAGTCTCCGAGACGGTCGTCCTCGCCGTGTGCATGATAAGGAGTAGTGGAAGGCCCTCCTGCTCCCTCCGAGAGAACGGGGGGTCAGCGTGGAACGGACAAGGGGATGAGCATGGTCGACCAGATGGCCCCGATCGGGGCGCGTTCGATCGGGGCGCGGGTCCTGCGCTCGGAGGACCCGCGCATCCTGACCGGTCGGGGTCGCTACGTCGACGACGTCGTCCTGCCCGGGATGCTGCACGCGGCGTTCCTGCGCAGCTACGTGCCTCATGGTCGGCTCCGTTCGGTGGACCTGGAGGAGGCCCGGCAGCTCGAAGGGGTGGTGGCGGTGTATTCGGGCGAGGACATCGCCCGGCTGACGCAGCCGGCGACGGCCGGATCGGCCATCGGCATCAACCTGATGCCGGGCCTTCGATCACCGTCTTTCTACGCGCTGGCCACCGACAAGGTCCGCTACGTGGGGGATCCGATCGCCTTGGTGATCGCCCAGGACCGGTACATCGCCGAGGACGCCCTCGAGCTCATCGTCGAGGACATCGAGACGCTCGCGCCGATCGTCACCTACGAGGACGCCCTCGACCCGTCGAAGCCGCGGGTGTGGGACGAATTCGAGGACAACCTGGCGCTCACCGGCGAAATGGCGGTCGGGGACGTCGCCGGGGCCTTCGCCAAGGCGGACCGGGTGGTCCGGGCGACCTTGTTCGTCCACCGTCACCAACCGGTCCCGATGGAGTGCCGTGGCCTGGTGGCGTCCTGGGACGTCGCCAACGAGCATCTGACGATCCACTCCTCGACGCAGTCTCCGCACATGCTCCGCCTCTTGTTGCCGCCCCAAATCGGCGTGCCGATGGAGAAGATCCGTGTCTTGGCGGCCGACGTCGGAGGAGGGTTCGGCCTGAAGAACGGCGTCTCGAGGGAGGAGGTGGCGGTCGCCGCCGCCTCGATCGACCTGGGTCGGCCGGTCAAGTGGATCGAGGACCGCCGCGAGCACTTGACCACCGGAGGTCAGGCCCGCGAGGAGATGGCCGACCTCGAGGCCGCGGTCACGGCCGATGGGGTCCTCCTCGGTGTCCGCATGGAGGTGAAGCTGAATATGGGCGCGTATCCCGGTGACCCCTTCCCGGGTGCGCTGTTCGTCGGATCCATCAGCGGCGGGTTCCAAGGCCCGACCCGCATCGAGGGGCTCTCGGCCACCCATCGGGCGCTGTTCAGCAACAAGGCCACCTATGTCTCCTACCGGGGACCCTGGGCGTCGGCGGACTTCATGCGCGAGCGACTGCTCGACATCGTGGCCCGCGAGCTCGACATCGACCCTCTCGAGGTGCGGCGGCGCAACTACGTCGAGCGCGGTCAACCGCCGCTCGCGATGCTGACCGGCCAACCGTTCGAATCG
>Ga0209415_10009508_pt1 | contig 16695 bp, 11 predicted proteins | sample PeaSoiSIISIP2007_FD_187696 | JGI IMG/M metagenome (GOLD analysis project Ga0209415, IMG submission 187696) | Peat soil microbial communities from Weissenstadt, Germany - SII-SIP-2007 (SPAdes) (version 2) | ecosystem: Environmental > Terrestrial > Soil > Wetlands > Peat | place: Germany... | reverse complement strand
GAGCCGGTCCGGATCCAGCCGGAGTGGGACAGCCACCGTCCGCTGGCGTGTCTTTCGGAGGCCGAGTTCGTCTGCCCGCGCGAATTGGCCTCCCGGCTGATGCATCTGCTGGGGCCGGAGTGGCCGTACCGCGCGTGATCCCGAGCGGATATCGAGTGTTGGCAGGTGAAATCCGGAACGGCCCCCGCTTTCGGGTCCTTGGGGCATACCGGGGCGCCTGCCCCACCAAGCACCTACAGCCCGGCGTTGCGCGCCGCCACGCGCGCCAGGCTGGACCAGTCGAGATCGGCCTGGCCGTTGGCCACGGCTGATAGAAGATGGTCTCGAACCAGGCTGGCCAGGGGCATGGGGGCCGCGCATTCCTGGGCGGTCTCCAGCACCAGGCGCACGTCCTTCAGGCCCAGCGTCAGCGCGAATCCGGCGGGCGTAAACTGCTCATCGGCCATGATGCGGCCGTAGTTCGCATACACCGGCGATGCGAATAGCGCGCTCACCGTGTCCAGGAAAAGATGCGGATCGACTCCCGCTTTCCGCAGCGTGGCGAGGGCTTCGGCAAACGCCTCGAGCATGGCGGCGATCATGAAATTGCCGCACAGTTTAACGGCATTGGCCTGCCACGGCTCGGCGCCGGCAACGAAGGTCTGGCGGCCGACCGCGTCGAACACGGGGCGAAAATGCTCGACCAGCTCGGGCCGGCCGGCGGCCACCACAATCAATTTCTTGGCCTCGGCGGCATCGGGCCGGCCGAAAACACAAGCGCTGGCAAAGCCCTGGCTGCGGCTCGCGTGCTCAGCCGCCAGCCGCCGCGCCATCGCGGTGCTGATGGTGCTGCAGGAGAAGTGAGTGCCGGCCAGTGTGGAAGCCACGCCGTCGCGGCCGAATACCACTTCTTCCACGGCAGAGTCGTCGGCCAGCATGGTGAGAACGGCCTCGCAGCCCCGGCTGGCTTCGGCGGGCGATTCGGCGATGCGCGCGCCATCGCCCGAGAGCGCTTCGGATTTCTCTCGGGTGCGGTTGCAGACGGTTACTTCGTGGCCGGCGCGAAGCAGATTGCGCGCCATGGCGGAGCCCATGCGGCCCAGTCCGACGAATGCAAGTTTCATGACTCCAGGATAGACGCAGGGGACAGGAGTCCGGTGGCTTATGCGGAAAACCCCTACTCACCCCGCGAAGCCGGAACCGAAGGAAACCGTATCCTTGACGCGGAGGCGCAGAGGACGCGGAGGAAGACGCGGAGATTTAGCCACGGTGCCCGTGGCGGAATGAGAAGGGAAACTTGGTGGGAGCGGCCGCGCGGCTCGGGGAACGCCCGCTGAAAGCCGGCGGCAGCCAGGATTGGCGCCAGGATTGGCTGCCCCGCACGGCCTCATTCATAAGCTGCCCAACACGCATCGGTATCAGGTCAGCGAGAAAGGCCGTTTCATTCTCAACGCCATTCTCTCTGCTCATCGCGCCACCGTCCGTCAGTTCATGGCCCCTGCCGCTTGAAGAAAATCTTCTCAAGGAGGAAAGAAATGGAGCTACTGTAATACAAGCAGCCTCAGAATCAGTGGTTGTCCAGGTGGGAGTTACGGGATAACCATCACCGGGGCGCGCCAGAAGTTGAACTTCTGCCCGGTGGGATCGAGCACGTTGACCTGGCAATCGTATTTGCCGGGCTGCAGCTTGGCTAGCGGGACGCTGAAGCGCAGCGGAACCGCCTTGGATTTCGTATTGAGGCCGTCGCTCACCTGCAGCGGCGCGGTTTCGAAGGCCTTCGTCTTGCCGCGGTAGAAGCTCACGCTGGCCACCAGCGGCTGAGTGGTGTCGGCGGTGGGCTCGTAGGCTTCCAGGTAGACGTACATCTCCTGATCCTTCTTGAACACGCGGGTGATGCTGGGGACCAGCCTCTGGCCGCCCTGCACCAGGGGATTGGCTTCGAGCAGCTTCTTGTCCTTTTCCGCGCTGAATACCGCGCTGTTGAGGTCCGTCCGCTGGCTGCTCAAGACTACGGAGCTGATGGGCAGCAGCTTCTGGTCGGTGGTGAGATCGGGCACGGTGAACGGGTGGTCGAAGGTGCCCATCTTGCCGGTCTCGTTGTCGCGCGCCAGGAACTTGATGTTGTAGACGCCGGGCGGAAGGGTGAATCCGGTGTCATACGCCAAGGGGCTCTTGGCGAGTTGCGCGGCGGTCTCTCCTTTGAGTTTGACATCGATGGTGTCGCGGACGTTCTGCACGATGGCGCCCTTCGAATTCTTGACCTGGCCGATGAACTCGATGCGGGTGGTCTCCGCGCCGCCGGCCGTCTTGGCCAGCGCCAGCTCGCTTCCCGGAATCTTCACCGATACCGGAACGAAATACCGGTCGCGCGCCAGGCGGAAGTAATCGATCTCCATGGTGATATCGATGTCGGTCACGGGGTCGGCCAGCATCAGGGCCTCGGAAAGCTGGCGCTCGCGATCGGTCGAGGTGAACTTGCTGAAGTCCTTGTTGGCGTAGTAGCCGGCGCGGTATTCGATGGGTTTGCCGGGCTTCGCGGTCGAGGTGCTGTTGAGCGCGATCTTGATGCGGCGGAAGTGGCCGTCGAGCGCGGAGTTGGTGGAGTAGTAGCCGACGATGTAGTAGCTGGAAATATCCTTCTGCGCCTGGATAATTCCCATCGACAGGTCGTTGTTATCGAGCAGCGCCTTGCCGCCGGTGTCTTCGGCCAGCGTGAACAGGGTTTCCTGCTGACCCTGGAAATTGCTGGTGGCGGATCGCGCGGAACTGCCCGAGTACATGCCCTGGCCGCCCGGCGAGCCCTTGGTGGCGTCACCCAGCGGGGCCGAGGCAACCAGCCCGCGCGCGTCGATGGTGTAGATGGACACGTTGGAGCGGATGGCGGCGTTGATGGTGGCCTGCATCTGCGCCTGGTTGTCGGCGCTCTTGGTGATGCCGCTGGTGAAATAAACCAGCGCCTTCTTCTCATTCAGGGTGGCCAGCATCTTGACCGCGGTCTCGAGGGCGGACAACTGGCGGTCGGTATTGAAGAGATTGAACTCGGTGTCGTCCTGAGTGAAGGCCGCGCCGGTATCGGAGGTGCTGTCGTCGGCGCTGGCCACGTCAAAGCCCTGGCCTTCGCCGATGGTCAGGTTCTTGATGTCCTTGCTCAACTGATCGCGATCGTCGGTGAAGTCCTCGACCACCTTGATGTCGCTGGAGAAGGTCATGATGGCCATCAGGTCCGACTGCGTCATGTCGGTCTTGATGAACTTCAAGGCGTGCGTCTGGGCGCGGATCTGGTCGGGAATCGGCATGGAGGTCAGGTCGAAGAACATGACCATGAGGCGGCGATCCTTGTATTTGAGGTCGCCGGACCTCTCGGGCGCGATGGCGTTGGTGACCACGGCCTTGATGGTGGCGGGCTCCGCGGGTTTGGCTTCCTCTTTTTTAGGCGCGGGACGCGGCGTCAATTCCTGGGGCTGGGGCGTGGTTTCCAACTCCTGGAAGTCGCAAATCTTGATCTCCTGCGGCTTGCCGTCTTCGGTGACGGAGAAATCCTTGGCCTTGAGGCCCTTGATCGGGTTGCCGTCCTTGTCCTTGACGACGACGGTCTCGATGATCAGGGTGGCATTGGCTTCGAATTTGAATCCGCCCTTGGTGCTGAGGGGAGCGTTGGTCTGCTGCTGCGCGGGCTGCGGCGGGCGCTGGGGCGTCTGCGGCAACGCGGTAGCGACAAGAAGCCAAGCGAGGAATGTGGCAGTGATCGATCGCATATTTTTAGAAGTGGAATGTCATTTCTTAGAAATGAAATCTCAGGGTTGCGTTAAAGCTCCGCATGGCGCCCACGCTGGTGGGGAATCCGAATTGAGCGTTGCCCACCGTGGTGTTCCAATTGGTGACCACCGGGTGGTTGAGCATGTTGGTCGAGTCGAAGCGGATGTCGACGTTCTTGCGCTCACCCAGCCGGAAGGTCCGGCCGGCCGAAGCATTGAGGCTGAATTGTCCGGGGCCGGTGATGATGTTCCTGCCGGCATCGCCCCATTCGCCCGCGCCGGGGACCGCGAAAGCCAAGGGATTGAGGTTGGAGCCGGCGATGGTGTTGGTATAGATCGAGAGGCCGGTCAGGTTGGGCCGCAGCGTCCCGGTGATGCCGGTGCCGCGCGTGGTGGAGGGAACGATGGCGCTCAACGGCAGGCCGGTGCCGACCCCCAGATTGGTGGTGATGGTCCAATCTTTGAGCAGGGTGCCCTTCCAGCCGTTCAACAGGGTTCCGCCGCGCGTGCCGACGCCGGTGCTGTACTGCATTTGCATGTTGACGCGCTGGCGCTGGTCATAGCTGGAGCGCGAGCGCTCGGCGGCCAGGTCGAGCCAGTTCTGGGCGATGCCGCCACCACCGCCGCCGCGTCCACCGACGCCTGCGGCGTCATCGATGGCGTGCGCGTAGATGTACATCAGGTTTCCGGAGAAGCCGCTGCGGAAGCGGCGCTGCAACTGCGCGGACCCGGAGTTGTAACTGGAATTGGCGAACGTGGTCTGGTATTGATAGCCCGCGGGTCCGGAGGGTGCATTGACGGTGCCGGTAGGGTAGGTGTTGGGCAGGAACGTCTGCGGCTGGTGCGTGCCCTTGTTGCCGTTATACGCGAAAGTGGCGACCAGCGCGGCCTTCAGACTCTGCTGCACTGAAACCTGCCACGCCTGCACGTACCCCAGGCGGAAATCGGGATCGACGGCATAGGTGTTGCTGACGGTCAAACTTGCGGCGGACTGCTTGCAGTATGCCGGCAGCGGGCTTTGACCAGGCGGACATGTGAGGATGTTTTGCACGGTGAGCAGATTGGCGTTGGCCGCCGTGAAGGTGTAGGAGAGCGGCGACTGTTGCGCCATCAGGCTCGCGTAGCCCTGATAGACCGAGGTGTTGAAGTAAATGCCGTAGCCGGCGTTGATTCTCGTGGAATGCTTGGTGAAGGGCCGGTAAGCGACGCCGAAGCGCGGTTGAAACTCATGCCAGTCGGAATGCAGCAGCGAGCCGTTCGAAGGGCACGGCTCACCGTACTTCGGGTTGGCGATGGCAGTGGCACAGATCGCCGCCGCCGCAGAGAAATCCGCCCCAGTGTTCAAGTTCACCAGCCGCCCGTACTTTTCGTTGGCCGGAACCTGGTAGTCCCAACGGAGGCCGTAGTTCAGGCTCACCTTGGTGGTGATGCGCCAGTCGTCGTTGACCAGGAGGTCGAACCAGTCGGCGCGGAAGTACTTATCGGCGTTGCCGTAGGCGATGGACGCGGTGTCCGGGTAGCCCAGCAGAAAATCGGCGAGGTCGTAGCCCGTGCCGGTAGCGGTCAAGCCGTTGGCCAGGGGGTTAGCGGTCAGCGTCCCGTTGAAGACGAATTGCCCGCGGGCGTTTTGTTCCGCGAACTGGTTGAACTGCTGCCGGCGGAAATCGCCGCCGAAGGTGATGTTGTGCAGTCCCTTGATGAAGATGAAGCTGTCGCCCACCGCGCTGGTCTGGTTGTGATTGCGCGAGTACTGCCCGTCGCCGAGCCCGGTGATTCCGCTGCCCTGAAAGGAAAGGCTGGGCGGCCCGTAAAACTGGGATGCCTGATCGTTGCCGGCGATGCCCGCGAGGCCTGACACATTGGTGTTATTGGCCACGAAGTACGGCGTGGCATTGGTCGCCGACCGGCTGAACTGATACCGCAGATTGCTGATCAGGCGCGTGGTGAAGTGGTAAGACCAGTTGATGTTGGCATTGATGCCCGTCATCGCGGTGCTGTCGGTGAAGGGCTGGCACGCCGACGCACCGTTGCACGCTTGGAACAGGCTATAGGGACTTGAGGTGTTGGAGCGCTGATAGCTGAAACCGCCGGAAATCTGGTTCTTGGCGTTGATGGTTTCGCTGATGCGCGTGTTGATGTTGTCCTGATTGGTGATGCCCACGATGGGAGCCTGGTAGTTGTAGCGGGTACTCCCGGTGAAGTTCGGCGCCGGATAGTATTTCAACAGGTTCAGATATGGTGAATTGGTCGGATCGAGCCGGGATTGGGGAATCATGTTGTTGGGGAATGCCGCTCCGTTGTTTTGGGGGTCGAAGATGGTCACGGGAGTTCCCTGCTGATTGACGGCCTTGGAGAAGTCCCCGCCGAGCTCCGCCGCTGTGGGCACCAAGCCGGTAACGGTGTTCCCGTTGCGGTTGCGCGTCAACTGGTAGTTCAGGGTGAAGGTGGTGTGCTGCCCGCTGAGCAGATGCGGAATCTTGAGAGGCCCGCCGATCATGGCCGTCATGCGCGACTTGGCATACGCCGCCTTGGCTGTATTCTGGCCGGTGAGTGAGTAGCTCTTGGCGTCCAGGGCCGAGTTGTCCAGGATGAAAGCCAGGTTGCCGGTGTAGGTCATGCGGCGATCCCGGCGGCCATTGCCGAAGGAGTTCGGGTTGCCGCGGCCACCGCGGCCGCCACGATCGCCGCCGCGCCCGCCGCCAGGACCGCCGCGTCCGCCGCCGGGGAAGCCTCCGCCAAATCCGCCGCGGCCTCCTCCACCGCCGCCGGCCATTGCCATTCCGCCGCCGCCACGTCCGCCGCCACCGCCTCCGGGACCGCCGCCTCCGGGGCCGCCGCGGCCACCGCCGCCGAGACCGGTGTCACCACCCGGGCCGCCGGGGCCGTTCATGCCGAAATCGCCGCCGGGACCGCCGGGGCCGAATCCACCCATGCCGCCGCGGCCACCCATCCAGTCATTCTGTTGCGGCATGTCGAGCCCGGAGCTGACGCTGCCATTCACTACGAGCGCGTCAGTTGCGCTCTGGTTGAGATCGCCTCCCGAGTTGAAGCCGGTGTCGGCCGCGGCTCCGGTTGCGGGCTCCGCTGCGTCGCCGGACTGGGTCACGGCCAAGCGCTGAAAACCGTTGTTCTGCGCCACCGCCTGCCGCAAAGACGGACGGCCGTTGGTGGAGTTCTGAGTTCCGCGGCCTCCGCTGTTGGCGGCAGGCTTGGCTGCCGCCGCAGCGGGCGCTGGAGCTGGGGTATTGGGTTTTGCCGCAGCGGCTGCGGTCGGGGTGGTTGGCGCCGGCGTGGTGGTAGCTGCGGCCGGAGCGGGTGCCGCCGGTGTGGGGGGAGGCGCCGAGGCAGCCGCGAGGGCCGCCTTCAAGGACGCGGCCGTCTGCAGCTTCAATTCCCATTGCGGGCTCGGCGCCTGAGCGTCGATGCCCACCTCTCTACTGAGCTTGTCGAAACCCAGCATCTCCACTTGGATGGTCCATACGCCGTCGGCCAGGTCGGGGAACGAATAGGTCCCCTGCTCGTCGGTGGTGGTGACGATCTTCTTGTCGCCCTGAATGGCGGTTACGGTGGCGCCGGGGATCGGTAGTCCGCCGGATTTCACGACTCCGTGCTGTTCCGAGGCAACCAGCCCGGTCACGGCAATACAGGCCGCCAAAAGGCGTCCCAAAGTGGTGTAAATGCGGTTTACGGCCATGTAAGGTATCTAACTAGGCGCAGGGGAGGGTGCCAACGTTACGGCTGAACGGGCTTGGGCCCGGCGAAAATGCTGCAAATAATAGTGGAACTCTTTGAAAAAAGGGCGGAAACGGACCGCGGCGGGCGAGCCGTGGACCGCGCAGCGCAATGAGAGAGGGCTATGGCTGTGCAAGATGCCGGGATATACTGGCGGTAGGCGTGATGGAAGCAAGGGGAGTCTCAAATACGGTTGCTTTCGACCGGCGGCAGATCTATCGGCCGTTTCTGGAACGCCTGGGTCCGATCGGATCGCCCCGGACCCTGGAGGAGCATGACTGGATTGTGCCTCCCAAGCACGATCCTCGTGATTTTACCCAACCTCCGATTCACGAGGTCTTCGCGGACTCCGCCGAGTTGACCCGCGGCATGCAGATGGCGCTGGTTGGTGGAACTGGTTCCGGTAAGACTACCGAACTGCTGCTGACTCACCGGCTCCTGGGCCGTCATGCGGACGCGGTGAACGAATACCTGGACCTGGCTGAGGTGACGGACCTTAATGAGGCCAATCCTGGGGCGATCCTGGCGGCGATCGGGATGCGACTCTATGCGCGGCTGAAGAAGGCGCAGAAACAAAAGGTCAGTTCTGCTCACGAGAAACTACAGGTCTTGGCGTTTGGCAAAACGGAATGGTGGCGGGATCCCCCGGACTACGACGACGGTGACTCGGGCTTCCGCGTGGATATTCCAGGCGTGATGAAACGGCGCTTCCCGGCACTTCGGCGCGAGGTCCAGGAGGTCCGCGGCCTGCTTCTCGAGATTGCTTCGCCGTTGTTACGACGAGACGCCCAAATCACGACACTGATCGATGGATTAGACCGCCTGATCATGCCGGAGCGGTTCCGCCAATTCGCCGAACAGGATCTCCGGGCTCTCCGTGGCACTCAAATATCGGCAGTTGTCGCGGCTCCCCTGCTGCTCTGGTACGACAAGAGCCAGTTTCTAGCCGATCATTTTGACCTGGTCCGGCATTTGCCCGCAGTGCTTTTTGATCCGGAGGAGTCGGATTTTCTGAAGTCGGTACTCTTGCGCCGCGGGGCCACCGAACTGATGGACGAACCTGAGGTGACCGAGATCTGCCGGTTCTCGGGCGGCGTCTTGCGAGATCTGCTTACGTTGACACAATCCGCTGCCACATCGGCTTACAGGGAAGATGAGGACCGCATCGGCCGGGATCACGTCCGGACCGCAGTCCTCCAACTCGGAAGACGATATTGGATCGGCCTGGGCTCCCAAATCGGCCCAATCCGACGTCTCATCAATAAAAAGGAGTTCTCGCCAGACAACCCCGCTGCGCGGGAACTGCTGGTCAATCGTCAGGTTCTCGAGTACTGCAGGCGAGGACGCGATTTCTTTGCCGTACATCCCGCGCTCGCTGAAGTGCTGGCCGAGACCGTATGATTGGAGTCTCCACGACCACGGCGTTCCGGCTGGTTCGGAGATTGGGCGCCGGTGAAGGAAGCCCCGCGATGTGCCTGCTCATCTGCGACGAAGCGGAGCAACCGGCGGTCGAAGCCGATTTATTGGCTGAGCTGGACGTCCAACTGGGGATCGAGCTGCGAGTCGTCAAGGCGTCACGGTTGCACGATGCCGACCAAGCGTTGGGCCTCGATACGCCGGGTCCTGTCCATGTCCTCCATATCGATCGCTGGTCGCCCCGACTGGTAAACGCCCTGGATTTGCACATCGTCCGGCTGGAACGAACTGGGGCACAGTTTTTGTTTTTGGCATCTCCGGAATTGGCCGAGCGTCTTTTGAAACACGCCCCGAACTTCCGTAACCGGCTTACCGACATCGCTCGAATCGTGCCTGATAACCCATACGGAGACTAGGCGCATTGAACCCCGAACAGGAACTCCTGCAACTGGCTCGCGCCCGGGACGACGAGTGGGAAGTCCGCCTCGCGCAGATGCCGTTGGATCACCCCAGCCAAGTTCGCATTCAACTTCGCAAGTACCTAGCCGACCAGGCAGATCGCGGCCGGCTCAGGCGCTCCGACGAACGTATCGTGCAACTCGAGAGGTTGCCGGGAGGGCTCGAAGAGCTTGCCTGCCATGGCGCGGAGTTTACCTCGGGCGCGCGGCTGGAGTTTACGGTGCGAGTTGAAGAGAGGCAGACTGGCTGGGTCATGAAGCAATTCCACTTTCACCTGTTTCTTCGGTCGTCGAGCAAAATTGAGATGGTTCGCATTCATCTGAAGCCCCAGAGCTGGCACGATCCGCTACGCATTCCCCGCTGTCATCTGCATGTGGACAGGAGTGATGCACACGTGCCGTTTCCCATCATGCATCCCCGGTTAATCCTGCCCCTGATCTGCGAGCACATAGAGCCGGACTTCGGTCTCTGACGGTCTCTGACGGGCGAGCGGCGGGCCCCCGAACCTGATAGGCTGACTCGATGGCCGATCGGGAACTCGCGTTCAGCGGAGACATTCTCTCGGATGAGCAGTTGCAGTCGCTCGAAGCAGGCAAGATTGCCTGCCCCACGGGCCGGGTAAGCTTTTCATCGGCTTTGGTCCGGGATCCGATGGAAACAGACGACAGAAACCGGTCGTCTGTCCCGTCTGTCCCACCTGCTGGACGAGGGCGCACCGCCGGGGATAGAATTGACGGCAAATGAAGCCATTCGTCCTCTTTGCCGCGGGCGCCGCCCTGCTGGCCTTCTTCGCCTTCAGCCTGGCACAGAATCAGCCCGCGCGCCCCGCGGCCGGCGCGCCGGCGCCGCAGGCCGCCCTGCGCATCACTTTCGGCGAACGGCAGGACCGCGAAACCGATTACTCCGGCTCGCTCACCCTGAGCGACGGGCGCGTGACCGAGTTGATTCCCTGGCGCTTCTTCGGCGAGGACCGTCTGGACGGCGTCAACGCCTGGAAGCTGTTCCTTCGCCGCGCGAACATGGAGAACCAGCCCGACCAGCCGCGTCCGCTCTCGAACCTCGGGCAGACCCCCAACATCGTGCCCAAAGGCGTGTCGGCGGTGTTGGACGCCCCCGCTACCGCCGATGCCACCATTCGGACCCAGCGCGGCGCCTACACCTTCCGTCTGGATGCCTTGCGCGGCGGCCGCGTGCTCCAGTTCGAAGAGGGCGATGTCACCGTGCAGTCCGTGCCGGCGCCCGTCCGAATCACCGCGGCGCGCCCGCCCAATGTAATCGCGGAGCATGACTATCCTTCCTTGTCGATGGCCCCGGGCGGTGCGGCGTGGGTGGCGTGGCAGGTCTACGAGAATGGCGGCGACCGTGTGCTGGCGTCGCATTCCGAGTTGACGCCCAACGGGCCCGCCTGGTCCGCCGCCGAGCCGCTCACCCCTGCCGGGCAGGACATCTTCCGCACGGCCACCGCGCAGGATGCGCGCGGGCGCGTGTGGGTGGTGTGGTCCGAGCGCGAGGGCGAAGCCTGGAACCTGGTGGCTCGCACGCACGACGGCTCGGCGTGGGGCGCGCCGCGGAAACTCACCAACGGCAACGGGCCGAACTTCTTCCACAGACTGGTTCGCGACCGCGCGGGCAACCTGCACCTGGTGTGGGTGGCCCACCCCGGCGCCGAGTCGCACGTCATGTGGAGCAAACTCGCGGGCGACACCTGGAGCGCGCCCCAGGAAATCAGCGGCGCCAACGCCTGGATGCCCGACGCGGCGGCCGATTCGCAGGGCAACCTGTGGGTGGCGTGGGACAGCTATCGCACCGGCAACTACGGCATCTTCCTGCGCCGGATCGGCGTGGACGGGGTCGTTGGAGAGATCACGATGGGACCGATCCAACAGGTCACCACCTCCCCGCGCTTTCAGGCGCACGCTTCGCTGGCCGTGGATGGCAGCAGCCGCGTGTGGCTGGCCTGGGAAGAGAGCGGCGCGAACTGGGGCAAAGACTACTGGCGCGACAACACCTGGACCGGCACCACTTTATATGCCGACCGGCGCCCGCGGGTGGCCGTGCTTCAAGACGGCAAGTGGTGGCAGCCGGCCGATCCCATGGCCGCCATGCCACGCCGCTACAACCGCTACGTGGAAGCGCCCAAGCTCGCCTCGGATGGCGCAGGCCGAATCTGGATGGCGCTCGAAGCGCGCACCTTCACGGCCATGAACCGCGGCGATTTCTGGGCCAACAATGGACGCTGGGAGATGTTCCTCACGGCCTACGAAGGCGATCGCTGGCGACCCGCGGCGCCGCTGCCGAATTCGAGCACCCGTCCCGATGGCCCGTTTCAGCTCGTGCCTGCCGCCAACGGAGTGTGGGCGGTGTGGACCAATGACAACCGGCAGATGCCCGCCGCCGCGGGGACGCCCAATCGCCGCCACAACGAGATCGACTTCGCCCGCATGGATGCGGATGCGGCGTCGGCTGTCGCGCAGCCGGTGTTCGAAGCTTTTGCCGAGCCGCCGGGCGCCGCGGAGTTCAGCGATCCGAATGAGGCCGCCGATGTCGCGCGCGCCCGCGCCTATCGCATGCAGATCGGCGGAAGCGAGCTGCGGATTCTGCGCGGCGACTTTCACCGGCACACCGAAATCTCGCCGGACGGGGCCGGAGACGGCTCCGTCGAAGACTACTTCCGCTACATGCTGGATGCCGCGCGCATGGATACGGGGATCGTCTCGGACCACAACGCGGGCCTCGACGAATACACCTGGTGGCGCACCGAGAAGGCCATCGACCTATTCCACATTCCCGGCGGGTACACGCCGCTGTTCGGTTACGAGCGCAGCGTGCCCTATCCCAACGGCCATCGCAACGTGGTATTCGCCCAGCGCGGCGTGCACGTGCTGCCCATCTCTCCCGAGGAAAATAAGGGCGCAGTCAACAGCGGATCGGTGCTGTATCCTTATTTGAAGCAGAACCGGGGCATCGGCATGCTGCATTCGCTGGCCACCGACCAGGGCAGCGATTACCGCGACAACGATCCCGAGGTCGAGCCGCTGGTCGAGATCTTCCAGGGCTACCACGCCAACTACGAGTACGAAGGCGCGCCCCGCGCCGAGGCCAACGGCTACCACGTTACGGTGCACGGCCCTTACCGGCCGGCGGGCTTTTACTGGAACGCGCTGGCCAAGGGCTACAAGCTGGGCATGCAATCCAGCTCGGACCACATTTCGACGCACTCTTCCTACACCATGATCTACACCCCCTCCACGGTGCGCCGGGACATCGTGGAGAGCATGCGGAAGAGGCACACCTACGGGGCCACGGACAACATCGTGGTGGACTTTCGCGCGCGCGACCGGCAGGGGCGCGAGTGGATGATGGGGGATGCCTTCGATGCCGCCGCCCCGCCCGCGCTGCACGTGAAGGTGCTGGGCACCGGCACGATCGAAACCGTAGAGATCGTCAAGGACGGCAAGTTCATTTACCGCACCGAGCCGAAGGCCGATACGGCGGAGTTCGACTACACCGATACCGCTCCAGGGAACGGGGAGAGCTGGTATTACGTGCGCGTGATGCAGGCCGATCGGAATATGGCGTGGGCGAGCCCGATCTGGGTGAAGTACACAGGGCGGTAGGGAGGTGTTGTTTCGTCTCGTATAATCGAAAGAGGGGCGATCCAATGCACAGCGAGTACATCGAACAACGCAACGGGGGCTATTATGTGGCCGGGACGCGTATTTCCCTGGACTCGATTGTGTACTCTTTCAACGAGGGACAATCCCCCGAGGCGATTCAGGAAGACTTCCCACTGCTGAAGCGGTCGCAGATCTACGGAGCGATCGCCTTCTATCTGGACCACCAAGCCGAGATTGACAAGTACTTCGAAGAGACCGAGCGTGAGTTTGAGGGAAGCGCGATCCCGTTGGAGCGGGCCAATCCGGCGCTCTGGGAGAAGATCCAGCGCGCTAAGGCCCACGCCGGCCAGTCCACGCCGGGTGAGCCTCGTCCTTGAATATCCGGTTCCAGGCCGACAACGACCTCAAGTTCGGAATCGTTAAAGCCGTCCGGCGGCGCGAGCCGGCCATTGCCTTCGCGTCGGCCCAGGAGGCCGGGCTGGAGGGCATCAGCGATCCCGACCTCCTTGACCGCGCGGCCAGCGAGAACCGTATCCTGGTGTCGCATGACCGCCGCACGATGCTGGAGCATTTCCGGGCACACTTAGCCGCCGGGAAATCCAGCCCTGGTGTTCTCATCGTCTCCCAGGGGGCGCCCATCGGACTGGTAGCCGAGGCCATCGTGTACATCTGGTCTCTAGCTGACCCGCAGGAGCTGCGCAATCAAGCCTATTACCTGCCGTCTCTGTCGCGTCACGTGTTCGCGCGTTGACCCTCGTGACCCCGTCCTCAGCGTCGTGGATCAAATGGCACAACGTCTGACATGCTGAGCGCTATAGAACGCTGGCTGCACGCTGTGTACAATGGCGGTGAGCGGAGAGGGTGGAGTCACCGGCCAATGAACCTCGAGGGCACGACGCTGGCGCTGCGGGCCACGGTGGCTGGCGGTCTGATCGCCGCTTTTTGGCTGTCGAAGCCTTTGTGGCTCAGCTCACGGATTTATCCTTTCACGCCCGTCTGGACGTTCTGGCATCCGATGCCGCCCCCGTGGGACCGCGTAGTCTTCGCGGCAATGCTCCTCTCGCTGGTAGCGATCGCCGTGACGCCGCGCGCGACGCATGCGATCTGGGCGTTTGTGCTGCTGGCGGCCACGCTGGCGCTGGCGGACCAGTCCCGTTGGCAGCCCTGGTTTTATCAGTACGTCTTCATGCTGTTGGCGCTCGCCTGCGGCCGCGGCGGCCGAAGCGGCGCGATGGACACATGCCGGCTCATCGTAGTCTCCACATATTTCTGGAGCGGCGTGCAGAAGATCAACGGCAGCTTCCTGAAGGACACATTTCAAACCATGGTGGCGCCGCTGGCCGGGGCTCATCCGGTGTTGCATCCTTTTCTTTTCGCGTTGGGTGCAGGCGCACCCGCGATTGAAATCGCGATCGCACTGGGCTTGCTGGCGCGGCGGACCCGGAATGGCGCCGTTCTGCTGGCCATGGCGATGCATCTCTTCGTTCTGCTGGCGATCGGTCCGCTCGGCGCCAATATCAACTCGGTCGTCTGGCCGTGGAACGTTGCCATGATCTGCCTGGTTCCGACGCTCTTCTGGAATACCGCGAATTCCGCGCGCGACGTTCTGTGGACTCCGCGCTTCGCATTTCAGAGAATCGTTCTGGTGCTGTTCACGATGGCGCCGCTGCTCAGCTTGTGCAATCTTTGGGACGCATACCTCTCCGCGGCGCTTTACTCGAGCAACAAGAATTCCGCGACCATCCGGATCAGCGATGCGCTGGCGGACCGGCTGCCCGAAGACGTCCAGGAACATGTGACGGTGGGAACGGGCCCGGGCAAAGAGGATGAGCTGGATGTGGACGAGTGGTCGTTCGCGGATCTGCATGTGCCGCCGTACCCGGAGATCCGGGTCTTCCGGAGTGTGACGAAATGGGTCTGCGGCTTCGCGCACGACCCGTCCGAGGTCACGCTGGTGATCGAGCGCAGAAAGGGCCTGCTGCCGGATCGCGGCCGCACCACCTGGAGTTGCCAGGATCTTGCGCGGTAAGGTTTGGACGGCCCAAAAGAGGGACAATCGAAAGAGCATGGTGCGTGAGTTGGTCTTCGCCTGGACGATCGCGGCGCGAGCGGCAGCCGCCGGCACCAACGCGGCGACCTTTCATCGGAATGTACTGCCGATCCTGCAGAAGCATTGTCAGACCTGTCATCGCCCGGGAGAAGTGGCGCCCATGCCGCTGCTGACCTACCAAGGCACACGTCCGTGGGCCAAGGCGATCAAGACCGCGGTGTTGACCCGGAAGATGCCGCCGTGGCCCGCGGATCCCCGGTATGGCCGTTTTTCGAACGATCGCACTCTGCCTCAGAATGAGATCGACACGCTGGTGGCGTGGGCGGACGGCGGCGCACCGGAGGGCGATGCGCGGGACGGGCCGCCTCCGGTCGCATGGCCTGACGGCTGGACCATTCCGCCGGACGTCGTGCTCTCGATGCCGGAGCCGTTCTCCATCCCCGCCAAAGGCGTTCTCGAGCTGACGAGCTTCACCATCCCGACCGGTTTCACCAAGGACACTTGGATCACGTCCATCGAGATTCGCCCCGGCAACCGCTCGGTAGTGCATCATGTCTCCGTCGCTATCGTGCCACACAGCGGCGACGTGGCGTACGGCGTGCCGCGAGCGGAGGTGAAGAAGCGGGACGCTGACGGCGTGGCCGTCAACAAGATTCCCAAGGCCGACCGCCTGGGGCTGCTCATCGGTCTCGAAGCTACCTACGATCCTGGCGCCGCGCCGGTGGATTACCGTCCCTACCACGCCGGAAAGCTGATCCCGGCAGGATCCGACCTGGTGATCCAGATGCACTACACGACCAATGGCACGGCCGCCACGGATCAGACCAGGATCGGGCTTACGGTGGCGAAAGAACCGCCGGCGCGTAAGTTCGTCACGGTGGTGCCGACCTCGCTTCGGGATCGGGCGCACTTCCATATTCCGGCGGGCGACCCGAACTGGGAGATCCGCACCGGGCTCGTGTTCCAGGACGACGTCGAGATCGCGTGGCTGATGCCCCACATGCATCTGCGCGGGAAGGATATGACCTACCGGCTCATTCTCCCCGGCGGGGAATCCCAAATCCTGCTCAACGTGGCGTGGGATTTCAATTGGCAGACGGGCTACGCCCTGGAGAAGCCCATCGCAGCACCAAGAGGCACCCGGCTCGAGGTAACGGCCCACTTCGACAATTTCCGCCAACAACCGGTTCAATCCGAATCCGAAGACGGATGTGTGGTGGGGCGATCAAACCTGGGAGGAGATGATGGTTCCCTGGTTCGGTGCGATCGCCGGCAAGAACGCCGATCCGGAAAAACTCGTCAGCTACACGCCCGAGATCGCGGGCCGTCCAAGGTGAGCAGCGCCCGCGACCGCCGCCTGCGTTGCGCGGGAGTACAATCCATGCAGGCCGATCGGAATATGGCGTGGGCGAGCAATCTGAGTGAAGTACACAGGCCGGTAAACACGCAGATGTCCGCCTCTCGCGAGCGCCCGCGTGAGGTGAGCCGCGCCCTATCTCCCCTAATGCCACATAGTTTTCCCAAATCGGACGTTCTGTGATAATTGTGGGGCGGACACCCCGGTCCGCCGGGGTCCCCTCGGGGGAGCGCCCTCGTCGGCCTTTCGCGGGTCGCATCGGGCTGATTTGGTTGTGCAAACAGCGGGTCCAGGGGGACCCGCGCGGACCAGGGGGTCCGCCCCACAATT
>Ga0209415_10009502_pt1 | contig 16702 bp, 16 predicted proteins | sample PeaSoiSIISIP2007_FD_187696 | JGI IMG/M metagenome (GOLD analysis project Ga0209415, IMG submission 187696) | Peat soil microbial communities from Weissenstadt, Germany - SII-SIP-2007 (SPAdes) (version 2) | ecosystem: Environmental > Terrestrial > Soil > Wetlands > Peat | place: Germany... | reverse complement strand
TCATAGTAACAGATTCGAAGCCCAGATTCAATAAGTGGCGTAACTTATTGTTGTATTTAAGGTTTTCCGGGATTCGGACTGAAATATTTGGCAAATTTGTCAGCGACGCCCTTCCACTCGTCGGCGTCGGCCGGGGCTTCGCCCTTGCGGGTGATGTTGGGCCAGGATTCGGAATATTTGCGATTGAGCTCCAGCCACTGGTCCATGCCGGACTCGGTATCGGGCTTGATAGCCTCCGGCGGGCATTCCGGCTCGCAGACCCCGCAGTCGATGCATTCGTCGGGGTGGATCACCAGCATGTTGTCGCCGACATAGAAGCAATCGACCGGGCAGACCTCGACGCAGTCCATGTACTTGCACTTGATGCAGGCTTCGGTAACGACATAGGTCATGGGCGTGCTCGCGGAATATCCATGGGGTCGGGCGCCGGCAGGCGGGCCCATCCTGTTTCGAGGCAGGGGAACATGCAGCAACCCAAGCGCCTGCGCAACCGCGTTGCAAGTCCGGTTTTTCGAAGGCTGCCAGCTTGCCAGCCTTAGGGCGAGGCGGCAAATTGGGCCATGGCCGAGACATCGGATCGGCAGGCCGGAAGCTTCGAGCGCCGCGTGCCGGAGGGCGACGATCGCAACCGGCTCGTCTGCCGAGATTGCGGCTACATCCAGTATGACAATCCCCGCATCGTGGTGGGCTCCGTCTGCCGTTGGGAGGAGCGCATCCTCCTCTGCCGTCGCGCCATCAATCCGCGGCGCGGCTTTTGGACTCTGCCGGCGGGCTATATGGAGCTGGGCGAGACCACGGCCGAGGGCGCCAAGCGCGAGGCCTGGGAAGAGGCCCGGGCGAGGATCGAGCTGCAAGGCCTGATCGCCGTTTACAACATCCCGCGGCTTTCCCAGGTCCAGCTCATCTACCGGGCTGCGCTCCTCGCCTCCGACGTGGAAGCAGGGCCGGAAAGCGCCGAAGTGGGGCTGTTCGACTGGCCCGCGATACCGTGGGAGGAACTGGCCTTCCCTTCGGTGCGCTGGGCCCTCGGCCACTACCGCGCCGGCGCCGGGGAAGCCGGCCGGGCGATCGAAAGCAATCCACCGGGCGAATGGGGTGACTACTAGCAGCGCCTGCGTCGATCATCGCGGCGTACTCGTCGGTCGCCGCGCGGGCCCTACCGGTCCACCAGATTGATCAGGCTGCCCCCGATGCTCTCGATGGCCGGGATGTTGAGCTTCATGAGTCCGGTCTTCTGGGGCGCCAGCTGAGGATCTTCCAGTATGATCACAGCCGTGCTTGCCGATAGGGAGCATCATGGCCATGCTCTCCCGCCGACGGCGGCCCTTCGGACAGTCGTGCCTTCCCAGCGTGGAGCGAAGTGCAGATGCCAAGCCCCTCCGACTACATCGATACCGGGCGCTATCCCATCGACGAGGCCGGCCCCGCGCGCGACGCTCTCGTCGCCGGCCTGCACCAAGCTCTCGACACGGATGGCTGCGCCGTCCTCAAGGGCTTCGTCCGTGCCGAGCGCCTGGACGCGCTGATCGAGGAAAGCGACCGGGTCGCGGTCCACGGCCATCGCAATTTCAGCCGGACGAATCCCTATTTCACCAGGGATCGGCCGGACCTGCCGGCGAGCCATCCCTTGCGCCGGTTCTACGACCGGTCGAACGCCTTCGTTCCAGCAGACAATTTCGGCCCCGAAAGCATCCTGCGCGCGATATATAAATGGCCCGCCTTCGGTCCGTTCATCCAGGCGGCGCTGGGCGAGACGCGCTTCTTTCCTTATGCCGACCCATTGGCGGATGTGATCGTCAATCTGGCCGAGGCTGGCGGCGGTTTTCCGTGGCATTTCGACACCAACAATTACACGGTGACCCTGGCGATCCAGAACGCGGAGTCCGGCGGCGATTTCCAATACAGCCCGCGTCTGCGAACGCCGTCCGACGAGAACTATGCTGGCGTGGAGGCGGTGCTGGACGGCGATCAACGCCTCATCCGCACCCTGCATCTGGAGCCGGGCGATCTGCAGATCTTCAAGGGGCGCTATTCGCTGCACCGGGTGACGCCGCTTTCCGGCGCCCGGGTCCGCTATGTGGCGATCTTCAGTTTCGTCGAGGAGCCCGGCATGGTCGGCAGCCCGGAACGAACGCGCCAGCTCTACGGGCGCGTCCTGCCCGTGCATCTGGAGCGTGCGGGGCTCCGGGCCGATGCGCTGATCGACTGAGCGAGCTGATAGGCGCCGATTGCCTAAAGATGGATCAGCACGTTGCCCGTGGCCACCAAGACCGCCGCGGCGATGCGCCAGGGGCCGAAACTCTCGCCCATGAACAGGCTGCCGATGGCGGCGGCGAAGACGACGCTGGTTTCCCTGAGGCTGACCACGCCTGCCATGGCCGTCTGGCTCATGGCCCAGATGACAATGCCGTAGGCGAGGGTCGACATGACGGCGGCGCCCAGCCCCGCTTGCCAATGCCGGGCGACATAGGTCCAGAGCAGGTTGCCCCGATGTCGCCAGGTGATGACGACGAAGGGAAAGCCATCGACGACGAACAGCCAGGCGATGTAACCCAAACTCGAATGCGACCGGCGCACGCCGAAGCCGTCGATCAAGCTGTAAAGCACGATGGTGAGGCAGGTAAAAAGCGCGAACAGGATCGCGCGTGCATGATCGCCGCGCGGCCAGCCGCGCCCGAACATCAGGCTGACGATGCCGATGGAGACCAGGCTGACGCCGAGCAGCTGCCAGAATCCCAGGGCCTCGCCGCCGAACGCCGCGGCACCCAGTGCCACGAACAGAGGAGAAAGGCCGCGCGCCAGCGGATAGACCAGGCTGAACTCGCCCGTCTCGTACATCCGCGTCAGGCCATAGTAGTAGCCGATATGGATGCTGACCGAGCCGATGATGAAGGGCCAGCTGGCCGACGCCGGGATCGCCGCGAAAGGCAGGAGGGGCAGGGCCACGACGCCGGTCATGAGTACGACCATGGCCACGGCCAGCTGCCGGTCGCCGCCGATCTTGACCAATGCATTCCAGCAGGCATGCAGGATCGCGGCCAGCAGCACCAGGATGAGTATGAACACCGGCGATGTCATGGCGCAGATGCCGGGCTTGGGACTTGGGCGGTCAGGCGGAATCGGACCTTTGGGCGAGGCGTTGGAGGACGCGGCTGCGGGCGTCCTCGGGCAGGGCCACGACCACGCGGTTGAGGCGCCAGGGTTCGGCCGCGTGAATCAGGAGGTGATAAAGCCCGTCATAGAAATACGTGTCGTAGCGCCGGGCCGAAAGCCAGCCGACCAGCCGGCGCGGCGACTGACCGTAGTCGGCGAGCGCCCTGTCCATGGCGATCAGCAAGGGCGGCGCATCGGGTCGGCTGAGCAGGCCTTCCGCCCCTTCCAGGACGCTGAGTTCGTAGCCTGCCACGTCGATATGGACGAGGGCGCAGGGCCGGTTCGGCAGAACCTCGTCGATCTGGACGCTGGCGATGCGCAGCAGGTTGCTTCGGCGCGTCCAGTCGCGCCTCGCCGGGATGCGCCGGCGCCCCGTGAGGCTGTGTCCGTCGACGAAGGGATCGACCATCCGCCTGCCGCTGACGAGCCTGGCGTGTACCTGGACATTGGCGAGGCCGTTGCGGCGCAGGTTCTCCTCCAGGCAAGGGCGTAGCGTGGGGCTGGGTTCGAAGGCCTCGACCCGGCCTTCGGGGCCGACAATGGCCCCGGCGAGCACGCTGTAGATGCCGATATTGGCGCCCACGTCGAAAACCGTGTCGCCGGGGGAGAGGTAGCGCAACAGGAAGCCGAGCCCATGGTGATCGACCTTGGCGCGGCCGGTCGCATCCTGAAGCGTCAGCCCGCCGCCGAGCGAGATCTCTCGGGTGCCGGCGGCAGGCCAGGGGCCCCGGCTCCGGATCGCGGCCATGATCTCGCTCCAAAGCTGCTTGGGTCTGGATTCCCGAGTCTTCAGCAAGATGCCGTCCGTCCCCACTGGTGTCAGCGCGGCGACCATAGCATGGGGGCCAACCCCGGCAGGCCTTCAATCACGGCCGGGTGCATGGGCGGGGCAATCACGGTTCCGGCGAGAGGCCCAGCAGGGAGCGGGCAAAGGGCTCGGCCTCGAAGGGACGCAAGTCGTCTATGGCTTCGCCGATGCCGATGGCGCGGACCGGCAGGCCGAAGCGCTCGGCCAGCGCCACCACCACCCCGCCCTTGGCCGTGCCGTCGAGCTTGGTCAGCACCAGGCCGGTCACCTTGGTCAGCGCCAGGAAGGTCTCGACCTGCTGATGGGCGTTTTGGCCCACGGTCGCGTCCAGCACCAAAAGGCATTCCTGCGGCGCCTCGGGATCGAGCTTGCGCAGCACGCGGACGATCTTGGTGAGCTCGGCCATCAGATCGGCCTTGTTGTGGAGCCGGCCGGCGGTATCGATCAGCAGCAGGTCGGTTCCTTCGGCCCGGGCCCGGGCAAGGGCGTCGAAGGCGAGGCCCGCCGGATCGGCGCCGCTCTCCCGCGCGATCACCGGTACCCCGCTCCGCTCGCCCCAGATCTTCAGCTGCTCGATGGCGGCGGCGCGGAAGGTGTCGCAGGCCGCGATCAGCACCTTGCGCCCTTCCTGCCGGTAGAGTCGGGCGAGCTTGCCGAGCGTGGTGGTCTTGCCGCTGCCATTCACGCCGACGATGAGGACGACGAAGGGTTTCTTGCCGGGATCGATGACGAGGGGCTTCGCCACCGGCTCCAGCAAGCGGGTGATCGCGCCGGCGAGGGTTTCGCGGACCTCGGTCTCGCTCACTTCCTTGCCCAGGCGTTCGCGACCGAGTTCCGCCGTCAGCTTCGCCGCCGTCGCCGGGCCGAGATCGGCGCCGATGAGAAGGTCCTCGAGCTCGGCGAGGGTCGTCTTGTCGAGGCGCCGGCCGCCGAGGATGCCGGCGATGCCGGTGCCCAGGCGCGCGGAACTGCGCTTCAGGCCATGGGCAAGGCGCCCCAGCCAGCCCCTGCGGCCGCTTTCCTTGGCCTCGTTCACCTAAGTCCGCCGGCCGATCAGCCGCCCGTCCCGGGCCGCCTCGATGGCGAGGTTTAGAATCTCGCCCGGCTGGCCGCCCTCGAATTCCACCTCGGCGAAGCATTCGCCATGGCCCCTGCCGGGGCGCTCGACAAGCACCCGCTCCTCGACGCCGACGCGACCGGCGAGAAAACGCACCGTCGCCAGCTTGCCGCGCTGGCGCAAGCGCCGCGCGCGCGACTTGGCGAGAGCCGGAGGGACCTGGGGCATCCGGGCGGCCGGTGTGCCGGGGCGGGGGGAAAAGGGAAACACGTGGAGGAACGCGAGTTCGCAGTCGTCCACCAGGGCGAGGCTGCGCTCGAACATGGCCTCGTCCTCGGTCGGGAATCCGGCGATGAGATCGGCGCCGAGCGCGATCCCCGGCCTCAGGTCGCGCGCCCGCGCCGCCGCGGCGACGGCCTCGGACCGGCTATGCCGGCGCTTCATGCGTTTCAGAATGAGGTCGTCCCCTGCCTGAAGGGAGAGATGGAGGTGGGGCATCAACCGCGGCTCTTCGGCGATGAGCCGCCAGAGATCGGCGTCGATCTCGCCCGGGTCGATGGAAGAGAGACGAAGGCGCTGCAGCTCCGGCACTTGGCCCAGCAACCGGCGCAGCATCTGGCCCAGGCTCGGCCGGCCCGGCAGGTCGCCGCCATAGCCGCCGATATCGACGCCTGTCAGCACGATCTCGACCACACCCGCTTCCACCAGCCGGCGCGCCTGGAGGACGATGGCGCCCAGGGCAAGGCTGCGGCTGTTGCCGCGGCCGAGCGGAATGACGCAGAAGGTACAGCGGTGGTCGCAGCCTTGCTGGATCTGGAGAAAGGCTCGCGGGCGCCCGGCGGCAGTCGAGACCTGATGGGCTTCGACCTGCTTTGCCGCCATGACGTCGCCGACGGCAATGCGCGGGCCCAAGCCTGCGGCCAGCCGCCGGAAGCTCTCGGGCACCAGCTTCTCCTCGTTGCCCAGCACGCTGTCCACTTCGGGCATGGCGGCATAGCGCGCCGGATCGATCTGGGCGGCGCAGCCCGTGACGACGATGCGCGCCTGGGGATGGTCGCGTCGGGCCTTGCGGATCGCCTGGCGCACCTGGCGCTCGGCCTCGGCGGTGACGGCGCAGCTGTTGATGACGATGGCGTCTTGGAGACCTGCCGTGGTCGCGTGGCCGCGCATGACCTCCGCTTCGAAGGCGTTCAGCCGGCAGCCGAAGGTGACGACCTCGAGCATCGCCGGTGCCCGCTAGAGAGCGAGTTCGCCGCTGAAGCTGACGGCGACCGGCCCGGTCATGCGGACATGATTGTCCGCCAGCCATTCGATCAAAAGCGTACCGCCGTCCAGCACCACTTCGCCCCGCCGGCCCGTCAGCTTGCGCCTGGCGGCCGCTACCAGGGTGGCGCAGGCGCCGGTGCCGCAGGCCCGCGTGACGCCGACGCCGCGCTCCCAGACCCGCATGCGGATGCGATCGGGCGCGACCACGCTTGCGACCTCGATATTGGCCCGCTCGGGAAACAGGGGATGGCGCTCCAGCACCGGCCCGAGAGCGGCGATATCCACGCCTTCCGCATCGGCAACGAAGAACACCGCGTGCGGATTGCCGACATTGACGGCGACCGGATCGCGCAGCGGCCCGAGGGCGAGATCGAGATGCAGGGTGTCCATGGCCTTCGCCAGCGGGATCTCGCGCCAGTCCAGGCGCACCGCACCCATGTCGATGCTGACCTGTCCTGCGTCCGCCGCCTCGGCGTCGAGCAGGCCGACCACGGTCTCGATCACCACATGGCGGCTGCCCTTCTCGCGCATCAGCACGTCGGCGACGCAGCGGGCACCATTGCCGCAGGCCTCCACCTCGCCGCCGTCGGCGTTGCGGATGCGCATGAAGGCATCGGCCACCTTGCTCTTCGCCGGCTCGATCAGGAGCAGCTGGTCGCAACCGACGCCGGTGCGCCTATCGGCGATGCCGCGCGCCCGGTCGCCGTCGAGATCGACCTTGCGCTCGCGCATGTCGATGACGACGAAATCATTGCCGAGCCCGTGCATCTTGAGGAAAGGAAACCCCATCATCACCGGCGCTATATGGGGCCTCGCCCAATCCAAGTCCACGGGATTCTCAAGGACAGCGGGCCGTTCGACGGGCAATATCGCCCGACCATCTTTGCCCGACGGGGGACGCGCGATGCGAACGCCTCTGCCGCAATTCCCGAATTTCCATGTGTTCGATCATCCCTTGATCCAGCACAAGCTGTCGCTGATGCGCGAGCGCGGCACCTCCACGCTGCTGTTTCGCCAGCTGTTGAAGGAAATCGCCCTGCTCATGGGATATGAGGTGACGCGCGATCTGCCGATGACCAGCGAGCGCATCGAGACGCCGCTCGCCCCGATGGACGCGCCCACCATCGCGGGCAAGAAAGTGGCGGTGGTGGCGATCCTGCGCGCGGGACTCGGCATGGCCGAGGCGATGATCGAACTCATTCCCGCGGCCCGGGTCGGCCATATCGGCCTCTACCGCGACCCTGAGACCAAGCGGCCGGTGCAGTACTTCGTCAAACTGCCGGAACCCGAAGGCCGCATCTTCATCCTCTGCGATCCCATGCTGGCGACCGGCTATTCGGCGAGCGCGGCGGTCGAGATACTGAACAAGGCCGGCGTGGCCGATCGGGATATCCGCTTCCTCGCCCTGGTCGCCGCGCCCGAAGGGGTCGAAGTGCTGTGCGGGGGCCATCCGGATTTGCGTAGCTATGCCGCGGCTCTGGACGAGAGGCTCAACGACCACGCCTATATCCTGCCCGGACTCGGCGACGCGGGCGACCGCCTCTTCGGCACCAAATGAAGATCGCGGCCCGGGATTTCCTCGCCATGCCCTGGAAGAACGGCCAGGGCGTCACCCATGAGATCGCGCGCGAGCCCGCCGGCGGCGAGAGGTTTCTCTGGCGGCTAAGCCTGGCCGAAGTCGCGGCTTCAGGCGACTTCTCGGTTTTCCCCGGCTATGACCGGACCATCGCACTTGTCGCCGGCGAGGGCATGGAGCTGGAATTCGAAGAAGCGCCGGCGAAGCGCCTGGACCGGCCGTTCGAACCCTTTGGCTTCCGCGGCGAATGGCATTGCCGCAGCCGGCTCCTCAGCGGTCCCTGCCGGGATCTCAACCTGATGGTCGATCGCAGCCGGGCGGTGGGCAAGGCGGAACGTCTTGTCCTCGAAACCGCGACAATACCGCGCGACGTAAGCGAGGGTTGGCTTCTCGTCTATTGCGCCCGGGGGGAAATCGAGATCGAGGGCGAGCGGGCGGTGGCCGGCGAGGTGCTCAAGCTCGGATCCGGGCGCCATGGGATAGCGGGGCGCGGTCTCGTGCTTGCGATGACGGTTCATATTCTTCGCGGCACGTGACGCGCGACGAAGGCCGGGAGCAGCATTTGCGTTCTCAGACTATGACCAAAGCTTCACTTTCGCGGCTCGCCGGATCGTAAACGATTGCCGGAGGCTGCCAGTCGGTGGGGAGTTCCTCAATGCCTGCGGTCTTGCTATTTGGAAGCGCCGGACCAAGGATCAGAGAGCAATGATGAGCAAGCTGGTGAAATTCTCCTGCGTGGCGATCGCAATCTGCGTCCTTGCCTGGGCGTTCGATGCGGCTTTCGCCCTCACCGATCTCGCCAACACGACGTGGAGCAGCTCCGCGGATACCGGTTGCGGCATCGACATCAGCTTCAATTCCGGCGGCACGGCTACGGTCATGAAAACTCAGGTCATGGCCACGCACCGGGACACTGCTCACTGGACTATGGAGGGCAGCGAGTTGCATCTGACATATGACAATTGGCAGGGCGGAATAGAAGGCAGCTTCTGGGAAGGCGGCTCCGAGTTGGGCATAAACGTGGAAGCGATCCATGCTACGGAGACTTACCAGGACGACAGCGGAGCTACGCGCGCCCGCGCCTGCATATTCGAGCAGAACAAATAGACCCCGCCGGCCTGCTGCGGTTTGAAAGATGGTCCTTGCCCGTCCGGCCAGAGGGCAGTTGGCCGGTCAGGTGACGACAGTTCACATCTTCTGCGGCAGGTGACGCGCCACAAAGGCCGAGAGCAGCATCCAGGTCCCGCAGGCGATGAAGACGGAGCGGATGTCAAAGAAGCTCAAGAGCACCGAATAGAGCGCAGCCGGCAGCACATCGGCGGCATCGATATAGGTCCGGAACACGGTCGCCATCTGCGGCCGTTCAAGCGGCCGAACCGCCCTCAGGAACGGGATGTTGCCGAGCCCGTCCAGCACCATGACGTTGAGGGCGCCGGCCAGCAGCAGCCCGGCCACGACCCAAGGCCAGTCGTAGCAAAGCGCCGCGGCGATGGTTGCGGTGCCGGCTCCGCAGAAGCCGCCGATGATGAGCTTGCGGATGCCGCGGCGCTGGGCGAGGCGGCCGATCCAGACCGCGCCCAGCAGCACCGCGTTTCCGGCCGACAGGAGCAGGGCCGCCGCCATCTCGCCCTTACCCGACTGGAGCATGTAGATCGAGGGATAGACGAAGAACATGCCCCACCAGACCGACCGGCTGAATGGAATGAACCAGCCGAGGCGCAGCCGCGGCTGGGAAAAGAACCGGCGGATGTTGCGAAGCGGGTTGGGGGCGGGCCGGGTGGCCGCGGCGACCGCCGGGTTGTCCTGGATCCTGAGATACCAGAAATAGGCCAGCAGCATGGCGGCCGGCGCCGCGCTGAGCAGCGCCGCCGCACCGTGGCCGACCTGGTTGTAGAGATAGACGCCGAGCGAGGGGCCAGCCGTCCAGGAGAAGGCGCTCATCATCAGCTTCAGCGGTTCGGAGCGGATCAGGTCGCGCTTGTGGATGTAGTCGAGGATATAGAGGCTGAAGGTGATGTTGAGGCTGGCCGCGGCCAGCGAGCGCAGGAGCATGGCGCTGATCTGGCCCCCCAGGCTGAAACTGGTCAGGCTCGCGGCCGAGGCCATCAGCATCACCAGTCCGGCGGTATAGATCCAGCGCCGGCGGTAGCGGCGGATCAGGAACGGGATGATAAAGCTGGCGGCGGAACCCAGGATGGCGATGGAGAAATAGGCCAGGCTGACGTCGCGGGCTTCCTTCAGGATGGTATAGGCCTGAAGCGGAATGATGGCCGCCAGCACCGAGCGGGACAGGGATTCCAGGGTGAACATGATGGCGAACACGGCCGCACCCGGCCGCGTGACCCTATGCAGCCAGACCGACTGCTCCCCCGCCATCGCCATTGGAGCGCAATTGGTAGCATCGCCCGCCGGGCGCTGTCGAATTCGCGCTTGCCATGGTGGCACGGCGGCCAGCGCATGGCTGAACGCCTTTGCCCTATGACGGCCGGGGTCGTTGCCTGGCTCGTCCGGCGAGAATCAAGACCCCCGTACCGGCCGCGGCCGAGATCAGCGACCCGGCGATGACGCCAAGCCGCAGCTCCGCCGCATGGGCGCCGTTGTCCCAGGCGAGGCTGCCGATGAAAAGACTCATGGTGAAGCCGATCCCGGCGAGCAGCGAGACGCCATAAAGCCCCGCCCAGCTGGCGCCTTCGGGCCGGTCGCCGAGCCGGAGCTTGATGGCCAGCGCCGCCGCCCCGAAGACGCCGATCTGTTTGCCCAGGAAGAGGCCGAGGGCGACGCCGCCGGCGACCCCTTCCAAGAGCTGGCTGGGCCGGATCTCGGCCAGCGACAACCCGGCATTGGCGAAGCCGAAGAGGGGCATCACCAGGAATGAGGTCCAGGGATGCAGCCCGTGCTCCACGCGACGCAACGGCGCGCCATCGTCCCCCTTGCCCAGTGGAAGCGCGAAGGCGGTGGCGACGCCGGCCAGGGTTGCGTGCACGCCCGACTTCAGCACCAGGATCCAGAGCAAAATGCCCAGCAGCGCATAGGGCGCGATGCTGCGGACGCCGAGCCGGTTGAGAATGGCCATGGCTGCCAGCACGATGCCGGCGAGCGCCAGGGCCAGAAAGCTGAGCTGGCTGGTATAGAAGACGGCAATGACCAGGATCGCGCCCAGATCGTCGAAGATGGCAAGCGCCAGCAGGAAGACCTTGAGGCTCGCGGGCAGACGGCTGCCCATGATGGCCAGCGCCGCAAGGGCAAAGGCGATGTCTGTCGGGGTCGGAATCGCCCAACCGGCGAGCGCTTCCGGATCGCCGTGGTTGAGGAAAGCATAGATCGCCGCCGGGACCACCATCCCGCCCAACGCCGCGACTGCCGGCAAGGCTGCTCTGCGCCAGCACGAAAGCTCTCCTTCCACCAGCTGACGCTTGATCTCGGCCCCGACGACCAGGAAGAACAGGGCCATCAGCCCATCGTCGATCCACAGCAGCAGGGGCTTGTCGAGCTGAAGCGGGCCCACATGAAACCCCACCGGTGTCGCCAGAAGCAGGTCGTACCAGGGAGCGAGCCGGCTGTTGCTGGCGACAAGGGCGAGCAGCGAGGCCACGAGCAAGGCCAGCCCCGACGCGCTTTCCAGCGCGACGAAACTCCGTATGGCGCCCATCAGGCGCCTATGGGACATCTCGATCATGATATGAGCCTGGCTCTTCTGCTATAGGAACACGGCGACCATCGCAATCAGGGGAATGCCATGTCCGCAATCGAACTGACGCGCCTTTCGGCGCTCGCCGCGGTCGAGCTGCTGCGCCGCGGCGAGACGACGCCCGCCGAGCTGATCGAGGCGGCCTTGGCGCGCATCGCCGCGACGGACCGGGCGATCCACGCCCTGCCCACGCTTTGCGCCGATCGGGCACGAGCGGCGGCCAAGCGCATCCGGCGCGACAGCCCGCTTGCCGGCCTGCCCATCGCGGTCAAGGATCTGGACGACGTGGCCGGCGTGCGCACGACTCGCGGCTCGCCGATCTATGCCAACAACGTGCCGGAACGCTCCGACATCATGGTCGAGCGCCTGGAGGCGGCGGGTGCTGTGGTTCTGGCGAAGTCCAACACGCCCGAGTTCGGCGCCGGCGCCAACAGCTACAACCAGCTCTTCCCCGATACGCGCACGCCTTGGGATACGCGCGCGACGTCCAGCGGCTCTTCCGGCGGCTCGGCCGCGGCGCTGGCCGCCGGGCAGGTCTGGCTCGCCACCGGCTCGGACCTCGGCGGATCCTTGCGCACGCCGGCGAGCTTCTGCGGCGTGGTGGGCCTGAGGCCGAGCCCGGGGCGGGTGGCGAGCGGTCCGGGCAAGTTCCCCTTCGACACCCTGGCCGTCGTCGGTCCCATGGCGCGCAATGTCCCCGACGCGGCACTGATGCTGGACGCCATGGTGGGGCGCCACGACGAGGACCCGATATCTCTCGAAGCGCCGGCCACGGCATTCCTGGCTTCCGCGCGGTCGCCGCGCCTGCCGCGCAAGGTGGCCTATTCCCAGGATCTGGGGATTTGCCGCACGGCACCCGCGGTGCGAGAAGTCGTCGACCAGGCGATGAAGCGGCTGGCTGGCCAGGGTGTCGAGGTCGTGGAGGCGAGCCCGGATCTGTCCGACGCGCCGGCGATCTTCAAGACCCTGCGCGCCGCCGGGTTCGCCGCCGGACTCAAGGAGGAATACGACAATCACCGCAACCTCTTGAAGCCGGAGGTGATCTGGAACATCGAGCTCGGCCGGCGCCTCGACGCCGATGCCATCGGCCGGGCGGAACGTGGCCGCGGCCAGCTCTATCACCGCATGATCGCCTTCATGGCCGATTACGATCTGCTTGTGGCGCCGGCGGCGATCCTGCCGCCTTTCGACGTGAACATCCGTTGGGTCCGCGAGCTGGAGGGCGAGACCTTCGACAATTACGTCGAGTGGATCCGCATCACCTATGCGCTCACCTTGAGCTCGCTGCCCGTGCTCTGCATTCCCTGCGGCCTCACGCCCGAGGGCCTGCCCATCGGCCTGCAGCTGGTCGGCCAGCCCCGGGGCGAAGCGGGCCTGCTTTCGGCCGGGGCGGCCTTGGAAGAGCTGTTCGGCATCGCAAAGACCCTCCCCATCGACCCTCGAACGCCCTGATTTGGCCTTGCTTATTGCTTTGCAATGCCAAATTCCCCAGCTTGTTAAGGGGGATTCGTGGCACTATATTGCATTGCAGAAGAGGGCGGCCGGCGGTTCGGCCGTAGGGGTTCGGGAGCCAATATGCTTGAGTTGCAGGGTCTATACCTCGAAGACCTCGAAATCGGCATGACAGCCGTCTATAGCCGAACTGTCACGGAAGCCGACGTGGTGCTGTTCGCGGGCATTTCCGGCGACAGCAACCCCCTCCACTTGGATAGCGAATACGCCAAGGACACCCTGTTCAAGGGCCGCATCGCCCACGGGATGCTGACGGCGAGCTTCATTTCCACCGTGCTGGGCACCAAGCTGCCGGGACCAGGCTGCATCTATGTCAGCCAGAACCTGAAGTTCCGGGCGCCGGTGCGCATCGGCGACACGGTCAGAAGCCGGGTCACCGTGACCGACATCGACAAGGACAAGGGCCGCGTGACCCTGGAGACCAACTGCAGCGTTGGCAATGTCGTGGTCATTTCCGGCGAGGCCATCCTCATGGTCCAGCGCCGCCCGGTGCCCCAGGCGGCCGAATAAGCGCGACCTAGCCGGGGGCTGAAGCGCCACCTACACAGGGGCGGACCCCCGCGTTATCTTGCGCCCGTCATGCGGCTTTTCAGACATCACACCGAGATCCCGGCCGAGGCCCGCGGCGCCGTCGTGGCGCTGGGCAATTTCGACGGCCTGCATCTGGGCCACCAGCGGGTGATCGGCGAGGCGGGGCGGATCGCGGCCACGCTCGTGGCACCTTGCGCCGTGCTCACCTTCGAGCCCCATCCGCGGGAATTCTTCCAGCCCCGCCGGCCGGCATTCCGGCTGACGCCCTTTCGCATCAAGCTGCGCCAGATGGAGGCCATGGGGGTCGACTATGTGTTTCTGCTCGCTTTCGACAAGGCAATGGCCAGCCGTAGCCCGGAATCCTTCATCGTCGAGGTGCTGGGCGAAGGCCTGGAGCCGGCCCATGTGGTGGTCGGCTACGACTTCGTTTTCGGCAAGGGGCGCAGCGGCAACGCCGGCCTTCTCGCCGACCTCGGCCGGGCCGCGGGATTCGCGGTCAGCGCCGTAGGCGCCGTCGCCGACGGCGAGGGCGTGGTCTATTCGTCGACCAAAGTGCGCGAGCGCCTGCTTGCCGGCGATCCGGCCGGTGCCACCAGGCTGCTCGGCCGGCCGTGGGAGATCGAGGGCCGGGTCGAGGGTGGCGACAGGCAGGGGCGCCTGCTCGGGTTTCCCACGGCCAACATCGCGCTTGCCGACTACCTTGTGCCAGCGCAGGGCATCTATGTCATCAAGGCCGGCATCGATGAAGGCCTCGAGACCCGCTGGCTGCCGGGTGTGGCCTATGTCGGCAGCAGGCCGACCATGGGCGGCAAGCGGGTGCAGCTCGAGGCTCATATCTTCGATTTCACCGGCGACCTTTATGGCCGGCATCTGCGCGTGGCCCTGCTCGACTATCTCCGGCCCGACCAGGCCTTCGACAGTCTCGATGCGCTCAAGGCCCAGATGGCCCTCGACGCGCGCGAAGCGCGGGCAAGGCTCGCGGCCTATGTCGGTCCGTCCCCCGGCCATGCGCTCGCCAAGGCCAAACCGAAACTGGTCGAAGGTGCGGCGATGAGCGTCTATGAAAGTGCCCTGCGCCCGCAACGAAAGTGACCGGATGACCCGCGACTACAAATCGACCGTATTCCTGCCGCGCACGGATTTCGCCATGCGCGCCAACTTGCCGGAGCGCGAGCCCGCAACCCTGAAGCGCTGGCAGGAGATGGAGCTGTTCAACAAGCTTCGCGCCGCTTCGAAGGGCCGGCCGAAATTCGTGCTTCATGACGGGCCGCCCTATGCCAACGGCGCCATCCACATCGGTACCGCCCTCAACAAGATCCTGAAGGACGTGGTCAACCGGGCCCAGCAGATGCTGGGCAAGGACGCCAACTACATTCCGGGCTGGGACTGCCACGGGCTTCCCATCGAATGGAAGATCGAGGAGCAGTATCGCGCCAAGGGCAAGGACAAGGACGCCGTGCCCATCGTCGAGTTCCGCCGGGAATGCCGCGAGTTCGCCGATTACTGGATCGGCCAGCAGCGCGAGGACTTCCTGCGCCTGGGCGTCGAGGGCGACTGGCGCCATCCCTACACCACCATGGCCTTTGCCGCCGAGGCGCAGATCGTGCGCGAGATCGGCAAGTTCCTGCTGAACGGCGGGCTCTTCCGCGGCTCCAAGCCGGTGCTCTGGTCGGTGGTGGAGAAGACGGCGCTGGCCGAGGCCGAGCTCGAATACCACGACCATGTCTCGACCACGATCTATCTACGCTTCCCGGTCATGCGCAGCGACGACCCGATCTTCGGCGCCGCCGCCGCGGTCATCTGGACGACCACGCCCTGGACTATCCCGGGCAACCGCGCCATCGCCTATGGGGAAGCGATCGAGTATGTGCTGATCCGGGTCGGCGCCGTGAACGACGGCGCCGCGCTCAAGCCCGGCGACCAGTTGATCGTCGCCAGGGATCTGCGCCAGTCCTTCGAGGCGGCGGCGGGAATCGCCTCGGCGGAGATCGTCTGGTCCGGCCTGGGCACGCGACTGGCGGGGATCATCTGCCGTCACCCGCTTGCCCATCAGGGTTATGACTTTCCGGTGCCGATGCTCCCTGGGGGGTTCGTCACCACCGAGCAAGGCACCGGCCTCGTCCATATCGCGCCCGGCCATGGCGCCGACGACTGGGAGCTGGGCCAGGCCCATGGCCTGGAAGTGCCCCAGACCGTGGATGGCGATGGACGCTACTACGACCAGGTGCCGCTGTTCGCCGGCAAGCGCGTGCTGACGCCCTCGGGCAAGAAAGGCGACGCCGACGGCGCGGTCATCGTCGCCCTCAAGGCCGCAGGCCATCTGCTGGCCGAGGGCAAGCTCACCCACAGCTATCCCCACAGCTGGCGCTCGAAGGCGCCGCTCATCTTCCGCAACACGCCGCAATGGTTCGTCTCGATGGAAAGGAATGGCTTGCGCCAGAAGGCGCTGGCCGCCATCGACGACACCATCTTCGTGCCGCCGCAGGGTCGCAACCGGCTCTATGCCATGATCGAGACCAGGCCCGACTGGTGCATATCGCGCCAGCGCGCCTGGGGCGTGCCCATCGCCGTCTTCGTCGACCGCAGAACGGGAGAGCCCTTGCGCGACCCCGCGGTGGTCGAGCGCATCGCCGCGGCCTTCGAGACGGAAGGTGCCGACGCCTGGTTCCTCAGTCCGCCCGAGCGCTTCCTGGGCGAGGGCCGCGATCCCAAGGACTATGAGCAGATCCGCGACATCGTCGACGTGTGGTTCGAGTCCGGCTGCACCCACGCCTTCGTGCTCGAGCGCAATCCCGATCTCGCCTGGCCCGCTTCGCTTTACCTCGAAGGCTCGGATCAGCATCGCGGCTGGTTCCATTCCTCGCTCCTGGAAAGCTGCGGCACTCGCGGGCGCGCGCCTTACGATGCCGTGCTGACCCACGGCTTCGTCGTCGACGAGCAGGGCCGCAAGATGTCGAAATCGCTGGGCAACACCGTTTCGCCCCAGGACGTGCTGAAGCAGTACGGCGCCGACATCCTGCGCATTTGGGTCGTCGCCTCGGACTATTCCGAGGATCTGAAGATCGGGCCGGAAGTCCTGAAGCATCATGCCGAGGCCTATCGGCGCCTGCG
>Ga0209415_10009500_pt1 | contig 16704 bp, 12 predicted proteins | sample PeaSoiSIISIP2007_FD_187696 | JGI IMG/M metagenome (GOLD analysis project Ga0209415, IMG submission 187696) | Peat soil microbial communities from Weissenstadt, Germany - SII-SIP-2007 (SPAdes) (version 2) | ecosystem: Environmental > Terrestrial > Soil > Wetlands > Peat | place: Germany... | reverse complement strand
ATCTCAAAGCTACAGGATTAAATCGGCCTTTTATCAGCTTTGGCGAATATCAATTGGTTACAAGCGATTTATATTTTGAGCTAAAAATGTATTTTTTTAATCTGTGTTAATCTGTGTAATCTGTGGTTAAAATCAGGGTTTGTTAATGTAGGCTTCGAAAGTCCCTTATCATTCAACATATTATTGATTAATATTAGCAATTAACTACGGTATAAAAGGAAGTGTCGAACATGGCATATCTTGTTTTCAAAGATGGGACTACCTTTGAGGGGGAAGCCTTTGGGGCTTGGCTTAAAGACTTAACCTCGGTGGCAGCGCATGAAGTGGTTTTCAATACGTCAATGAGCGGCTATCAGGAAATGGTCACAGATTTGTCCTATGCCGGGCAGATTCTCGTCCTGACTCAACCTCAAATAGGAAATTATGGGTGGCACCATGAAGAAAATGAAGCGGATAAAACTCGCCTCCAGGGCCTGATTGTACGGGAACTTTCCCAGGGAGAGGGAAGTTTGCATGGCGAAGGGTCCTTGGAGGATTATTGCCAGCAACATGGTGTCCAGGGACTAAAGGGAGTCGATACGCGGGCGTTGACAAGGTACCTGCGTCAATTCGGGACATTACCAGGCGTATTGGTTCAAACTCGGGAGGTCGGGTTAGAGTTCTGGGCGAATTTCCAAGTAGACGGCGATGTAGAAGGGACAAGCGAACACTGGGTTTATCGGTCAACAGTCAAGGAAGCTTACGAAATCCCTGGATCGGGTCCTCTGCTCGCTGTCATCGATTTTGGGGTCAAGCGAAATATTGTTCGTCATCTTCAGCAGAGAGGGTTTAGGATCATGGTATTCCCGGCCGGATCAACGCCTGAAGAAATTTTAAGTCATCATCCCAGTGGAATCGTTTTAAGCAATGGTCCAGGGGACCCTGAAGAGTTGCCGGAATGTGTCGCTACCGTACGTAGTTTGTATGACAAACTACCCGTATTAGGTATTTGCCTCGGGCATCAACTCTTGGCTTTGGCCGCTGGGGGAGAAACCTATAAACTTCCCTTTGGTCATCGTGGCGGCAATCACCCCGTCATCGATATACGTTCGGGGAAAGCGACCATGACGTCCCAAAACCACGGTTACGCCGTGCAGGAAGCATCTTTAAAGGGTTCCGGGTTTGAAGTGACGTTGCGTAATCTCAACGATGGAACGGTAGAAGGGATGGAGCACATGACCTACCCGATTCTATCCGTACAATTTCATCCGGAAGGTGCCCCAGGACCAGAAGAAAACGCTGAAATCTTCGATCGGTTTAAAGAAACTGTCGAGAAGAGTATATCCAGAAAGGGGAGACTGTTATAATGCCCAAGCAAGATTGGAAAAAGGTTCTGGTGATCGGATCAGGCCCCATTGTCATTGGGCAGGCTGCTGAGTTTGATTACGCTGGCACGCAGGCTTGTCGTGCTCTGCGCGAAGAAGGGGTAGAAGTCATTCTCGTGAATTCCAACCCAGCCACCATTATGACAGATCGAGAAACTGCGGACCGAGTCTATATTGAACCATTGACGGTTGAATCTGTAGAACGAATTATTGAACGGGAGAGGCCGGATGGCTTAATCCCCACTATGGGAGGGCAAACCGGCCTGAACTTGGCGTATCAGCTTGCTAAGCGAGGGGTATTAGATCGCTGCGGGGTTACTCTGATGGGAACCTCGTTGAAAAGTATCGATCAAGCGGAAGATCGAGAAAGTTTTCGGGCTTTGATGCAGGAACTCGGTGAACCGATTCCGGAAAGTAAGATTGTAGCCCGGGTTGAAGAGGCGCTGGTTTTTGCGAATGAAACCGGATACCCACTCATCGTACGTCCGGCCTTCACCCTGGGAGGAACCGGGGGAGGAATTGTACAAAACGCTGAGGAACTGGAGCAGATTGCAGAGAGTGGTCTGCAGGCCAGCCTCATCAGCCAGATTCTGGTGGAGCGAAGTGTGGCTGGTTGGAAGGAAGTTGAGTTTGAAGTCTTACGGGATGGAGCTGGGAATTGCATCACGATTTGTCATATGGAAAACATGGACCCAGTCGGAGTGCATACAGGGGATAGTATTGTTGTAGCGCCCTGTCAGACCTTGACCGACCGCGAGGTTCAAACCTTACGCAGTGCCTCACGACGGATCGTGAATGGACTGGGAATTGAAGGGGGCTGCAATGTCCAGTTTGCTCTTCACCCCTCACGTAATGAATATGTCGTGATCGAGGTTAATCCTCGATTAAGCCGTTCTAGTGCCCTCGCCTCTAAAGCCACTGGCTATCCGATCGCTAAAGTCGCTGCCAAGATCGCTTTGGGTTATAAGCTGACCGAAATTGAAAATACAGTGACAGGGAAAACCTCGGCTTGTTTTGAGCCAGCCTTAGACTATGTTGTTGTGAAAATCCCACGTTGGCCCTTTGATAAATTCACGGAAGCAGATCGACGCTTGGGAACTCAGATGAAAGCTACCGGAGAAGTAATGGGAATTGGTCGGAACTTGGAGACCGCCCTACTCAAAGCCATCCGTTCTTTAGATATAAAAGCCTATGGGCTCCGCTTACCGGAGCTTGAGGGACTAACCGACGTTGAACTTAAAACTGCTTGTCTGCAACCTGACGATCGACAGTTGTTTGTTTTCGCAGAAGCCTTAAAGCGCGGCTGGACAGTCGATTGGCTGGCTGAGGCAACTGGCTGGAATCGGTTTTATTTGAATTTTCTCCATCGTTTGGTGGATTATACGGCTTTATTAGAACAAGCACCCTGGGATAAAGAGAAGTTGCTCCGTGCCAAACGGCTGGGTTTCGCGGATCTAGAAATAGCGGCTCTCTGGAAAAGCACAGAAGATGAGGTTTATCGGTTCAGACTTGAGCAGGATCTTCGACCTGTTTTCAAAATGGTCGATACCTGTGCCGGAGAGTTTGAGGCTACAACGCCCTACTTCTATTCCAGTTATGATGTGGAAGATGAGGGAGAAGTTCATAAGCGACCTAAAGTGGTCGTCTTGGGATCCGGCCCGATTCGGATTGGGCAGGGGATTGAATTTGACTATTGTTCCGTGCACGCGGTCCTAGCACTGCGTAAAGCGGGGTTTGAAAGTATAATAATTAATAATAACCCTGAGACAGTTTCGACGGACTTTGACACTGCTGATCGGCTTTATTTCGAACCGTTGACCTTGGAGGATGTCTCGGCAATTCTGGACAAAGAACAGCCCGACGGTGTAGTCGTCCAGTTCGGGGGGCAGACGGCCATAGGTTTGGCTAGCGGCTTAGCTAGGCGAGGCTACCAGATCTTGGGTACGACGGTTGAAGATATTGATCGGGCAGAGGAACGGGGGACCTTCGACCGTGTTTTGCAAGAACTTGGAGCAAAACGGCCTCGCGGAGGTGGGGCTACGAGCATGGAACAAGTGGAACGTGTAGCCCAAGAGATAGGATTTCCTTTGGTGGTCCGTCCGTCGTATGTGTTGGGTGGAAGGGCTATGGACATTGTCTATGAAGAGAAGGAATTAGAGGCTGTAGTAAAGCGCGCTTTGTCGGCCTCCTCGGATCAGGAGATCTGGATGGATCAATATCTGCTCGGAACCGAGGTGGAGGTCGACGCGATCTCGGACGGAGAAAACGTTTTTATCCCTGGGATCATGGAGCATTTAGAACGGGCAGGCGTTCATTCTGGGGATTCCATCGCAGTCTATCCACCTCAAACCTTAGACTTGAATATGCAAGAACGTATCATAGTTTTGACGGAATCGTTAGCTCGATCGTTGCAAATTAAAGGGTTACTGAATATTCAATATGTTATTTATCAGAAAGAACTCTTTGTCCTAGAAGTTAACCCTCGGTCAAGTCGTACGGTTCCCTTTCTGAGTAAAGTTACCGGGGTTCCAATCATTGATTGGGCAACTCAGGTGATCTTAGGGAGAAAATGGGAAGAGATTAAGATTCCGCACGGTCTCTGGCCAACGGGTGACCGGGTCGCCGTTAAAGCACCTGTGTTCTCCTTTTCGAAGTTGCAACGGGTCGAACCGTCTTTAGGGCCAGAGATGAAATCCACTGGCGAAGTCATGGGGATGGATAGAACGTACGAAAAAGCGCTTTACAAAGCCTTGCTGGGAGCAGGTCTGACCTTTACGACGTATGGTTCTGTGTTCGTGACCTTGGCAGATCGTGATAAAGCAGAAGGGGTAGCACTCGCGCAACGTTTCGCTGAACTAGGTTTCCGCATTTTAGCGACGGAAGGTACGACGCGCTATTTAAAGAATGAGGGACTGAGAGTGGAACAGATCGCCAAATTGCATGATGGTTCCAATGAAATCATTGACGGAATTCGCAAGCAAAAAATTCAATATGTGGTCAATACAACTACCCACGGTCGGGTACAGGAAAGTGATGGGTTTGCGATCCGCAGAGCGGCTGTGGAACATGGAATCCCTTGTTTCACGAGTTTAGATACGGCGGCAGCGTTACTCCAGGTTTTGGAAAGTATTTCTCCGGGTCTTTTACCGCTGTAAATCGAAGTCCGATGTACGATGTCCGAGGCACGAACACCGAACAACTACAGGCTGAGTTCTAAACTCCACATGTAGATTAAGCGATAGCAATAGAGATTTCTTCTGGTACTTAGTTTTACTTATCAGGAAAAAAGTGCTATATTCGAAATTCGGACTTCAGACCCCGAATCGCGGGCCTTGTATTATGAAAGGAGTGGGTGAGATGCTCACAGAAGGCCTAGTAGTCGTTCATGAACGACTTGGAGATAAAGAACAAGGGCTTAGGCGACTGGTTCTAAAAGGACCGATTGCCCAAACCGCACAGGCCGGACAGTTTGTAGCCATTCAGGTTCAGGACTCCTCGATTTCGTCCTTTGATCCCTTGTTGCGGCGGCCCATCAGTTTAGCAGAGATTTCGCCGGAGCGCGACGAGATCACCTTGCTTTACCGCATTGTGGGTCGGGGAACTGAAATCTTAGCTCGAGCAAGGTGTGGTGAGAAGCTCAGTGTAATGGGGCCGTTGGGGCAAGGCTTTTCCCTGCCGGAAGAAGGGGAATTGTGGCTGATCGCCGGAGGAATCGGCGTATTCCCTCTCTATGCATTGGCTCAAAGTGCACTTGCGAAGGGTCTAACGGTGCGTCTGTTTTGGGGAGGAGAAAACCAGCAGTTTTTGGAAAGTGCGGGATATTCTCACTGGCAAGCCTTGGGTATCCCAATCCATCTTAGTACGCTTGATGGAAGTATAGGGCAAAAGGGTCTTGTGACCGAGCAAGTACAGGAGCGTTTATCTCAGTTGGTAGGGCAAGTTAAACAAGAACAAGAACAAGAACAAGAAAAACTTTTCAATAGTGAGAAGATTAGTGTCGCCACCTGCGGTCCGAAAAAGATGATGCAGGCGGTTACGGAACTGTGCAAGAATGCTGGGGTCCCTGTGGAGGTTTCTTTGGAAGAACGTATGGGATGTGCAGTTGGAGCCTGTTTAGGGTGTGTATGTACGCTGATCGATGAAGCAGGTTCTCTGATTCATAAAAAAGTATGTCAGGATGGACCGGTTTTTCGAGGCGAGGAGGTTGTCTGGGATGTGTCCTGTTGATCTAACAACAAACATAGCGGGAATAACGCTCAGAAATCCAGTCCTGACGTGTTCAGGAACCTATGGATTTGGGGAAGAGTATGCTGCTTATTGTCCAGTAGAAGCTTTAGGAGGCATAACCCTGAAGGGGCTTACCCCTAAGCCACGGCTAGGAAATGCAGTTCCTCGGTTAGCGGAAACGCCAGCAGGCTTATTAAATGCGGTCGGGTTAGAGAATCCGGGGTTGGAGGAATTCATAAAATCTTATCTTCCTAGAGTGCGGAAATTGCCTACCGCGGTGATTGCCAATGTTTCTGGTTTTTCGTTAGAGGATTATGTACAGATGGCTCGGGCGTTGCAACGAGAATCCGGCTTAGCCGCGCTTGAAGTGAATATTTCCTGCCCCAATGTCAAACATGGCGGAATGCATTTCGGCACGGATCCGAAGAGTGCTGAAGAGGTCATCGCGGCAGTTAAGGCAGAAACGGACCTTCCAATCATCGCGAAGCTTTCACCCAACGTCACAGATATTGTCGGGATGGCCAAAGCTGTTCAGCGTGGAGGCGCAGATGCCCTATCCTTAATCAATACGCTTTTGGGGATGCGAATTGATATTGATCAACAACGTCCCGTGTTAGCCAATACGTTCGGGGGGCTTTCCGGACCGGCTATTCGGCCAGTGGCTGTCCGTATGGTCTGGCAAGTTGCGCAAGCAAGCGATCTACCAATCATTGGCATGGGTGGGATTACCACGTGGCAGGATGCGGTAGAATTCCTCTTGGCTGGGGCGACGGCCGTAAGTATTGGCACGGGGAATTTCGTTAATCCTCAGGCTCCGCTAGAAATCCTACAGGGAATAGAAAAATACTGTACAGATCGCGGATTCGCTTCGGTACGGGAATTGGTAGGAATGGCGCATAAGGCTTAGTGTACAGATAGAAATGGAGGAGAATCGTTTGGATGTGACAGCAAATAATAAGCGCGTCATTGTGGCCCTTGATGTGCAAGGGCGTGAGGATGCAATGGACCTAGCAAAGGCCCTGCAAGGCAGTGGGTGTTGGCTTAAAGTGGGCCTGGAACTGTATGCGTATACGGGTCCAGCGATGATCCAGGAACTGAAAGCGCTGGGATTTCCCATTTTTCTGGACTTGAAGCTGCATGATATTCCGACAACTGTGGAAAGGGCAATTCGTGGCTTCATTCAATCAGGCGTTGACATGATCAATGTCCATTGCAGTGGTGGATACGACATGATGGCTCGGTCGGCCCACGCTGTAAAGGAAGCAGGAAGTAAGCTGGGAAGCGTACCGAAAGTGATTGGGGTTACGGTCCTAACAAGTATCTCAGAAAATCAATTTAGACAAGAGATGGGAGTACAACGCAAACTGACAGATCATGTGGTCGAACTCGCTAAACTTGCAGAAAAAGCAGGCCTAGATGGGGTTGTTGCCTCTGCGCTGGAGGCGAGGGAGGTAAGAAGGAACACATCGCCCGGGTTTCTCATCGTTACACCTGGGATTCGTCCGGCCTGGAGCGAAGCGCATGATCAAATGCGGGTTCTCACCCCCTATGAGGCTTTGGAGGCTGGTAGTACGTACCTGGTGGTGGGACGACCGATTACACGTGCCGAGGATCCTCGTGATGCTTTGGAACGACTTTGGGTACGGTAGGAAAAGGAGAGAGTAACAAGCATGGATCAACAATTGAATCTAAGAAAAACCCAACTCACACCAGAGGAATACCTGGATTTGTTCAGAAAAAGCAAGGCCTTATTAGACGGACATTTTCTCTTAACCTCAGGAAAACATAGCGCTCAGTATATGCAGTGTGCTCAGGTACTGCAATATCCGGAGCGGGCAGCCGTACTGGCCGAGGGGCTGGCGCTTGCCTTTCGCGATCTGGAGATTCAAACTGTTATTGGACCGGCTATGGGAGGTATCTTAGTAGCCCATGAAGTCGCTAAGGCCTTGGGTGTACGGGCCTTGTTTACCGAACGGGAAAACGGAATCATGCGTTTGCGCAGAGGATTCACACTTTCTCCGGGTGAACGCGTCTTGGTCGTTGAAGATGTGATCACGACGGGCGGTTCTGTTCGCGAGGTCCTAGCTGTAGTCCAGGAATTCGAGGCTATCCCGGTAGGTGTTGGAATTCTTGTTGACCGAACAGGCGGGACAGTGGATTTTGGACTGCCGATGGCTTCGCTCATTCAGCTACACATTCAGGCTTATGAAGCTCAGGAATGCCCACTTTGTGCACAAGGGATTCCTGCGATTAAACCAGGAAGTCGAAAAGTTTAAATAGAAAAACGAAGCCTTGGTACGCAATGACAAACTCAACATCAAAAAAAATTATATTCATCATCTAAAAAAGAAGGATATAATAAGTCGGTGTGGAATGTATTCTAGTATAAGGATTTCACGATAGGGAAATTATTATGGAGGAGGGGTTTATTTTGAAGAAAATATTAGTGGCAACAGATGCTTCAGAGTATTCACGGCAAGCCTTAAAAAGTGCTTTGGACCTCGCTAGGAAATTCCACTCGGAAGTCGAGCTTCTATTTGTCATGTACAAACCGCTGATGTTTGATGGCAGTCTCGTTGAGGAGGATGTCATTGCGCAGAGCCAAACTGAACGGCGGGGGGAGTTGGCAATTCAAGCCACTCTTGAAGGCATGGATATTACTGACGTTACCTTAATCAAGAAAGTATTGCCAGGAAAACCAGCCAACATCATCTTACAAGAGATTGAAAAAGAGAATATCGATTTGGTGGTTATGGGGAGCCATGGTTACGGGGCGATCGCTGGTTCCATATTAGGTAGTGTAAGTCAACGCGTTCTCTTCGGAGCAAAATGTTCCGTTTTAATAGCCAGGTAAATATTATTTAAGAATTATGAATAGGTAGACGGCGATTAAACAAGGCTAGAAGCAATATGCTTTTAGCCTTGTAATATATTGGGCACATATTAAAGATAGTTCTGCAATTCGTGACAATAGGGAGATGATTTTGATATAATTTATTTAGAAGTTAGATATGAGAAGGAGGTCGACCATGAGAAAGGTAATCTTATTTGTGATCGACTCTCTCCATCCTGTAGCCTTGGCGAAAATCCTTTCGGAAGGGAATGCTCCTGCTCTAAGTTTTCTAGCTAAACAGGGAACCTATTTTGACCGCGTAGTCTCCTCTTTTCCAACCATGACCCCAGTAGCCACGAGTTCCATGATCACCGGAACCTGGCCTGATCGGCATGGAGTTCCCGGGTTTATCTGGTACAATGAGGTGATTAAAGAAATTGTGGATTACGGAGCGACCAGACATACTGTTTTCAAAATCGGAACAGAGAAGGTTCTGCGTAACTTACTAATTAGGCTGAACGAAGAACACCTTTGTTTGGAAACACCAACCTTGTATGAGGTGCTTGAAGCTAAGGGATATAGTGCGGGAAACGTCAACTTTTTTATGTATAGGGGTACACAACCTTATTGTGCTAAGGTTCCTCTTTTGCTCGCCTTGTCAACCTGCTTGCAATTTAATCAAGTTGTGGTTTCAGGTCCCTCTCATTTGACCTTAGGCCAACTCATTCGGTCACCTTTTTCCAATTGGCCAAATGGATATCCTCGGGGGGCGTTTCATCGTTTTGGTTTTAACGATTCTTTTTCCGGAAAAATCGCTGCTCGGATGGTCCGTGAAGGGAATCAGCCAGATTTGATGGTCGTTTATTTCCCGGATAATGATAAATATTCACATCGGCACGGCCCGTTACGAAGTGGGCCTTCAATTGAGAGGGCGGACTTTCAAGTGGCGGCAGTGCTTAATGAATATGGTTCTTGGGAAGAAGCAGTCGAGAAAAATTTGATTATTGTTACGGGAGACCATTCTCAAACGATGGTTGGTTTAGGTAAAGAGTATCTGATCGATTTAGATCAAGCTTTAAAGTCGTTCAAACGGTTAAAGGTTACAGAAGAAGCAAATGACGACATTAGCCAAGAGATTGCCATTTGTCCGAATGAACGGATGGCCTTTATTTACATACTCCAGCGCAAAAGTGAGATTTTACCTGATGTCGTAGGCATTTTGGCCCAAGATTCGCGCAATGCTCAGATCGCCTGGAAAGTCTCTGAAAATAGGTACTCTGTCTTTCAAGGCGGAACGGAAAAATACCTATTGTTTTCTCGTGGTGGTCCCTACCAAGACGTTTACGGCCAATATTGGTCTTTAGAAGGAGATTTATCCGTGGTCGATGCCCACGTGATGGGTGATCAAAAAATCGAATTCAGAAAGTTTCCTGATGCACTGACTCGTCTGATTTCAGCCCTTGAGGCGCGGGGCGGAAGCCGAGTGGTCGTTTCGGCGGCGTCGGGGTATGAATATCTAGCCGTCGGGGGACCAATTCATCCAGGTGGTGGGAGCCACGGATCCCTCGAAGAAGAGGATTCAACGGTGCCTATGATCATTACTGGAATGCCGATTCAGCTAGAGCATCCCCGAATCATTGATTTATTTCCGCTGATTTTGAGGCATTTTGGGTTATAGGAGGAAGGATTACTATGAGCTTTAGATGTGATGTGAAAGGAGATTTTAGGATGACTCAAGATGAAGTGAGATTTTTTAGGTCTTGGTTTGAAGATTACCCGCAAAGATTTTCTTCGGAAGATGTGGAGGTTGAGGCCAATCTAAGATATAAAAAGGAGCATTCCCTAAGAGTTCGAGATTATATGCTAACCCTTGGACAGGAGCTTCAGTTGGATACGAATCAGTTGTTTCTTGCCGAAGTTATCGGCCTCTTTCATGATGTCGGCCGTTTTGAACAATACGTAAAATATCATACATTTAAAGATCACGAGAGTGAGGATCATGCAGAACTTGGCTTGTTGGTTCTGGAACGAGAACAGATCCTTGCGGGCCGCGTGAGTGAGTTGGAGAAGGAAATTATTTATACAGCCATAAGAAATCACAATCAACGTGTAATTGACGAAAACGTGGGAGGGGACACTTTATTGTTTTGCCAGCTCATCAGGGATTCGGATAAATTGGATATTTTCGAGCAGATCATTAATTTTTATGAAGATCCCAAGCGAACTCCACATTTGGCAGTTGAAGAAAATCACAAGGATCAAAGATATTCTCCGGAAATCATACAGGGCATCCTAAGTGGCGAGCAGATTTCCTATACAAGTGTCAAAACTCCCGTAGATCTTAAATTGATCCGTTTGTCATGGCTATTAAACCTAACTTTTCCTGCGGCGTTGGAAATAGCTAAAAGGAAAGAATTCTTCGCAAGGCTCAGGGCGTTTATTCCGGAAACCAAGGATACTCTTAAGGTTTTTAAGTATATCGAGCAGATCATTTCACAACAGGTTCTGAAATGATCTGCTCGATATTGGGAGTAATGATGTTGAAGTTATTCCGCCTCTAAGATTGGCTGGACCTCGGATTTTATGCAGTGCTTGAAAGAGCCTTCAAGAGATGAGATACTGTACACTAAGGTATAGAAAATATTGAATATTAAAATAATATTGGCAGGTATTAACCCCAAAATATAGAATTCGGATTATTAGAAGTGGCAAAATAAATTATTTGAATTTATAGGAGGTGAAGATTATCAATACAACAAATGTAAACTTCTTTAATCTGGATAACTTACTCTATGCTTGTGCAAATCTTGAAATTATTTATGATTTAACTAGTAAACCCATCGACTTTGAATTTGTAGAAATTAATACTGCGTATGAATCGATTATGGGATTGCAACGTAAGGATGTTATTGGTAGGCGAATTACAGAGCTTGAGGTCAGTATTATTGAGAACGATTTCAATTGGCTTGGGTTTTATGGGCATGCCGTCTTATCTAATCATCCTATTGTACAAGAATACTATTCGAGAAAATCTGATAGATGGTACCTATTTCAGGGCAGTTCGACAGGAGATGGGCATCTTATAGCTACCCTCATCGATATTACAATTTCGAAACAGAAGGAATTGGAGTTAATAAAAAATAACGACTTACTTGCACAAATGAATGAGCAAAATGCTATTTTAAATAAAGAATTAAGAAGACAGATCGAAGAGATTAGTTATAATAATCAATTTATGGAAATTAATAGCAAGAGATATATGGGCCTTGTAGAAAATTCGAATGATGTTATTTATAGCTGTAGTATAAATGGAATTATCACATCCGTTAACAAAAAATTTTGCGAATTGGTTGCCAAAGGTCAACAAGAAATTATAGGGAAAGAAATATCCCAATTTATGCATTTTGAAGATATTCAAATGGGGTGGGATCATCTCATTCTTGAGGTCTTTAGAACTGGAAAAATGAGCTTGGCGGAGTATGGTTTTAAGATGATAGATGGTAGTGTACGATACTATCAGGTTATCCTTTCCCCTATCTCTGATGTTCGTAACAAAATTTTTGAAGTAATAGGGACAAATCAAGATATTACAACACTAAAACAAAATGAGCAAAAAATGATGGACCTAGCATATCGAGATTCCTTAACGAATCTACCAAACAAAAATTTATTTTTAGATCGGTTAAAAACATCTATTTCGATTGCCAGGAGAAACGGTTTAAAAGCAGCAGTAGTTTTAGTAGGCTTAGATAATTTTAAAAAGATTAATACAGCTTTGGGCTATTCTAGCGGAGATAAAATCATAGTTGAAGTTGCTCGAAAACTCGTTACTTGCATGAGAGATTACGATACAGTAGCCCGCTTAAGTGAGGATAAATTCTTGCTCTTATTTCAAAATATTAGACATATCAATGAGTTATTTCCCATAATTGACAGAATAAATGAGGTATTTGAGAAATACTGCATTGTCAACGGAAACTCAATCAAGGTAACGGCTAGCATAGGAATCTCAGTGTTTCCCGACGATGGTGATGGTGTTAATGCCGAAGATATTTTGATTAATGTCGATGAAGCTATGTACAGGGCCAAGGAACTGGGCAAAAACCGCTATAACTTTTTCAACCAGAGTATGAAAGAAGGTTTTGATCGGAAGATTAAACTGGAGACTATGCTCAAGAATGCGATAACTAATCACGAATTTGTGTTACATTACCAGCCGCAATATGAGGCTAGAACAAAAAGACTCCGTGGATTCGAAGCCTTGATCCGCTGGAATAATCCAGAGGTTGGCTTGGTAATGCCAAAGGAGTTTATTCCCTTTGCCGAGGAGACAGCACTTATCGTACCTATAGGAAAATGGGCTATAGATACTGCCTGTAATGTATGCGCTAAGATTAATAAAAGTTATGGATTAAATTTGAATATGTCCGTGAATATTTCGGCAATACAACTTAAGCACGCTGGGTTTGAGGAATTAGTGATCAATGCAGTTGCTGATTCGGGTATCGAAGCGTCTAATCTTGAGTTGGAAGTCACGGAAAGTTGTTTTATTGACAATTTTGAGAATGTGATAAGTGTGTTAAAAGTATTGCACACTAAAGGAATTAGGATTACCCTTGCTGATTTTGGGACTGGAAATCTTGCCTTAGGTCAATTGAAAAAAATGCCGATCAACATGGTGAAGTTAGATAAAGAATTTATAGATGAAATAGATCCAGCAAATCCTCAAGACACTTTGACGGAATCTTTAATTTCTCTGGTACATAAGCTTAATATAGAAATGCTCGCCGGAGGGGTTGAAAATAAAGAACAACTTGATTACCTTATCAAAGGAAAATGCGATAATATTCAAGGTTATTTTTTTGAAGAACCAGTACCAGAAGAAAAGATTGAAGGAATAATAAACAAAGGTATTCTGGAAAACGAAGGTTTAAGTCGTATGATCCAAAAGGCGGGACTGACGTATGAAAGTTTTGTTAGACAAAAAATACAATCGGTTGGTAAAAAATGGGACACAAAATTGTAACGTCTAAGCTGGCAAACTGTTGGCAAAGGGATAGTCAAGGGAGCATGCAAATGAGTTTCTCAATTAAACCCATTAAACAATATTTATGGTGTCTGGTAAGCTCAAGCATTAAACATAATATCGTGGCTTTGGCTGCCGCCATCGCCTTTTTCGGACTTTCCGCTATGATTCCATTGACTTTTCTACTTATTTACAGTGCCTCAATTTTCATTCCGAATACCTCAGTACAGAATTTTTTGTCAGATATTTTGCAATCCTATGTTCCGACCCTACCGAATGCCCAATTATACATTGCAGAAAACTTATCAAGGTTGGTCGCCTTGGGTAATCATGTCGGCATATTTGGTGTAATTGGCTTGCTCTGGACCACTTTGGGGGGATTTGTCTCATTTCAGCAGATTCTTGACATGATATGGGAAATCCCTCATCGACGGTCATTTGTCAAGCGATATTTGGTGGGCTTTGGTATGCTAGGAATACTAATGTCTTTAACCGTTATGACATCCTTGGCGACGACGGTTTCACTTGCGTTAGCACAAAGAATCTTCACTCAGGGTAATTTAACTTTCTGGGTGGCACTTTTTCATGACATCTCTCGTATGTCGTTTCCATTACTGTTGTTTTTGACTTGCTATTTTTGTTATCGTTTCTTACCGTCAGATACGATCAGGCCTACCTATCTTTTGATGGGCGCCTTGGTTTCAACGCTTGGAATATACCTCTCTCGAGAAGTGTTTGTTTTGTATTCACTGCACTTGGGACAGTACGAAATGATCTATGGAAGCCTGACCTTCATTATGCTGTTTACATTCTGGGTTTATATTGTCTGCATTATAGTATTGTTTGGTGCGGAGGTGGCAGTGACATTAAGCGTAGTTAGGGAGCAAAATAGAAAAATATAGATGTTTTTGATTGCAATGCTAAGTTTTAGCTGAATAGAATTAAGTCAGCTCCTGCGTTCTTTCAGTTAAGAAGAGCAGAAATCGCTTGTGATTTCTGCTCTTCTTAACTGTATTTTTATCTAACGGTGATACACCAAACTAATACCTACTCTAGTAGCTCTTCACTAGCCAGCAATTGTTCCAGGGTCTCCGGTTTAGGTGTGAGGAATAAGGTCCAGTTCTGTTCGTAGATTACCATCCCAGGCTTGGCCGCGTTGGGTTTCTTCAGCTGTTTAACATGGGTGTAATCCACGGGAACCTGAGAAGAACCACGAGCTTGACTGTAATAAATTGCTAAGGCAGCTGCTTCTTCAAGGGTGCTGTCATCTGGGAACTCTTCCCCATCTGCGAGAGGGATCAGAACGTGTGAACCGGGAATTACTTTGACATGGAGCCAAAGGTCGTTGGGTTTACCTTTGCGCATGGACAGCCAATCATTTTGAGTATTATTTTTCCCAACCAAGATTACTCGACCTTGACTCGAACGATAGACTCGTGGATGGATAGACTCTTTGGGTGCTTTGACTTTCGTCTTCGTCTTCGTATTGGAGCGGCCCTTTTTTAGTTTGACATTCTCCCTTTTCAAACGTTTTCCGGCTAAATACCCTTGACCAACTAGCTCAACATGGATTTCATCAAGTTCGGAAAGGGTGGTCGCCTGATCCAAACTGACTTGTAAGGAAGCTAGGTAGTTCACTTCCTCGAGTGCAGCTGCTTGGAGCGGCTTTGTTTTGAGGAGGGTGGCTTTCGCTTTATTATAAAGTTTGTAATAGTGCTGAGAGTTGTCAATGGCACTTAGATTGGGATTGAGCGGAATGACCACGGGAGAAAGCGCGGGGCTATAATAATCTTCCACCGTGATTTCAGGTGATCCCTCTGGAATACGGTAGAGGTTTGCGGTAAGGAGTTCCCCCCACTTTTGATAGGCAAGACCGGACTTGGCGTTGGTCTCAGCTTCAGCATATATTTTAAGTTTCTTGCTGAAATGGGAGTGTTGGTCTTGAACGATTTTACGTAGAGAGCCGCGTTTTGCTTCAAGAGTGTTCTTGCTGGATTTTGACTGATAAAAGCCTGTGACCGCGTCATTTAATGTTGCAACATTTTCTATTCTCAACTCTTGGTATTGTTGAAAGGGGATAAAGGTGAACGCGGTGGGAGGAGATTGGAGTGCGGATTGATAATAAAGACACGGTTGAATGGTAGGAATCCCTTCAGGATTACTTAAGCGACGATAGGTCTGAAAAAGCCGAGAAAAATCAATATCCCCACACTGATGGAGGCTGGTTTCTGTACTCAAGCCTGCTTGAATGACGATTTCACGGGCCAATTCCGGGCTTATCCCGGCAAAGCGAGCGAGAAGGACCCCAGTTATGGGGCGATCTAGATCTTCTTCATAGAGGGTTTGTCGCCAAAGATCTTCATCCTTTAAGGGCGGACGTTTTCCTTGAGAGGGAGGTGCAAGATAAATCCGTCCGGGTAATACCTCGCGATAGCGGCTTAAGGCGTAGGAATAGCGCTTAAGACCGTCGAGAATCGTATTCGTGATCGGATCGACGAGAATGAGATTACTGTGTTTTCCCATGATTTCCAAGTGAAGTTGCAGGGTGACTAGATCGCCGCGGTCGTTGTAATTTTGAACGTCAAAAGTTACTACCCGTTCCAGCTCACTTTGGTGTAGGCTGACGATTTTGCCACCTTCGAGGTGTTTGCGTAGAATCATACAAAACATGGGCGGGGAGCTCGGGTTTTTCTTGTTTTCCTGAGTGAGGTGGAAGCGAGGGGAGGTTGCATTGGCACTTAGCAGGAGGCGTCGAGACCCCTGTTGCCGCAGTTGGAAATGGATTTCCTCCTTTTCCGGTTGATGAATTTTATCAATTCGTGCTCCGGTGAGCAGTGGAGCAAGCTCTTTAATTAGATAGGCGAGGGTCACACCGTCTAAGGCCATGTGAGAACTCCTTTCATCCCTTGAACTTGAATCATCGAGCGAAGCAAGTTCGTCGATTTTAACCTTGATTCCCGTGAAAAATTATACCTACATTAATAACCCTGATTTTAACCACAGATTACACAGATTAACACAGATTTAAAAATACATACATTTTTAGCTCTAAAATATAAATCGCTTGTAACGCAATTGATATTCGCCAAAGTTGATAAAAGCCCAATTTAATCCTGTAACTTTGAGATAATTGATAATTATCGTTTCTTCATTAACTTCCATCTTCGCCATTTTTCGATACTTAATCCTTCTTAATCTGTGAAATCTGTGTTAATCTGTGGTTTCTCTTATCGTTCTTTTCATGTGTAATCTGT
>Ga0209415_10009498_pt1 | contig 16706 bp, 11 predicted proteins | sample PeaSoiSIISIP2007_FD_187696 | JGI IMG/M metagenome (GOLD analysis project Ga0209415, IMG submission 187696) | Peat soil microbial communities from Weissenstadt, Germany - SII-SIP-2007 (SPAdes) (version 2) | ecosystem: Environmental > Terrestrial > Soil > Wetlands > Peat | place: Germany... | reverse complement strand
ATAACCGCGTCCTCCTTCCAGGACTGGTCGGTTACCGCGACCGACACGGACCCGTCTAACGCGCCCGGCGAGGTGCTCACGTACCCGGACGCGAGCTTCAACTACTACCAGCTCGACACGTCTGCCTCTAACTACACTATTCCCCCCGCGCAGTACGACCTGAATAACATCACGTCGCTGACCAGTGATTTCACCGAGTCTATGCCGCAGAACAGTGACCTCAACGCCGAGGCCGCCTACGACATGTGGCTGAACAACTGGCAGACCGAGATCATGGTGTGGGTGGACACCTCGCCCGCCAAGGACCGTAATCTCGCCGACGACGGCATGACGGACGTCGGCACGTACACCTACGGGGGCCAGAACTTCGCGCTCTGGCGTAGCGGCAGCGGGATCACCGGCTTCTACGTCTTCCTACTTGACCACAACGAGACATCGGGCACGGTAGACCTCAAGGCGATGCTGGAAACCATGGTCTCGCTCGGCTACATCCCGGCGACATCACCGCTGACCCAGATCCCGTTCGGCTGGGAGATCAGCGACACGGGCGGCCAGCCGGTCACCTTCTCGATGTCCAGGTTCGACGTAAACCTGCAAAACTAACGCCTCACTCTGCGCCTGGCTACCCGCGGCGAGAACATATAAAGAAGTACTCCACCGCCAGCTTCGGGCTGATGAAGGGTACGTTCGCGTTCACGTGCATGTTAGCGGCCTTGACGAGCTTCCGGGTGGGCTGGCCACCATACCAGTTATGTGAAGCCGGAAAATATCTGTCGATGGTGAAGTACCGTGCCAGATCTGTCCGGAAGGCGCCGAACGACTGTACGTTGCTGAAGGCTTCGAATATATGCTTATCGTGATGATTGAAGTTTGTATATGACAGGAGAAACATACCCGATCCGCTCAGCAGCGCAGCTATCTCTCCGAATTTCTGAGACTGCAGTCCTGCCATATATTCGAAGACACCCAGCGCCACGATGATATCGAACCTGCGCTCACCGAATTTGATCGGGTTCTCGAGGATATCGACCTCGGCCAGATTCGGTCCGGGGTCATGTATGGCTATGTCAATGCCGAAGTAGCGGATGTTCTCCTGCAGCAGGCCGCCGAAAGTCGCCGGCCCGCAACCAATATCAAGCAGGTCACATTCTCTTCCCTGCGCTATATCGTTGACGATTCGCGCGGCTTTCTTAAGTCGATAATGGGGTGGGATATGTTTTTGATTCTCGGCGATCCAGAAATCTCTCTTATGCGATTCGGCTATGCTATCAGGGCTGGCGCCGCCCGCATCGATTGAGCCGTTCACGCGGGCTTCCTCTCCCGGCCCGCTACCACTGAGTCGATCGAGATGGCCGGGTGGTCGACCGGCGCGGGTTCCAGTTCTCCGATACCGTTCGGGCGAGCGCGACTGGCAAACCATTGCGCCAAGACGCGATAGCACTCTCGCCGGTCGGCGGGCGACAGCGACGCCCGCCGGATCGCCCTGATGTACGCCCAGACGTATTCGCCGTACAAGCGCACAACCGGGTGCCGCAGCCGATTCGCCCGGCGCGGGTCCATGTTCGCGCACCGGTTTCGCATCGGAGCACGGCCACTCTGCCCTGGGTGTTCGCGACGGAAGAACAGCCAATCCGGAACCTGATAAAATTGTCCATGCAGGGCAAGCTCGGCGATGATAGTGTGATCCGCGTGGTGGTAACTCTCCTTCATTGCCGTCCGGCGCAGGACCTCGATTCTGATCACACCGTAGTCATCATCGCCCCCGCTATCGAACAGTACGCTCCGGAAGCGGTCCGGGGCCCGCGGGACAGCAGTAGTGAGAGGGTATTCGAACGCCTTCGTTACCGCGCCAGAGCCGTCGACCCTGGCGGTCCAGCAGTGGGCGAGCACCACCTGCGGGTATTCGTCGAGCGCTTCGATACAGCGCTCTAGCAGGTCTCGGGCATAAAGGTCATCGTGCGCCGCTTCCTTATACAGTTCACCCTGGGCGTGGCCGATGATGAAGTTCACGTTCGGGGCGAGTCCCAGGTTGCGCGGCTGTCGGAAGTAGCGGATCCGCGAATCCTGCTTCTCGTACTGGCGGCAGATGTCGGCCGTGCCGTCGGTCGATGCGTTGTCCGAAATGATCAGTTCGAAATCCGCGTAGCTCTGACCGAGCAGGGCGTCAAGCGACTCAGCGACATATTTCTCCCCGTTGTATACGGGCAGTCCCACCGTGAGCCTCGGCGCTGCGCTCATTTCCCGCCGGCCTCACGCCTGACTGCATGCGCGGGCCGGGCAACAGCGGATGTAATGGAACCACCGCCGCCCGCGATGAGAATCCCCATTGCTCCCCTCCGGATTCCGGGACGAACTCGACGGGGCGGCGCGACGGCCGTCCCGCCTAACAAGAACCGCGACAACCGGTTCTTGATACATCGCGGGTGAGCTTTCATGACCAGGTAGCCTGGGCAGCCACTATTTAGTCCAGGCGGCGCCGATACCGTCGCCAGGCCACCAGTGGTTGAGGGGATTCTCCTTGAAGAACAGATAGTGACGGCCAGTTCGCTCCGCCCAGTCAGACAGCGCCGCGGAATCATGGGCATTGTCAGAAAGTACGATCGCGTCCGGCCGCAGGTTCGAGGTTACGGCGGCGAGTTCTTCGGTCTCGTAGTCGTAGGTGTGCAGACTGTCATGAATGAACATGCCGACGTCTTTCATCTCTGCGAGTTCCTCAACGGAGCTCCCCATGCGACGATCGATAACGCTCGCCCACGGTTCCGTGATGAGGTAGCCGGCTTCGGGATCGATGTCGATCGTGGTGAGGCGACCATGTCCGTTTTGCAGCAGGGCGGCGGCGATGATGCAAGAGCCGAGACCGAGATGCGTACCCGTCTCCACGACAAGATCCGGTTCGGTGGCACGGACCAGCGCGTACCACCCGCATCGTCGCGCCCAGTGAGGTTCAGCGGCGCAGATCCTTCGCAGCGGGTTGGACGCCAGCCGCTCGGTCAGCTGGCCGATGAGGTCTTCGTTCTTCTCCAGCTCCTGCGTCCATGCGCGCACCTGTCCGATCTCGGCTCCGGTGACGGCGGATACGAACCAGCAGAGCTGGTCCCGGTTGAGGGGGTCCAGATCATAGGTGTAGTTCGTGGTCTCACGGCTATGGACTAGCCAATCGAGCGACCGCCCAATGAGACGAGCGTCGTAACGCGCCACCCCCAGGGTGCGCAACGGCAGGGCCGCACCCCGGCCTAGTGGCGAGACGGCCAGGCGACGTCGCAGTTTCGATTGCATTGTGCTAGCTCTCCTTAAGCCTTTCGGTCGGGCGTTCGGGGCCGCGAGAGTTGGCCATCAGACGGGGTGCGCGATCGCGAAACCGTAGATCTCTAGTAGGTGCTTAAAGCTGTGCTCGGGATTGAATCGCTGCTCATAGGTCGCGCGGGCCCGATTCCCGTAGGTTTCGTAACGCTCGGGACGGGCGTCGACGTCGGCCATGGTCAGCGCCAGTGCCTCGGGGTCGGCCGGTGGGAACAGCACACCGTCAACCCCGGGGGTAATCAGTTCGGTGAACGAACCGTGCTTGGGCGCGATCGGAGGAGTACCGGCCGCCATAGCCTCGATCACCACTAGCCCGAAGGGCTCCTCCCACACGGAGGGCACGACGACCGCGCGCGCCCGGGACCTCAATTCCAGTGCCTGACCGGGCGGGATGTGCCCGAGCAACTCGACGGAGGGCCGCGTCGATGCCCAGGCGGTCACCTCGCGCTCAAGAGATCCCGACCCGGCGATGACCAAGCGCAGGCCCGGTTCCCTGGTCTCGCCGCGGTACCGGTCCCAGGCGGCCATCAGTAGATGCAGGCCCTTGACCTCATCCAGCCGTCCGATGAAGGCGACGATCGGGTCCCGTGATACCGATTGCGTGCTTGAGTACGGCACCATGTTGTGCCTGACGAAAACCCGGTCTGCAGGCAGGTTCAGTCCGCCGTGCAGGTCGCGCTGGGCCGCGGAGATGAACACGAAGGCCGCGACCAGCGAGCGCCACGCCTTCCGGTGCGCGACGTTGGCCACCACGAGCGGCGCGGTAGCGGCGCGCGAGTCCCGGTAGCAGCCGTGCAGGATCCCAGGAACGGGAAGACGGTGCAGACAGTCGTGGCAGACCGTGCCCTGGCGAAAAAAGTCTCCACTGGCACAGACCAGCCGGTAGTTGTGAATGGTGGCCACCACCGGGACCGCCGCGTCCCGGCAGGCGTACAGAACGGAGGCACTCAGCAGAGGAAACGTGTTGTGCACATGGACGACATCGGGCCGGTAGTCGCGCAATGTCAGCGTCAGGTCACGACGGCTCTCACGACTCCAGACCACCCGGGCAGGCACCGTCGCCCGCTTCCCCGCTGACCAGTGCTCGATCTCGTCGCTGCTTCGGCCGAACCGCATGACCTCGTGCCCGGCGCCCGCCAGGGCCTCGCCTTCCTGGTCGACGACGCGGTTTTCGCCGCTTGGCGTCGCCGATCGGTACCGGTTATGGACAAGCAGCACCCTCATGTCGGGCTCCGGTCCGGAGCGGGCGACATGAGCAGCGATGCGGCCAGCGCTAGTTCGAGAAGGTACATCGAGGCATCGCTGAGCCCAGTTTCGGTATACGACGTGACCATGAGGTACGTCACCAGGAACAGGGCCAGGGCACGCCGCACGCCGGGTGGCTGGAAGTAGGCGCTCACCAGGACGAACAGCAGCAACGCAGCCACGATGGACACCCCGACCAGCCCCAGGTCCTGATAGGCGGCGAGCCAGTTGCTATCGATGGGAAGGCCGTAAGACGCCTTGTTGGACAAGCCGAAGCCGAAGATCACCTGAAACCAGTCGCGCGGAGTGCTGACCACCGAGGACCAGACCGTCGTCCGGCCGGTCAGCTCCGTCAGTTGCTGTGTGTTCTGTCCGCGGGCCAGCCATGTCGTCAAGACGCTTGAGAACGCGATGACAGCAACCGACACCGTGATACCGACGGACACGAACAACCTGCGCACCCGGGCCTTAACCGTGAACACGCTGAGACCGGCGACGAACAGACCCGCCATCAAGGCGACCACTTCGGTCCTGGTGTGCGTCAGGAGCAACATCGCCACGAGCGCAACTCCGGCGGCCAACGAGCCGCGCCCGGGTGCCTCGCCACAGAACCAGAGCACCACGACCACGCCGAGGGCGACGGCCGCGAAATCCGCGACCTGAACCGGGGTGATGGGCCAGAACTCGCCGGAGAGCCGGCCCTGGGAGAGGGCGCGGTGTGGGGACACCATCAGGCCGAGGAGCACCGAGCCGAGCACCACACCGAGAGACCACAGCTGGCATTTGACCAGTAGCAGGTCACGTCGGGCCGACCACGGTGAGAGTAGCCAGAGCGTGGCCACGAACTCACCAAGCCGGACACTCCGGTACAGAGTACCAAGGACGTGACCAAGTGGACTGACTCCCGAAAGGAGCGCTTCTAGGAGGAGCAGGGTCAGCAGGCTGAGGAACACGCTGGGGCGGATGAGCATCCGGCGATTCGCGCTCCACGCCACCAGCAGGCCCGCCGGGAGCGCGCCCTGGGTCATGAGCTTGCCGACCACCGACGGGATCGGCACGATCAGCGGCAATCCGTTCCAGGTCCCCTTGTAGAAGGTCAGCACGTTGAGGAACACCAGGCCCCAGGCGAGACCGACCCGGTACCGGACACTCCGGTCGGATGCCTCCGCGGGTCGCAGTGACCGGGCGACACGGCGGGCCTGGAAGGAGACGACCGAGGTGGTCATCGGCTGGTAATTCCCAGCCCCAGGTCGCCCGGGCCGACGAGGACACCGGAAGATTCCGGCACACCCACGCTGTCATCGGTCTTGTCCGCTCCGACCAGTACCGCCGAGGGCAGGGACGTTCCGGCGAGCCGAATCATCTCGCCCACAGCGTGAATTCTGGCCCACGATGACCGTCCTGACGTCACCACCGCGACCGCACGGGTCGCCCAGGTCGCCAGATGGTCCCCGCCGAGCGAAGGGTCGAGGGTCGCCAGGGTGAGGAGCAGGTCGGCGGAAGCACAGGCGTTGCGTACGGTCGCGGTGAATTCATCGTCCTGAGCGTCCGAGGGCGCACGCCCCAGCGGGCCGATCGGTGCTACGTCGTCGGGGTCAGGAACCGCGATGATCAGGTGCGCATCGCGCACGCTTACCGAGCGGACTCCGGGCTTCCGGGAGTGCAGGAGCGTCGCGGCGGGCGCGCCGCTAGCCAGGTCCGCCACCACGACCGTCCGTCCCTCCTGTGCCCGCGAAACGGCCAAGGACACCAAGGACAGGGCCGCCACCTCGGGATCATCGACGGGAACCACGGCGAGCGCGGTGGGACCCGCCGCGACAGACGGCACGGCACCTCGCAGGTACGCGACGATCCGCCGGACGTCGGTGCCGTTGGCAGCCGCCAGCCCATGCCGACCCGGCCGCCAACGGCTGAGCCGGACGGGGCCGACGCTGAGCTTCACCGGGGCGCCGAGTGCGTGCGTGACGTCGTCTCGCCTGCGCAGGCGGTCGGACACCACCGTTCGGACCACGACCAGGCTCAGACCCAGGCCCAGGCCCCCGACGAGCCCGATGAGAGCGTAGATAACTAGGTACTTGAGCCGGGAATGCACGATGGGAACGGCCGGGTCAAGCACCACGCTGCCGGTCACCGCCGACAGGACGGCCGTGCTCACCTTTTCACCCTCGTACGTCTGCTGATCGACGGCCAGCTGGCCGTTGGCCTGGGCGAGTTGGGTCCGGAGGTTCTTGAGCCGGCTCTGCCGCGCGGACGTCGCCGGCTGGGCAGACAGCTGGCTGATCTGCGCATTGATGGAGTCCAGGTTCTGCCTGGCCTGATCGACCTCCTGTTGCAGGGACTGAAGCAGCAGCCGCTGCCCGGTCTCCATCTGATTGGCTCGGAACTGGAGGAAGGCGGCGGCTACGGCGTTGGCCCGGCTCACCGCCTCAGCACCCGTCCGTGCGCTCACGGTGATTTGCAGCACCCGGTCGGTGACCACCGAGGCGGTGATCGACGCGGCGAAGCTGCCGAGGCTCTGCTGGAGTCCCAGTTTGCTCATAGCGAGCTGAGCCACGGTACGGCTCTGCGCGATGGCCTGATTGTCGAGCACCGCACTCGTCGGGTTCTCGTCGGGACCATAGGTGATCAAGACCGACGTCGAAGCCTTAATAGCCGGCGGGAACTTCACGTTGATACCGGCACCGATCACCAGGCCGACGACGGCCAGGAAACACCAGAACCGGGCCGCGCGCCGGAGCCCGGCCTTGATGAATCCCAGGCTCACCAGCCCGCTGGCCAAGGTGGCGGGCTGGTCGGGGGCCCCATCGAAATAGTCGAAGGCCTCAAGCCGCTCGGGCGGGCCGCCGTTTCCGTTCAGGGAGAATCTGACCGTCTGATTTGGGTCGGTCACTGTACGATCTCCGTCACTGCGCTAGACATGCGCGTCGGCATTCTGTGTTGCCCCGGTCGCGCCAGTTGCGGCAAGCGGCCGGTCGTCTGGTCCGCCGGGTCGGGGTCGGCTACGAGTACCCCGGCAATATCACGGCCGTCGGCAGCCGCGCTCGCCGCGACCCGGGCCAATTGCTGCGCGGTTACCGCGCCGGATGCAACACCCAGCACCGTCGTGGCTGCGCGCATTGTGTTGCCAACCCGGGGAGCCTGGCTGTCAACGACGGCGACGACCACGGTCAGCATGCCCTTCGGCGGCGGGCCGGCATCGCCTTGATCGCTCACGCTGACGTTCAGATTCCCCGGTACCCTGGACCGCCCCGGTGGCGCGGCACATGCGGCGCACAGCGCAGCCGCGGTATCCGCATCCGGCTGAGGGCTGATCACGAGAGCGGTCCGTATTCCCTGCGCTGCAGCGAATACGGCGAGCTGAGGGCCGAGGGCGAGGGCACCCCGGTCGCCCGACAGGGAGAGCACGGCGACTGAGGAACCGCTGCCCGCCGCGGGGTCCGCCGACTCGACGTCGACTGGTCCTAGCCGGTGCAGCATCGTCCGCAGTCGCCACGCGTCGGCGGCCTTGGGCTCGTAGTCCGCTAGGAGCTTCGCCCAGCTCTCAGCCTTGGCAGGGTGGCGCACGCGAACGGAGGCCAGGACGGGAACACCGATGGAGTCCGCTATCTCGTCGCGCCCCCGCAGGCGGCGGTCATTGCTGCCGATCGCGAGCGCGATGATGATTCCGATCAGCACCCCCGATAGGACGCCCGGTCCAGCGGCGTAGAACAGGCGAACCGCCAGGGGGGTTCCCGTGGCGCTCGTCGCGGGCTGAAACATCTGCGCGGGCAGCGGGCCGACGACGTTACCGGCGCTACCGACGTACGCGACATAGCTGCGCGCGACGGCGTTAGCCGTTTTGATGGCCTCGGCGGGGGTACGGCAGGTTGCGCTGATCGACATGAGCCCGCTGGCCGCCTCCCCGGCCTGCACCCGGCTGTGCAGTGTATTGACCGACAAACCCGGACCTACGTTGGGTAGCGCGAGCGAAAGGACCGGGGCACCGGTGGCGATGACGTCCTGGCTCGATATGTTGACCGTCGGCGAGAGCGCCACGAGCGCGCTGCTTGAATAGACGGCCGGGCTGAGCGCGGTGAAAGCAACGCCGGCCAGCAGGCCTAGCGCGGTAACCGCGCCGACGAGCCCCTTACGCCGCCATACGATCTGGGCGGACTGCTTCAGGTCCAGCACCTGCCCGCTCACCCAGCCTCCGCATCGGGGTCCTCAGCGCCTGTCTAGTAGAGTAATCTTCCGCCTGCTTTGATACCCCTGATCGCAAGACGCTACATTGTTCCGATTTGGGCGGCGAGCCGGGTGCCTCAAAAGGGTGACCACGGATGTATCAGGCCGGGGCTGCCGCGGGTCCTCTGAGTTACGGTCACTTGCCCGCGAGTCCAACTCGACAGGAAATGTGGGGGTAACTATGAGGGTCCCGGCTGTGGGCGACGACGATAGCGGTATCGGGGCGGCCGACCGAGCTGGTTGGTCATCGTGACTGACCGTGGCCTGGCCAGCGAGGACGTACAGCCGCTGGCTGCTCCGCTCAGAGTCGGCCTCTTCGGCCTCCTCGGGTCGGGCAATTCGGGGAATGACGTATCGATGGAGACGGTCCTTACCTACCTCCGCGAGGTCCACCCCGATGTCACGCTGGACGCCATGTGCGGAGGACCTGAGCAGGTACGGGCTAAATACGGCCTCGATGCCGTGCCGATGTTCTGGTACCAGAAATTCGGGCAGCAGAAAGCTGGCGTTACGGCGGGCGTGCTCAAGGTCATCGGTAAGGGTGTCGATACGATCCGCACCGTGTTCTGGGTGCGCCAGCACGACGCGGTGATCGTGCCGGGCGCAGGAGCGCTGGAGACGACGCTGCCCCAGCGAGCGTGGGGGTTTCCTTACGCACTGTTCGTGCTCACCTTGTCCGGGAAGCTCTTCGGGACGAAGGTCGCCCTGGTGAGCGTGGGCGCCGATACCATTAACAAGCGGGTCACTCGATGGCTGTCAAACTCAACCGCGCGACTGGCCTTTTACCGGTCCTACCGCGACAGTTACTCGCGGGATGCAATGCAGCATCGCGGTATCGACACATCAAGGGACCGCGTCTATCCAGATCTCGCCTTCGGCGCCCCGACGCCGCCGTATGAACCGGGTGAGCCGAATATCGTCGGTGTTGGCGTAATGGCCTATCACGGGGGAAACGATGACCGCAGGAATGCGGATCAGATACATTCCTCCTATGTCGAGAGTCTGACCCGCTTTACCCGCTGGCTGGTCGATACAGGTCACCAGGTACGGATCTTCGGCGGCGACAGCAAGTTCGACGGCAGCATCGCCGATCAGATCGTAACTGACCTACGGTGTTATCGGGCCGAACTGGATGCGTCGATGGTTTCTGTCGAACCCGCCGCATCCTATGCTGAGCTGATGAAAGGGATAGCGCCCTGCCGCATAGTTGTGGCCACACGCTATCACAACGTGATTTGCGCGCTAAAGCTTTGCAAGCCGACAATATCACTGGGATATTCGGGCAAGTTCATATCCCTGATGACGAGTATGGGACTTGCCGACTTCAACCAGTTCGCTTACGAGCTAGACCCGGACCATCTGATAGAGCGGTTCACGGAGATGGAGAACCGTCACGCGGAACTGCAGCAGGCTATGGCGGAGCGTAACGCGGCTAACGCGACAAGTCTCGGCCATCAGCTGGCCGCGCTGTCCGCCCTCCTGTTCCAGGCGCGCGAGCCAGAAGGTGCCGAGGCCGGCGATGAGCTAGCTCGCGGGAGTCTCCGTTAAGCGCATGCGGCTTCCGATCCGCTAGGGGAAGAACGCGAGGAACCCGCGCGAGTTCGTTACCGGAGGCGGCGGCGAGGATGCGGATGACGACATCGTCGGCGAGGACGACGATGAGGTCAGGCTGACCACGACGTCTCTTCGGCGGTTCTCGCCGTCGGCATGCGTACCATTCGGAACCGCATCGCAGTGACAGTCCTTTCACTGATGATGCTTGCCCCGCGCTCGCCTGTCGGCGCGGGGCTGGGCATCGGGACCGGTCCGGCTGGCTTAGCTTGGTGTGACCTCGACGTCTATCCAACGGTTCTCGCCACCGTCATGCGAATCCCACGAGTTGGGATACGTGGGGGCCGTGCCGCCTACGAAGTAGCAACTGTTCCCCCCGGGGGGGTTGAACGCATTCGCCTGAGCCGGCGACGATAGCGGTCCGTTGGTGAGTCCGTTGGTGCCGGGCCCGGTGTTGCTCTGGTACGCGCCAAAGTAGCCGCGCGACTCCATGTAGAAAACCTTGCCGCCACCGTAGTAGACGGTCGCGATATAGTTCCCGGCGGGCAGGACGATGCCCGTGCTGGCGTAGGAATTAGCCACCCATCCGCTAGCTAGCGCTCCCGACCAGGATGCGGTCAAGTTCGTACCGCTGACCAGGGTCTGAGTAGTGGCATTCCATATCTGGGTGCTGGCGGGGAGGTCCGCGGCGAATGGCGGGCTGTAGAACCAGACGTTGTTGAGGGTGCAGGGCTCGGACAAAGTGAACTGTGTGCCCATGGTTTGCGCTTGGGTGTCGATGGTGGATTGAGTGGGGAACACCGTCGGGTAGTTGGGCCACAGCCGGTACGAACCGCTATAACCGGTCGGAGCGGCGTTGCTGACCTGGAGATCGATCCAGAAGTTGGAGGAACTCGAGCCCTGCGACGGCAGGTTCACCGACGGGTCGGTACCGGCGGTGCCGAAGGCGCCCTGGTAGGAAGTAACGGCGGTTGGTGACGGCGCCGAGGCACCCTGGTCCGAGTAGCCGAAAAGCGGCCCGTTCGTGATGCCCGAGGCGTACGTATCACCCGAGCCGAACTGACTGTTCGTGTCGGGGAAGCTCCCGACGAAGCCCGTAGCGACCTCGTACACCGCGGCGCCGGTGCCGCTCACGTTGCCGACGCTCAGTGGAAGCGGGGTCGGCAGGGGGATGTAGTTCCACTGTCCGGCGGTGAGCGTTCCGGACGTTACCACGCTGCCGGGAATGACGTTGCCCTCTCCGCCGCCGTAGACCTGCCACAGCGCGAACTTCTGGGGCGCCGTTGACTGGCCGGTCGGGCACACCCACCACCAGTAGCCCTCGAACCAGCAGTTACTTGTGACGCAGAACAGGACTCCGGAGAGGAAGTCGCCGCTATAGGAAACCGGGCTGGACGGACCGTTGATGGACGGAAACAGCCGGTAGCCCGTCGGCGGCGGGCCTGACGTCGTCGTAGTCGGCGAAGGAGACGGCGACGGCGAGGTGGCAGTCGGCGTAGGCGTGGGCGTGGGTGACGGGCTCGACATCGACCCCGTGAATCCGTTCACGAACGCGGCGAACAACCAGGTGCCCGTGCTCTGGTTGTAGATGAAACCGAGCAGGTCGGTCTGCCCCGCTGCAGTGCTGAGGGTGGGTTGCGGCAGGTTGGCGGAGAACTCGTAGGCACTGCCCCAGGCGAGCGTGAATGACCCACCGGAGCCCTGGGTCACCTGGAAGATAATCTGCTGTCCGTTCGCGGGATTAGCCGGGTTGCCCATGGTCCGATCTCCGGCGATCGTCACGCGGTAATCATTGCCGAGCGAGGCGTCCACGGCGATCGCGGCCGCATCGGCCAGGTGGACGACGGCTGGCGCCAACGCCCCCGATTCGACGGTCGTAGCCTGTTCGGCGGCCGAGGCCGGAGAGGCGGTGACCTCCGCCAGCACGGCTCCCCCCACCGCCATGCCGACCGCACCCTTGACGATATTCCTGCGGCTCAGAACATCGCCTGAGCCCGGCGCTCGCTGGCGAGTCCGGGATTCCCCGCTCATGGTGCCTCACCTTCCTCTGCAAGAGCCCGACGCGGCTCTGCAAGACACATAGGCGACTAGCCGGGTCCACGCTGCCCGGAAGCCGCCGGCTGATCAGAAGACTTTCCAGCCCGCGCACAGGCCGACCGCTTTTGCGGCGGCGACGTCAGCGGTAACTGATCCGTGGCGGTAGATGCTCGGGTCCCCGAGCGAATAGCTCCAGCGACCGTTGGTGTAGTTGAAGACGTCCTCGGCCGCATCGGGCGCGGCTCCGGCAACTGCCTCGCTGATGATGGCCGCGTTTCCGAAGACGGTCACGGCCTTGATGACCCGTGACTTCCCGGCCGCGGCGGACGGGCAGGCCTCGTGCACGCCCACCCAGGCTCTTTTCACGACCTCGTGCCTGGTGGCCGGGGCCAGCAGGTTCCATAGGGACGTGTACCGCCTCGCCGCGTAGAGCCGGTAGAACTGCTCGGCCGCCGCACGGGCCGAGGCCACCATCTGAGGACTGGCAGACGGGACCGACGAGGCCGTGGCGGTGATCGTCGGCGTCAGAGGCGCGGGAGGCCCCGAGGCGCCGCCAGTGCAGCCAGCGAGACCGGCGGCAACCAAGCCGACCAGCAGACCTTTCGGGAACCGCATCGCAGTGGCAGTCCTTTCACTGATGATGCTTGCCCCGCGCTCGCCTGTCGGCGCGGAGCTGGGCATCGGGGCCGGTCCGGCCGGCTTAGCTTGGTGTGACCTCGACATCGATCCAGTAGTTCTCGCCGTTGCTACTGGTACTCGGGTAGGCCCAGGAGCCTTGGTGGTAAGTGTCCTGCTGGGAGCCCGTCGCGGCAGACGCTCCAGGAGCGGTGAGCGGCCCGGTGGTTATGCCGCTCGCGCCGGTGCCCCCGCTGCTCCAGTAGTTGACGGCGGTCTGGTACCACTCTTTGCCGCCGGCGTAGAACACCGCGGCCTTGTAGTCGCCCGCGGGGAGCGTGACGCCGCTGTAAGGGCACGCTATCCAGCCCGATCCGGCGGCTCCCGACCAGGTCGGCGATGCGTTGTCCGTACCGGTGACCTCGCTCTGCGTGGTCACATTCCAGATCGCGCATCGAGTCGGCTGCGCGCCCGCGCCGGTTGCGGAGTAGAACCAGATGTTGTCCAACGTGCAGGACTGGGACAGCTTGAACTCCATCGCCAGCGTATAGCCCGTAGTGTCCGAATCGAGGGTGCCGGGGAGCGTCGGATAACCCGGCCACAACCGGTAGGACGTGCCCGACGGCGGAGTGGTGTCGACCTGGAGGTCGATCCAGAAGTTTGAGGAACTGGAACCGTATATGGGCATGGAGGCCGTCGGGTCGGTGCTGGCGACGCTGAACACGCCCTGTTGGTTCTTGAACGGCGATGGCAACGACCCGGACCCGTCGGAATACGCGGTCAGCGGACCGTTCACGATCCCGGCCGCGTAGGGCTGCCCGCTGCCGAACTGACTGTTGGTGTCAGGGAAGCCGCCGCTGAACCCGGTCGAGGCCACGTACGTCGCGCCAATCGCAATCGGCAGCTTCGTCGGCAGCGGCACGAAGTTCCACTGCCCGGCGGTTAGCGTTCCCGACGTCACGACGCTGCCCGGCACCACGCTGCCCTGCTGGCCGTTGTAGGTCTGCCACAGCGCGAACTTCTGCGGGGACGTCGGCTGGCCGGACCCGCATACCCACCACCAGTAGCCGTCCAGCCAGCATCCGCCGCTGGTGACCGCCCACACGATGCCCGCCTCGAACGGCCCGCTGTAGGAAACCGCGGTGGCCGGTCCGGCGATGGTCCCGAACAGCCGGTAGCCCGGCGGCGGCGGCGGGCTTGACGTCGTCGGCGACGGCGATGGCGACGGCGAGGTGGTGGTCGGCGGCGGCGACGGCGACGGGCTCGATGTCGACCCCGTGAACCCGTTGAGGGACGCGGCCATCAGCCAGGCGCCCAGGGACGAGTTGTAGACAAAGCAGAGCAGGTCGGTGTCCCCGGCTGTGGTACTGAGGGTTGGCTGCGGCAAGCCGGCCGAGAACTGGTATCCGCTGGCCCAGCTGAGCGTGTACGGCGCCCCGGTACCCTGGGTTACCTGGAAGGTGATCTTCTGCCCGTCGGCCGGATTGGCCGGGGTGCCCATCGTCCGGTTCCCGCCGATGGTCACCCGGAGGTCGTTGCCGAGGGAGGCATCTACCGCGATCGTCGCCGCGTCGGTCAGGGCGACGACCGCTGGCGCAATGGCTCCTGTCTCAACCGTCGTAGCCGCTTCGGCCGCCCGTGCCGGGGAGGCGGCCCCCAGCACAGATCCTCCCGCGACTCCGACGGCCGCCGCCCCGACCGCGCCCCTGAACATCTTCCTCCGGGTCAGCGCCCGGTCCCAACCTGATGCTCGCTCGCTAGTCGAGGATTGCTGGTCCATTGTGTCTCTCTTTTCAGCTGGGTGCGCGCTGAGGATGATGTCTTGGGCCGTGGCCCGGGTTTTGTGAGCTAGCTGCCTTCCCGTCCAGCGAGCACCGGGATGGCAGGCGGCGGGCAGGCGCTCAGGCCGGGGGTTGATGAAGGCGGATGGCTAGGATCGCGTCGCGGAGACAGCATCGCGAACTCGCCCACCACGCTAAACCCCCACCTGAGAAGCCATGAGCCCGACTGGCCCAACTCGACCGCTGGAATTATGACGCCTATATAACCACATTGGTTCACACCGAATCAGCACAAATTCCCAGCAAGTCGCCCATGCGACCGTTGTAGCCGTGTTTGTCCCGCACCGGGGCCACCGCCGAGGACGTGGACCGGTGCTGGCGGGCGTTCTCGCACCGCCTTTGATATCGAGCACACCTTCCGGCTGTTCAAGCGGGTCCTGGGCTGGACCGCCCCGAAGATCCGCAGCCCCGCCGCCGCAGACCGGTGGACCTGGCTGATCACGGCCGTCTACACCCAGCTTCGGCTGGCCCTGACCCCCGCCGCCGCCGACTTGCTGCTGCTCTGACAGTGGCCCGCGCCAGGCGGCACATCCGCGGCGGCCGGCCGCCGCCCGCCACCTGGCCGACTTCCGAGAACGCGGGATCTTCGACCACCGAGCAACGCCGACGTTTTCGGCAGCCAGAACCAGGCCTGGCGGCCCACACCGATCTGCATAAATCTGGGCGCTCGGCGGCTCGGGGCCTGCTAACTTTGGCCTGGGAATGCCCGTTATGGGGAGGGACGGGTATCTGGATACGCGCCCCTGACCGCGGGGCGGCAGCGAGGCCAGCGCTTCAGACAAGAGGACGAGGCGCTCGCACTCGAACTCCGGACAATCGAGCAGGCCGACACTGCTAGGTAGCGCGCTTTAGCGGCGAAGAGCTGACCGGTCGCGATAAGCACAAGGATGGTACGTCTGATGGCCACTTACCGCCTATTTTCCAATACCAATGGACCATCGAGCCCAATATCATATGGCGGCTCGTTCCTGGCTGGTGTCTTGTTCCAGGTCACCACGGGCGGCGTATGGTTCGAAGGCTACTGGTGGTGGGTCTGTAACACGGGCCAATCCATAGCTGCGCAGAAATTCGCACTGTGGGAAGTCTATGCCGACGGGTCCGGGACACTCATCCCAGCCGCCACGGTCACATCTGGCTCCCTGGCCGCTGGACAGTGGAATTATATTGCATTGGCCACCCCGCTCCCGCTCGCCATCGGTTCGTGTTATAACGCTTGCACTGGCTTCACCGGTAGCTTTCCGGACACGAACGGCCAGTTCGGCGCCGGCGAGCCGTATTCTGCGGGAATCACCAGCGGACCGCTGTCGGCATTTTCTGATCTCTCAGGTACGTTGCCAGCCCCTTTCAGCATGACTCAGGGAGTGTTTGGCACGACTGGCACTGATCCATCTGTCAACATGCCTGCCCAGGGTTCTGGCTCGGAAAACTTCTGGATGGACCTGCAGGTTGCCGATGCCGCGCCAGCAGGTTCCTCCTACCGGTTGTGGCCAAATTATCCGACGATTCCGGCAACCAGCAACGACGACAACCTCGCGCAGACATTCGGCACCGAATTCCTGCTCAGCGAAGCCTGCACGCTTAGCACCATCTGGTTCTACAGCCCACCTGCCGTATCCCCGCCAGCGCTGCCGACCATCTGCGCGATCTGGGATGTCAAGACCCAGCAGGTCGTCTCTGGTACCCAGAACAGTGCGCCATCGTGGTCGGGGGCGGCGGGAAGCGGATGGGTAGCCTGCGAATATTCAGGTGTTTCCTTGCCCGCCGGTGACTACAAGGTCAGCGTCTACACGCCGGGCGGCAGCGACAACTTCTATCAGGAAACAGAAGCTTACTGGGGTACCGGTGCAGGAGCGAACGGTATTACGAGCGGACCCTTGACCGCACCCAATACCGCTA
>Ga0209415_10009497_pt1 | contig 16707 bp, 9 predicted proteins | sample PeaSoiSIISIP2007_FD_187696 | JGI IMG/M metagenome (GOLD analysis project Ga0209415, IMG submission 187696) | Peat soil microbial communities from Weissenstadt, Germany - SII-SIP-2007 (SPAdes) (version 2) | ecosystem: Environmental > Terrestrial > Soil > Wetlands > Peat | place: Germany... | reverse complement strand
CGCGGTAGTACTTCTCTCCGAGGACCTGCGAAACCTCGGCGTTTGACACATTCACTTCTACATTCGATGTCTTTACTTCCACCGTTTCCGTCACCTGACCCACGTCCAGAGCAGCATCCAGGCGAACTGTCCCCGAGTTAACCACCACTCCGGCGGCGACGAATGTCTTGAAGCCGGCCTTCTCCACTTGCACTTTGTAGCTGCCGAGAATGAGTGGCGGGGTCGTGTAATTGCCCGCCGATGAGGTGTCGACGACGATCTTGTCGCCCGTGGCCTCATTGCTGATGGTGACCGTCGCCTGTGTAATGGCGCCACCCGTCTTATCGGTCACAAGCCCAGTTATCACGCCTCTGTCCTGACCTTGCCCGAAAAGCAAACCTGCAAGGGCTAAAACGGAAACAGCTGTCAAGACACACGAGAAAAACGCGGAACGATGGTGCATTTCCGGCCTCCTTGGCCTACCCTGCTTGTGGGGCGCATGCTGGACTGCATGTGATCGATTACCATGTAATCGATTACATTTACGACGATGCACATGGTGAGCGCCTAGCATGTTGTTTGTCAAGCAAACTAGTGCAAATCTATTAGCTGTTTTGTAATAGTACAGATGTACTAATCGTAAACCCGACATTCTCCCGTCGCCTGGTTTGTTTGGCCGATGCACACTTTTGACAAAGGTGCATTTCACTTCGGATGTGGCGCGACACGGGGAGCCTTAGCGACAAATTCTGGGCCGCGCGTAAATGCTTACATCGCTTATCTCAGGGGGAGTATAATCCGCCTCGCGAGCGCGCCATGCGAGAAGAACCGGCCACGTCGATTCGCGTGCTAATCGTTGATGACCATGTGGCGATACGCGTTGGTCTGACAAGCATGCTCGAGGCCCAAGGCGGCATCGAGGTGATAGGGGCAGCGGCTAGCGGCGCTGAGGCTCTCGTGAGCTTGACGGTCCGCATTCCAGACATAATGCTGATCGATCTTCGCATGCACGGCATGAGCGGGCTTAGTCTGATCCAAGAAGTGCGCCAGCGGTACCCTACCATCCACATGATGGTCCTTACGAGCTACGACACTGATGAGGATATCTACACCGCGGTGCGCGCCGGTGTCCAGGGATACCTCTTAAAAGACGCGCCGGAACAAGAATTGCTGGATGCCATCTTTGCAGTTTACTCGGGCCGCCGTTACTTCCCCCCCCACATCGCGTCGCGGCTCGCCGACCGGGTGCAGCGGTCCAGCCTCTCGCGCCGAGAGCTTGAGGTACTCGACATGTTGTCCAAGGGATTAACTAACAATCAGATAGCTAAAGCGCTCTACATAAGCAGTCACACTGTTCGAGGCCATGTAGCTAGCATTACGGAAAAATTGAAAGTATCTGATCGAACAGAGGCGGTAACCGTGGCATTCAAGAACGGGATCATACAGCTAGAGTGACTGGAGTTGCTGCTGTGACTATCTGTTTCTCTCACATAACGTCGATGCGCCTTCGCTCCTCGATGAAGCTGCACACCTTGCCACTGGCCAGAAGCGTATTGGGAAATGACCGCCGCCGTTGGTGTCGTAGTCGACTTGCCGTGTGTCTCTTTCTGTTTCTGCTGATCTCTGCCGGTTGTGCACAACGCCCTCGAACAATCGCATTTATTCCGCAAGAGACAGCGGATGATCTTTGGGAGCCGGCGCATGTGGGCGCCACCAATGCTGCGCGCGGGAGCGGATTCAGAGTCTATTGGAATGGACCGACCCGACCCGATGATGTCCAGAGGCAGATTCTGCTGCTTGATCGTGCGATTCAAAGAGGCGATCAAGGCATCATGATCGCTCCCGGCCAGTCATTGGCTTTAATGACGCCCGTGCTCCGGGCGATTTCTGAAGGACTTCCTACGGTAGTTCTGGGATCTCCACTCCCTGTGCCTGCAGCCGGCGGACTGTCTTATGTGCTCAACGACGAGGACGAGGAGGGGAGAATTGCTGCCTCGCGGCTGTGTGAGCGTTTGCACGGAAGGGGTTCGATCGCGGTGCTTGGCGTAAATCCCAGCACTCCAGGCCTGGTTCTTCGCCTGCACGCTTTCCAGATGGCAATACACCGTCAATGTGACGTAGCGATCGTCGCAGTTCGCATGGGATCTGAGGACAAAGGTCAGGCAGAGCATGCCGCGCAAGAGGTCTTGGTTAGCCAACCACATCTGAACGCGATCTTCGCATTAAGTAATGTCGCGACGCTCGGTGCATTTCGTGCTCTCCGGGATGGACACAAGAGCCAACAGGTAATGCTGGTTGGGTGTGACCAGCAATACGAGCTACTCTACTATCTAAGTCAGGGCACAATCGATTCCATCATTGCTCAGAACACCTATGAAATGGCAGGCCTGGCGATCAAGACGATCATCGCACAGAGGAATGGTCAAGAAGGTATGGCTCACCTTACGCTTGTCAAACCCGTTTTGCTCACCCGCGACAACCTCTACGACCCACAGTTTGCTCCCATTCTCGCCTACTGGAGATCCGTTCCTTGATACTCAGGAAACTACCGTCGCGATGGATCGTCTTCTCGAGTGTGTGCCTGGGTGGCGTCATGGCGCTGGTGGTGCTTCTTGTTTGGCGAGCCTCCGAGCACCGGCGCTTACCCTATCATGACTCCTTTTCCCTGGGCAAAGCGGATGAATGGGAAAGCTACGACGGCAATTGGAGCGTCGTTGGAGGTGCGGTTCGCAATGATTCGGACGAGCGGGGCGCGAAATTCATGACCGGCTCTCCGACTTGGAAGAATTATTTAGCCGAAGCGGACCTACAACTTCTGGGAGATAACGGTGATGCTGGACTGATTGTCAGGTCCACGGACGAAGAGCCAGGAGTCGATTCTTACAACGGGTACTATGTAGGACTTCGTGTGACGGATGGATCTCTGATCATTGGACGGGCTGACCATGGCTGGTCAGAGTATCAGGATTCACGAATGCCTGGGGGGATACAACCTTTTCACTGGTACCATCTGCAGGTTGTGTCATTTGGGTGCTCCGTCGCAGCATCAGCAGTCGATCCGAATACAGGCGCCACAACTACCGTCGCTCTCAAGGAGGATCGGGATTCATGCGCTCCCGACGGCCGCATTGGGCTGAGGTCGCTGGATTGTGGGGGAATTTGGAAAAATGTTCGCGCCGTTCCTGCATCGAGCCGTGATTTGATGCGCCTGGTCGGTGGACGCGACATTCCGCCCGCAAAGCTGGTACGTCTTTCACTGAAACAGACGCTGGAACTCCGTAGAGACGTGCTTACATCACACAAGCGTCCAACCGCTGGCCAGGCGGGTCTTAGTCCAGTCGAACCACTGAAGAATCTCCTCTTGGCGGCTCCCCACCAGAATTCCGTCGTATCTGCCCGCGGCGTCGTCATTCTGACCGATCCTGTCTTGTACATCCAGGATTCTACTGGAGGTGTTTCGATACTAAGCGCCCAAGCTCCGCCATTGAACGTTGGGGATGAAGTCGAAGTCACCGGAATCGCTGAACCGCACGACTTTAGTGCCAGTCTGGTAAATGCTACTGTCCATCTGCTGTGGGCCGGAGTGCCCGACCCACCTTTGGCCGTCACAGTTTCTCAAGCGGCGACAGGGGTTTTCGACGCGCGCTTTGTTGAGTTGGAGGGTTATCTCGATGCGATTGACGAATCGTCCGGCAAGAACCTAATTCTCAGCCTGCACAACCGCGACCAACGTTTTCGGGCAATTCTCAAGGGTTCGTTCGGGAATCCCGCGAGATCTTTACCGGCTCAAGACAGCCTCCTGCGGGTTCGTGGCGTTTGTTCCACTTCCTCGGAATACACCGACAATCGAACTCCATTTGCCCTGCTCCTTCGTTCCACGGACGACATAGAACGCGTGGCTGGGCCGCCTTGGTGGAGCGCTCGAAATCTTATCGCAATTGTCGTCGGCGCGGCTTTCGTCGTGCTGCTGGCGTACCTGTTTTACATTCGCGCCGAACACTGGAGACTTCGCGCCGTGATCGAGGAACGACAGCGATTGGCGCACGAGTTACATGATACGCTGGCGCAGAGTTTTGCCGGCATCGGTTTCCAGCTAGGAGCAATCCGCAAAAGACTGCCTAGCGATCTTTATGCACTCCATAGTCAGCTACAGGTCGCGTCTCAACTAGTTACGCAAGGACATCAGGAGGCAAGACGCAGCATTTCCACTCTCCATCCAAACGGTCTTGAGTCAATCGAATTGTTGCCTGCTCTAGCCCACTCGGCAGAAGTCATGGTTTCTGGTGGCTGTGTGACGGTTGAAGCTTTCACCAAGGGCAACTGTCGGCAAATAGCCCTAAAGCTTACGGATGTCCTCTTCAGAGTTGGGCTGGAGGCCATTGCAAACGCGGTTCGCCACGCCCATGCGACTCACATCGGACTCACCGCAGAATATACTATCAACACGCTGATTCTTACCGTTGAAGACAATGGAATCGGATTCGTCTCGGAAGAAGCCTCAGACGGTTTCGGATTGCGAGGCATGAAGAAGAGGCTGGAAAGCGTGGGAGGAACGATTCAGATAAACAGCGCGGTAGGTATGGGAACTCGAATTCAAGCGGCGGTTCCGCTCCCGAGATTGTACAGGTTCGGCTCCGCGTTTCTCGGACGAAAACGTGAGCCACAGCCAGAGCCCGCGTCGGTAGCGCCCGGGTTACCGCATCCTCAATGACCTCTTTGATCCGCACTTTCGCCTTAATTCCTGTATCGTTAGCCACGCTTGGCCACGATCGCCTCTAAGTCTGGTGTGACTCTTCGGCTGCCAACACTGGTGTCCACTTCAAGGCCAAACACTCCCGTGGGTACGTGTCCGCCAGGCTCAGCGACCGGATCGCCCACGAAATCCAGCGCCCCACTCCTGGTTCGCACTGCCTTACACAATAGTACAGATGACCTATAGGAGCATGAGACTTCTGCAAGTAGCCTGCATTGGTCAGTATTGTCGATTTAGAAACAGAACTATAAGAAGAGTTGATACCTGCACTCACGCACTCACAACAGCTTTGGCTTCGGGTAAAGAGTTGCGCCGCTTGAGTGCGAGCGTGTTCAGGATACGGAGATGGCGGATCAAGACTTGCCTACGGACGCTTCGGCATCCACGAGTGTGAGCGTGATCACGAGGCGCCTTGCTCGACAATTTTCGAGAGAGAGATATCGGAGGACATTTAAAATGCGATCAAACACGACAATACTTGCTGGGTTGCTGTTGTTGCTGCTGCCGGGGTGGACGCATGCTGGGGCGCAACGCTGGTCGGAGACGCAAGCGAACGCGTGGTATGCGCAGCAGCCGTGGTTGGTGGGAAGCAATTTTGTTCCGGCCGACGCCATTAACCAGCTTGAGATGTGGCAAGCAGACACTTTTGACCAGAACGAAATCGACAAGGAACTGGGTTGGGCGGAGGGGCTGGGCATGAACACCATGCGCGTCTTCCTACACGACCTTCCTTGGCAGCTGGACGCGGTGGGGTTCCAGCACCGAATCGACACATTTCTGACGATTGCCGACAAGCATCATATTCACCCGGTGTTTGTGCTGTTCGACTCGTGCTGGGAACCTGCGCCCAAGCTCGGACCGCAGCACCCTCCAATTCCTGGTGTGCACAACTCGGGATGGGTGCAGAGTCCGGGAGAGCCCGCACTTCAGGATCCGTCGCAGTATCCGCGGCTGAAGGCGTACGTGCAAGGCGTGGTGGGTGCGTTTGCGAATGACAAGCGCATCGTGGCGTGGGATCTGTGGAATGAGCCAGCAGGGACCAAAGAGGTGATCGCATTGCTGCCGCAGGTGTTTGCGTGGGCGCGCGAGGCACATCCCTCGCAACCGCTGACCAGCGGGATTTTTCAGGACGACTTCACGCCAGCGGCCAAGCCCACACCGGTGACGGCAATCCAGGTGGCCGAGTCGGATGTGATTTCCTTCCACAACTACAGTTGGCCCGAAGAGTTCGAAAAGGAAGTTGTCGGGTTGGAACAATACCACCGGCCACTAATCTGCACAGAGTTCATGGCGCGGTCGTTGGGTAGCACGTTCGACACGATCCTCCCGATTGCGAAGAAGCACAAGGTCGCGGCGATCAACTGGGGATTCGTCGCGGGGAAGTCGCAGACGTACCTGCCATGGGATTCGTGGGAGCACCCATACGTCAAGACGCAGCCGGCAGTTTGGTTCCATGACGTGCTTCACGCGGACGGGACACCGTATCGGACACGCGAGGCAGAGATTCTTCGCGAACTGACACAAAGGCAGGGAGTCGAAAAGGCGACGGGATCGGAGTAGGCGTAGTTGCCACTGCTTGAGGAAGGGGCGCCGATAAGGTCAAGCCCTTCGAGGGTGCGCAGGATCTTTCTTCATAGCAGCATTGGCGAAGGTCTGTTTGACCGGTACGCGCTCACTGCAGCGCGAGTGGCGCACGCGTTGTTGTGGAGACCTCGGCGGCGCAGAACACCGGCATCGGGCGACAGGCTTAGGATATTAGCAAGACTATGAATCGGCGTAAGTTTTTGACGCAAGCTGCAGGTTTGGTCCAGGGTGCGATCGCTCATTCGAGTCTTGCTGGCGCGCTGCAAGCGGTGTCGAGTGGACCGGAGGTGCGGGTCAAGCTCGATCTCGCACAGACCCTTGCGACTATCCCGCCGGATTTCATGGGTCTCGGCTACGAGATCTCTTCGGTAGCGCGACCAGGTCTGCTCAGCGCTCAAAATGCAGTTTACGTCCAACTCGTCCAGGCGTTGGGAACGTACGGCGTTATACGCGTCGGTGGAAATACTTCGGACTATGCCTCCTATACGGCAACGGGGCAGCCGCTCTCCTCACCCGAGGGAAAGGCAGGGTCGGTCGTCAACGACGCGGTGCTTCGTGATCTCGGTACTTTTCTCGATGCAACCGGATGGAAGCTCATTTGGGGACTGAACCTCGGCAGTGGCACGCAGGAAAACGCGATTGCGGAGGCGAAGGCGGTTACCACGGCAGCGAAAAGGCATCTGCTTGGCTTTGAAATCGGCAACGAGCCTGACCTGTTTCCGCGCCACCAAGGTCATCGCCACACGGGCTATAGCTATGACGACTACCTTCGTGAATATCGCATGTACCGGGACGCACTCCGGAAGGCCATCCCGGGCATCGCCCTCGCCGGGCCTGACGCGGCGGACGCGACCGACTGGGTTGCGCGGTTTGCCATCGACGAAGGCAAGGACATCAAGCTCCTGACTCATCACTACTATCGCGAGGGTCAGAATCCGGGTAGCACGATCGACAAGCTTCTTCATGCCGATCCAAAGCTCGCTCCGATGCTTGCGAACCTCAGGAGCGCATCGGAGTCTTCCGGAGTACCCTACCGCATCTGTGAAACGAACTCGTTTTCCGGCGGCGGCAAACCTGGGGTGAGCGACACGCTAGCCGCCGCTCTCTGGGTTCTCGACTTCATGTTTACCCTCGCTTCCGCAGGTTGCGCCGGTGTGAACATGGAGACCGGGGTCAACCACCGCGGCTTCATCAGCTCATACTCACCGATCGGAGACGATGAGCAAGGACATTACTGGGCAGCTCCCGAGTACTACGGTATGCTCGCGTTTGCACAATCCGGCGCGGGTCGCATCATCGGGAGCACCATCGATGCCGGAGACAGAAACATCAAGGCCTACGCAATCCAGCCGGCCAAGGAGCGCATCGTTCTCACCCTTATTAACAAAGAGCCCTCATCCGATGCGATCATTGTCATAGACACAGGCGCTTCCGCGCCCTTTCGGAGGGGATCGCTGGTCCGTCTCTCAGGGCCCTCGTTGGAGAGCAAATCCGGGGTTACTCTAGGCGGCGCAAGCGTATCTCCCGCCGGTTTATGGAACTCTACCCGGATAGAAGCGGTCAGCGGAATCCGACGAAGATTGCAGGTTCGCGTTCCCGCCGCCAGTGCTGCCATGGTCACGCTGCATGCTTGAGCTTTATGTCCTCCACCACCGAGTTCCGATGATTGAATGCAATTGCGCGGATGGTGATATTTTTCACCTGATTTTTTCTAGAGCCGAGTGCTGGCGCCTCGAAATGTTAACGTTTACATTCGTGTTTCAACGAAGTAAACTGTGCCGCGGTTCACTGCCGCTTGATCTGGCCATGGAGTTTCATTATCAGCGCGGAGTTGGAAGTAAGCACGTCTTGTCCATAGCACGTCCTGGCGTGCGATCGAGGAGTATCTTCATCGTACGTTGTAATTCCCCGAAAACCCAGCGCACGAGCGCCACATAACCGAAGGAAAGGACTCTGCTCTATGAGCCATTACCGCCTTTCGACAAACATTTTGGCTGCCATCACGCTGTTCGGCACGTTCGCTCTTGCGCAAACATTTCGGCCACCCGCGGTTCCCTTGGTTACGCATGATCCGTATTTCAGTATTTGGTCCATGAGCGATGATCTGAACGTCGCTCCCACTCGCCACTGGACGGGCAAGGTGCAACGCCTCACTGGGCTGGTTCGTATCGACGGGAATGTCTTTCGTTGGATGGGAGACTTTCCGTCTGACGTGGCTGCACTGCCGCAGACGGGTCTAAACCTGACGCCCACGCGCACGGTTTATCAATTTGCGGGGCAGGGCGTGTCACTAGAAGTGAATTTTCTGTCTCCCTTGCTTCCCAGCGACCCTGACGTAATGTCCCGGCCCGTCACCTACATCACCATGACGGCGCGCTCACAGGATGCAGCGCCGCACAGTGTTCAGCTATTGTTCGCCGCAGATGCATCTCTGGCCGTCGACAGCGGCACGCAGGAGGTCGCTTGGTCGCGTTCCCGGCTCAAAACAATGACGGTTTTGCGGGCATCCGATTTCGAACAGCCCGTGCTGCAAAGATCAGGCGACGACCTTCGTATTGACTGGGGGTATTTGTTGTTGGCCGTGCCTGATCAGGCGGGTGCGAGTGCGTCCACGCAATCGAGCGACGATGTCGAGTCGCAATTCGCCGAGGGCAAGGCATTGTCATTCGACGACATGGACATGCCGCGACGGGCCGATCGTAAAATCGTGTTGGCTTCGGTGTTTGATCTCGGACAGCTAGGCAGCACTGCGTCATCACGCCATGTTCTGCTCGCCTACGACGACATTTATTCCATCGAATACCTGAACCGGTGGATGCGTCCTTATTGGCGCCGCAACGGGATGACGATGGGGCAGTTGCTGGAGAAAGCCGAACAGGACTACCTCAGCCTGGATCAGAGAGCCCGACAGTTCGATGATGAACTTGTAGGAGACCTGCGCCGCGTGGGCGGAGACGCGTATGCGCAGGTTGCAGAACTCGCATTTCGGCAGACCATTGCGGCACATAAGCTCGTAGCGGACGTGGATGGACGTCCGATGCTCTTTCCCAAGGAGAATTTCAGCAACGGCTGCATCTCGACCGTAGACGTCATCTATCCCTCTTCGCCGTTCTTCCTGCTCTTCAATCCGGAACTCTTGAAAGCTCAATTGGAGCCGCTGATGAAATACACTGAGACGGGGCGATGGCGGTTCCCGTTCGCACCTCACGATCTGGGTACATACCCCAAAGCGAACGGACAGGTGTACGGAGGGGGCGAAAGGACGATCGAGAATCAGATGCCGGTGGAAGAAAGCGGTAACATGCTGTTGATGTTCGCGGCGCTGGCGAAGGTCGAGGGCAACGCCAGTTATGCGAATCGGTACTGGCCGCAATTGCAGCAATGGGCGGAATTTCTGCGAAAGGAAGGAATGGATCCGGGAAATCAGCTCTCGACAGATGACTTCGCGGGTCATTTGGCGCATAACGCGAACCTGTCGATCAAGGCGATTCTTGCGCTGGGCGGCTACTCAGTTTTAGCGGATATGACAGGACGAAAATCCGAGGCGACTACGTACCGCCAGTTGGCCCGGGATATGGCGAATCGGTGGGAGCAAATGGCGCAAGATGGTGATCATTACCGGCTTGCGTTCGACAAACCCGGCACCTGGAGCCAGAAATACAATCTGGTGTGGGATCGAATTCTCGGTCTCAACCTGATTCCAGCAAAGGTTGCGCAGACGGAAGTTCGCTTCTACGAGGCCCACTTGAATCGATTCGGCCTGCCTCTCGACAACCGGCGCGATTACACTAAGCTCGATTGGGAGGTCTGGACCGCGACTTTGACGGACAATCGCGAGGAATTCAATACCTTGATAGCGCCCCTTCAGCGGTTCATCAACGAGTCGCCGAGCCGCGTTCCTCTGACGGACTGGTATTCGACGACCGATGCCAAAGAAGCGGGGTTTCAAGCGCGCTCGGTGGTCGGCGGCGTGTACATCCCGTTGCTCGCTGCTCCGGATCTCTGGAAAAAATGGTCATCCAAAGCACAAGTTCCTGCAGAGCACTGAGCCGGCAATGTTGCATGGAGCAGTGGGATTCTTGTGCATCAAACTATGAAAGCGTCATGACCAAAATCGACCGGCGAACCACCGGGCTTATTCCAGCGTAACCCTGAATTCCGGTCACTCATTTCGGCCTTGGCCGACGAATCAAGAGGTTTAGTAAAGGAAAGATTGTGAATCTTCCCCGTCGGCGTTTCCTCGGATCTTCACTTCTCGTTTTCGGGAGCACCTTCCTGGACGCGCTCACCACTCCACTCTGGCGCTGGAGGCGCAGATTGGTTCTTCAATCGACGGCCGGTTCGAGTCACCCTTCTCCGGTGCAGTTCGTAGACGTAGCCCACGAAGCTGGCCTAAACGTTCCCAACGTCTGGGGCGGTATCAATCACAAGAGCTACATCATCGAGGCGAAGGGAAGCGGAATCGCGTTCTTTGACTATGACAACGACGGCTGGCTCGATATTTACCTGACCAATGGAACCCGTCTTGGCGAGAAGTGGCCAGAAGGAAAAGCGCCAACATCGCAGCTCTTCAAAAACAATCGCGACGGCACGTTCAGCAACGTTACCGGCGAATCTGGCCTCGCGCGCACCGGTTGGCAGACCGGCGTTTGCGTAGGTGATTACGATAACGATGGCTGGGACGATTTGTTCTGCTGTTTCTGGGGACACAACATTCTGTTCCACAACAACGGAGATGGCACCTTTACCGACGCTACCCGCAAGGCCGGTGTTTTCGACGAAGAGATCCGCTGGGGTGCCGGCTGCACCTTTCTCGACTACGACCGCGATGGGAACCTTGATCTATTCGTTTGCAATTACATCAAGCTCGATCCTGCTCAAACTCCAGCACCCAATGGACCCGCTGTTTGCCAATGGAGGGGAATCCCGGTCATGTGCGGGCCGCGCGGCCTCCCGGGCGACACCAATGTTCTTTTTCACAACAACGGCGATGGAACTTTTACCGACGTTTCCGAAAAAGCGGGCATCCTAAAACCCGGCCCTCGCTACTCAATCACGGCCGTGTCCTACGATTTTGACAATGACGGCTGGCCCGACATTTATGTGGCGGTGGATTCACAGCCCAGCATCCTCTTTCACAACAATCACGACGGGACCTTCACCGATATCGCAGTGGGGGCTGGCTGCGGTTACAGCGAGGACGGCCATGAGCAGGCGGGTATGGGCGTGGCCGTCGGCGATTACGACTGCGATGGCTGGCTGGATATATTCAAGACAAACTTTGCGGACGATACCTGCAACCTGTATCACAACAACGGCGATGGGACCTTCAGTGACCTGACGTTCGCGTCAGGAATCGCAGTCAATAGCCGGTACGTCGGATGGGGCTGCGGGTTTATTGATTACGACAATGACGGCTGGCCGGATATCCTGCAGATCAACGGGCATGTTTATCCGGAAATTGACAAGCATGACCTCGGCCAAACGTACAAGAACCCGCGACTGGTGTACCGAAACATGGGCAACGGGAAGTTCAAAGATGTCTCATCTGAAATGGGGCCCGGCATCCTCGAGCGTTTTTCGAGCCGGGGCGCGGCATTCGGAGATTACGACAATGATGGCGACGTGGATGTTCTGGTTCTGAACCTGAACGACCTACCATCACTATTACGCAACGACGGCGGCAATGCGCAAAATTGGATCAAGGTCAAGCTGATCGGAACAAGATGTAATCGCACGGCAATTGGCGCTCGCGTGCGTATTGTCACCGGTAATCACTCGCAGATCGATGAAGTTCACAGCGGATCAAGCGTTATGTCCCAAGGCGACTTGCGGCTGCACTTCGGCTTGGGGAAAGCCCCCAATGTGGATGTTATCGAGGTCAAGTGGCCGACCACACAGAAGATCGAACGCTTCACCCAAGTAAAAGCGAACCAGATACTCACCATTCGCGAAGGCCGCGGTATTGTGCCACGTGCGATGATGTCGCGTTCGACCTTGGCGAACCAGAGTTCGACCTGGTAGAGCCAGGACGAGTAAGTGGGGGTGCACGGCGTCTTTGCTGACGCCCAGCACTGAGGCCAGCTTGCGGCAACTGCAGTGCGTGGATCCGTCGCTGGGCTTTCTCCGCGTGGCGGACAGGATGCGAGCGCGCAGAGAGGGAGTCAGCACCCTGGGCTTTTGGCCGGGATGATAGGTGTCCAATCCCTGGAGTCCGTATTGCCGGAAGCTTTCCTTCCAGCGAATGATCGTCGGTGCAGTGGTTTGCAGCCGTTGCTTGATCGTGTTGAAAGACGCGCCTTCTGCCAGCATCAGGATCAACTTGGCACGAAACACGTATCCCGCGGGCAGGGAGCGAGACTGGGCGATCCTGCTTAGGCCGGAAAGCTGTTGTTCGGGGAGAGGTTCGCTGCTGGTGGGCATGGCAACTTAGATGTTATGAGCCTAGTAATGGTTACTCCGCGACAGTCCACTAGCTTCTGTGTTTCATCGGGCCGCTTACGGTGCGCACATTCTTCCCTATCGAGGCGAGATGTCAGCAAACTTTCATGGTGCGATGGTGGGCTGGGGCGTCCGTCGTAAACGATTGTTGTGAGTATGATGACTGAGAAGCAATCGATTACAGAGTTAAGGGGGCTCGTCTAACTGCGGCAACCTAGAGCGGCCGGAGAGCGAAACATCTTCTAATCGCTTGGGTTTTGCGGATGCGATTCTGGCTGTTTGTCTCGCCCTCAATTGGTGGTTGTGGTGAGCAACTCATCTTGACCATGGAAAGGAATGATTATGGCACTCCAAGTCCTCCTGTTGCTCGTGATATCGGTCCTGGTTTCACCTCTTGCCTTAAGTGGTAGTACCCCGCTTCAACGCGAGATTGGGCGAGTGGGAGAAAAGGCAAGGTTTGTTGCCATCCGGGCGCAAGGAAAGTGGGGATTGGCAGTGATCGACGCCGGCATGGCTTCGGCTCTACAGCCCAAGCCAATTGCCTTCGAGTTCTACAAAGCACCGGATGCGATTTCCCATCTGTCGTCTGGTTACGACCGTCTTGAGATTTTGTCTGGGGGGGCATTGGGAACCACTCATGTTACCGGCCCGGATAAAACGCGCTTCACAGTCGAGGATCGATGGAGTATCAACGGAACGGAGATTCAACTCTCTCGCAGAGTAGTGGTAGCTGGTACGGCGAACTATGGGTTTCTCACCTCCATCACCTTTTCCCATCCTGAAGCGCATCCTCGATCGGAGGTGGACTACTTTGCGCCCGGCATGATTTACGGGAGTCCGGGGCATTTGTCAGCGGCAGCGATCGGCGGCAGCGATACGTATGGTGCAGAAGGTCGTGGCGAAGTTCAAATTCGGGAAGACCGATTGCCGGCTCCCGTGTTTGGCGTGCATTTTTCCGATGGCTCTGGGCTCACGGTGTTGGACCCAACACCGAATGGCGTGACAACGAGTGCCGACTCACACGACACTGCCGTACAGACCATGGTGGACGAGCGGTACCAGTTTGGGGCTCTGGGGGCGCATCTGGCGACTGGGCACCACGAGCAGGGGTTCTGGTTCCCTGGCACGGAAGGAGAAGTTACCTATGCGGGCAACACCTATCCTGTCGGGCAGATACATTCGTGGCGGCGCCGCTACCACCCCATCCAGAACGGATTAACGCAGCAGTATCACGTGCAATTCCGGTTCTCCAGAGGAGAGAAGTTCCCGGCATACTGCCGCGATGCCTGGCGATGGGCCTACGACAAGTTAAAGCCGCCGGTCACGTGGCAAAATCTGTCTCTCCTCCAGAGAAGCATCATCGACGTGCTTGCAAGCCAGGTTGAAGTGGCTGGAGACCGGGCAGGAATCCCCAACTTTGTATCCTCAGTGCCTGGAGAAGAGTGGCCAACCGATCCGCACGCAATCATGGGCTTCACCGGAAAAAACCTTGAATCAGCGGAGTTTCTGCTCGCGGACGCACAAGTTGACCAGGACGCCACACGTGCGGCGCGTGACCGTGAGTTGGGGCTAGCGGTTTTCAAGTCCTTCGTGCGACTGGCAATGAATCCTCCCGCTGGGGAAGGTTTTGACATAGAGACAGGCAAGCCGGAGCTTGCGATCCCGCGGGATCATCGGGTGTATCTTCGCTCCTTCGGGGATGACATGAAAGCGACATTGCGCGCCTATCATCGGGAGAAGCTCCACGGAAATCTTCATCCTGATTGGCTCGCGTGGACTCGGCAATTTGGAGATTGGCTCCTGACCCAGCAGCAAACCGAAGGGGGATTTCCGCGAGCCTGGGTTCCCGGTACTGGCGAGGTCGCGGATGCTTCTCCTGCGTCCAGCTATAACCCTGTTCCGTTCTTGGTATTGCTCAGTCAGGAAACTGGAGATCCTCGATATCTCAAAGCCGCCGAGCGCGCCGCCGATTTGGTATGGATGGGTGGACAATCAAGTGGTCAATTTGTCGGCGGAACCATTGACAACCCCAACGTGTTGGACAAAGAGGCAGGCACGCTTTCGATTGAAGCATATCTAGCGTTGTTTGACGCTACTAAGGCGTCCCAATGGCTCGACCGCGCCCGGGTGGCGGCTGACTATGCGGAGACATATATCTACATTTGGAATGTACCCATGCCTGCCGAGGAGGACGATACAGTGCTGCATTGGAAGAAAGGCGTGCCTACATATGGGGTTCAACTCATCGCGACGGGTCACACGCTCGTTGATGACTACATGGCTTTCGATGTGGATGAGTACGCTCGGCTGGCCCGTTGGACTGGTGACCAACATTACCTGGCCATTGCAATGCTTCTACTTCATGACACGAAGAACATGACCGCGATTCCTGGACGCACATATGATTTGAAGGGTCCTGGGTGGCAGCAGGAACATTGGAGCTTTGCCCCGATTCGCGGATTCGGACTGCACCGGGGATGGTTGCCCTGGGTAGCTACCAGTCAACTCAAGGGTATTTTCGGACTCAGGGACTTCGACCCGGAACTCTACCGCCAACTCTCGGGGCCAAACGCGAAAGGAGGAAATTAGGTGCGACGCTGGAGCTGTCATGTTCTGGTTTGCAGTGTGCCCCGAGACAATCGTTCAAATCAATGGAGCCGCCGCCGTTTGACCTTGCCCACCAAATTCAGATTTCAGTGACCTCAACAGATCGAACATAGTAGCCAGCGTCCAATCGCCTGGATGGAACCGAATTATCTTTCACTCTGAGCTGGATGGAATAAATACCCGCTTCGATCGGCGTCCAAGGATGTGTCCAGAAACTCCACGGGTCGTTGGCGGTCTGCTTAAAGTCGTCTACTGGAACGAAATCCTCCCCTGAATTGAACCGTATCTCCAGGCCACTCACCGGCCGGGAACCACCCCATGCGATGCCATTCACACGATATTTGATTTTTCGGTCGACAAGCCATTTCTCGACCCGGATGGGCATCGCAGCCTGATCAATGACAGCGGGGCGGTAGTCTCTCGCCAGCTCTGGCACGCCCTGCTGCATGGTTCGGGATGCGAATTCTTGCATCTGAGAAGTCGTGGCGGCATCCTCGCCCAATAGCGTGACTTCATTGACCCACTTGATGCAGGTGCACCCATACCAGCCCGGCACAACCAGGCGAACCGGAGCGCCGTGGTCTTTCGTTAAGGACAAGCCATTCATCTCGGTTGCGAAAAAAGCTTTTGCTGAGTTGAGTTGGTCCACGGTGAATATCCAACTCGCCCCTGGCAAGGATGTGGAGGAAGCAATCGGATAACGATCGAAGCCGGAGATCAACACGCGGCTCGCAGCTTTTTCAATTCTCGCTGAGTCGAGGATTTTAGACACTGGCGCACCCGCCCAATCGGCAACGCTGAGCATTCCGAAGTGCGCGAAACGCACATTGCCGGAACACTCCATCAAGTGCAAACCGGCGGGCCTCGACATCTTCCGTAAGTCCGCCATGCTGATTTCCATGGGTTGGTTACGGAGTCCCCTCACCTTGATCACCCAGGGCTGGCGATCTTCCAGAAGCTCGGAAGCGCGTGTGCGCACATAAAACTTTTCGTTCGGAGTAGTCGGATTGTCCGGCGTAATGACGGACAGGTCTGTATATAGACGTCCATCAAGGCCAGATCCCATGGGGATTTCCATTGGTATGAGATCTTCTCCCACAAATTCGATCAATCCGAGATATCGGCCTCCTTGGAAAGCACCCCCACTTGCACTTCCGAAGAAGCCGGGCAGCCGCAAATCGTGGAAACCGACAAGCGCAACCCCGCCGGCGGTCAGAGAGGTCTTTAGCATCTCCCTGCGGGTCAACTTTGCTTTGCGGGTCAACTATGCTTTCCCCTCGTTTGTCATGCTGGCACTAAAGGCTTGTCCTGTTGGTTCGTCTGCCGGCATCAAAAATCATGCA